>Ga0116144_10002352_pt1 | contig 20513 bp, 7 predicted proteins | sample AD_UKC035_MetaG_FD_89746 | JGI IMG/M metagenome (GOLD analysis project Ga0116144, IMG submission 89746) | Active sludge microbial communities of municipal wastewater-treating anaerobic digesters from USA - AD_UKC035_MetaG | ecosystem: Engineered > Bioreactor > Anaerobic > Digestate | place: USA...
AAATGCTTGTTTAACTTTCGAAACGTTCGATTGAGCCTGATACTGGAAAAAGTTCTTAACATTATTAACTTGTCGTGTTCCCCACTCGATCGCTTGATCGCGTACATATGACTTTTGCCAGGCTTCCCAAACTGGCGTCTGAACTAGCTTATCCAATAGGAACCCACCCACTACCCAGGTTGCAATTACTGCTCCGCCAACAACAACAGCAGGTGCACTGATTGTAGAAATTGCGGCTGTACCAAGTACTAAGACCGTTGTGCCAGCAGCGAGAATCGCTGTTTTTACCACTCCATCAACCACTGCAGCAGGAACAGCACGAGTAGTACCTGCGTAGCGAGGATCAAAGAAAGCATCCTTTGCTGCCCCAAAGCCCTCAACTATATTCTCTGCATAGGCTAGTAAGGCCATCTGTTTGACTAATGTGCCGGGCTTAATCACCCTTGTCATTTCTTTGATGCCTACGATTTTTCGCATCCAGTTTGGACCCGTAAAAATCATACTATTAGGCCGCAAAGGAGACCAACGCAGGTGCGTTGCCAAATAGCCTCCCGCAAACAAATATTTTGCATCATCAAGCGTAACAGAAAAGTTGAAATAATCAGTGAAGGAACCCTTTACCGCATCGGTGTCCAACCATTGTCTTACTTCTTGAACCAGCCTACGGGAGAGTTCATCTAACTGCCTAACTTGATATTCAATTAGGTTGAGGGCTCGTTCAACATCCCAAGAGTAATCATTCGCAGATTGACCTTGCCATGCATTGTTAAGTAGCTTGACTGAATAACGCAAAGACCCCACCTGATCTAGCATATCTGTGGAGTGGCGAAGCAATGCCCTTCCTTGCTCATCTACCACCTCAGTTTCCATATGGAGAATCGTCATGATCAGTCTTCCTCTTTATTCAAAACTAGATGCTGTTTGTTCCCATTCCACAATTTCATTCAATAAGCGGGAGCCCATTTTGGAAAACTCTTCAAGCATCTTGTTCATCGCATCATTCCACAAGTCATATTCTTGAAAAAATTGCGAAGCGGAACTCCCTTGCCAATTAGATCGTAATTCATTAATAGCAGATGTAGCTTGTTGAAGGTTGGACAGAATCTCTTGTTGTTTATTGGAAATGGTTTTCTGAGTATTATGCGCGATCTCAGTCTCCATGTGAAGGATAGGCATTCATCACCTCCATGCTCCTCGTTCCTCAATTTATATTTGTAGATAAATAATAGAGATGCGACCAGGGTGTCAAGAGATTATCTAGGCGCCCTGGTCGCATGTTCTTTACCCAGACAGTTGTCCACCTGTCTGAATGAACTCCTGGATTTCTTTGTTCAGACGATCCGTCAGAACCTGTAGTTCATCAAGAAGTTGAGTCATCTTTCCGTTCCATGTTTCTACTTCGCTTTTTAGTTGATCGGCACTGGGCGCAATGAACGCTGACCCAACCATGTTGTCAATAGCAGTTTTCATTTGTGTTGCTTGTTGACTCAACTGATCCTTGGCATTGATCATGCTGCTCTGGACAGCCTGACAAGAATCGACATCCATGTGAATTGTAGCCATCTGATAAGCTCCTTTTGGTTCGTTTAGATTTGACGGTTGATTGACTTTTATCAGAGAACTTGTAAGGCAACTCAACTGTTGATAATTTATTCAAATCTGCCTATTATTACACCTCCCTAAATCTGTAGCGTTTTATCCCATTTGTTGTTAATCTTTTTTATTTGGCTCTCAACAGCTATATCTTCGGTATAAGCTAACTGAACAGGCAAAGGAACACCTCGCCGAAAGAAGAACGACCAACCCACCTGCATTTGTCTGCTCGCTTCTACGCCATATTTTACATTAAAGTTTGTAATTAGTGAATTGTCATTTGGCGCAACAAGGAAACCCGTCCTGTTTCTCTTGATCATTTCTGCCAGTGGGAATGCGCCGCTAGTAAGAAAATCGTTTGCAGAACCAGCAACCAAGATATGGTAACCCATTTGTTTAATATTTGCTATCGATTGAAGAAAAACCGGGTTACCCGCGGGATTATCTTTATCTCCCCAAATGGCTTTAACATAAGCTACATCATCTATAGCAATAATTGTACGCACACAGGTGGGAGGATTCGCGATTTGGTTTTGTTGATCAGGGGTATCTGTAATTGCCGTTTCAATACTTTGAGAGCAAAAGGCTGTAGAATTATTTGCACAGTAAATGGCATGCTTGAGCGTTTGTAATCGTGCTAATCCCGATTCACCAATATCCACAAGGCAAAATCTCAATACATCTGGTGAATATTGCTCGGCCAGAGCTAAGAGCCAGTTCTGCAAAAGGGTGGTTTTACCACCACCAGGGGCTCCTGATATCCAAAAATGAGGGCCCCAATCAAGATCAATCCAGAACGGGCTTAGTTCAGGCGAGCTAAGAGTTTTCCCTAAGCAAATCGGGAGCCCCTTGAGATCATCTTTGTTTGCTGGTAGAACAGTTTGATCCAGTTTTTCGAATAGCAAGATTTTATCTAATGGGGGAATCTGGAATGCTTTGAGCTTTGTGCCCCACAGATCACCTATACGCTTGAATTCATCCTTTAAAGTCGCTATTCGTTGTGGATTATTGTCGCCTTTAGCAGGTAAGGCGGTCTGAAATTCATGAATTTTATTCTGTCGGATAATTCCTCGCCCCGGCACGTCGCGGGTGGGGTATAGCCCTCCGGTTCTTCCGACAACCTGGATATAATCTCCATTATCGTTTAGCTCTAATGCGGCGACTAATGAAATTCGCTCGCGAAGTTTAGGCGGAACATTTACGCTGCTTGACGTTAAAACCAAGTGGATTCCTAAAGCTCCCCCTTCTCCTGCTATTTGGTTTAGTATATCTAGTTCAACAACAACACCTGTTGGTGACAATTGGTTTTTATAAGTATCGACATATGCCGATAGGTTATCAATCACGATAACGATATCTTGAATGGCATCTTTTGAGCTTAACCGATAATCGCTGATCGTTTTGGCATCTACAGATTCAAAAAGTTTACGGCGTTTTTCTATCAAGGTCAAAAGATAGTACAGCAAACGCCGAACGCGTTCATTCTCTCCGGGAAGAACGATTGCACCTACATGTGGTAAGCTTTCATAGAAGGTTAAGTTTCTTCCTCCCCAATCCATAAGATACAAAGCTAAAGTATCGGGAGCGTGCTCAAAAACTAAACTACTGATTAATGTTTGTAAGAAGGTGGTTTTTCCGGTTCCAGGAGAACCAACAATTAGAATATGCCCGTCCTTGGTCAAATCAATCCTAAGCGCTTCCTGGCGCCGATTATCGGGATCATCCAGCAAACCTATGATTGGATCCAATTTTACGTGAGTGTTGGGCTGAACAATGTCATCCCATACTTTGGTGGGCAGCAAATCTTCAAGGTTTACTTCCTTTGGCAAAACTGGTAGCCAAACCTGTTGTTGTTCGGGGCTACCAATTTTTTTAGCCAAATCGGAAATACGTTTTGCTAAAACCTTAAGTTGGGTGTTATCCTTATTAGTTTCATCTGCTCTTTTATCTTTGGCAATAGCAGATGATCTGGCTCCTATATAATCAACTAGATTGATTTCAGGTAAGGCACTTAAGTTGTCGTCATCTCCATCTGGAGCTCCACCCCACGCGGCTTGGATAAGTTCAAAAATATCATTGTTCCCGACTTGGATATAGGCGCGTCCCACTTCATCCTTCTTGATTTTTTCATACGCATCAGCCCTTCGTAATATCTGCATGCTGGCGTCACGGGTTCCCATTCGTAAACAAATGCGCGTGTTAATATTGTTTCTCAAATCATCGCCTACTACTGTGCCTGGATTCTGCGTAGCCAGTATAAGATGAACACCTATGCTTCGTCCAATTGCCCCAATGGAAAGCAGTCGTTTCATCAAGCTTTTGTTTGGATCATCTACTGGGTTCTTCAAAATCATTTCCGCAAACTCATCGATTATCACAAATAGATGGGATAGGGGCTCCATACTGTTGGGGTTCTTCATGTGTTCGCGAATATAATCATTAATATTCTGTCCAGCAAGGATACCCTTTCGTCTCGAAATTTCCACATCTATAGAACGGAATAATCTTTGAATTAGTTCGATTTGGTTACCTTCCTTTTCAACATTTGCTAATGTTCCCACCAAGTGAGGAAGTTTCTCTAAGCCGAGGGCTAAGTCGCCGCCTTTGTAATCAATCAGGATGAAGTTTAAATATTCCGGTTTGTAATGTGCACACATCAACAAGATAAGTGTTTGTAGAAACTGTGTTTTGCCAGTTCCTGTGGTACCACCAATCATCCCGTGTGATCCAAAACCATCACCACGGCCTGCTTCTTGAAAATCCACCTTAGCAATTTTATTCCCAGAACGTAAACCAATTGGCGCATGCAAGCTAATATAAGGTGTACTGTTTGTCCAAAGATTCTCTAATTGAATATCTTTAACCTTCCTGACGCCAAACAAATCCACGATGGTAGCACGACGGGGTAAATTCTCTGCCTCAAAAATACTTTCTAGCTCTATCGATGCCAGGGTGCGAGAAAATAATTCGGCGGTTTTAATGTCGGGTGTATCTGGAGCAAAGTCAACCTCTTGCTCATTTAATCCCACCATTTCGAGTGAACCAACACATTCCTCCTGTTTGCCATCGCGTACAGTCTCAATTTTTACGACTGCACCACATGTTTTCGGAATTTGGACGCGCCGCTCTGCTATAAAAATAGAATAAACCCCAAAACTTGGCCCATCTTTCAAAACAAGATCTAAGAACGGGCCAAATGGTCCCGCATCAGGTCCTGTCCAAAGATTAGTATCTGCAAAGATGCAAATATAAACTGGTAGGGGCACCGATAAATCTTTTGAGCCCTGCTTTTCTTGATACAAATTTTTGCGTTGCTGTAAAAGGGTTTCAATCTCGGAAAGAACAATATGCCGAGAAGCGGAATCTGTCAAGAAATACCGGGCCTTACGATCATCCGACCAAACATGAGGCAACCATCTCGTCCAACGCCATGCATACTCATCTTCTTCTGGTGCTACAATTATTACTTTTACCTCATTTGGAGCGTGATGCGCTGCCAATTGAATTAAAGCGGAACGAACAAGATCACTAGTTCTTTCTTTTCCAAAGATACCTGCTGAGCCGACTAATTTCAAGGGCAATTGAACGGGTAAATCGTCAATGAATTGGTATCTATTTGATAAGCCAATCCCATCGTCAATCAGCGGATCCTTTTCAAGAACCAGGCGGGGCTCCTCTGGTGGGAAAACCTTAAAGGATGTGGGTAATTTACCTGTTCCCATTCGCAGGTATATAAAATCCTGATCCTCTGGGCTTCGCTCCCATAGACGCTGCGCCGCCTCATATTTTCTAACCTTACAGTCTTGAACTAATTTCAGGCAACTATCAATATCTGGATTATCTGCTAACAAGGAGGCAATTTGTTTATTTTTCCATGTTTCAAATAAGGCTTTTTGCTCATCTAGATACTTTGTATAAATCTTTTGACGGTTTTTCTTATCAATCTTGAATTTTCGTTTGTTGCTGAAATAATTATACAATCCTGCACCGGCAGATAACAGTACCATTGGGGCCGAAACAAGAGCTGTTAAAGGCGTAACGGCATTTGGGTTTGCTGCCTTAGCCGCATATATGGCAATGGCTATCCCAATCCAAACCCCTGCTAATGGGAGTAATACTTGAACAAGGGATATCGAAGCTTTGGTCGGCATTTGTGGAGGTTGTAGGAGCTTAACCTCATCAGTTGGTAATACTAAATGTTTCCGGGGAGATCGCGAAAAAATGGGCGGCTTAGGAACCTCAATTTCCTCTGGCTCCTCTAAGCTAATATTTTCTTCGCCTGTTTGCTTCTTCCAATCATCCCATTCCAGGTTGATCCACTTGCGTTTAGATATGTTACTGCTAGAAGAAGGTACGATATCAGGCAAATTTTGTTGGTCAGTCATTTTCCCCTCGGTTATGATGCCGATTGTAAGCCTGCAAGGAAGCTTGGCAGGTTATCAGAGGTCTTTAAATTGGCAGTGGAGCTTGGAGTAAGGCTGCTATGCCTGGGATGTAAAACTAATTCAGTACCATTCCAAAGATCTAACTTGGCCAACGTTTCAGAAGGATGAATAGTTTTCCCTTCATACTGAATCTCATATGTGGTAACTGTAGTGTCCCATCCTTGTGCCATAACAAGCTGGGAGATAACAATACCTATGGGGGTTGTCGATACAAATTCTAAATCGAATTCGCCACTACTGGCCAACCTAACACTAATAATAACTTTATTCATATCATTCGCTCCCAGGATTTATTTTCATGGGTTATTCCATTTCAGTTGTCCAGTTCTACTAAAGTAGCGAATTAAAGCATTCACCAAGTAACCGAGGGATTTTTTATCCGCTATCCCTTGTTTAAAGTCTGATGGGGGGCTCTGATACCAAGCAGCCATGGAATCAGTGGAGTATTGCCTACTGATGTAACGGTCTTTGAGAGATGTTGTTAATTCGTTCCATTGAATGTTAACATCCCGCTGATAGCACCAATTCAGTAAAGCATCCACGTAGGGATCTATCCTTTCCTGATCCCCCTTGGAAAGTAGAATTTCCTGAAATTGTGGGGGATGGAGCTTAACTTTTCCTAACTGATCCAAATGAATAAGCCCTTCTGCTAAGGCTAAGCAAAATAGTTCGGCCCGATCAGGATATTCAAGTGCGGCTGCAATATAAGGATGTAAACAACCAGCACTTGAATATGCAAAATCCTCCGAAACTTCTAACGCTCGTGCAGTCGCTTCGCCTTTGAAAACTGCTTTTGGAGAGGCCGACCCTTGAAAGCGAGCTTGGTTGGGAGAGAAATTGTCATCACGATCATAAGCGGTTCGGGATTGGGTAAAAGAATTCCATGCTTCTACTATAGAACCATTTCGGAGATGCAAAAATGCCAACCACATCGGTTCGGTGCTTGGATAAAAGGCTTCATTAACTGCCAATTGCCCAACAGCTGCCTGTGATAGAGCATCTGAAAACGGCTTGGCTTGTTGAAGTAACGTTTGTGTAGCATCAGGGCGGATATAGATAAGTGTATCTGGCGTTATCATGGAGTCATTTACACTTTGGGCACAAATTGGCATCGATAATAAACCCACTTTGGCGCCGATATCGTTTGTTAATAAGCGATTGGAATCCAAGATTCGGGGGAAATTTAATGTTTGCCAAGTATTTGAGCAAAGAGATGATCCAATTTCCACTAATCCTTGCAGAATCGCTTCTGGCCCATCTTCTAGTAACTGGTATGGGTTCCCTTCAATCCTGACCTGAAGATCAATGTGCCCATCTACTCTAACAATCCAGGTTATGCAATCTAGATAATCCGCCACTTTCCCCGCGAAAAGTTCAGCCCACCATTTTTCGGCGAAACGTGTGACATGCGGTGTTTCGCCGGGTATTTGATCCAAAACACCCCACAAGTACCGGCGGCAAGCTATCTGATCTAATTCTGTTTCCAATTCTTGCACATTTTTCGCCATTCTGGATATCCGTTCCCAAATACCATCGGGCTTCCCGGAGATGTTTTGAGTAATAAGTTCACATAAATCGCCCAAACATACTTTTTGCCGTTGAGCAGCAGTTACACATATTTCGGCAAAGCGAGCAAGCTCAGGCTGATTAAGCTCTCTCAAATTTTTGGCTAGCGGAAGGAGCCTTTCTTCAATTGCAGTCAAGAATAACTGAGCATAAGCTAATCGGCTGGTACGCGCGCCTTGAGCATTGCCAACCAGGATCACTTGAACAGCTTGGCCCAATCGGCGGAATTGCTCTTGATACAGGTATTTTTCGTCTCGATCTAAATCGTCTCTCAATGCCTGACTCCCTGCAAGAGGGGAGTCATCCTCATTCAAATAATCTAACAGCGCTTGTGTGGCAGGTGACCCATCACCTCCGAATTGCCCTCCCAACAGCCATCGTTTAACCATCTGTCTGGGATCCTGATTGTAGATGTCTGATCCAATGGATTGGGAACTATAATCAAACTCAATGGGAATATCAAAATCTTTGCCAGTGATATGGTATGCCTGCTCAGCTCGGCCTGTTAAGAACATCCTCAGGAGCTCATAAGCCCAGCGGATTTGTAATGATCGCAGGATGTCTTGCACCGGAAGCCGTATACTAAATATACCTGCGCTGCCAGCCACCAATCTGTGTTCGCTGTTTTGACGGCGGGCGCGATTGGCTTGCATCTGAGTGAACCAATCCTGTGGTCCCATCACTCCTGTGGCTTTATCCAAACGAACAGAAAGAATATCTGCCAGAGATGGATAAATATAATTTTTCAGTATTTTCCAGGCCACCTGTTCGATATTCGTATTCCCGGCTTCGCTCACTACAGATGGATTGTAATCTTGAGAGAAAATCAATAAATCATCATACAAGGGATGCGAAACTTTATGATTTAACCAACCGATAGGATATTCAATGCCTGGATTCAGTTGATAGCGCGCAAGCTCTCGTAACGTGGCAAAGCTATTGGCTTGTCGCTGAATCCCGGCAGTGGTACTTCCTGGTAGCTTTGAGTAAGATGCCCCGTCAATGAAATATCCTTCAATTCTGACACCGCCCACCTCGCCGGCAAGTTCAGAACCGATCTTGCGCGTCAAAGCTGCAATATCTGTTGAAATGCCACTCAACCCCCCAGCCAATGATCCAATTATAAACACACGGATGCGAGTGGTTTGACCTTTTCTGAGTATTCCTGCACAGCGTTGGCGAATCCACTCTTCGAGATTGGCTGATTTGTTTTGCCTGACTCGTTCGCTACGCCAATTACTGTTTACCTTATCCGCCGAGTTCAAATTTCTTAGTAAAGCGATGCGCGCCAATTGTCTACGCCCAAAAGTCCCATTAGCCAAATTTAGTTGTTCGTTGAGGTTTGTATATTGATCTGGGTTAATCCACCCCGAAAACTCTGCTCCCAGACTCTGCGGTTGCTGGAAAACACTGATAAGATTTTCGTCAAGGATAAACGTATCTTCAGGTGAAATCCGCACCCCTGCAAAAGATACTTCACGAATATTCTCATGTTCATTTGTATCAAACAATAGAAAACGAATGGATGGCATCCCGTTTTCGTCGAGCGGGATTTGACCATTCCCAGCGTTCAAGAGGTTCGATAGCAAATAAGTGAGTACCCATCGCCCAGTACCACCAATACCAATAAACAATGCCTTATCTGGTTGCCAGGCGGGTTCCGGTGGGATTAGCTTGACGGGGGGTTTTAATTCTCGTAGAGGCAAATCATCCGGGACATCAATCTCGGCTACTTCTACAAATGCTCCTGGTTCAACCGGAATAGAAACCTTGGGCCCAACACCACACTCTTTATAACGAATAGTTCCACCTGTAACAACGTTATATTTACCTGCTTTTTTAGGGCGCACCTTATAACTAAAATAGAGCGGTTTCTCATCTACTTCACCGATTTCCCACACTAATGTCCCTGGGTTAACTTTCGCGTCAGGATTAACGGTCCCTGGTACGAGAACAAAATTCTCATCATCAAACGCGTGATCAAAAACCAATTCTGTGGCCGCAATAGGGGTAATTAACCTAAGAGCTGCTTGTATATAAACCTCTGACAACCCTCTTGCATCGTTAACATATCTATAATCGCCGGGGTCGGCGACCAGTTTTTGTAGCAACTCTTTATTCGCATCCCCGGTTCCTACTGTCAAGATGCGGATACCCTGATCTCGCGCGGATTGTGCCGAATAGATCACTTCACTTTCCGTATCGGTCGGCTCGCCATCTGAAAGTAAAACGATTATTTTTGCTGTATCTTTTCGGCCTTGTTGTTGCAATATTTCGACCGACCTCTCGATTCCATCCTTCATGGCAGTACTGCCAGAGGGTTCCAACCTTTTAATCGCCCGAACAATATCATTTTCTCGATCTGTTAAGCCTTGCTCAACGTAAGCTTTGTCTGCAAAGCATACCACCCCTATCCGCTCACGTGGGTTGATTGCACAACGTACAAAACGGATCGCGGCTTTTTGGGCTGCGCTCATCCGGCTATTAACCGCCCCCATTTTTTCTTTCATGCTAGCAGATGTATCCAACAATAAAACTATATCTACTGGCCGTTGGAGTGTGCGTTTGTCACAATTGGGATGCCCGATCATCTCAATTGTGACAATGAAATGTTGATCTGGCCGCACCCAGCCTTTAGGTGGTTCAGCGTCCAAAACCCTGACCTGAACATTGGGGCCGGCTGTGCGCTTTTTAGGGCTTCGACATAGCCACCAATTTAATAGTAACAGCGCAACGAGAGGTAACAGCCAAGGAAGAAATCTCCATAACCAAGCCTCGAGGCCATCTGGGAGAAATGCAATTTCTTGAACATGATATTCAAAGGCTTGTGGGTCTGAAATCAATGTTAGCCGTGTTGCAGGAGCAGAGTTCCCTGTTTCATCAATTTGAGTCGAAAATATGTCGTATTGATTATCACACCGCCGACTGCTGAAATACAAGGTTTTACTATCCTGTGACCAGCTTGGCCAGGTATTACCCGCATTCTCTAAACGCTGTCCCCCTGGGCCATCGTTGGCTTGTATTCTCCTGGCAGCACCGCCTTGGGCGGGAACGATAAAGATCTCTGCTTTTTGATCACCATATGTTGTTGTTCCCGTCTCATGGTGGGTAAAAGCCAGCCACTTGCCATCTGGGGAAAAAGCTGGATGATAATTATATCCCAGGGCACTAGCCCCTGGAACCAGCAAGGGTACCCCTCCTTGCGCGGAAACAACCATGATATCACACGGAACTGTAATTGTAGAGCTTTGATTTGACCCCGCTGCTCGAACAAAAGCGATTCTACCCCCGTCAGCGCTCCAGGCAGGCATGGTCTCTATAATACCTGGTTCGCTAGCTCCAGAAAGGGGCTGCGAAGTATTGTCCAGTAAATTGTAAATGTATATATCCTCGTTGTTTGCTGCATAAGCCATATATTTACCATTCGGTGAAATAGCCGGATAAGCCCCCTGTAAATCAGGCATTTGTTTAAATTGACCTTGATAGTCTAGTTGAATTAATCTCCCGTTTGTTCCCTCGGTGATCGCAAACAATGTCTGTGCTTGATTGTTTGTATCATGACAGCCAATACAATTACCTTCATTCTCTAGAGGCGTTAAAGCTGTAGAATTTAGAGGCGGATCCACTGGCTTCAAGTATATGGCCGACTGACGATCTGATGTGACGCGCCAAAATATCAAGCCATCTCGCGTTGTACATGCGTACGACGCTATCATATTAGCTAACACTCCAGTTAGCACAGCCAGCCAGATATATAGGGGCAGTTTTGCCCATGCACATGCTCGGATGGGCTGCGCGCAGTTGACCCATCGCTTGAATTCATCTTTGTTTTGCAGTAACCAAAGAGTAAACAACAATAAGCCAAGGGGAATACCCAACAGCCATCCCCAGGGCGTTCTGCATAATTTGCCTGTTATCCCATCTGACTCAACAGGAATCTCTCCACAGGCGATATTACTAACTGGGCTGGTCTCAACAACCTCAACATTATATGTCACTAATGGGGTTTCAGATGTTGGGGTTTGTCCACAACGTAAGTAATTCAATTCCATGTTTAGCGCGACATTGTATTTCCCAGGAACATTTGCCATCAACAATACTTCCATTTCCTGGCGGTCGCTTTCTAAACGAGGAAATGACCATGTGATTGTGTTGACATCCACTTGGGCAGGTGGGTAAATAGAGTCATTTACTAACTCAAAATTGGATGCGTCAAATGTGTATTTGACTTGTATTTGTGTGGCAGGGTCAGCCTCTTCTATTGACACGGCAACAGATTGATATATTCCTTCCAAATCCCCTGTGTCTGGCGCATAATAGAAATCGGCCGGTTGTGAGGCGATTTCACGTAACAGTGTTTCGTCTATGCTTGGGCCTAACCCGATTGTAACCAGGCGAATTTTCTTTTGAACAATCTGCTCGGCGATCGAACGCGCATTACCTATGGTTTCATTCCCGTCAGTTAAAAGGATAATAACCGAGGATGCAGATGGCCGGAGTCCATTATTGAGAATGTCCAGAGCATATGTCAACCCAGCCTCAATATTAGTACCGCTCCGAGTTAAATTAGACGGGATGCCATTTACAAGGCTCTTAGTTGTCGCAGGCGTTCCCAATCCTGCCTGAATGGCTGCTGCGCTGCTATACTCAACAATGCTGACGCGATCATTTGTTTGATCTAGTACATCCAAAAAACTTGATGCGGCAACAATGGCCCCTTCTAGTTTCGTTCCAGAGTATGCCCCTCCCAGATCTTCATCCATACTAGGGGATACATCCAACAAAAGCACAATATCTAATGGCCGCCTGATAACTACATCCTGACAAAGGGGATCCCCTTTGAGCAAGGTGAGCTTAACTTTAACTTCATCCCCAACCTGTGCTACGGCTGGATCTACTGTACCATCCAAGAGCAAAACAGATCCTTGATCCGATGATTGGGCCAGAGCAGAAAATACTGGCGATGATATTATGAGTGCAACGATACAAAAGGCAAGAATTGCCTTCCAAGCCATGGCAACAGGTTTCATCGTCTTCTCCTGGTGCTTACTATTGGTTTTTCGTAATATAGACCTGTCCATTCGCTGAAATTAAAACGACTTTCTCGAATTATGGTGCAAAAGTGGGTCGTTGGGTCCTATTTTCATGCTCGTTACGCCTCCGAGTGGGAGAAATTCTTTATGAGTGAAATTTTTGTTGCTAAAAGCTCAAAACACATTCGCCGGATACCACCATATATGGCACATAGTCTTAGTTTTATCCTACATGTGGCGGGCGGAAATTAATTTTATCAAATTAAATCTCAGCGAACAGTGAGATAGACATTTGGAATATAAAGAATAAGCCTCACATAGTATATATTCTCGTCGTTGGGATCAACTTGCATTAAAGGTGCAGTAAAGGAATGATCGGCGGTTGTCAATATTTCTCCATTGGCATCCAGCAATTCTGCATTTTCTTTTACAGTTACTATATCGCCAGGTACGATTTCTCCCCCAAGCTCAAGAAATTCCTTTGGTATACGTACATCTAGAATGATTGATGCATTGCGATCCACCGAGCCAATCTTATAAACAAGCGTATCGCGCTTAAGTTCAAAAGTTACATCTTGTTCATCAAATAGACTCGCCCCTGTGCTAAACAATACTCTATATATATTTGGATCACTGGCTAGAGTATCCGAAACCAGTAAAGGGATTGATAACGGATCGATGGTTGGCTCAGTCGAAGCATCTTCTGGAAGCGGGTTTTCATCATTTACAAAAATGACTACTTGGTTTTCAACATCTTCTGAACTAACCTGGATCTTTAAATCCCCTGAAGATAGAAGCGTTGCTATAATGACTGCCTGGCCATGGGGGTCTGTTTGAACGCTCTGTTTTGTTAACTCAACAATAGTAGGTGTTAAGTTTGATAAATTTAGCCGGTAATTGGGTACCAGATGTTCCCCTTCGTCAAATACAGAAACAACAATCCGAACTTCTCCATCCTGAACATCAACAGTAGTGGGATAAATTAGCTCCAACCGTTTCGTGGGCATCTGGGTTGGTATCACAATAGGTGCAGTAGGCTGCGACATTTCCGTTTGAATCTGCGCTATGTCGTTACTCAAATCATCAATCGTAGATTTATCTTCCTTAGATAATAAGGATACCGCCAAAATACTAAGCACAATACTGACCGTAGCAGTGATCAGCATACTGCTAACTAAATGTATCCAGGTAAACCCCGGTTTGAAAGCTTTCCAATATTTGCCAACCTCTTTAGGGTAATCTGTGAGGGCAGAAAATTGCGAATTTGACCGGTTGTCGTGACTGTCTGGCATATTGAACTCCCTTGACTAGAACCATCTTACCCAATTCTTTTCATTCTGAACATTGTCCAGAGATCACTTTCCTGATCCTGACGCGGCCGCCCATATGTCTGCGGGGATTAGCATTTGAAGGAGCGGCTCAATTTCCAGATCGCGATCACCTTGCTTTTCTTTAGCAGCAGCGATGTATTTGAACGCCATATCATAAAGATAAAGGCGGTGACGCCATTGACTATGCTGCCATCTTTCATAGCCATTCGAAGGCTTATAATCTTCAATCTCGTTTTTGAGATCTGATATTTGGCGCTGCTCAAAAAGATGCAACCACCGCGCCTCGGGTCCCCAATCCTTTCCATACATAATCATTGCCTGATTATGAGAAAGATGCTCGTACAGAGGTTTTCCTTTTTCTGGTAATAGTTGTATACATAGTTTCCAACTCTCGATCGGATCATTTTTTGAAAGATGGTTTATCCAATTGGTATATGCCACCTGCAGTGCTGAGTCTTTCGATATTTTAAACAAGTGATCACGCCACGATGAAATAATTACAATATATTCCACGATGTTAGATGGTGCGCGGTCAGGGATATTCCCGTTTCGGATTGCTTCGAGAAGCTGAAGAGATTCTTCGGGAAGATCTTTAGTTCTGTCTTTCATCAATTTACCCAGCAAGTTTGCCGCTTCGCTGAACTTGCCTTGGCAAGCATAACCAATCACCATAGAAATCAGTAAACTAACCTCTGTTGCAAAAGGTAGGTATTTCTCACTCCCAGTTTGGATTTCACTAGAATTTACGAGCGATTCAACCAATTTTTGCTGATATCTTAATACTCCTAAATCCTGCTGCACTTGATCATATTGGTGTTGAAGTTGTTCACTTAATTCATCGAATGTGGTTTCAGGATGTTGATTTGCTAATATCTCTCGAATAGAGCGGAGTTGTGTTTCCATTGCTTGAAGATTGTTTCTCTGAACTTCATATTTTTTTGCCGCCTGTTTAAGTTCCTCAATTTCATTCTCTGATAGCAGACTGTTTTTTAAATTCTTTTCACCTTGCCCTATTTCTGCTCTGATAGCTTCCAGTTCCTTCTTGTGCTTTTTTAAGCGCAAGATATTCTTGAGGTTGTCCACTAGCAAAAATGTATCATCCGGCCCCAATGCCCAGGGTTCTAATTGGCGTTTCTTACAGTTAGTAAGATCCTCTTCGCTATCAAGTTTTGCCGTAGCGGCAAAATCAATCAGTTGTTGTAAATGATCCGGTAATGGGATTTGGGGGATATGCAGGTGAATTTCTTGGAGACGGTTTATGTCTGGTGCATATAATTCTTTATCCTGTATCTCCGTAAGCCAGGCCGATATTTTTTCGGTGATAGCATTACTGACCTGCAAAAGGAAAGAATCGGGAGCCGCTTGCGCAAGGATACCGAGAGCGCTGTGCCAATTAAACTGGAATGCATAATGAAGGGCAAGTTTACTTTGCCCCAACTCGTAATCTAGTTCAACATCTGCCGCGTCGATTAGCTTTATGCTGTCCGAAAGAGATGATAATCCAGGTTCCTCTAGTATTTCTAATATATTGGATTTTAATTGCTTCGTCTTCCGCTCAGAACTTTGGTTTTCCTGGTACCTTAGCACCTCAGCCTCCAATCGTTCTCGGTCCCAAAGGGGGATAAATCTTTCAAGGACTTCTAACAGCTGATCTGGTATTTCTCCCCGTAAACTCTTGATTTGACCTTGGGCTCTAGTAAGACAGCTTAGTTTTTCTTGGGGTTGTGAAATATTATATGCCTGTAACATTTGCTGCTTGAATTCTTCGGCTTTTTTCAAACCGGCATATAAACATGTAATTTCTGTGCCTAAACCAAGAGCTTGTAATTGGCTTTCATCGCCTAGAGGCTCCCTGTCTAGAACCCACAAAAGCTGGGGGATGATCTCTTGATAATTATTAACATTAAGAGGAGTGTCCTCTGTCATGCCACTTATACGAACAAGAGTTTGACAGATGACTTGCCAGCGCGTCATTTTCCAGAGCACCGTGCGAGTTATATAGCTATTAGGACGTCGCATTTCAGAAAGATGGCGTTGACAGGTTTGAAGCGCAAGGTTTGTATCAAATTTACCCAGTAGAACTCGAATTTGATCCACCGCATCTTTATACTTCAACTCTGGCTGTGATAGGATCTCATGTATCCAATCTTCTTGTTTTTGTAATTGTGTAGAAAGATCGGCGAAAAGATCTAATGTATCCGATGATCTTCGAACACTCTCGACCGCGTCTTGGACGCGCTCAACCCGCTCCTGTAAATCAATTTCACTCGTTTCGTGTAATTCGTCGCATCTCCTAAAGATCCCACCAATATCTTTTTGATCAATTAAGCTGGCGACAGTTGCCTGCCAAGCTAACCGGTTTTCTATTTCCTGTTCGTTTAAACCCCATGGGTTGTTTATGTCAATTAATATCCTGCGTAATGTCCTAGGGCTACCTGTTCCCCACTCTGTGTCTACCACGGATGGCAGCGGATTTGGTATTTCTTTGCCGGTATAAAATTGATAAAAGAGATTACATAGGGTGCGATAAGCGTTTTTTACTGCAGTTGTAAACTGTGTATGCTTTTCTTCGTTATCAGTTTGATCTTGGATACAGCGATTCCAATCTAAAACCATCAGCCTATTATCCGGTAACCAATAGAAATTTTCATCTTTAATATCAAGGTTAGCAAAGCCATGTTCATGAAGAACGGTAAATAACTTCAAAGCTTGTTGAGTGAAAGTATAGTAATGCGTTCGTAAAAAAACTGGGTTTTCGCGTTGGGCAATCAACTGCCACTCGATGTTTAAAAAATCTGATACGATCACGTCTCGATCTAGAAATTTTGTGCGCTTGAGCAGAGGGAGAGGGACAACGTCGCCATTTTTTCTATAATCATCATGCAATAGATCAACCAGGAAAACCTCGTCTACGAAATTGGATTTTTCTGGTGCGGCTTCAAAAGGGATCTTAACTACACGATCTCCTGGTAGATATTGCCTGGCGCGAAAAACTGCGGCGGTCGCACCATCTCGAATGTGATATTCGATTTTTGCCTGGTTGGCTTCGCCAGAATCTGCTAACCAACTGACGCTTTTTCCTAGGATATCAGAATGATCAAGTTTTGTCATGGCGGCCTCGAGCTAGATCGTAGATGGACAGCACCTGCTTTCCAGGCAGGTGCTGTCCATATCAGGTGGATTATTCTTTTGTTTCGTTTTGAATACGGCTGAGCAGAATTTTCAAGAATTCTATCTCATCAGGGATTGTTTTACTAACTTGTCGCTCTTCTTCAGGTAAGCCAAGCAAACGCTTCAGACGAGCTTCAATGTCGGGAACCAACTCGCGCCAGAGTTGTTTTGTGGTTTCTGTATTCAACAGAGATTGTCTTGTACTTGGATTCGGTTCTTGCGCGGCCGTTATTTGGTTTGCTGTACAGCCGACACCACCTTTCTGCCAGTGTGGTAAATACTCTTTTGTCAGTTTTTCTTCAAGACCATTTAGAACTGCATCGTCCATCATAGCATGCAATTCATCGATGGATTGGGGTTCTGATGAATGATCCAGCGATCTTAAGCAGAAGCACTCTGCTGCGGCAAGGTAATCAACCTCTCGGCCAGAATAGTCATCAGGATTATTGAGCCACCAATCCCTTGTGGTTTCTTGAAGAGTACCAAATATATTCTTTTTGACTTTTAGCGAGGCCTGAAAAACCGAGCCGGCTCTTTCCCGAGTAATAGGAACTGATTGGTGCTTGATTAACTTTAGACTCAATGCCGTTAAGAAGCGATCAAGAAGCTCGGGCTCTTCTAGAGGCATGGATACTCTACTCGAAACCAAGTAGTGGTTACCGTCGGGATTTAGTCGATCATAAAGTGTGGCTTCTTTTTCCGCCCGGAAAAGATGATTGATCTGCCGGCTCACCTCAACCCCTTCTCCTTTGGGTCTTAATTGTAAATACGGAGTTGCTCCAAGCTTGTAAGCATCTAGCGTCTTAATGTTATAGCCGTTTGTCAGAACTAGAAAGGTTAGTGTTGTCGAGTCTGCATGCTCCAGTACTCTGTTGAATTCATCAGCTGCTCTGACTTCAACCTTTAGTTGTCCTAAAACTAATTGAAGAAACGGATCTTCCTGTGTTCCCGATGGCACTAATAAGTAGGCCATGTTTGTGAGCTTGTTGGATGCGTTTACACTGGCACTCAATAGTACGTTGCACATTTTGGCTTTTTCGGTTGCCAAGGCCTGTGGAGTTAAAGCTGCGGTATCTGAATTATATTTGTATTTAAGATAATCAATGACAGTTAGCTTGTCCCAGGCAGGAACAAATTGCAGTCGACAAATTTCCAATAAGCGATAAGCATTATTTTGGATTTCTTTATACAACTCTTGGCGATCACTACGGCTTGATTTCGTAATTATCCTATTGTCGGCGAGTGGGCCTCCGTCCAACTCCAGGGGCCACCCACTAATTGAAAGCTCAGGCTCTGGAGCTTGGAATTCTCCTCCTTCATCCTGGCCTTTTACAGTTATTTCTCTGACTTTCCAGTTTATATTTTGTAGTACGCGGTAATTCCCATTCGGCGAATTAGGATCCAAATTTAAGAATTTTTTGTACTGATCTTCTTCCCATTGTTCATCTCGAACAAGTTCTCGAACCTTTTCCATGTTTGTAATGCTGGCCTGATCTCTATTAACCGAAAGTTCATCCTCAATTCTTTCATCCACCCATTGCGATATACTATCATGTATCCCGTTAATCATTAACGCAAAGCTTTCTAGTCGTTCAAACAAGTGGTTTGTCCACAAATACATCTTCTTTGCTAACGCCAGTTCTTTGCTACACAGCAAACTGCATCGCTTTGCTTCTAACCACTCTTGGCGCTTTTTAAGATAGTCTTTCTGTTTTCTCTCATCTTTTTTCATTTGGGCAAGAATGGGATTGGTTTGCTTGCTACCTGCTACCCATTCGGCCTCAAGAGAGCGAATCTTGACCTCAAATGTCTTCTGAGCATCATCTAATATCCTGACAGTCTTATCTAAATCTTTGACTTGTTGCTTTGTGTAGGCCATCAACCAAGTCAAACTACCAGGGCGATTAAGTGTTGCATCTATCTGTTCGTGAAGTAACTCTGTCTTGCCATTGAGAACAGCGGCGATCTTTTCTAGAGACGCTTCACTAAAAATATCAAATTGGTGTTGGGTTAATTGATTGATGGCTGTGACCCAATGGCTTTCTAGTTCCTGATATTTGTTTTCGCACTCTTCATGCAATGCCTTCCCTGCTTTGTCCGGACTCTTGTCATAATTCCGAGTTGCTTTATGCTTTACAACTGCCCCTTTATCATAAGGTATCCAGAAATACTTCTTCCAATGATTGAAGAAATATGTTTTCTGCTCCATCATCTCCTCAAATGTTTTTGACTGTTCATCACTTGCAGTTTCATCCAAATAATATGTGCGCCAGTCATTTACTGACCGGTTCATCACCTGCTTTACCAATTCAGTATGGGTGGTATCATCATCTCTTTCTCCCAAATCCCCAGCATCTCGAGCAATGTGAGATGGGTTCTTTTTCCAATCTTCCCCAGCCTTCACATTACCTGCAGTCACGGCCCGATTTCCAACTTTTTTAGTCTCAAATAAATCCTGGGCATCACGAGGGGCTAATTGTTCCAGGATATCTTTTGCTAACATAGCTGTCCACTTTTCAATAATCGATGCTTTTGGCAATACAATAGAATATGTACCAAAAGAGCCGCACAAAGCAGGAACTAAACCTTGGTACAGATGAGCATCTGCACCTTCCCCATATTTGATATTGGCCTCCCATGATCCGTACTCTGCAGCTATGGTGTGATCACACAGCGACGCAATCCATGCCCCCATCGTTGGAGCAACCCCATATTCAATCTTGGTACTGAGTGGATTACTCGGAGCATCTTGCTGAGGAAGCATAGCGCGTTTCTCTAATAAGTAAACAATACTAAAAAGAGCACCTTTTGTGCAATTGTTAAGTTCTTGAACATTCTCTTTCGTGTACTGCATTCGAAAGCCTAAGGCACTATCGCTAACAGTCATAAATCGCACCATCTCTCGCATCGCAGCAAAAGCTCGTGCTCTCATGGCTGGATTGACTGCTAGATGAGGAGTCCATGAAAAAGCCTCTGGCAAAACTAACATAGCTGTCACATTTACAGTCTTACCATTTAATTCTCCAATGGTTTTTAGCAAATGAGCGATATCTTGAAAGAGAGCAGCCCCGGTTCCACCTGCAAGAGAACCACAAAGAATTACAGTAATGCTTCCCTCGCTGATAGAAGTAAGTTTTTGAGCCAATCGTTGATATAGTAATGACCCAGTTCCATTTTGGAGATGGTGGAACAATCCAAGCCGTCCTATCTGTCTATACATTCCTGCGCCATTAGTCACATTCAGTAAAGCTGCTCGGGCAGGGTTATTGCAGAAATATTTGAGATCAAACCAACGAGTTATATAACTCGCTTTTTCAACGCCATCAATACCATTAACTTGGTTACCACAAGTCCATAGCTCAAGCGCTCCACCT
>Ga0116144_10002353_pt1 | contig 20511 bp, 21 predicted proteins | sample AD_UKC035_MetaG_FD_89746 | JGI IMG/M metagenome (GOLD analysis project Ga0116144, IMG submission 89746) | Active sludge microbial communities of municipal wastewater-treating anaerobic digesters from USA - AD_UKC035_MetaG | ecosystem: Engineered > Bioreactor > Anaerobic > Digestate | place: USA...
ATGGTGGGCCACACGGGCGTGTTCAAGGCCATCGTTCAGGCGGTGGAGACGACGGATCGGTGCGTACGACAGGTGGTGGAGGCCGGCAGGTCCAAAGGATACTCGTTCGTGATCATCGCGGACCATGGCAATGCCGACAAGGCGCTCAACCCGGACGGTACGCCGAACACGGCACATAGTACGAATCCGGTACCCGTGATCATCATCGACGACCGGCCTTTCACCGTACGCAACGGGATACTGGCCGACGTTGCACCGACGATCCTCGAATTGATGGACATGAAGAAGCCCGCCGAGATGACGGGCTCCTCCCTGTTGATGCGCTAGTCGATCACTTCCGAAGGATCGTCACATGCCCGGTGTAGGGCTTGTCATGCCGGTCCACGACGACCTCGTAGAAGTAGGTGCCGTCCGGAACATCGATCGCCGCCCAATTGTTGCGGTAGTTGTTCGCCTCGAAGACCACCTGTCCCCATCGATTGAACACCTTCACGGTGTTCGTGGTGCTGGTGATACCCTCGATCACGAAGCGATCGTTCTGGCCGTCGTTGTTCGGAGTGAACACGTTCGGAACAATGATGTCGCATTCCACGATGATGGTCGCGCTGGCCGTGGCCGTGCGTCCACAGGCATCCGTCGCGGTGACCACGTACGTGGCTCCGAGCTCGGTGGACCCGTATGCGACGGAGCCCTCCGCCCCGGTGCTCCAGGTCAGGACAAGCCCACCGAAACCACCGCTTGCCGTTGCCACGATGGGCACGCTGTCAGGGCTGCACTCGACCACCTGGTCCCCATCCGTCACCACCAGGATCTCCGGTGCATCAAGGATGGTGATGGTGACCGAAGCACTGACCGTGCGGCCGCAGGCATCCGTGAAGCTGGCCGTGATGATCGCCATCTCGCCATCATCATCCACACCATCCTCCAACGGTTCGAACGGCACCTGGATGTTCAACACCCCATCGGGAATGATCCGCTGCAGGGGCTGATCGAAGTCAACCCCGTTGCTGGCGCCACCTGCGTAGGTCATATCGAGGGTGAGGGCTCCCTGCACCGCCAGAGGGCGGATGATATTGATGGTCGCGCTGCCACAGGCTTCCGTGACGGTGTTCGGACCCTGGATGGACATGTTCAAGGGGGGGGCTGGCAGCAAGCCCACGTTGAAGGTGGCCACCGCGGTATTGCCGCAGTCATCGGTCACTTCCACCGCGTAGCTGGTGGCAGCCGTGGGGCTCACCACGTACGTGTTCCCCGTACTGGCGTCAGGCCATTCAAAGGTGTAGGGGGCATACCCGCCCGTCGCCACGGCGGTCAGTGTGGTGCTCGCGCCGCAAGCGATGGTCGGAGAAGCTCCCGTGGTGACCAGGGCTTGCGCCTGCGTGATCTGGAAGGTGAAATCAGCGATGCTGAATCCACCGTTGCAGATGGAGACATCACCCAAGCTCAGGATCAAGCTCTCCAAACCATCCGGATCCTGGAAGAAGGTCGTGGTGTGGCTCACCATGCTCTCGCCCACGGCGAAGATGACCTGGTCCGGCAGCGGATCGAAGTCCGTACCTACTTCCGCCTGTCCATTGTAGTTCAGGTAGATCGTGTCCGGATAGGCCGTTCCACCGGATCGCGCGAAGTTGAACGTGACCTCGTAGCAGCTTTCCTGGATGCTGTTGCCCGTGACGGTGGGGCTCGGCGCAACGGTCACACTGAATGGGTTCGGAGCCGGGATGACCGTGACCGGCACCTCGGTGAAAGTGGACAGGCCGCAGTTGTCGAAGATCGTCACCGGGTAGCTTGTATCGGAGAGCGGGGCTACCAGGATCGTCGGATCGGTGCCCAGGCCGTTCCCCCATTCGAAGGTGTAGTTCCCATAGCCGCCGGAAACGGTTGGCGAGATCTCCACAGCACCACCGCAATCAACACTGAAGGGCGTCCCTTCGGCGATCAGGAATGGCGCCTCGGCGATGTTGAAGACGAAGACGTTCTCGATCGTATCGCCGATGCACGAGATGCCCACTACCGTGATGATGATCGTCTCGTCCGTATCCTCGTCGATGGGTGCATTGAAGGTGAACAGGTTCGTGCTTTCCCCAGCGGCGAAGATGACCTCCTCAGGCAAGGCTGGAACGATATCCAACCCGTTCGTGAAGGTGCCCGAGTAGGTCACCTGGAAGGTGTCGGCCTCGGTGACCTCACCCACGCGCAGGAAAGTGAGCTCCATGGGGAAGCAGCTCTCGAACATGGTGTTGCCAACGATACCGGGGCCTGGCGTGAGCGAGGGCACGAAAGGCGCACTGGTGAAGCTGCCACCTTCCAGGAAGACCGCGGAATCGTACGCCGTATCCGTGTCGCCGAAGGTGCCGCCCGCATCAGCGATGGCGAGTTTGATGTGATAGGTCTGGCCGCATTGAACGGCGGACCTTGCGGTGAGCACCACGGTCATCCCGCCGAAGGCCACGGTCTGGCCCACACTGTTGTTCACGTAATACTCCGGGTTCACCGCCGGACAGGTCGGGTTGTTGGGATCGTTCCCCTGACCACTGTTCACGTTGGCGATCGTCACCGGTGTCACCCCATCAGGCAGCACGGCGATATTGATCGCACCATTGCTGTATGGTCCGGAGATGCCCGGTCCGCTCAGGAAGAAGCCGAAGGCATCGTTGAACGAACACACGAAGGTGGGGTACTCCTCCGAGGCAAAGACGTAATTGAACTTCACCGAATCACCCACCGGGACGAAATCGAACTCGAGGATGCTGTAATTGGTGAGGTTGCCTCCCATGATCGCCTCCAGATCGGGGTCGTTGCCGTTGTTCCCGATATCGTCCGAGGAGAAGTTGTCCGACGGACCGATGGCTGATGACGGAAAGCCCGTGGACAACAGTACACCGGAGTCAATGCCCAGGTCGCCCACCTGCGTGAAAGAGGCGCTGCCCGGTTGTGCGGTACCCGGTTGTGGCACCCCGTTGTAGGTGATGTTGCTTACGGTGACACCGCTGCCGAGCAGGACATCCTGCACGAGTTGCGTAGGGGTGAGCGCGGGGTTCACCACGAGCTGCCCATGGGTCATACCGACCATGGTCGCTCCGATCACGGTCACCAGTATCTTCAGAGAACGCTTTTCCATGTGGGCTGCTAGTCCTGTGTGCCTTTCAACAATGTAACATGTCCGATCCCTTCGGTGGACGGGAAGTACCTGCCGGTCGCACGGTACTTGTATACGTACACACCCGTGGTCCCTACTCCGCTGCCGTTCACCTCCCCGTTCCAAGGAACGTCCACCTTGTCGGTGTAGTAGATCTGCTCGCCCCAGCGGTCGAACACGGTCATCTCGAAGGATTCGATGGCGTTGCCGACAGGTCCGAAGAAGTCATTACGTCCGTCACCATCGGGCGTGAAGGCGTTGGGGAAGTAGAGATGTGCCGGTGGCTGCAGCAGGACGGAATCCTCCGCCGTGCAACCGCTCTCCGTCGTGACCCGCAGGGTCACCCAATGGTCCTCCAGGTCGAGGTAGCTGTGGTAGACATGCTCCTGGCGATAACGTGATCCATCACCCATGTCCCACACGTGGTTCATGGCCGGAGGCACGGTGGAAGCACGTACATGCCAATCGTCCTGACCGAGGTTCTCCGTGGTGATGAAGGTGTACGGTGCCTCCACCTCCACACGCACCAGGCCCGCCTGCACAGCCCCGCAACGGTCGGTGACGAGCACCGGGTAGGAGGAGGTCTCCTCAGGCTCCACGGCCATCACCGGGTCGGTGAATTCGTGCAAGGGCCATTCAATGGTGTAGTATCCCGAACCTCCCTGCACTTCCACCGCGACGGTCGTGCTGTCGCCGAGGCATATCAGTTGATCCGGTGTGGTGGTGATCCCGAAGGGAGCGTATTGAGGGACCCGCGTCCACAGCTCCGCATCGCCGACCGTACCGCATTGGTCCTCCACCGTGATGGTGTACCGTGCATCGTTCGGCACACCCACCTCAAGGTCATAACCCATGCTCATCACCTGGGCATCCTGGTCGGTCCATGTGATGGTGTACACTCCGTTCCCACCGGTGATGTCCGTGATGACCAGCATGGCCGTGTCCTCGCGACAGATCACCGTGACGTCGCCTTCTGTGGTGATGACGATTGGGTCGAGCGGGGTCATGGTGACGAGCACGCTGTCCTCCACCGAGGATCCGCACCCTTCCGTGACGACCACCTCGTACCATGCCTCATCCGCGGATGGCACGGTGATCGTTGCGCTGCTACCCGCCGGCGCACCGTTCAAGGTCCACGCATAGGTGTACTCCCCGTTCCCACCTGTGGCATTCACCACGGATATCTGGTCCGACCCGAGACAGGGGATGGACGTCGCCGGGGACACTTCGATATCCAGCGGTTCATAAACCGGCAGGTTCACGAACAAGGTCCCATAGAAGGGCTCCACATTGCAGCCGTCGGTAACCGTGAAGTCATAGGCCGTGGTCACCTCCGGGGATACCGTGATGGTCGGGGTCGTTTCGCCGGTGCTCCAGAGGAACTCATACGCACCCACCCCTCCGAAGATGGCCGGTGCCAGCACATTGACATCTCCGCAGGTCGCATTGATGTCCTCCCCTTCCGCCCACAGCGGATCCGGGCTCACGATATCGAAGTTGAAGGTGGTCTCCACATTCGTGCTGGCGCAGACCACGAGCTGGTTGATGGTGATGATCATCGTCTCCGGACCATCCGCATCGAGGGGCACGTCCAGCAGGAAGGTGACCGTACTGTCCTCCGCGGCGAAATCCAGCTGGGAAGGCAGGGCGGGACTGTAATCCACGCCCGGTGTCGCTGTACCACCCACTGAGATGGTGACCGTTTCAGCGAGCGACAGGTCACCCTGGCGGGTGAAGGTCAGTTCCACCGGGACGCAACCCTCGTTGATCGTGGTACCTACGATGCCGGGTCCAGGCGTCAGCGTGGGGATCACCTGGCCGCTGCTGGAGAAGCTGCCCGCTTCCAGGAAGACACCGGAGTCATAGGACTCATCGAATCCATCGCCGATCGCCAATTTGATGTGATACTGCTGACCACATTGAACCAGGGCGAAGGCGGTCAGGACGGTGGTGAAGCCGTCGTATGTGACGATCGTGCCCGTTTGCGACTCGTTGTCGACATAGTACACACTGTTCGACTGCCAGTTGGGGTCGAAGGCCGCGCAGTCCGGTTCGTCGCCGGGGTTCGAGGCCTCCCCGCTGTTGAGGGTGTTGATCGATACCGGAATGCTCGTGCCGGGTATCAGTGCGATGTTCACGGCCCCACCCGAGAAGGGTCCTGCGATGCCGGGACCGCTCAGGAAGAAGCCGAAGGCATCATTGTAGTTCGAGCACGTGAAACTGGGGTATTCCTCCGAGCCGAACACATAGCGGAACTGGAGTGAATCACCCGTGGGCACGAAGTCGAACTCCAAAATGGCCGCATCATTGATGGCCTGGCCTGAGAGCAGTTCCAGATCCGCATCGGATCCTCCGCCCATCTGGTTCGAAGCGAAATCGTCCACATCACCATTCGCCCCATAATCAAAGTTGTCCGGGTCGCTGACCACCAGGCCACTACTGAGGATGAGACCCGCCTCCAGACCGAGGTTCGAGCCGGCCGGTGCGATGAAACTCCCGGCCTGTTCACTCACCGGAGCCATGGCAACCCCGTTGAAGGTGATGTTGCTCACCGTGACACCTCCCCCGAGCAGGACGTTCTGCACCAACTGCTCCGGTGTCAGGGTCCCATCCACCAAGAGCTGGGCAGGAAGAGAAGAGCCAAGAACGCCGCCGAAGGACAGGGCGATGGTGCGTAGGAATGTCCGCATTTGAACAGATCGCTGTGAAGATAGGTGGTCGGATCTTTCCAAGGACCGGATCAACGCCCATTTGGTTGCCTATCCCATGCTTCCCGACCCCGGCCCGGCTACCCGGCTATCTTTGGCGACTTCCAATCCCTATCGCCCGTGCAAGCCTTGGACACCTACATCAAGACGAACGAAGCCCGTTTCCTGGACGAACTGTTGGACCTGCTCCGCATCCCAAGTGTGAGCGCCGACCCCAAATTCAAGGCGGACGTGGCCCGGTGCGCCGAGGCCGTGAAGCAGCGCATGATGGAGGCCGGCTTGGAGAAAGTGGAGGTATGCCCCACCGCCGGGCACCCCATCGTCTATGGCGAACGCATTGTCGACCCGTCCAAGCCGACCGTACTGGTCTATGGCCATTACGATGTACAACCAGCTGACCCTCTGGAACTTTGGCACAGCGGCCCCTTTGAGCCGGTGATCAAGGACGGCATGATCTACGCTCGGGGCAGCGCCGATGACAAAGGCCAGTTCTACATGCACGTGAAGGCCATCGAGACCATGATGAAGAACGGCGGCCTGCCCTGCAATGTGAAGGTGATGATCGAAGGTGAAGAAGAGGTGGGCAGTGACAACCTCGGCGAGTTCGTGAAGGCGAACAAGGAACGTCTGAAGGCCGATGTGGTCCTGATCAGCGACACCGCCATGATCGCCAACGACGTGCCCAGCATCAATACCGGGCTGCGCGGCCTCAGCTACGTAGAGGTGGAGGTGACCGGCCCGAACCGCGACCTGCACAGCGGGGTGTATGGTGGCGCCGTCTCCAACCCGATCAATGCCCTGTGCGAGATGATCGCCAGCTTGCACGATCAGGACCGGCGCATCACCATCCCGGGCTTCTACGATGCCGTCAAGGAGCTCAGCAAGGCGGAACGGGACGCACTGGCCGAGGCGCCATTCGATGAAGCGGAATACATGAAGGACCTCGGCATCCAGGATGTACGGGGTGAGAAGGGCTACACCACGGAAGAGCGCAGCAGCATCCGCCCCACCCTTGATGTGAACGGCATCTGGGGCGGCTACATCGGTGAGGGCGCCAAGACCGTCCTTCCGTCGAAAGCCTTCGCCAAGATCAGCATGCGTCTGGTGCCCGATCAGAAGAGCGAGGCCATCACCAAGCTCTTCAAGGACCACTTCGAGAAGATCGCTCCCCCCGGTGTGAAGGTGGAGGTCCGCCCGCACCACGGCGGCGAGGCGGCGGTGACCCCGATCGACAGCCCGGCCTATCAGGCCGCCAGCAAGGCCATGGAAGAGACCTTCGGCAAGAAGCCCATCCCCACTCGTGGCGGAGGGAGCATTCCCATCGTGGCACTGTTCGAAGCGGAACTCGGGCTCAAGACCGTGCTCTTCGGGTTCGGTTTGGATAGCGACAACATCCACAGCCCGAACGAGAAGTACGGCGTGTTCAACTACCTCCAGGGGATCAAGACCATCCCGCGCTTCTTCCACCACTATGCGGCTTCGGCGAAGTGAGTTCCCAGGAGCAGGGGCCATGCGCCGGCTCCTGCCCCTGCTCCTTTCCATGTCCCTTTCCTCCTGCCTCAGCTACAAGGAGGTGGAGCTGATCGATGTGACGGACATCCGGGTGGAGCGATTGGACGCACGCGGGGTGGCCGTGCGCGTGAACGCCTTGGTGAATAACCCCAACAACTACCGCATCCATGCGCAGGAACCGGACGTGGACCTCTACCTGAACGACAAGTTCATCGGCAAGGGCGTGCTCGATTCGGTGATCACCTTGCTGCCGAAGACCACGCAGGTCTATTCCATCCCGATGCATGCCGAACTGCAGGGCGGATCCCTGTTGATGGTGCTGCTTTCGGGGGCACTTGGTGGCAACGAGGTGAAGCTCGCGGCCAAAGGCACGGTGGTCGGGCGCGTGGGACTCTTCCGAAAGCGCTTCCCCTTCGAATTCGAAGAGACCATCGACCCGTGATCACTCATCTTCAGACCGGCCGTAGCGCTGGTAGGTGGTGATGACCTCATAGCCGAGCAGACCTTTCGACACACCGATGAAGTGACCGCCGTAGGGTCCGGGATGGTCCTCGATGGCACCGGTGGCGGAGGTGACCGTTTCACCGGGCGGGAGCTCCTCCTGCTGCATCCAATAGCTGCGGATCTCCAAGATGTCACCGCTGTACGTGGTGATCAAGTAGCGCTCCGGGCCATGCACGAGGAAATTCAGCCAGAGCAGGAGGCTGATCACGAAAGGCCCGACCGCCAGCAGGTTGAAGAGGAACCACTCCAACCGCTCCATGCCCAGCCGAAGGCCCACACGCCCGTAGGGCAGCAGGTTCCCCACGAAGGCGAAGAGCGCGAACCACCGGACCAGCTCGGCATAGCGGATGAGCGTCCGTCCCGCTGCTGCCCAGAACGTGATGATCAGCACGAAGATGCCCAGGGCCATGAGCGTACCCGGCCACGACTGGTCGCGCACCGTGGCTTCCACCATGCGCTGTTGATGCCTGCGATCCTGAACCGGCCGGTGGCGCTGCGGGAGGTCGTTGCTTTGATGGGCCATTGGTGATGGTCGCTTCCGGATGCAAGGAAAGGCATCCGCGGCCAATGCCGATCGGTCATACTCGGATCCATGTCACACCCCGGCAACCGCCTTGCGAAGGAGAGCAGCCCCTATCTGCTCCAGCACGCGCACAACCCGGTGGACTGGTATCCCTGGGGTGACGAGGCCTTCGCAAAGGCGAAGGAGCTGGACCGACTGGTGCTGGTGAGCATCGGTTACAGCAGCTGCCACTGGTGCCATGTGATGGAACGCGAGTCGTTCATGGATGTGGATGTGGCCCGTGTGATGAACGAGCGCTTCGTATGCATCAAGGTGGACCGGGAGGAACGCCCCGACGTCGACCAGGTGTACATGCAGGCGGTACAGCTCATGACCAACCGCGGTGGCTGGCCGTTGAACTGCTTCACCCTGCCCGATGGCCGACCGGTGTACGGCGGCACCTACTTCACCCGCGACCAATGGTTGCAGGTCCTGGACCAGCTGGCCACGACGCATGCGCAGGATCCGGAACGCGTCCGGTCCTATGCCGATCGGTTGCAACAGGGCATGGCCTCCCTGCGCATCCTACCAGCGGTCGAGGACGGATCCGTGGAGCACCGCGCGGCACTGCGGGCGATGGTGGACCGATGGCGCCAGCAGTTCGACCCGATCGATGGCGGTCCGGACAAGGTGCCGAAGTTCCCGATGCCGGACAACTACCGCTTCCTGCTACGCTATGCCTGGCTCACCGATGATGCCGAGCTCAAGCGCCATGTGGAACTCACCCTGGACCGCATGGCCCTCGGTGGCCTATTCGACCAGGTGGGCGGCGGCTTCGCGCGGTACAGCACGGACAACAGCTGGAAGGTGCCGCACTTCGAGAAGATGCTCTACGACAACGCGCAGCTCGTGTCGTTGTACAGCCAGGCCTACCAAGCGTTCAAGAAGCCCTTGTACAAGGAGACGGTGGAGCGGACGATCGCCTTCATGGAACGCGAGATGACCTCGCCGGAGGGCGCGTTCTACAGTGCGTTGGACGCCGATAGTGAAGGTGAGGAAGGACGCTTCTACATCTGGACGGAGGAGGAGTTGAAAGATGCGCTCGGCGCAGACCTCGACTTCGCGACACGCTATTATGGCATCGGTCCGCGAACCTTGTGGGAACACGGGCGCCACATCCTCATGCGCCAGCTGGACAACGAGCGCTTCGCGGAACAGGAAGGTCTCGCGCTGGCGGAGGTGCGGACACGTGCGGGAACGATCAACACCAAGCTGCTGCACGCCCGGTCGACGCGTCCACGCCCCGGACTCGACGACAAGTCGCTGACCTCGTGGAACGCGCTGATGGTGACCGGGCTCTGTGATGCGTACGAGGTCTTCGGCGAGAAGCGCTATTTCGACGCCGCTGTCCGCGCCATGGAACTGATCATCGCCAAGTGCCAGCGCAACAATGGCGGCTTGTGGCACTTGTACAAGGATGGCAAGGCCTCGATCAACGGCTTCCTCGAGGACTATTGTTCCTGTATCGAAGCGCTCATCGCCCTGTACGGCATCACCTTCGAGGAACGCTGGCTGGAGAAGGCCCGGTCCATCGCGGAGCATGCGATCCGGCACTTCCACGATGACAGCACCGGCCTCTTCAACTTCACCAGCGACCTCGATCCAGCGCTCATCACCCGGCCGCTCGAGCTGCACGACAATGTGATACCGAGCAGCAACAGCAGCCTTTCCAACGGCTTGTTCCTGCTGGGCACCCTCTTCGATGATGCCCGCTACCTCGAGCTGAGCGAACGCGCACTTCGTGCCGGCACGGGCCAGCTCGCCATCCACCCCACGGCACATTCGCACTGGGCACAGGGGCTGCTCTGGCGTGCGTTCCCATTCCACGAGATCGCCATCACCGGCCCCAATGCGCTCGACCTGCGCGCCGGCTTCGCACCACATTACATCCCGAACCGGATCTTCCTCGGAGGCACGGAACCGGGAGGTCTGCCGTTGTTGAACGACAAGCACCTGCCCGCCGGTACGATCTTCGTATGCGTGGAGCGTTCATGCCAGTTGCCCGTGAACACCGTGGAGGCCGCTCTTCCCCTGATCCAATGATCCGTATTCCGCTCTTCCTCCTGTTCTTATCGTACTCGCTGCAGGGTGATGCACAGGCGCTTCTGGTCCTTCCAGGCACAGGCCCTTCGCACGAACTGCAATTCAACCCGCTCTTCATCCAGCGCAACAACATCGCGAGCATCACCGGCCAGCGCCTGGTGAAGCGCGATGGGGAGCCGATGCGCGAACAGAAGGAGCGCTACCTGTACCGCTTCAACCCGAGCGGCCTGCCCGTGTACACCAACCACAGCTACGGCAAGCCGGGAACGGGGACCGACACGGCGAGCACCATCTTCACCTACGACACCGCAGGACGCGTGCGTCGCCGCTTGCGCAACGACCTGAACGGCCACTTCGCCTACGACATCGAGCTGGATGACCAGGGTAGACCGATCCGCGAGACCTATACCCGCATCGAGAACCTCGGGACCGACCGCTACCAGCTCATTCCGGGACAGGTCACGGAGATCAGCGATGAGCATTTCCGTTACGAGATGGTGAACGATACCGTGACACGCAAGCTCTTCACCAACAACCACGGCCTGCCCTTCCGCGAACAGGTGACGACCAGTGACAAGCTGGGCTATGTGCGGCGGATCGAGGACCGCTACCTCATCAGCAACCGGCGTTCGCGCATCAGTTTCAACTACGATGAGAAGGGGCGTGTGGTGGAACGCGTGGACCAGCCCGATCTGGACAAGCCGCACACCACCAGGCGCACCTGGGGATACGACGCGGCGGGGAATGTGATCGAGGGCATGTTGTGGCATGATGACCGCGCCATGGAACGCGAAGAATACCTGTACGACGCGAACACCATGTGGCTCACCGCACGCCTGACCAAGGACCTGACGGTGGGCGTGATCCATGTGGTACGTTTCACCACCGAACGCCGATGAGAACGAGCCTTCTGCTGACCACCCTCCTGTTCGCCATCGCGCTGCACGCGCAGCAGACGGTGGTGCGTTACGCGTACGGCCCGTTCGGTAGTCTTGGTGATGCGGCCTATGTGGTGGAGAACGGGCGCATCTACCAGGCCTGTGGCCCGTTCGGTACCAAGGGGACCTGCCTGTACGTGTATGACGACGAGGCGGTGTACCGCAGCGCGGACGCGAACGGTCAGCGTGGAACCGGCCTCTTCCGGATGGAGGGCGACAAGTTCTTCCGATGTTCCGGTGCCTTCTGCACGCGGGGCGCCTGCGTGCTGATGCTGGACAAGCAGAAGGTGTTCCGCGCGGACGGCGCGTTCTGCAACAAGACCGATGGCGGCTTCGTGCTGGATGGGAACACCATCTTCATGGGTGAAGGCCCCTTCTGCAACAAGGCCGATGCCCTCCTGCAGGTGCAGAGCGGGATCCCGATGATCGCCCTGCTCGCGATCCTCGCCACCATCTGATCAGATCAAGCGACTTCCGTTCGGTACCGGCCGCTCCAACGCCGCTAGCACGATGTCGCCATCCACATCCGCGAAGCCGGTGACGAGGCATTCGCTCAGCACCCGACCCACTTGTTTCGGTGGGAAGTTGATGACCGCGATCACCTGACGTCCGATCAAGTCCTCCTTCGCGTAAAGCTTCGTGAGCTGCGCGCTGCTGCGCTTGATACCGTATGGTCCGAAGTCGATGGTGAGCACGTAGGCGGGTTTGCGTGCTTCGGGCAGGTCAGTGGCTTCCAGCACCGTACCCACACACAGATGCACACGCTCGAAGTCGGCCCAGGAGATGGTATCCATTCGCCAAAGGTGATCGAAGCAGGCCGTCCGGGGTACGTACTTTGCAACAAGACTATATCCCATGCGCCATTCGACCCTCCTCTTCCTGCTGACGTTCTCCGCAAGCCAGGCCCAAGTGCTGGTGGACAGCATCCCCTATCCCGGCGTGAACCAAAGTTTCTGGGGCATCCATGTGACCCCGGACACCATCTTCCTCGGTGCGGACGGCCCCGGCCATGTGGTGTTCAGCAGCCATCAAGGAGAAGTGAACGACTTCCAGCCCACGGGTTTCACCTTCAACCACGGGCTCATCTGGACAGGAACATCCTACCTGATCGCCCAGGATTACACGACCAACGGCGCACACCTCTACGAGGTGGGGCTCGATGGGACCCTGCTGAACACCTGGACCTTCCCGGACGTCATCGGTGGTCACTCCTCGGGCATCGGTGATCTGTGCGCGGACGGTGATGCGGTGTGGTATACGATGTACTCCCCTGACTTCGATGTGTACCCGTATGCGTACGCATACAAGTGGGTGCCCGGCGACCCAGCGCCCATCGATACGGTCCCGCTGCAAGGGGAACAACCGTACGGCATCGCGTTGCGCGGCGATACGCTCTATTACGTGACGGACAACCTCAACGGCGATCTTGAACGCATCTATGCCTACGACCTCGTGAACGAAGTGACGATCGGATCGGTACCGCTGCCGGACAGCGACAATGATCAATCGCCCCGGGGGATGTTCTACGATGGCAGCTATCTATACCTCGTGGCCAACCGCACCGGCGCATCGGCCTTCTCCTACCAGACCATCTTCATCTATGCCTTTGACCCGGCGAATGCGATCTGGGAAACCGCGGCGGACGAGCTGTTAATGGCATCTCCGAACCCGGCGGCGGATCGCACCACGCTCTGGTTGCCGGAGGGCACACATGACCTTTTCATCACCGACGCAGCTGGTCGCATGATCTACGCCAACCGTGCGCGCGGTGAGCGGAACCTGGACCTGGACACGCAGAAATGGGCGCCTGGAAGCTATCAGGTGCGCACCACGGACGACCAAGGCGTGGTCCGCTCGGCGCGATTGATCATCGCGCGCTGAAAGGAGCCCTCACCAGTTCGGCAGCTCGCCGACGATGAAGCCCGCTTTCCCTTCCGGTGTGGGATCGTAATAGAACCCGAATCGCTTGCCCTCCTCGATGGGACCCTTGGCGGTCCCTTCACCTGCCTTCGTGACCAGCTTGAAGGCCAGGGAATGCAATCTGCCTTCCTTGTACTGAAGGTCGGTATAGGTGAGCTCCACGTCCTGTTGCTTCATCCGGTCCTGGATCCGTTGCAGTTCCGCTTCGGAAGTGCCGGGTGTGAAGACGACCTCGATCGCATCGGCGGACCTGGTCTGCGCCTGGGACGTGGACGGGCAGAGGAATGCGATGAAAGCGATGCTGGCGATGGGTAGCAGGAGGCGCGCGTTCATGGTTCTGGACTTGTGGGCATGAAGTTACCACCTTGTCGCGATGGAACGCCAGGGGGCGATCCAAGTGGCCCAGCGGTCAGGAGGATCCATCCCAGAGCAGCCGCGTAACCTTTGCGGACATCCACCGTCCCACAGATGATCATCCTGAACCAGCTCCCGATCATGCGTTGCACCACCCTTCTTGCCTATCTCGCCGCAGTTCCGGTCCTCGCACAACAGGTCCCGAACCCGGACGAGATCCTCATCACCGGGGAACGGCCGCAGGTGCTGCTGGTCGGCACCTTCCATTTCGAGTATTACGACCTCGACGCGCACAAGACCGCCAAGGACAAGCGCGTGAACGTGAAGGAGCCGCAGCGGCAGCAGGAGATGGAGGAACTGGTCGACTACATCGCGCGCTTCAAGCCCACGGCCATCGCTGTGGAAGCCGGGCCGAACACGGGCTGGCTGATGAAGCGCTACCGCGCGTATCTACGAAGCGACTCGCTCCCGCGTGCCGATGAGCGCGAGCAGATCGGCTTCCGCTTGATGAAGCGCTTCGAACTGGACACGCTGTACGGCGTGGATGCGCCCACCCTGCTCTCGGACCTCTGGGACCACCGGGATTCGCTCCAGCTGCATCCGCTCCTCGACAGCATCTACGCGGATTGGGACTTCACCAGCAAAGATGCCATCAGCCGGCGTTACAAAGCCTACTACCGCTCCTTCGACGACTACCACGTGGACCATACGCTGCTGGAGTCCTTCCGCTACCATAACGCCGATAAGACGCTTGACCGCGACTTCGGCGCCTACCTCAACGGCGACTTCAAACTCGGCAAGTACCGCGGCGCCGATGGCCTGGCGATGCACTGGTACGCGCGTAACCTCCGTATCCTTCGTAACATCCAGGAGCTGGAGCTGAAGCCCGAGGACCGCCTCGTGGTGATCTACGGCGCCGGGCACATGGGCATCCTCAAGCACCTGTTCGAGTGCACGCCCGAATTCGAACTGGTGAAGTTCGGGGAGTTGTGAGCCGATGGCTTGGCACACGGATCAGAGATCCGCGGCAATGGGTAAGCCTACATGGTTCCATCGCCCCATGCCCTGTGATGCACGCACTCAGCGTTACTGGAATGAACTGGGACGTTGGTGAACAAGAACCTCAGCGCCCATGCTCAATGCCCCGGATACGGTCTATGCCGACAACATCGTAGAGCGTCGGGTCGAAGTAAATGACCCTATCACCATCCAGTTCCCTTACCCGAACGACATCGTGGTCCTTCCAGAATGGATCTCGCGAAAGACCATGAATATCGAAATCGCCGATGAAGAGCTTCGCCACCACCGGCTCGACCACAAAACGACCGCGGATCCCCGATCGCACCACATGACCTTGGATGAATGCCGCACACAACTTCGCATAACCAACGCAATTCGCAGGGCTCCCAGCATTGAGTTTATGTGGATCGTTGCTCACACGCCCAGTAGAGAAGTGGAGCCTAGCCGCTGTCGTGTCAAGGGCAAGATAGATCGCCTCATCAATACCATCAACCGGCCCTGGTGCGCTTTGGACAGGCTCCACTTCACCGCGTACTCCAACAATGTGGTAATGGACCACGTTGCGAAATACCCATCCACGACAGTACCATAGTCCTGACAGGACACCGGCAAATACCAGCAAGCGCCTCAGCCAGCGCATAACGACATCGTATCAATACCCCCCACCCCCACCCTGCCCGCGCTCGATCGGGTGCCAGGTGGTCTTCACCTCCTGCGTATCGAGGATGAAGTAAGGGCTCTGTGCCTCGCTGCCGCTCCAGTCGCTCACCTTCGGGTACACCACTCGCTTCAAGTTGCAGGTGGCTTCGCTGTCGAGCATGGTGCGCTCCTCCTTGGTGGCATCGGCTACAACGACCGCGTTGATGTCCATGTGAGCGACCAGCGGCTTGAGCAGTTCGCTGCGCAAGCCGGTGAGCAGGTTCACCACGCCGCCGGGCAGGTCGCTGGTGGCGAGCACTTCGGTGAAGGTGACGGCTGGTAATGCGTGCTTCTCGCTGGCCACCACTACGCACGTATTGCCCCCGGCGATCACCGGAGCAATGAGGCTGACGAGTTCCAACAGACCCTTGCTGCCCGCACATTGGATGCCGACCACGCCGGTAGGCTCGTACACACTGAAGTTGAAGTGCGCGCTGTTCGTGGGGTTCACGCTGCTGAAGAGCGCCTGGTACTTGTCGCACCATCCGGCGTAATGAACCCAGCGGTCGATGGCTTGCGCGACCTCCGCTTCCGCTTGTGCCTTGGTGGAGCCGTGCAACACCAGTTCATGCACGAACTGGGCACTGCGGCCTTCGAGCATCTCGCCGATGCGGTAGAGGATCTGGCTGCGGTTGAACGCACTACGCGCAGCCCATCCACCAACAGCACCGCGCGCTGCCACGACCGCATCGCGCACATCCTTGCGGCTGCTGCGGCACACGTTGGCCAGCGGCTTGCCATCCGTCCCCTTGGGCTGGTAGTACCGGCCGCTCTCGGTGCGCGGGAACTTGCCGCCGATGAAGATCTTGTAGGTCTTCATCACCGGCACACGCTCGGACTTGGAGGTGCCGTTGGCGTGGTGTCCGTTCATTTCCGCCTTGATGGTCGCGGGCTTGTTCAGGGTCTTGCTCATGGTCGCTGTTCCGAAGTCAAAGCTAAGGTACCCGCCACCAAGACCAAGACCACGACCCGAACAGCCTATCGGGTCACGACGAAGCGCGCGATGCTGCGGCTGCCGTTGTCATCCAACACCAGCACATAGGCACCGGGTGCCAGGTCGTGAACATCGATGAATCCTGCCGAACGGCCGCGTGCGAGCACCTTCCCATCCAGCCCCATGATCCTGTAGGCTTCCTGCCCAGCCGACGAGAACCGCAGCTGGTCGGCGACCGGGTTGGGATGGATCGGACGCATCTGGTCCTGCAGCGCGGTAATGGCGGTGCTCACATCCGGACTGAAGCGCCAGACCTCGTCCAGGATCGGCGACTGGCCATTGCCGCCGACGATGTACGCGCTATCGGCCACGGTGAACGAGACACCGTTCCTGCGCACGGGGAGCGGAAAGGACGCCACCGGTACCCAGCTGTTGCTGGCCGCATCGTAGCGGTTGAAGTCGTTCCAGTTCTCCACGAAGTCGACGCCGCCGCCCACGTAGCCCTGGTCGCTGATGGTGAAGGCGAAGGCCGTTCGGCGGTTATTCGTGCCGAGGTTCGCGCGTTGCTCCCAGGTGTTCGTGAGCGGGTCGTACGCATAGAAATCGCGGTAGCGCACACCGCTGCTCTCGCCGGTGCCGATGTAGCCCAAGCCACCACTGGCGAAGCCTACGGCCTGGCGGCGCGCATTGCCCGGGAAGTTGGCCCGTTGCGTCCAGGTGTCGGTCGTTGGGTCATAGGCCCAGAAGTCGTTGTACCAGATGGCGTTCGCTGCGCCGGTGCCGTAGTAGCCGATGCCGCCGATGCTGAAGGCCACCCCCGAATTGCGCGGGTTGGCGGGCAGCGAGGCCTTCTGCTGCCAGGTGTCCGACTGCGGATAATAGGCCCAGAGGTCGTTGTAGTCGATGTCGTTCACATTGTCCCAGCCACACAGTACGTATCCGGTATCGCCGATGGAGAATGCGCTGGCGTATTGCCGTGCACCCCCTGGCAGAGGTGCCTTCTGCGTCCACTGATCCGTGGTCGGTTCGTACTCCCAAAGCGCATCCGTGTTGTTGCTGCCATTGAATCCCGTGCACACGTACCCCTTGCCGTCGATGCTGAAGGCGGCCTGCGCGTACCGTTCACCCCCGGGGTGGTCATCGAGCTGCGTCCATATGCCCTGACCGAAGAGATCCACTAAGCGGAACAGAGCGAGAACGAGTGTCGTGTGGCGCATGATCAAGGTTCGATCACCGTAAACCGAGTTGCGAAGAAAGTATGATCGGCGCCACCCGCTCCTTATGCTTCCGCCCGCACGATGCCGAAATTGAACATGGGGGTCTGGAACTTGCCGTAGAGCCGCACCCAGATCGGCAACAGTTGCTCCGTTCCACGTGCGTTGGTGATATCGCCCAGATCGATCATCTCATCTTCGTTCCAGCCGAAGGATCCGAGTAATCCGCGCACCTCGCGTTTCGCGTCGGCATCGTTGCCGCAGAGGAAGAGGTGATGTGTTCCGGGCAGGTCGCGCGGCGCGACCATCAGGAGACAGGTCAAGGTGTTGAGCCCCTTCACCACCTTCAGTTGCGGGAAGGCGCGCTGCAGCTGTTCGCCGAGCGAATCGGTATTGCACACGCTGAGGCTCGGTGGGAAACCCTTCGAGAAGTCAAGCGGATTGCTGATGTCGAGCATCACTTTGCTGCCCAGTTCCTTCTCGCCGGCCAGGTGCAGTGCTTCCATTGCGCCGGATCCGCTGGTGGCGTTCACGAGCAGTTGTCCGTGCGCGGCGGCCTCCGCGAAAGTGCCGAGCTTCACCTTGGGATGCGCGGCCATCCATTCCTTCAGCGGCGGACGGCCCATGCCATCCTTGCCTTCACGCGCCATGCTCTGCTGCGCATCGCGTGTGCCCATCATCACCTCGTGCCCGAGGCTGTCCAGTTTCCCGGCCAAGGTCTGCCCGACCGCGCCCGTTCCGAATACACCGATCTTCATTGTCGTAGCTGTTGGTTGTGTTCCTTTACCCCTGCAAAGTTGATGGGCTGCTATACCCATTACAAGTACTGTCACGAAGGATAGTAGCGGCGACGGATGCCGGTTTCAGCGGCCGCAGGGGATCACGGATCGAACACGAATTATCAACACCATGCTCATCGACGGCGACGAATACCGCATCCGCATGAACGGCCAGGTCTACCACTGCGCGCTGGACGTGACCATGGAACTGGTGGGTGGCAAGTGGAAGACCATCGTGCTGTGGTACCTGCGCAAAGACAAGAAGCGCTTCAGCGAATTGCGCAGGCTGATCCCCGGCATCACCGAGAAGATGCTCAGCATGCAATTGCGGCAGCTTGAGAAGGATGGCTTCGTGAGCCGCACCGTGCACGCCGAAGTGCCGCCCCGCGTGGAATATGCGCTCACACCACTTGGGAAGACACTGCTGCCCCTGCTGGAGGAGATCGCGAAGTGGGGCCGCCTGATGGGCAAGAAGTTCGGCCAGGTGGAGAAAATGGAGCGACCGATGATGAAGAAAGCCAAGCGCAAAGCAGCCGCGGCCTGACCACTGCTCCGATCTACCTTGGCGCAACACAACTCGACCTCATGTCACGACACGTCACCGGCATCGGCGGGCTCTTCTTCCGCTCGGACGACCACAAGGCCTTGGCCAAGTGGTACAATGACCACTTCGGCATCAACGACGAATCGCACGGCTGGATCTGGCAGCAGGATGCCGGCCCCACGGTGTTCTCGCCCTTCAAGAAGGACACCGACTATTTCGGGAGCGACAAGCAGCAGTTCATGCTGAACCTGCGCGTGCAGGACATCGATGGCCTGCTGAAGAAGCTCGAGGCCGGCGGCGTGCGCATCGACCCCAAACGCCAGGACGAGGACTACGGCCGCTTCGCGTGGGTGTATGACCCGGAGGGGAACAAGGTGGAGCTGTGGGAGCCGAAGTAGATCTCGAACAATGAGCGCAGATCAGAAGCCGCAGACCTACCGCGAAGTGATCGACGACCTCGTTCGCGTATGTCGTAAGGAACAAGGACGGATAAGTGCCGATCGCATTCGTGCCGGTGGGGAACCAGAATGCGAGTGAACAGGTGCTTCCGGAACAACATCAGTTGAACCTACTTCTACAACGACTTTCCCCGACAGACCGGAACTGCCTGGCCGACGTTTTGGCCCGTGAGGTGGTCACCGGAGTGTTCGAAACGCTCAAGGTGCTCGAGAAGCATCGTATTGAACCATTCACTGACGGATATGAAGGCAGTCCTTACCACGACTTCGTCGGTCGTCTGAACGGATGGTCTTGGCCGAACGAATGACGCAGTTGGAAATTCTTGACCTGTGGGAGCCGAAGCAGGCCTTGCTTAACTTCGTGGGCATGAAGGAGATCATCTTCGTTGTGGAAGAGTCGCCGGAAGGTGGCTACGAGGCCCGCGCTCTGGACCATTCCATCTTCACGGATGGCGATGACCTGGAACAGTTGAAAGCGAATGTGAAGGATGCCGTGGCCACGCACTTCGATGCCGATCAAATGCCCAAGGTGATCCGCCTGCACATGGTGAAGGAGATCGTGATCGCCGCATGAGGATACCGCGTGACCTCACGGGAAAGGAGCTTATCAAGGCCCTAGGCAAGCTTGGATACGAAGTGACAAGGCAGAGCGGAAGTCACATCCGGTTGACCACTTCACGCAACGGGACGCACCACGTCACCATTCCGGACCATCGGCCGATCAAGGTCGGTACGCTTTCCGGAATACTTGGTGACATCGCGACGCATCATCAAATGGCGCGAGAGGAGTTGTTGACGCTGCTCTTCTGAACGGCCCGCAGGTATGCGCCCCCTCCGCTTCTCCATCAACGTCACCCTGGACGGCTGCTACGATCACACCGTCGGCATCCCTGACGCGGACCTGCACCGCAACGCCGCTGCGTACATCGCCGGGACCGATTGCATGCTACTGGGCCGCAAGACCTACCAGTTGATGGAGGGCGCGTGGCGCATGCCTGCCAACGGCGTATGGCCCGACTGGATGCCGGAGGGGTTGCACCCCTTCGCGAGGACGATGGACGCGGCGAAGAAGTACCTCGTCTCAAGCTCCGTGCACACTGCGGAGTGGAACACCGAAATGGTGCGCGGTGACCTCGAGACTTTCGTCGAGCACCTGAAGCAGCAGCCGGGAAAAGGCATCGGC
>Ga0116144_10002355_pt1 | contig 20500 bp, 15 predicted proteins | sample AD_UKC035_MetaG_FD_89746 | JGI IMG/M metagenome (GOLD analysis project Ga0116144, IMG submission 89746) | Active sludge microbial communities of municipal wastewater-treating anaerobic digesters from USA - AD_UKC035_MetaG | ecosystem: Engineered > Bioreactor > Anaerobic > Digestate | place: USA...
AGCCGTGAGATCAGCTGAAAGATGCGGTATAACTTCTTGTGCTCAACCATGGTGTGTTGAATTTTATAATACCACGACAATTTACAAAAAATTGTTAGTTACAGCCTTATATTTAATGCAAATTTCAACTAACAGACCATCATGATCATTTCTTCCTATTCTTTTCCACAAATACCACCACCCTCACCTGCTCCTCGGGGTGGTTCTGCCCATCAACCATCTGAACGTAGGCGTTGAAAATATTGTACCCCGCATTGAGCACCTTGCTCATCTCCCTGTTGCCGGCCTTGGGCACGTATCCCAGCTTGTAATTCTTCAGATAAATGGCAATGGCATTTTTGTCCACCGGGTTGGTGGGCTCCGACACCAGTTTCAGCTTCTTTCCAATTTTCAGTCGTCCGAAGGCCAGTGCCCCATCGTAGTAGGTAAATCCTGCAATGCAAAAATTGGCAAAATGCACCCTCTTTTCTCTCTTTTTCATGGCAAAATATTTTGAAATTTCTGCCAAGATAAAATGGTCAACCGACAAGTAGTGTCGGAGCGAAAAAGAATTATTATTATATTGATATTGTGGGTATTAGAAACAGACCAGGGAAGGTGAAACCTTATTCCCTCATGCTCTGGTGACTGGTAATTCATCTAATCGCATTAATGAACCATACGAAATTTGAGGATTGTAATCCACAAAAATTATGTTTTTTGTGGATTTGATTCCTTATTTATAAACCTTCAAGGGCACTCCCGAAGTTTCGGAAATGTAAGCGAATCACTACATTTTTGTAAAAAGGCCAATGCCTCAAAAGAAAAAATTTTAGGGCACCGGATGACGCCTCCAAGTTATTGTGGCTTTCAACTTCACGTTTACGTTTTAAAAACCATTAAACACCAAATATCAAAAATTTATGGCCAGCCCCAAATAATTTAGCCCCGGTATGGTCGTTAACCTTTAGGTTTTTGTACCTATGGCAGGATATGAAAACCCCTCAATTCGGGTATGGTTAATGGCATCGCCTGTGGAAAACCTTGGAGGTGTTTTTTGCAGCAGATGGGTTGAAATTTCAAAAATATGTTTACTTTTACGTGATTTAGCCAATGGCTGCCCTTTCGGGGGCAAGGCTTTTTGGGTTACTTATTTTTGCATTGAAAAACACTGCACAATGAGAGGGATAGCAAAACTACTATTCGTATTAGGATTCATTGGGATATTCGTAAACGGTGAGGCCCAAACCAATCGTTTGAAGCGCGCCAATGCGCTGTACGACGCCGGAGGATACTTTGAGGCCATTGAACTCTACAGGCACGATCTGGACAAAGTGGCTAAGGAGGAGATGGGGTTATACCTCACCAAGGTTGGCGATTGCTACCGGTTGATTGGGAACGCACGGCAAGCCGAGATCTGGTATTCCAAGGCCATATTGCGAGATCCTCCCGATCCGCGTGTTTACTACTACTACGCCGAAATGCTGAAGATGAACGAGAAGTACGACGAGGCTCTGGAGCAGTACCAAAAATATAAACAGCTGGTACCCAACGATCCCCTCACCGATTTTGGCATTCAATCGTGCGATTTGGCCAAGAAGTGGATAGAAAGCCCTTCGGGCTACGAGGTGCTGAATATGCGGGCCATAAACAGCAAGCAGAGCGACTTCAGCCCGGCATACCTCTCCGACGATTACAGCGTTCTGCTATTCACCAGCTCGCGAAACGAGGCAACAGGAACGAAAAACCATGCCGGTACCGGTGAAAAGTTCACCGATATCTTCATTACCCAGCGCGATAAAAAGGGGACATGGAGCACTCCCCGACCCCTCGATGGCAATATTAATACCCCCAATGATGAGGGAGCCCCTTCGGTTACCGCCAATTTCAACAAGATTTACTTTACCCGCTGCCGGGCAGGCAAGCGCAACAAGCTGGGATGCGAAATACTGGTGAGCGAAAGGCGTGAACAGGGATGGCTCACACCCGAAGTCCTGCCACTGGCTCCCGACAGCATGGTGGTGGCCCATCCGGCCATATCGGCCGACGAGCTGACGCTCTACTTCGTTAGCAACATCCCCGGAGGATACGGAGGCAAGGATATTTGGAAGGTTACCCGCAACTCCCCGTCGGACAACTGGGGAGAGCCCGTTAACCTTGGCCCCGATATCAATACCAGGGGGAATGAAATGTTCCCCTTTATCCACCCCGACGGAACCCTTTACTTTTCGTCCGATGGCCATCCCGGAATGGGAGGTCTGGATATATTCCGCGCCAAGGCCAAGGAGAGCGGCAACGGATGGGAGGTGGAGAATATGCGATACCCCATCAACTCACCCGCCGACGACTTTGGGATTATCTTTGAAAAGGACAGGGAGGCAGGCTACTTCACCTCGCGAAGACACGATTCAGGAACCCGGGGTGGCGACAACATTTTCGTATTCTACCTACCCGAGCTGATCTTTAACCTGCTGGGCGATGTGAAGGACGAAAAAACCGGAATGCCCCTTGCCAATGCAACGGTACAAATGGTTGGAAGCGATGGCATTATTGTGGATACCAAAACCGATGTACGGGGAAATTTCAAATTTTCGCTAAATCCAGCCACCGATTATGTGCTTATCGCTTCGCTTAAGGGATATCTCAACGGCAAGGGCAGGGAAACAACCCGTGGCGTGCAGCTGAGTCAGGATTTCAAAATGTCCATTACCCTCACCTCCACCGCACGACCCATTGAGCTGCCCAATATTTTCTACGACTACGACCGTTGGGAACTCAGGCCCGAATCCATGGCCGCCTTAGACAGGCTGGTGGAGGTGCTCAACGACAACCCCACCATTATCATCGAGCTGGGGGCACACACCGATAGCCGCGGAACCATGGAGTACAACTACGAACTGTCGCAGAAACGTGCGCAATCGGTGGTTAACTATCTCATTGAAAAGGGCATTCCCACCGCAAGGTTAAGGGCAAAAGGGTATGCACAATCGCAACCAAAGGTTGTGGACGAACAGTTGATTAACCAGTACCCGTTCCTCTCCATCGGGGCAGTCCTCAACCAACAGCTCATCGATGGTCTGTCCGACGATAATCAGAAGGAGATGGTTCATCAGATTAACAGGAGAACCGAGTTCAGGGTACTTAGCACCGACTATAAACCGGAATAAACGAAGGCTTAAACGGGTTGTCAATGTTCAGGTTTGTAATCATAGTATTGCTATCCCTAACGGTAACCTTTGGTTTTGGCCAAAAGATATACCAGGGCAATTCGGCCAATGAAGCCCAGCTGAAAGTTTTTGCCGTTGACGAGCCCAACGATGCCGATTTGTGGGTTTGCTTTGTTTGGGAAGAGGAAGAGTTGACCAGAACGGGGCTCTGGATGGATATGCGCTTTCCGCAGGATGCGGACATCATCATCTTCTTTGTTGACGAGGAAACAGAAGCCGATCTGAAAATCTGGCTTGTGGATACCGTGGAGGAGTCGAAATGGCTCAATGAGAAGAAAAAGAGCTTGCTCACTTTAAAGAAGACAAAAAAATAGCCTTTACAACCCTATACTACTGATGAAAAGTGATTCACGATATTTGCAAAGAGGCGTTTCTCCCACCAAAGAGGATGTCCATGCGGCTATAAAGCATTTGGACAGAGGCATTTTCCCAAAGGCATTCTGCAAAATAGTCCCCGATACCCTCAGCGGCAGCGAAACCCACTGCCTGGCCATGCATTCCGACGGTGCAGGCACCAAGTCGTCGCTGGCATACATGTACTGGAAGGAGACAGGAGATATGTCGGTTTGGAAAGGCATTGCCCAGGATGCCATTGTCATGAATATCGACGATTTGCTGTGTGTGGGAATAACCGACGGCATTCTACTCTCCTCAACCATTGGCAGGAATAAAAACCTGATCCCCGGCGAGGTGATATCCGAGATTATAAAGGGAACAAGGGACTTTTGCCAACAGATGAACGGGCTGGGTATCGACATACACCTTACCGGCGGCGAAACCGCCGATGTGGGCGATCTGGTACGCACCATCATTGTCGATTCAACCGTTATTGCCCGCATCCGGCAACGGGATATTATCAACAATGGCAATATCCACGATGGCGATGTGATTATCGGCCTTTGCTCATACGGTCAAACCAACTACGAGAGCGAATACAACAGCGGAATGGGGAGCAATGGGCTTACCTCGGCCCGGCACGACATCTTTGGCAAATACCTGACGAAGAAATACCCCGAGAGTTTTGACCCCCTGCTTGACAAGAAATTGGTGTACAGTGGCCGGTACAAACTCACCGATATGGTTGAAGAGTTAGGCATGACAGCCGGGAAGATGGTGCTTAGCCCAACCCGAACCTATGCCCCCGTGATTAAAGAAATTCTAACCCACTACAGGCCAGTTATCCACGGCATGATCCACTGCACAGGAGGAGGGCAAACCAAAGTTTTGAACTTTGTAAATAACCTGCTGGTGATTAAGGATAACCTTTTCGACATACCACCCCTTTTCCGTATCATTCAATCCGAATCCCAAACACCATGGCACGAAATGTACAGGGTATTCAACATGGGACACCGTTTTGAGATTTACGTTTTCCCCGAATTTGCCGATGATATCATTGCCATTGCTCAGGAATTCGGGCTTCAGGCCCGCATTGTCGGATCGTGCCATCGAACAGACCAAGGCAATAAGCTGATTATTAAAAGCGAACACGGAGAGTTTGAGTACAGCTAACATTGCACCATAGTTTTCTTCTATTCTTTCCGTAACCCCACGGGTGGCCGATTCCGGCACATCGCATCCCCTGCTTCCGGCCTGATTGCGCATCGTTTGGATAGCGAGTTGTTCTTTAACATATTGGCTTTTTTTGAATAATTGTTATTAAACCTCTACCTTTGTCAAAATTTTATAACTTATTGTAAACTATTGTCTTATGAAAAGGAAAAATGTCATCATCATTGGAGCAGCAGGACGCGACTTTCATAACTTCAACACGTACTATCGTGATAATGAAAGTTATAACGTTGTAGCATTCACAGCAGCTCAGATTCCCGATATCGATGGGAGGAAGTATCCCGCTGAGCTTGCCGGTAAATTATACCCCAACGGTATTCCCATTGTTGCCCAAGAGGAACTGGGAAAGTTGATCAAAGAGCTGAACGTTGACGATTGCACTTTCTCGTACAGCGACATTTCGTACAATCAGGTAATGCGCCTTTGTGCATTGGTCAATGCAGCCGGAGCCAATTTCAACTTTTTAGGCCCCAAGGACACCATGCTGAAAAGTTCGAAACCCGTGATAGCAGTGGTTGCCACACGTACGGGCTGCGGAAAAAGCCAAACCTCGCGTAGGGTAATTGAAAACCTTATGGCCAAAGGTTTGAAAGTGGTTGCAGTACGCCACCCCATGCCCTACGGCGATCTGGTTGCCCAGAAGATTCAGCGCTATGCTCAGATTTCCGATTTGGAAAAGCATAAATGCACCATCGAGGAGATGGAAGAGTACGAACCACACGTTGTGAGAGGCAATGTAATTTATGCCGGAGTTGACTATGAGGCCATTTTGAGAGAGGCAGAAAAGGATCCCAGCGGCTGCGATGTGATTGTTTGGGATGGCGGGAACAACGACTTCTCGTTCTATAAACCCGATTTAACCATCACCGTTGCCGACCCGCATCGCCCGGGGCACGAAATCAGCTATTACCCCGGTGAGGTAAACCTGCGCATGTCGGAAGTTGTGGTTATCAATAAGATTGAAACTGCAAGTCCCGAAGGGGTTCAAACCGTAAGGGGTAGCATCACCGAGGTTAACCCCAAGGCCATTGTTGTTGATGGGGCATCGCCAATTAAGGTGGACAATCCCGAGCTGATTAAAGGGAAAAGGGTGCTGGTGGTGGAAGATGGTCCTACCCTTACCCACGGCGAGATGAAAATTGGTGCAGGCACAGTGGCTGCCCAAAAGTACGGCGCATCGGAAATCATCGATCCCCGCTCGGTTGCCGTTGGCAAATTGGCCGAAACCTACAGAACATACCCCAACATTGGAGCATTGCTTCCGGCCATGGGCTACAGCAAAGAGCAGCTGAAAGACCTGGAAACCACAATCAACAATGTTGACTGCGACACGGTGATCATTGGAACGCCCATCGACCTGAGCAGGATTGTGAAAATTAAGAAACCCTCCGTTAGGGTACACTATGATCTTCAGGAGATCGGCGATCCCAATCTGGATACCATCCTCTGCGATTTCTGCAAAAGGCACAAGTTGCTGTAATACACTTATATTTTATCCCATAAGCGACCCCGTTACCGGGGTCGCTTTTTTTTATTGGCATCAAGAAGTTGGGGCATGCCTTAAGTCGGAATCGTAGTTGCATACCGGAGTTTGGGTATTGGGCACAAATGCCATACAATAAATTCCATAGTACCCCATTTTTTTATAATTTTACCCGAAATTTTCCATTATGGACAGCATGAGGCTTCACACACAAGGGCTTGTTAAGAGATATCGTACACGTACCGTTGTCAATCGGGTATCGGTTGAGGTTAGGCAGGGCGAAATTGTGGGGCTGCTGGGACCCAATGGTGCCGGAAAAACCACAACTTTTTACATGATGGTAGGACTGGTTACTCCCAATGCAGGAAAAATCTTTCTCAACGACCTCGATATCACACGAGAGCCTGTTTACAGGCGTGCACAGCGAGGGGTTGGCTACCTGGCACAGGAGGCTTCGGTTTTTCGTAAGCTGAGCGTGGAGGATAACCTGAAAGCGGTGCTGGAGATGACCTCGTTTCCAAAGGAATATCAACACGAAAAGGTTGAATCGCTGATCAATGAATTCGGGTTACAGAAAATCCGCAAAAGTTTGGGCATTCAGCTCAGCGGCGGTGAGCGCCGTAGAACCGAAATTGCCAGGGCATTGGCCCTTGAGCCCAAGTTTATCCTGCTGGACGAGCCCTTCGCCGGAGTCGATCCCATAGCAGTTGAGGACATCCAGCATATCGTTGCACATCTGAAGGATAGGAATATTGGCATCCTGATAACCGACCACAACGTACACGAAACGCTCTCCATTACCGACAGGGCTTACCTGCTATTCGAGGGCGAAATCATGAAATCGGGGAGTGCCGAAGATCTGGCCGGCGACCCAGAAGTGCGCAAGGTGTACCTGGGGCAAAATTTTGAGCTTAGGCGTTAGGCAAATGGCGCTTTGCACCATGTTAACACCACAGATGGAGTATATCAACGGCGCAATGCCGATAACGAGCTAACTTGATTAACCCTCTGCGCTAATTCTATCTGTAACATCAAATTTCTCCCCCCGTATCATTTTAGGGGGTATTTCGCCGATGGTGCCTTGAGGATATAAATATGCTAAACTCGTAGAGCAGCCACATGGGAATGGTAACCAGTATCAGGCTGAATACATCGGGCGGGGTGATTATGGCTGCAATCACCATAATCACAATGAAAGCATGCTTGCGATACTTTTTCAGAAAGGTGGGGGAAACGATGTTTGCCTTGGTTAGAAAAAGGATAAGGATGGGCAGTTCAAACAGCAGGCCAGCTGCCAGGGTAACTGCAGCAACCGATGAAAGGTATGACCCTAAATTAATCTGGTTGGTAACCTCAGGCGATATCCTATAGGTGCCCAGGAAATGAATTGTGAATGGGGCAATGATGAAAAACCCGAAACAAACCCCCACGAAAAAAAGCAACGAAATGTAAAAAACGGCTCCCTTGGCACGTTTCCTCTCGTGCTCGTAAAGGGCAGGTTTTACAAAATTCCATAGTTGGAATATTATATAAGGGAAGGCAACGATGATCCCTGCGTATAGCGAGACCATCAGGTGAGTATTGAACTGCCCCGCCATGTTGATGTTGATAATCTCCAGGGGTTTGGAGTTTATGCACAATGCCGGGGTATTAATGCTTTGTGCAATCAGGCACAGGATGCGGTTGGTTATAAAATCGGGTGATTTTGGGCCGAAAATCACATAATCGAAAATAAAGCGGTATGACACAAAGGCACCAATGGCCGCCAGAAGTATCCCTGCGGCAGAGCGAACAAGAACCCACCTCAACTCCTCAAGGTGATCGAGGAAGCCCATTTCGCTTCGTTCCGCTTTATCCTTCTTTCCCATAATAAAGCTATCAAATTAACCCTTCACGAAGAATATCGTGCAGGTGGATCATTCCCACATACCTCCCACTATTTATAACAAGCAGTTGGGTGATCTTGTTCTTCTCCATTAGGTTAAAGGCATTTATCGCCAGCTCGTCCTGCTCAATGGTTTTGGGGTTGGCCGACATGATCTGCGAAGCAGTCAGCCCCTCAATGCTGTCGTTAGCCTGAAGCATCCTCCTTAGGTCGCCATCGGTGATAATGCCCGCAATATCACCCTTATCGTCAACCACAGCGGTGGCTCCCATGCGCTTGGAAGATATTTCCACAATTACCGATTTGATTCTCTCGTTCGGCGCAACCCTGGGCACCATACCGTCATCAAAGATATCGGCAACGCGCATGTATAGCTTTTTTCCCAGCGAACCCCCGGGATGGAAGCGGGCAAAGTCGGACGGTGTAAACCCCCTCAGCTTGAGTAGGCAAACGGCCAGGGCATCGCCCAAAACCATTTGGGCGGTTGTGCTTGAGGTGGGCGCAAGGTTGTTGGGACAGGCCTCATTATCAACAGTAGCCCTAAGAACGTAGTCGGCCCTGTGGGCCAAATAGCTGTCGGGATTCGAAACGATTGCCACTAACTTGTTGCCCATATTCTTTATTAACGGCACCAACACCTTTATTTCGGGAGTATTTCCGCTTTTCGAAAGGCAAAGTATCACATCTTCGGACTGGATGATGCCCAAATCGCCGTGAATGGCATCGGCAGCATGCATAAAGATTGCCGGTGTACCCGTTGAATTGAATGTTGCCACAATCTTTTCGGCAATGATTGCGCTTTTCCCAATACCCGTTACTATAATCCTTCCCTTGCTTTCAAAGAGCAGATTTACACATTGTTCAAATACCGAGTCGATGAAGGTTGCCAACTTTTCAATGGCAGCTGCTTCGGATTTTATGGTCTCAATGGCAAGATGATTTATATCAATTTGGTTCATTTTTCAAAAAATATTAGTACCTTTAATCTTTGAATAAAACAAACAGGGATAATCCCCGGCAATGATTAAGCTTTTCGCTACAAATGTAGTCCTTTTAGTATAATCTTCTGCCCCGTTTGGTGATATCATTGTTTTAAAATTTTAGAATTACAGTAATTTAGGGACAGATTAAGATGAACGTTAACCACGACATATCGCTGAAGGAAAACCTTCATAAGTATTTTGGATTTTCTAACTTTAAGTGGAATCAGGAAGTTATTATTCGAAATATCCTTGATGGCAAGGATACATTCGTGCTGATGCCCACAGGTGGAGGAAAATCGTTGTGCTACCAATTGCCCGCCCTGATTTTAGACGGCACTGCAATTATTATTTCACCCCTTATTGCCCTTATGAAGAATCAGGTGGACTCCATGAGGGGTTATAGCATGGATGATGGGGTTGCACATTTCCTCAACTCATCGCTCAATAAAACTCAAATTCAGCGGGTTAAAAACGACATTCTGAGCGGGAAAACCAAAATGCTATACGTCGCCCCCGAGTCGCTTACCAAGGACGAAAACATTCAGTTTCTGAAGCAGGCCACTATTTCGTTCTATGCCATCGACGAAGCGCATTGCATCTCGGAGTGGGGGCACGATTTTCGTCCTGAATATAGACGCATTAGACCCATTATCAATGAAATAGGAACTGCTCCAATTATAGCCCTCACGGCCACAGCAACCCCAAAAGTGCAGAACGATATCCAGAAAAACCTTGGCATGCTCGAAGCCAGCATTTTTAAGTCGTCGTTCAACAGACCCAATTTGTACTACGAGGTTAGGCCCAAGGTTAATACCAACAAGGAAATAATTAAGTTCATTCGGAATAATCCTGGGAAATCGGGAATAATCTACTGTCTAAGCCGCAAAAAGGTTGAGGAGATTGCCGAAATGCTCAAGGTGAATGGCATTAAAGCCCTGCCCTACCATGCAGGGATGGATTCGGCCACCCGTAGCGGTAATCAGGACAAGTTCCTTATGGAAGAGGTGGACATTATCGTTGCCACCATTGCCTTTGGCATGGGTATCGATAAACCCGATGTTCGTTTCGTAATCCACTACGATATCCCCAAAAGCCTTGAGGGGTACTACCAGGAAACCGGGCGTGCCGGGCGCGATGGTGGCGAGGGGCAGTGTATCACATTCTACAGTTACAAGGATATTCAGAAACTGGAGAAGTTTATGCAGGGGAAACCCGTGGCCGAGCAGGAAATTGGGAAACAGCTCCTGCTGGAGACCGTATCCTACGCCGAATCTTCGGTGTGCCGGCGCAAGATGCTGCTCCACTACTTCGGGGAGGAATACCCCGAGCCTAACTGCAATATGTGCGACAATTGCACCCACCCCAAAGAGCAGTTCGAAGGGAAGGAACTCCTGCAATTGCTCATTGAAACGGTGATTGCCGTTAAGGAAAAGTTCAAGGCTGAACATGTGGCCAACATCCTTTGTGGGAATTTGACCACAACCATTAAATCGTACAAGCATCACAAGCTCGAAATGTTTGGCGAGGGTGCCGAACAGGGGGTTAAATTCTGGAATGCCATTATCCGACAGGCCTTGGTAATGAAATTTTTGGATAAAGACATCGAGAACTATGGCCTTCTGCTGGTAACCCAAAAAGGGCACGATTTCCTGAAAGAGCCATACGACCTGATGTTCACCAAGGATCACGATTACGAAGAGTCGGATGAAGATGACATCTCCATTGGGCAGCTCGGCAAGGGGAACACCTGCGATGAGGAACTTTTTGCCATGCTAAAAGATTTGAGGAAAAAGATTGCCAAGAAGAAAAATTTACCCCCATTCGTTGTGTTCCAGGATCCCTCGCTGGAGGATATGGCCATTCAATACCCAATCACCATTGAGGAGTTGCAAAATATAACGGGGGTTGGCGTTGGTAAAGCCAAGCGCTATGGTAGTGAATTCGTTGAATTGATAAAAGTTTACGTTGAGGACAAGGAGATTGTACGCCCTCAGGATATGGTAGTGAAGACGGTGGCCAACAAGTCGCTGCTGAAGGTATTCATCATTCAAAATATCGACAGGAAAATGGATCTTGAGGATATCGCCAGCTCAAAAGACCTGGAGTTAGATGAGCTGATCACTGAAATAGAGGCCATTGTCAACTCGGGAACCAAGATAAATATCGACTACTATATCAACAAGGTCATCGAAGAAGATAAAATCGAGGAAATATTTGATTACTTTAAGGATGAAGCCGAAACAGAATCCGTTGAAGAGGCATTGAAATACCTTGGCGAGGATGAATTTACCGAGGAAGAAGTGAGGTTGGTTCGGATTAAATTCATTTCTGAAATAGGCAACTAAAGGGTTTGCCTATTCCGTACTTTTCCCATTAGGGTTTATTAGCCCATTTTCCACTGCCGCGTTTACATCGTAGGCATTAAAAGAGTATATTTGTATAAGTAATGTGGCTTGCCTTACCGGTTAAATCCATGCTGTGAAAACCATTCTTAAAGTTGAGGGGCTAACCAAATCGTTTGGAACAATTAAGGCTGTTTCGAACCTGAGTTTCAGTGTTTTCGAAGGGCAGGTACTTGGATTGCTGGGTCCCAATGGAAGCGGAAAAACCACAACCCTCAACCTGCTTCTACAAACCAAATATCCCGATAGCGGCACATTTCACTGGTTCGATGGGCAAAGGGGCCCTTCGGCCAACAGAAATATTGGCACCCTGATTGAAGTTCCGCATTTTTTCCCCTATTTAAATCTGGAGAAAAACCTAAAGATTGTGGCCCACGTCCGGGGCAAAGGGTTGAATGATATCCAAAGGACTCTCGAACTGGTTGGGCTAACCGGGAGAATCAAATCCCCTTTTTACACCCTGTCGTTTGGGATGAAACAACGGCTTGCACTTGCCAGCGCACTGCTTGGAAATCCTGACGTGCTAATTCTGGACGAACCAACTAATGGCCTTGATCCGGAGGGGATTGCCGAAGTCAGGGAAATTATCCTACAACAAAGAGTTCTGGGAAAAACCATAATCATGGCCAGCCATCTACTCGATGAGGTGGAAAAGGTATGTACTGACGTTGTAATATTAAAAAACGGAGAACGAATTGCCTACGGGAAGGTTGATGAATTGCTTAGTGGTAAAACGCTGGTGACTATTAGTGCAGAAAATATCGCTGAACTGCAAGAGTGCTTAAAAACAAACAGCCGCATTTCTATCCTGGAGATGGAAGGCAATTCAATACGCATTTCGCTGAGCGAAGGGTTAACAACCACTGAACTCAACAAATGGTTGGTTGAAAAGGGAATTATAATCAGTACGCTTGAATTGCATAAGGCAAGCCTCGAGTCGCAATTCCTCGAGCTGGTTAAGGGACCTTCTCAACATGGGTAAGATTTACGTTACGAAATAATTATGCTGAAGTTGAAAAACATAAAGCGCATTGCCCGTATTGAAAGCATTAAAACCTGGAACTATCCTGTTTTTAAAGCACTGATAATCCTGTATTCATTGCTTTTCCTCCTGATAACTCTTATTGCCAGCAATATTCAAATAAATTTACAAGGCGTAACCATTTCGAAAGTTTTTCAATTTCCGCATATTTGGAATACCCTGACCTGGTTTGCCAGCTGGTTTAACCTTATTTTAGGCATTTTAGCCATAATGATGGTATCCAACGAATTTCAATTCCGCACCTTTCGCAAACAGATTATCGATGGGCTTTCGAGGAACGAGCTGCTTTTTGGTAAAGCAATGGTCATGCTGCTATTGGCTGTCTATGCTGTGCTTTTAGTCTTTGCCACCGGGATTGCCATTGGGATTATTAAAACGAACATTTTTTCGTGGAGCTATCTATCCGATGGGATATATTTTTTGCCGATCCTTTTCGTTCAGTCATTGGCTTACACTTCGCTTGCCCTTCTTTTCGTTACTATTATCCGCACTCCCGGCCCTTCAATAATGCTTTACCTGCTCTACTTTTTCCCCATCGAACCCATTATCAGGGCAGTAATTCCCGAAAAAGCTATTGGATATTTGCCTGCAAAGCTATTCTCAAAACTTACCCCAATGCCCGACTTTGTGGGTATTTCGCTCAGCGACATGGTGGAGCTAAAAATCAGCGGGACTGATGTTTTCTCGCCCAAAATCCACACATTTCAGTCATTATCCGTAACCGCCATTGTTGCACTTTGCTACTCTTTACTCTTCATTCTGATTTCAAGGCTTATAATAAAACGCAAAAACTTTTAACTTTTTTTTTGTTAAATAAGTGCTAAAAGCACTAAATTTACTATTAATTCTGCGCAATATTTACTATATTTGCTTTTTAAATAACCTATAAATGTTCTTGCCATGAAAAAATTTTACTTATCCATTGCATGTGTTGTTATAGCGTTTTCGCTACAAGCACAAACCGTTCTCAAGTTTCAAACCCATGGATTGGTTGCCGAGAATATTAACGAGATGAAGATTACAAAGTATGTTGAACCCGGTACGGAGGGCATGAACGTAGTATGGGATTTTAGAAACCTGGAACTTGTTCAAGATTTTGTTGGGACTCTCGACCATCCCGAATTTTCCAAGGGATACTCAACATTCCCCGAATCCAATACTGTTCTCGAAGAATTTGGGAACTTATTCTACTTTAAATACGATGAGAATAGCATTGAGCAGCATGGATTCATGTCGGGCAGAGGTGTAACCACAATCATTTACGATCAACCCTTTGTGAAGATGAGGTATCCATTTACATACGGCAGCTCCTTTTCAGGTTCATTCGGCGGTACCTATAATAACAACGAAAAAGTGCTGGGTACACAGCAAGGCACATACACTGTTACCGGTGATGGTATGGGAACCCTGATGCTCCCCGGAAATATGGTTTACGAAAATGCCCTGAGGGTGAAAGAGGTTAGGTCATATACGCAAACATTCAACAATAGCAGTTACGATGTAGAAACCGTCACCTACCGCTGGTATATTAACGATCACCGTTTCCCCATTCTTGTCCTAATTAAAAGTACATCTACCTATGGAACGGGACGTACATACGCCTCCACCCAGGCTGCATACAACCCAATAAAGACTACCCCGCTGGATATTACCACCACAACTCAGGGTTACGGGTTGACTGCTTTTCCGAACCCATATCACGACCAAGTAAACATCAGGTTTAACCTCGACAGCAATTCCGAAGTGAACCTTTCGGTGTTCGACCTTAGCGGTCGCCTAATAAAAGTGCTCTATTCGGGTACTGATGCTGCCGGTGAGAAAAACTTCCGATTCTCAGCCAAAGAAGTGGGATTCTCGAAAGGTGCCTATGTGGTTAAACTCAACGTAAACGGGAAAGAGGTATCGCAAAAAATTGTTGAACTATAGTTCAATTATTTACTAAGAATACAAGAAAGGGTCGGTTTACTCCGGCCCTTTTTTTATCTTTATCCCTCAATATATCATGCCAATGAAGCCTACCATCCTAACAACATTCATCATAATCATGCACCTTCCGGCATTCTCTCAAGCCGATTTGCAGATAAATATTTCAACCCGGCGCATTGCCAGGGATGTCTTTATATTGGCTTCCGACAGCCTGGAGGGGCGGAAATTTCCCTCGGCAGGGCGGGCCAAAGCCGCTGCTTACATTGCCGGACAATTCCTTGAGGCCGGATTACAGCCCATAGAAAAAAACCATGAGCCCTATTTTCAAAAAATTCCTGTTAACCACACCCGCATGGGGTTAACCTATATTTATTTGGATGGCAAACCGAAAAGATCAGGCTTTGATTTCTCCTTTGCATCATCCATGCCCTATAACGACAGCCTTACCCTTCCCATTCGATTTATTGGAGACGAGAAGCTGAACATGAAAATCGGGAGCGGCGACACCATTATTCACATTGTCGATAAAAACATTGAGCAGGCCATGCTTCGCATTGAGCAATTGGCCAAAACAACTCAGGCAGAATACTTTGCCATTTCCATCACCAAATCAAAAAAGAGCACAAAATCATTAATCGTTCAAGAATTTCTCAGTGGACAATACCGATACCCCGAAAGTTTTTTCAAAATAAAGCAACTCACAAAAGGACTCTACTCCTATCTTGCCGATTCCGAACAAAACCTTAAAGTATTCCTATTTCAGGAAGAAATCACGCAATCACTCTATGGCCAAAGCCTGAAACAATTACAGGTCAATGCCAAACGAAGTGTGAAATCGGCACAGCAAAGAAACCTAACGGTTTCAGACTTGAGGTTTAGTTCAGATTTTTGGGTGAAGGATACAGTATTGCACGACGATAATGTAATTGGCTACATCCCCGGCACCGACCTGAGCGATGAAGTGGTCATTGTATGCGGGCATTACGACCATTTGGGAAAATCGTCGCGGGGGATATACTATGGTGCCGACGATAATGCATCGGGATCGGCCGGTGTGATGGAACTGGCACGCATGTGCTCACAGGCCAAGGCCAAGGGATTTGATTTTAGGCGAACCGTGGTATTCATTGCCTTTGGTGCCGAGGAATCGGGGCTGAACGGCTCATACTACTATGTGAGCAACCCTGTCTTCCCCCTGAAAAAAACCGTCATGGTTTTGAATATGGATATGATAGGGCGTTCGGATAATAAGCCGGGAGAACCCGGCATGGCATACCCCATGGCCATTGGCTCTCAAAAGAGAATCATGAAGAAATCCATCAGGCAGCTGAACAGGCAAATGGATAACATCCATTTTGACTACAGCGTAAATTTTCCCAACTCCATTACATGGTACTTCGGGTCTGACCACTATCCATTCGTTCGTAAAAAAGTGCCCGCTCTGGTGGTCAATACAGGATTACATGATGATTATCATAAGGTTACCGACAAGCCCGAAAAGATTAACTACGAATCGCTTACCAATATACTCAAAGGGATGTTTGTGTTTTTAGTCGATTTGGCCAACGAACCGAAGAAGTATCCATTGAAATAACAGGCTGAAACACATAGAGCAATTGACTGGTGGTGTGGGTTTTAATGCCGCAGAGTTGCGCTGAGGTATCGCAATCCCGATGCATCGGGATCGCAGAGAATTTCCTTAGTGGTTAAGCGGGTTACGGGGTGCGGGGTACGGGGTACGCTTCACGATTTAATGACCACAGTGTCTCACAGAGTATTTCACAGTGTTACTCAGTGTATAACACCGTGTTACTCCGTGGAGTGTTTTATGTCGTAAATTCGGCTATTCGTAAATTCGTGAATTCGGTTATTCGCAGATTTGTGAATTCGTTGATTAGCGTCTCTGCGCCTCTGCGGTTAAATAAGCGAATCAACGGGGCCTATAGCCATTCACCCGCCAGCCCATGGTGCCAAAAAGGGCAAGTCGGAAGGGGATTATTCCCGTTCCTTGTCCCAATCAAAAAATAGGGGATTTTACGGATTGACAAAGTGAAAAACTTGACCTACTTTTGCTTAGCAAACCATTTAACATGCAGAAAATCAAACAAATGTCTTGCGAGCGTTATGGTTGTTGAGTTTGCTGTTTTTTAAGTATATAATTTTGATAACGGGTTTAAAGGAATAATCTTAAAAACCAAAGACCATGAAAAAATTAATGATTTTTGCAGCGGGCATCTTGGCGTTTTTCACCCTATTTGCCCAAGTGCCTCAGGGATTCAACTACCAGGCCGTGGTACGCAACGATCAGGGCGAGCCTCTGGCCCAACAGCAGGTAAGCATGCGCATATCCCTTCAGGACGAGGCCGGAACCGTAACCCACTACTCCGAGACCCACGCCGCAACCACCTCGCCCCGGGGCGTGGTGAGCTTCGTGGTGGGTGGGGGTAACGTACAAAGCGGCACCTTTGCCAATATCCCGTGGGGGGATGGCAACATTCACATGAAGGTAGATGTTGACCCCTCCGGGGGCAGCAGCTACACGACGCTTGGGGTATCTCAATTGCAATCGGTGCCCTATGCGCTCTACGCCGCAAGCGGTACCCCCGGCCCTCAAGGAGAGCAAGGCCCCATTGGGCCTCAGGGCGATCCAGGTCCCGTTGGCCCACAGGGCCCACAGGGAGAGCAGGGAGAGGAGGGGCAGTCGGCCTATGAAATATGGCTCGCCCAAGGTAACACGGGAACAGAGGAGGACTTTTTGGCATCGCTCACCGGGCCGGAAGGCCCACAAGGCCCGGCAGGCCCACAGGGCCCCGAAGGCCCTCTGGTAACCGGAACTCAAGGGCAAACCCTTCGACATAACGGTACAGCCTGGGAAGCCGATAGCAATATCCACAACACTGGCGACAACGTGGGCATTGGCACCACCAGCCCCACGGAGAAGCTACACGTGGAGGGCAATATCCGGGCACACAGCCTGATGCTTGACAAGCAGGGAACACCCGATGAGGAGCCACTGTTCGTAGTGCGCAACAGCGAGGGTCAGACTGTATTTGCGGTGTACGAGCAGGGGGTGCGGATTTATGTGGACGGCGACCCGGCCGATGAGGATAAGGGCAACCGCAGCGGCTTTGCCATTGGCGGCCTTACAGGCCTCAAGGACTCGGGCGAGGAGTATTTCAGGGTATCGCGCGGCTATACCCAAGTGATGTTCGACGACCAGGCCAAGGGCAATCGCAGCGGCTTCGCCATTGGCGGGCTAACAGGCTTTAAGGATGATGAAAAGGAGTACCTCAGCGTTTCGCGCGGGCAAACCCGCGTGCTGTTCGACGATCAGGCCAAGGGCAACCGCAGCGGCTTCGCCATTGGCGGGCTCACGGGCCTTAAGGACGATGAGAAGGAGTACCTCAGCGTTTCGCGCGAGCAAACCCGCGTGCTGTTCGACGATCAGGCCAAGGGCAATCGCAGCGGCTTCGCCATTGGTGGCCTAACAGGCTTAAAGGATGATGAAAATGAATTCCTCAGCGTGTCGCGTGATCGAACACAGGTGCTGTTCGACGATCAAGCCAAGGGCAACCGCAGCGGTTTCGCCATTGGCGGGCTCACGGGATTTAAGGCCGGAGAAAAATCGGCAGCAAACTTCTTCGATATCACCACCGATGCCACAGGCATAATCAACCCCGCCGAGAACCGCGTGCTGTGGTACCCCCAGAAGAATGCCTTTATGGCGGGTAGGGTGCTGGTAGAGTCGCCTGAAAATGTGGGAGAAAACTCTTTTGCAGTGGGCTTCGAGAGCAAGAGCAAGGGCGAATACTCGCAGGCCATGGGCTACCAAGCCCAAGCGCTGGGTGATTACTCTACCGCCATAGGGAATGAAGCCAAAGCACGCCAAAAAAATTCCTTTGCCTTTGGCGAAGATGCCGATGCCCAAGGTGAGGAGAGCTACGCCATTGGGCGTGGGGCCGTGGCAGAGGGGTATAGAAGTTTTGCCTTTGGTAGCGCAGGGGTTGATTCAGCGGGTGTTATTACCCTACCTCCACAGGCTATAGGAGAATACTCTTTTGCCATGGGACAGGGTGCCAAAGCGGAGAAGATAGGCGCTTTTGCCATGGGTGTTGATACTAAAGCGGAAGGGCCCTATTCCACAGCGTTAGGTTATCAAACAAAAGCTACAAAATATAATGCTATTGCCATGGGGAAATACTCTACAGCTTCGGGGATAAATTCTACAGCAATAGGAATATCCACCGTTGCTTCAGGAGCTTTTTCCATGGCAATGGGAGACAATACTGTAGCTTCGGGATATAATTCCACCGCCATGGGCGACAACACTCTAGCTTCAGGTCAAAGATCTACAACAATGGGTAGGCAAACTAAGGCGATAGGTAATTATTCCACCGCTATGGGATTTGCTTCAGAGGCGTCATCTGTCAGTTCTACCGCTATGGGGTTTCAAACAAAAGCTTCAGGTAATTATTCCACTGCCTTGGGGTCTCGTACAGAGGCTTCGGGTAGTACTTCCATAGCCATGGGAAGAGATACAAAGGCTTCCGAAGATTATTCCACTGCCATGGGTTATTACACAGAGGCATCAGGCAAATATTCAACTGCCATGGGTAATACTACAAAGGCTTTAGGTCAAGGTTCTATAGCTATGGGTCTTGAGACTGTAACTTCCGGTCAATACTCTACCGCTATGGGTGAGAAATCACAAGCTAAAGGTACTTACTCCACTGCTATGGGGTATTATGCTGATGCAGATTCTTATGCCATGACTGCCATAGGTAGGTATAATGTTAATGAAGGTTCTAATTTAACTTCTTGGTTTCAAAATGATCCCGTTTTTGTTATCGGTATTGGTAGTGGGTATGCTTATAATGAAAGAAAAAATGCCATGACTGTACTTAAAGGCGGTAGAATTGGTTTACTGACAGTAACTAAACCCAACTATGCGTTACAATTGCCCAATAATAGTTCATTATGGGTGGGTATGGCGCAGGCTTATGATTGGGTACAATATTCCGATAGCCGTGTTAAATCCAACCAACAACCCATACAATACGGGTTGGAACAGGTAATGCGTATGGTACCAAAAACCTATTTTCACCATAACTCCATTACCGAGAAAAGTGTCATAAAAATTGCTCCTAAAGGGAAACAGGAGATTGGGCTGGTGGCCCAGGAAATGTACGAAATTATCCCCGAAGCGGTAAACAAACCTGAGAATGAGGAGTCCGAACTGTGGGGCCTGTCTTATAACAGGTTAGTGCCAGTACTTATTAAGGCTATACAGGAACAGCAGGAAATGATTGAAAAACAGCAGAAATCCATAGAAAAGCTTATGGATGAGGTTGAGAAGCTGAAGAATAAATGACTTGAGGTCAATTAGCAATTAGTAATTAGTAATTAGTAATTCGTTGATTTGCAGATTCGTAAATTCGCTAATTCGGTTATTCGCATATTCGATTAATGTATAGCGATTTACTTTTTTTACCGCAGAGTTGCGCTATGTAACGCTAAGTTTCGCAAAGTTTTTTTGCGCTTCGAGCCTTTGGAGATTTGGTTCTTTGCGGTTCTTTGCTTCTTTGCGTTACTCCTTTTTTAGTACCGCAGAGGTACACTGAGATGCCGCTAAGTTTTACGGAGTTTTTTTCTTTGCGGTACAATCAATGAGCAATGAAAATGAACAATAAAAGAGGTTAAGATAAGAACCTATACCTCCACCGGGTACTTAAAAATTATTGAAAGGCTGTATCTGTCGCACTAAAAGGGGACAAATCAGGACAAAGTATAAGGTAAGTTATGCTTCCCTGGGATCGAGAGCATCCCTCAACCCGTTACCCATAAGGGTAAAGGCCAAAACCAGCAGCATAATGGCTACACCCGGAAGGATGGCAAGGAATGGCTTGTCCATGATGATGTAACCATAGTGGTCCTTAATCATGGTTCCCCACGACGGGGTTGGCGGTTGCACCCCGATGCCCAAAAACCCGAGGCCTGCTTC
>Ga0116144_10002357_pt1 | contig 20495 bp, 16 predicted proteins | sample AD_UKC035_MetaG_FD_89746 | JGI IMG/M metagenome (GOLD analysis project Ga0116144, IMG submission 89746) | Active sludge microbial communities of municipal wastewater-treating anaerobic digesters from USA - AD_UKC035_MetaG | ecosystem: Engineered > Bioreactor > Anaerobic > Digestate | place: USA...
CTTTAGCCGTTTTCCGATAGGGGAGGCAACTTGCCCTTTTCGTAAAACGCTCCCGCCCCTGCGCTTGACTTTACGCAATCCATAACTCGCACTATAATGACAGTAAGCCAATACACCTTTAAACTTCCAGTAACCGTTAATTTTGTGAGTCAGCCGTTCACAAAATTAAACGCGCACAACTTCCAGAAGCTAACTGAACATGAGGTTGACCTATGAAGATGTTGTTTAACGAAGTACGCTGTCTGGAATGTGACCACATCATGCCGGCAGACTTGTTCACGCGCCACTGCACACAGTGTGGCAGTGCATGGTTAGACGCGCGTTACGCCACCGATGCCCTCCCCACGAACTGGCCGGACATCCTGCACACCCGCCCCACGAACCTGTGGCGCTACCGTGAACTGTTACCCTTCCCGCCAGATTTCACCTTCGTCAGTATGGGGGAGGAGGGATGGACGCCCCTGGTATCAGCCGCCGGACTGGAGCAGGAGTTTAAATTTGGCGTAGCGCAAAACGCTGCGGGCCGTATCTGGATCAAGGACGAGCGCCGCCAACCCACCGGCTCCTTCAAAGATCGGCAGGCCGCCTTCACCACCAGCGTCCTCAAAGCTCAGGGCATCAAAGAATTGGTTCTGGCCTCCACCGGCAATGCCGCAGCCGCCTACGCCGCCTACTGCGCCCGCGCCGGCATCAAATTCTGGGTTTTCCTGCCAAGTAGCGTGCCGGCAGAAAAGATGCGCGAGCTGGCGCTGTATGGCGCGGAAGTCGTCAAAATCACCGGCTCCTACGATGAAGCCAAAAAAGTCGCCACCGACTTTGCCGCCCGGCGCGGCATCTACCAGGACGCCGGCGCCAAATCCATCCCAGGCAAAGAAAGCATGAAAACCATCGCACTGGAAATCGTCGAGCAACTGGGGTGGCGCGCGCCAGATTGGTATCTCCAGGCGGTCTCCGGCGGCATCGGGCCGTTGGGAGTGCAAAAAGGGTTTGAGGAACTCTACGCTGCCGGCCTGATAGACCGGATTCCCAAGCTGGGTATTATCCAGGCGGAGGGGTGTGCGCCTATGGCGCAAGCATGGGAACAGGGCCTGGACAAAGCCACGCCGGTGATCCCCGACACGCTGATTACCGTCCTTTCCACCGGCGATCCCGGCATGGCCTACACCATCTTGAAGCATGCCACCGACCGCTACGGCGGCGCCATGACTGCCGTCGCCGACGGGGATGCCTTCCGCGCCATGCGCCGCGTCGCCCGCGTGGAGGGACTTTCGATGGAACCGGCAGCCAGCGTTGCCTTTGCCGGATTGGAAAAACTGCTCGAAAGTGGCGCGATCCACCCGGACGAGCAAGTCGTCGTCAATTGCTCTGGACACACCTTCAGCGCCGAAAAGCACGCGCTTGAAGATCGCCACGCTTTCCATCTGCAAATGAGCGCGACGGCCCAACCCCAAGAGACGGAGACTCCCGGTGGGTACTCCACCGACGGGCTGGTCGCCGCGTTAGAACAACTCGACGAGCAAATCACCACCATCGTCATCATTGACGATAACCCCCACGACAGTCGCCTCATCCGCCGTCTGCTGATGCGCTACAAAAACTATCGCATCTTCGAAGCCCATAGCGGCCCGGAGGGTCTCGATTTAGTGCGTCAATGGCACCCTGGTCTGATTGTCTGCGATCTGACTCTCCCTGGCATGGATGGCTTCTCGATTGTCCAGGCGCTCAAGGCCGACGAACGCACCCGAGAGATTCCCATTGTCATTGTCTCAGCCAAAAACCTGAGCAGTGAAGAATGGGAACGGCTGCGCAGTCACACGCAATCCATCTGGCAAAAAGGCAACTTTGGCGCTCAAGAATTGGTCAGTCACGTAGTCCGGTTGCTCGGCGACGAGATCAAACCGCTTACAGTCTCCACGCCCTCTCAGAAAGCATCGGCACAGCGCGCTCCCGAGGTGTTTGGCGACGAGCAACGCCCGCGTATCCTGGTCATTGATGAAAACATCTCTGATGCCCGATTGATGCGCCGCCTCTTTGAAGCGCGCCACCGTTTTGAAATTACCGAAGTTCACTCTGGTCAAGCGGCCCTGGACACCCTGAAGCAGTTCACCCCTGACCTTATCGTGTTGGATTTAATGCTATCGGATATTCCCGGTGAGGAACTGCTGAACATCCTGCGCAGCACAGAACAAACGCGCAGCGTCCCCGTCATTGTCGTCACGGCGCAGGATATTGATCCCGCACTGCGCACGCGCCTCTCGACCTGCGCCGATTCGATCTGGCTGAAAGGCGCTATGGATCGCAGCAGTCTGCTGGCGCATGTCGAAATGATTTTGCCGGGATAAGCATAACAGGGCTGGGCCACAGCCAAAATTGCGCGTGGATTCAGCCCGGAACCAGTAACACGGGCAGGACTTGCGCCAATAGTTGAAATTCACCACAGAGCACGGAGCGCAGAGATTTTACCGTTTCGCAGCGCTCTCAGTGGCTTCTGCGGGGCAAACAGACCGTGATGGTGTAAGTCTTAACGGTAGTGAAGAGTCAGGGGATAAGGCGTAACTTTAGGATGATGGAAAAAAGAACCGTTTTATACATCGAGGACAACCCCCACAACCGGCGACTGGTGCGCCGGATTTTGGAGCAGTATGGCTTTGCCGTCGTCGAAGCCACGGACGGCCCCGGCGGGTTGGCCCTGGTGCGGGAACTCGTCCCCCCGTTGGTGCTGCTGGATATTGGTTTGCCTGGTATGGACGGCATTGAAGTCGTGACCCTCATCAAAGCTGATGAAAAGCTGCGGCACATCCCGGTCATCGCCCTTACTGCTTCTGCCATGCCAGGCGACCGCAAGCGTTTTATAGATGCGGGCTGCGATGACTACTTGGCAAAACCCATCAGCGCGCCGGTGCTGTTGCAAAAAGTCGCCGAGTATTATCCAGAAGAGACCCCGAACTGAAGCGGTCACTCGACCGGTTGCGCGTCTCCGTCAAAACGTGAGCGCCGCCCGCCGTCGTCGCGCGCCTGCGTGGCCTGCGCAAATTCCGCCACCGTCCCCACCCCGTGCCGGTATTGGAACGGCCACATACTTTTCAAGTGGAAGAACGATACCCGATCTCCATCAGCCAAAACGTGGGATAAGTCTGGCTGAAGGCCGGGCATCGCGCTCAAGTCTCCGTTGATAAAAGTGATTCCCCGTTCCTCGGTGGGCAGCGCCAGCCGCGCCAGCAAATCCTGCACGGTGCTGCCGCCAGGCAATAGTAAATTACACTGCGCAAACACCTCGCCCGTGCTGCCGCCATAACGCGCCAGCGGGCCATAAAGCCAGACTTCAATGTTGATTTCTGTCATAGCGCACACCTCCGTAACGCCCTAAGTTCTTCTCATCGAACGTCAAAACCCTCACGTCTCAAAGTCGCCGCGGTTCAGCCCACCAACCTTCATAACCACAGCGGCGCATCCCGGAAAGGATGCGCCGCTACTCGATAGCGCTATTTTGTCGGCATTACGTCCGCCGACAAAATAGCGAAAAAAGTGCGATTAGCTCAACGCCTTGCCGCGATGCGTGACCGCCGCCTGTGCTGCGGCCAACCGCGCCACCGGCACCCGGAACGGGGAGCAGGAGACGTAGTTCAGGCCGGCCAGGTAGCAGAACTCCACGGATGAAGGCTCGCCGCCGTGCTCGCCGCAGATACCACACTCCAGGTCGGTGCGGGTCGCGCGCCCATCGCGGACGCACATCTTCATCAGCTTGCCCACGCCGTCGCGATCCAAAATCTGGAACGGGTTGGCGGGCAGAATGCCGGTATCCACGTACTTGGACAAGAAACGCCGCTCGGCGTCGTCGCGGCTGTAGCCGTAGGTCATCTGGGTCAGGTCGTTGGTGCCGAAGGAGTAAAACTGCGCGTACTCGGCGATCTTGGCCGAGGTCAGCGCCGCGCGCGGAATCTCGATCATCGTCCCGAACTTGTAATCCACCTGGACGCCTTTCTCCAGCGTCACCTGCTTGGCAACCGCTTCCAACTCGGCCTGCGCAACGGCCAACTCGTTAAAGTGACCGGTCAGCGGGATCATGATTTCAGGATGCACGGAGATGCCCTTCTGCGCCGCGTCGCACGCGGCCTCGAGGATGGCGCGCACCTGCATCTTGGTGATGTCGGGGTACGTGATGCCCAGGCGAATACCGCGCAGGCCCATCATCGGGTTGGCCTCATGCATCTTCTTGACGGCATCCAGCATAACTTTCTTGGCGTGCAACGTCTCCTCGAAGAGCCTCTTGCCGGTTTCGGTGCGTGGGCGGCTGGCGTCTGCCTCCAGCTCCGTCACCGCCACCAACAGTTCTTCCTCGCCGGGCAAGAATTCATGCAGCGGCGGATCAATCAGGCGGATGATGACGGGGCAGCCGTCCATCGCCTCGAACAGGCCGTAAAAATCGGACCGCTGTGAGGGCAGAAGTTTCGCCAATGCAGCCAGATAGACTTTCACCGCTTCGGATTTGGCGACTTCTTCTTTCGTGGCCTCTAATTCCTTCGCCACCTCGGCGCGGCGGTCGGCGGTGATGTTCGCGCCCTCTTCCTTGCCGGTGTCCAGGGTCGTTTGCAGCCGCGACTCACGGTCGAACAGGGCCTGAGCCGCGTCCGCATTGAGGATCATCTGCTGCACGAAGGGCAGCCGTTCCTGCTCGAAGAACATGTGCTCAGTGCGGCACAGACCGATGCCTTTCGCGCCATACAAACGGGCGCGGCGGGCGTCTTTCGGATAGTCGGCGTTGGTCCAGACCTGCAACCCGCGCGTGGGGAAGCCCTTGTAATCGGCCGGCCACTGGCGGGCGTCCGCCTTGCTTGAAATCTCGTCGGCCCACTCCAACAGCGTGCGCAGTTCCACTTCCTTGTCGAAATCCGGCTCGGTCAAAGCAATCTGCCCCGCAAAGACCTCAGAATTCGCGCCATTGAGCGAGGCCCAATCGCCCTCTTTAAGGACCTGACCGCCGACGCGCACTTCACGGGCGTCCACGTCAATGTCCAGGTCGCGCGCGCCCACAACAGCGGGAATGCCGAACTGGCGAGCCACCACGGCGGCGTGCGCCGTCGCCCCGCCCCGGCTGGTGAGAATACCCTTGGAGGCGATCATGCCATGCACGTCCTCCGGCTTGGTCTCTGGGCGGATCATGATGACGCTCTTGCCGGCTTTCTTCAAGGCTTCGGCCGTATCGGCATCAAAGGCCAGCACCCCCACAGCCGCGCCGGGCGAGGCGTTCACCCCGACCGTGCTCAACAAGCGGCCCGCCGCCTTCGCCTTCTGCACATCCTTCTCATCGAACTGCGGGTGCAGCAGGGCGTCTACCTCTTTGGGGGTCACACGCATCACGGCTTCTTCGCGGGTGATGAGACCCTCGTTTGCCATGTCCACCGCAATCTTGATGGAAGCGCGGGAGGTGCGTTTGCCATTGCGAGTCTGCAACATCCACAGCTTGCCGCGTTCAATCGTGAACTCGGTGTCCTGCATATCTTTGTAGTGCTTCTCCAGCTTTTGGGTGATCTCCACCAACTGAGCGTACATTTCCGGCAGATCCTCGCCCATCCGGCTCACCGGCTTGGTGTTGCGGATGCCGGCCACCACGTCCTCGCCCTGCGCGTTGAGCAGGTAATCGCCGTAGAACACCTTGGCGCCCGTAGAGGGGTCGCGGGTGAAGGCTACACCGGTGCCGCTGTCGTTGCCCATGTTGCCGAAGACCATCGTGCAGACGTTGACGGCAGTGCCCCAGTCGTGCGGGATGTTTTCGTGGATGCGGTAATCTACCGCGCGCTTGCCATTCCAGGATTTGAAGACGGCGATAATTGCGGCCTCAAGTTGCTTGTAGGGATCGGTGGGGAAATCCTCGCCGAAGTGCGCCTTGTACATCTGCTTGTACTCGGCCACCAACCACTTCATCCCGTCCAGGCTGACGTCCGGGTCGCCTTCCACACCCTCTTTCTCCTTCAGTTCTTCCAGCCGACGCTCGTAGTGTTCGCGCGAATACCCCATCACAATGTCGGAGAACATCGTGATGAAGCGGCGGTAAGCGTCGTAGGAGAACCACTCGTTGCCCGTGAGTTTCGCCAACGCGGCGCGGGTGGCGTCGTTCAGACCCAGGTTCAGCACGGTGTCCATCATACCGGGCATCGAGACGCGCGCGCCGGAGCGCACCGAAACCAACAGCGGGTTGGTTGTGCCGCCAAATTGCTTGCCGGTCTGCTGCTCAATGTCTTTGACCGCGACCAACACCTGATCCCACAGGCCCGCCGGAAGTTTGCCGGTATTCATGTACTCCACGCAGGCTTCGGTGGTGAGGGTGGCGCTGGGAGGCACCGGCGCGCCGGCGGACGTCATATCCACCAGCCCGGCGCCCTTGCCGCCGAACAATACTTTCATGTCATTCAAGGATGGCGCGTGCCCGTAAACCCGCGCATACTCTTCCTTGCCGTTGCGAGATAAATATACCCATTGCTTTGTCATTGTTCTTTTTCCTCCAAGTTTTACTAAATCCTGATGATCCAATGAAGATTCAATTCTGCGATGCTTGCGGTTGGCTGGCGACGACCCGCCGCTGAAGCACATACCAATCGGCCACTGTGCGGAAGCGGTCGCCCGTATGCATCAATGGCCCCATCTGGTCCCCGTTCACACGCGTGTCCAACGCATACGTGTAAATCGGCACATATACAGGGATCGCCGGAACTTCCTGCATGAACAACTGCTGAAACTCCCGGTAAAGCGCAAACCGCGTCTCACGGTTAGTCGTGGTGCGCGCCTGTTCGATGACCTCGCTGATACGCCGGTGTTGAAAACCAGTATAATTCTGCCCCTGACCGGCCAATGCCTGCGTCTCATGCCAGAAGGGGTAGGGGTCCGGATCGCCCGGAATTACCAGATGCGCCAGCACCACCTGATAAGTCCGCGACTCCAACACACCCGTGAGCGCCAAAGGCGGCACGCCTTCCACACGCACCTGTATACCCAATGCGCGCCACTGTTCCGCGATGGCCTCGGCCAAGACCAGGTCCTGCGCATTGTTGGCCGTCATCAACGAAAATGACAACACGGCGCCGCTTGCACCAGTACTCTCATCTGCCGACGCACTGTGCTGCCAGCCAGCCTCGCCCAACAAAGCCTGTGCCTGAAGGAGGTCGTAGACATACTCCGGCACGCCCTCAGTGGTATATGCCCACGTCCCCGGCAAGAAAGGCGTCTGCGGTACAATCGCCTGCCCCATCAACACATCGTCCACCAACTGCTGCCGATCCAACCCATAGAGTAACGCCTGACGCACGCGCCCATCATCGAAAGGCAACGTATCGGTGAGCAGCTCATTGAAATAAAGCATCACCATCTCCGCCATCGGCGCCGAATGTAGCTTCAAATTGGGTGAAGCGAAAGCCTGTGGCAACAAATCTAGCGTAATGCGCGAAACCCCCTGCACGATGCCATCCTGGTAGGCCTCAAAAGCCGCGCGTGGCGTCGGATAGAAATGCAAGACGATACTTTCAACGTAAGGGTTGGCGCCATAATAGCGCGCAAAGCGCTTGAGTGTCACTTCGGTAATTTGCCCCTCGGCAGTCTTTACATCCATCAACCGAAAAGGGCCAGTGCCAACAGGCTGACGATTAAAGTCCAGGGTAGGCAGGTCCTTCGCGCTAACACCGCGCAAGATATGCTCCGGCAGCAGCCCAAAGGTAGTGTAATCCATAAACGGTGCGTAAGGCTCCGGCAAAACAAACTGCACGGTGTAATCATCCACTCGGATAATACTAATGGATCTCCACAACGCCCCAATATCCGATGGGCCGGGATAGTCTGGGTCTTGGAGCAACTGGAGGGTAAAAAGGACATCATTGGCCGTGACATAGTAGCCATCATGCCACAGGGCTTCCCGATTGAGGCGGAAGGTGTAGGTAATGCCCGTGCTGTCAATTTCCCAGCCTGAAGCTAAATCTGGCTCAATCTCTCCCTGTATCCCAATATGGGTCAGGCCGCTAAATACCAACGCGACCACATCACTATCCGCATCATTGTAGAAACTGAGAAGTGGATTGAGGGATTGGGGATATCCCCCCACCCCCTCAATGTAGGCGCCGCCGGGCGCCGGACGGAACTCGGTTGTGTAGGTAGATGCCACATAGGCCAGAATGGAGAGGGTGATCAGGAATCCCACCCCCACCAGGAGGACTTGCCAACCAATCCGCTTAAACATAGCTGAGTTTGTCGAAAAAGTCTAAAGGCAACATTCTACGCCAAGCCCTCAATCATCGCTTCCCATCTGTCAGCTAAAAGTGGCCGGCGCCCAGTACGCAACGATCGCGTCACACAGAAGAAGGACGGCGCGGGCGATGGAAAAAATCCATACCCGGCTCGTCCTTCTTAGCTGCTCACCCCGACTACCCGGTAATCAAAACGTTGAGGATTGCCACCAGGAAAAACAGCAAGGAACCGATGATGGTCAAACGGAAAATCAGCAGTTCTGGCCCGCGCCGCTGTCGGATCAAACTGGTTTGACTGCCCCCAAAAGCTCCGCCCATTTCGCCGCTGCGCACTTCAAACAGAACGAGAATAGTGAGCGCTATTGCTAAAATTATCTGAACAATATTTAAATAGACTTGCATCCTTATTTTCCTCCCTCTTCAAATCAGACGCGATTATAACACGCTATGGCAGAAATACAACAACGCAACTACACGATCCGTTCATAGAAAAGTGGCAGGGGCGCCGGCGGCTCGTCGGCAAAGTCCAGGGCGGCCAACATTCGCTGCGCCGCCAAATCCCGTCGCCCCGCGTCATTGGCATATATCGTAAAAATCGGAGCGCCGGTCGCCACGTAGTCCCCCACTTTAACGTGCAGCAGGATGCCAACGCCATGATCAATGGGATCGGCCTTGCGAGCGCGCCCCCCACCCAAATCCACCACTGCCATCCCGATCTCGGCGGCTTGCGTATGCGCAAGGTAGCCTGCGCCGGGCGCCGAAATCGTTTCAACAAAACGCGCATCCGGGAAGCGTGTGGGATCGTCTACATATCCCACATCCCCCTCCTGTGCAATGATCAACTGCCGAAACTTCGCCCACGCGGCCCCGCTCGCCACCGTCTCCCGCGCCAGAGCGATCCCCATCTCGACATCAGTAGCTTTTCCTCCCAGCCACAACATCTCTCCGGCAATAACCATGCAGTGCTCGCGGAAATCCTCCGGCCCAAAACCATGGAGGGTGTCAATCGCTTCGCACACCTCCAGATCGTTCCCCACTGCATACCCCAAGGGTTGATTCATGTCGGAGATGCGCGCCACCACTTGGCGGCCCACCTGCTGCCCAATGTTGACCATGCTGACGGCCAGGGATTGCGCCTCTGCCAATGTTTTCATGAACGCTCCGCTCCCCACTTTCACATCCAACACAATGGCGTCGGCGCCGGCAGCAATTTTCTTGCTCATAATGGAGCTGACAATCAACGGCAGGCTCGGCACCGTCCCGGTCACATCTCTTAGCGCGTACAGTTTGCCGTCCGCCGGGGCCAGATTGGCCGATTGGCCGGTCAATACGATGCCGATACGCTGCAACTGCGCCTTGAACTCCGCCACACTGAGGTCTACGCGATAGCCGGGGATGGATTCTAGTTTGTCGAGTGTGCCACCGGAGAAACCCAAACCCCGTCCAGACATCTTACCGACCGGTAAGCCACACGCCGCCACTGTCGGCGCGACCACCAGGCTGACCTTATCCCCCACCCCGCCGGTCGAATGTTTGTCCACCACGAAAGGCGCCACATCGTTCAGGTCGAGCCGATCGCCAGAGTCGGCCATCAGCAACGTTAGATCGGCCGTTTCCCGGTCGTCCATCCCACGCCACACGATCGCCATCAGCAGCGCGGCCACCTGATAATCAGGGATCTCATCCACCGTGTATCCCTGCACAAAAAAAGCTAGTTCCTCCGATGTCAGCCGTTTGCCGTCGCGTTTTTTCTCAATCACATCCACCATGCGCATCAGGGCCACCTCATTATTGGGGAAATTCTAAAGCCGAAAGCTCAAAGTCAAAATTGTCATCAAACAACGAGCATTGGGCAGCAAATAACGAGCAACAAGCATTATCATACACCAAAACCGGCGCATCACCAATACTTTATCTCCAATTTGCCCCGCAGTTGAAATGAAATCTTCATTTTTACGATTTCTTTCCTACCCCTTATTGTGGTACAATAGTAACTGCTAAATTCACATACATCTCACCCAAAGCAAAAAACTCTTCATGACTTAGGAGCTAAACTATGGTCAAAATACTCGTTGCCGATGATGATAGAGTCATGCTAGGCTTGTTAGAAACGCTCATGGACTTGGAAGGACACCAAGTCATCACCGTGACCACACCCGAGGCCATTGTGCCGACCGCCAAACGCGAAAATGTAGCCATGGTTTTGATGGATTATAATCTGACCGGAGGCAATTCGCTCGGCGCCCTCAAGGATCTCAGAAGCGATCCAGACCTGGCGCACATTCCGGTCCTGGTGGCCTCTGGTATGGACCACAAAATCGAATGTACGAATGCTGGAGCCAATGGGTTTATGCTCAAACCCTTCCGTCCGGCCGCCCTATTGAGTGAAATTCAAACACTCTTGCAGCAGCAATAGCTGCTGCACCACGAAAGCACCGTTATTTGTATGACACGCAGACGTAGAAAAAAGGGATCGGCGCCATTACAAGAAAAATGGTACAATATTGACCTGCACCTGCACACCCCCGCCTCCGCAGATTATCAACAGGAGAACGTTTCCTACCTGGATATCTTAAAACAGGCCGAGCGCCAACACCTGGACATCATCGCTTTTACCGATCACAACAGCGTGGCCGGTTACAAGCAGATGCAGAGTGAACTGGAAGACCTGGAGTTGCTGGAACGCCTGAAGCGGTTAACACCCGAAGAGGAAAAGCGACTACAAGAATACCGCCGCCTGCTGGACAAGATCATGCTCCTCAAAGGATTCGAGTTCACCGCCACGTTTGGCTTCCACATTCTGGGACTATTCCCACCGGAGATGCCGCTCCGCGATCTAGAGTTCCTGCTGCTGCGACTGAACATTGCCCCGGACAAATTGGACGCCGGCGAAACCGAAGTTGGGGCTACCAGCGATGTTCTCACCGCTTATCGTGTGATTGATGAAGCCGGGGGTATCGTGATTGCCGCCCATGCCAACTCCTCCCACGGCGTCGCTTTGCAGGGACTCAGCTTCGGCGGGCAGACCCGCATCGCCTTCACTCAAAACCCGCACCTGCACGCTCTCGAAGTCACCGACCTGGAAAAGCGCGGCAAAAAGACCACTGCGCGCTTCTTCGATGGCTCCAAACCAGAGTACCCCCGCAAGATGCACTGTATTCAAGGGTCAGATGCCCACCGGTTGACCCGCGACCCACAGAACGCCAAAAACCTGGGGGTCGGTGAACGCGCTACCGAGGTCCTGCTCAAAGAAAAAACCTTTGCCGCTCTGCGCAGTGTATTCCTAGGCAACGACTTCGCCCGCACTCGCCCCTACCGCCCCGGCGCCGAATCGCGCCCCTTCGACTACGTGCAGGTCGCGCGCGAGGAAGGGCCGAACATCGTCCAGGAATTCCACGAGAATTTCAGCCGTCGCGGCGGCTATCACGACGCCATCATTGCCGACGTGTGTGCTTTCGCCAACACCAACGGCGGCGCCCTCTACGTTGGCGTGTCGGCGGACGCCAAGAAGCCGCCGATTGGCATCGGCGCCAGTCCCAACCGCACGATCAACCTGTTCGAGAAAGAGATTGACGATCGCATCACGCCCGACCTGGACGTGAAAGTGGACGCGCTGGATACCCAGGGCGTCAAAGTCGTGCGCATCGTGGTGCCGCGCGGCGAAGAGCCACCGTACACGTTGGACGAGAGCGCGATCTACATCCGCAGCGAAGCGGAGACCACCCGCGCGGTGCGCGACGAAATCGTGGGGCTGGTCAAGCGGGGCCTCGGATACAAACAGACGGCCCCCGCCCCCGAAGTCGCACCGGCAGCTCCACTTGAGCCTGAAGCGGCAGCGACGACGGAGGCCCGCCAGGGGCCGCCTGCCCCGCCGCGCACCGGCGTAGAGGTTGCCCGCGTCGAGGAACGTAAAAACACCCGCTATTACACTATGCGCGACCTGCGCAACGGCAGTCTGGTCAGCAACGTGACCCGGCGTTCCGCCCGCGATCTGTGGCGCTACGCCATCGAAGAAGCCGAGAATAACCCGGTCAAACCGAGCGAGGTGCGCTGGAACGGCGACATCGGCCTGTGGAAAAGCCGCGAACATGGCAAGCAGTTCCGCTACGACCTCGTGCTGCGCTACCACGACGAATTTCACGTCTATTATGGGGTGACGGAAGAGGGGTTGCACGGCCCTTGGGCCGCCTTGATCGGCGAGTAATAAAACGTGAAACGTGATAATTTCACTGTACGGGCCTTACGTTTGACGTTTCACGTTTGCGCAATATTGATGTTTACCTCACGACACTTTGGGAGCTTCACCGATGTACATCCTTTCGGTCTCTGAAATGCGCGCGCTGGAATCCACCGCCAACATCGCGGGGCACAGCTACGCGCAGATGATGGAACTGGCTGGACAGGGACTCGCGCTCGCCATCCATCGCCGCGTGACGGTGAAGGGGCGGCGCGTCTTGATCCTGGTCGGCCCCGGCAACAACGGCGGCGATGGACTGGTGGCTGCGCGCCTACTCCAAGAGACAGGGGCGACCGTCACGGCCTATCTCACGCAACCGCGCAATGCAGCCGAAGACCCGGTCTACCGCCAGGCGCAGGAACGCCGCGTGACGATGATCTACGCCGACGCGGATCGGAATGGGGAGGAATTGGGGCGGCTGGTGGCCCAGTGTCACATTCTCGTGGACGCGCTGCTCGGCACAGGAGCCAAGTCCCCTCTGCGCGGCGCGGTGGCGGATATCTTGCGCAAAATCCAGAACAGCCTGGCGCAGCCTTCCCCTGATCCACTAACCCGCCTCAACACCGTCCCGGAACCCACCGAACCACGCCCGTTCATCGTGGCGGTGGATGGGCCTTCCGGGTTGGATTTCGACGCCGGAACAGTAGATCCGCTGACCCTCAAGGCGCACCTGACCGTGACGTTTGCCGCGCCGAAGTGGGGCCACTTCCGGTTCCCCGGCGCAGATTATGTGGGGGAACTACTGGTCGCCAACATTGGCATCCCGGAAAACATTGATATGCCCAAGACCAGTCCCCAGGTCGCCACGCCGGCCCTCATCCGCGAATGGTTGCCGCCGCGCCCGGCCAACGCGCACAAGGGGACGTTTGGCAAGGCGCTCATCGTCGCCGGATCGGTGAACTACACCGGGGCCGCCGCCCTGGCCGCGAGCGCGGCTGTACGCGCGGGCGTTGGGCTGGCGACCCTGGCGATTCCCAACCTGCTGCACGCCGCCCTCGCGCCGATCGCGCCGGAAGCTACATATCTGCTGCTGCCGCACACGCTTGGCGTGTTGGATGTCCCCGCCATCGCCGTGCTGGCAGAGAAGTTGGGGGATTACTCGGCGCTGCTGTTGGGGCCAGGATTGAGCCATACTGCTGAGACGACGGCTTTCCTCCGGGGGTTGTTGGGGCTGGAGCCGAAGAAACGCAACGCGGGCTTTCTCCCCGCCGCCTCGGAATCGTCCTTCAGCGCGGCGCGGCAGTTCCCGCCGCTGGTGGTGGACGCCGACGGGTTGAACATCCTCAGCGAAATCCCCGACTGGCCCACGCTTTTGCCGGACGAGACCATCCTGACCCCCCACCCTGGCGAAATGGCGCGGCTGACCGGCCTTGACGCCGCCGAAATTCAGGAGAACCGGCTGGAGATGGCGCGCAAATACGCGCACACCTGGAAGCACGTCGTTGTGCTGAAGGGCGCGTTCACCGTCATTGCCGCGCCCAGTGGGGAAACCATCGTATTGCCTTTTGCCAACCCCGGCCTGAGTTCCGCCGGAACCGGCGACGTGTTGGCCGGCGCGATGGTGGCGCTGCGCGCGCAAGGCCTGCCCGCGTTCCAGGCTGCCGTCGTGGGCGCGTATTTGCACGGCCTGGCCGGCGAGTTGGCTCGCCAGCGCATCGGCGACGCGGGACTCGCGGCAAGCGAGTTGGCGCACCTCCTGCCGGAGGCGCGGCGCCGGTTGATGTGAGGGTTGACTTTTGATGCAAAAAGCCGCAACCCTTCAGTTGCGGCTTTTTTATCCGTCTCTCACTCAACGCCTGCGCAGATACACCGTCCCCGTCTGCGAAACCTTCGCATAGGCCTGCTGTACCTGCTTTTGAGCGTCGTAGTATTTGATAGCGTAGATGGCATCATTGCGTTCCCCAATCCATCCAGGCGCAAACGGCGCCCAAGTCGCAGAGAGCAAGATGCCACCTTCAGAGTCAATATAGTACGCAATCGCTTTTCTGTGACGCGCATACCTTCCCCATCCGATCCACAGAATGACTGCCACTAAAACACCATAGGGGACTATAACAGTCAATATGTCAACCAGGTCTATACTACGCATCGTAACTCTCTTTATGGTGTTGAGTCACCGCCAAACAATTCAGTAAAAAGCACACCCACCTGGTCAAAAAGACGAGCATCGAACGAATAGTGATTCGCCGCACAGATGCCTTGAGCCAGGTAACGGGTGAAATCAAGCAGATGATAGGCAGTCTGACTCGCATCGTGGGCCTCGTATTGAGCGAAACAACGAGGCAGCCACACGGCGAGATCGGACGGGATACGCTGTTCCAAAAATCTGCCCTCGTAGCGGATGCGCTGAGAGGTCTTGGCGACCGATGCCGTGTAAAATTCGATGAGTTGAAGAAGCAAGGCGTTGATGGGCTGATTGATGCAACTGACCGCCACCCATAATTCATCCCGTTTGATTTTTTTACAGGCAAAGACCAACTGAAAAAGCAGCGAGTGGATCGTCCGGCGCAACTCAGCCTCGGCAGGAATCCTGGGCGGGACCTCTTTCAACGTGGCGAGGGTGGCTTCAATTTTGGCCGCCAACGCATCCGGGTGATCGTCATAGACGACCTGATACCCATTGACATGAACCTCTGCATTGAGCGCCAGGACATCGTCGAGGCGATCATAGGGCATCATCGAGAAATCAACGGTACGATTATCCGCAAAGAGCACCCGTTTGACCGACCACGTCAAATGGAGCCATGCCAGGGGCGTTTCCTCAACGACTAGACAGACGACTTCGCCTAAAAAGGCCAACCAAACATCACTCTGAAGAAGAGTCTGCGGATCATCGGCGAACAGTAAGATATCCAGATCGGACCACTCGTCCCCGGTGAGTTCTTTCCGTACCTGCGACCCCAGAATGAGCACACCATGAATCGTCGGGTCTTGTTGCGCCCACGTTTTGAGTTGCGCAATGGTTTCGGTGTATTTCGAGTGCATGGCTCTCCTTATTCAACATTGAACCTGCCAGTATTAATTCTCAAACCGGTAGTCGAAGTAATGCTCAAGGTACTATAAACCAGTTTTTTAACCTTTGAGCATACCTGGCGCGGTCTTGGACTTCAAATGGACCTCTTTGCGTGTTGTGGAAATCATCATTGTGATAACGCGGGATAACATGGAGATGATAATGCCAGATGTGTTGATCCCCCGCGGGTTCATTGTGTTGTCGAATCGTAATCCCATCGCATTGATATTCTGCTTTCATTGCCAGTGCAATATCCCTGGTCAGGGAATGGAGCTGTTGTGAAAGAGTTAACGGCAGGTCAAAGATATTCTCAAAGTGCGTATTGGGAATGATCAGCACATGCCCCTGGTTGTTAGGCCATTTTCTGGTGGCAATAAACGCCGTTAAGTCAGTCGTCTGAAAAACTATATCCGTTTGCTTTAACGGAATTTGATCGTTTTCCTTGCCCTGAACAAACAGACAATAGGGGCAAATATACTCAGAAGGTGCGTGATTGTACATATATTTCCCTTGATGTGAAAGTCAATCGTTCTACATGAGATAGGAGGAATTACTCCCCCTTCAATCCCTGCGCGAAGCTATACCCCAACGCCTCGCCCCGCGCCAGATCCGCAGAGGACGCGCCGCCCTGGAATTCCCACGCCTCGGCCAGGTCCCACTTGAGCTTCTCCGCCCATTCGGTGATCTCGCGGCGCGCGCCGCCGCTCCAGCCGTAGCTGCCGAAGTACGCCAGCTTGCGGTTGGCGATGCGCTTGCGGGCGATCATATCCAGCGCGTGCGCCATCGAGGGGAACAATTCGCCTTCGTAGGTGGGCGCCCCCACGAGGACGCCGCTGCGGGTGTACACCGAGGGCAGGATGTAGCTGGTGTGGATGTGCCGCACGTCGAAGATGTCCAGCGGGACGCCGGCCCGCGTCACACCCGCCGCCACTGCCTCGACCATCTGCTCAGTGTTGCCGTACATCGTGCCGTAGAGCAGTGTCACGCCCACGTCCGGGCCTTCCAGGGCGTAATTCGCCCACTTCTGGTACAGCTCGATGATGCGCGCCGGATTCTTCCGCCACACCAGGCCATGCGAGGGCGCGATCACGTCAATGGGGACGCCGGCCAGCTTCTCAATCGCCTTGATCACCGGCTTGGGGAACAAGGCGACGATGTTGGCGTAGTAGCGTAGCGACTCGCGCTCGTAGAACGCTTGATCGTCGCACTGATCGTCGAAAATTCCGCCTTGCAGCGCGCCGTAACCGCCGAAGGCGTCGCACGAGAACAACACCTTTTGCGTGGTTTCGTACGTCACCATCGTCTCCGGCCAATGCACCATCGGCGTGATGTGGAACTGCAACTGGTGCGCGCCCAAGTCGAGCGTCTCGCCGTCCTCCACCACCTGCACCTGATCCGTGAGGTGGTAATAGCCGGCCAACATCGGGACGGCGCGCTTGGTGCAGAGGAACGTCGCCTTCGGGGCAATCCGGTGCATCGTGCGTGTGACGCCGGTGTGATCCGGCTCCATGTGGTTTACCACGATGTAATCCAGTTCCGCCGGATCGAACACTTCCGCAATCTGATCCAGCAGCGCGTCGCTCTTAAGGTCCTTCGCCATGTCCACCAGCACCTTCTTTTCGTCGTCAATCACATAGGCGTTGTAAGAAACCCCTTCGCTCGTGATCGGCCACATCCCTTCAAACAAATCGGTGGTGCGGTCGTTGACCCCAATCCAATAAATTCCCGGTTTCACTTGTACGGCTGGCATCGCTTTCCTCCGAAAATAGTTAAAAGTTGAAAGTTCACAGGTAAGGCTCGGCCGGTTTCCGACCGCGCCAGGGCAAGGATTATTATACTCACATTCCGCTCAATTCCCCAAAAACGATTTTCCGGTAAAATGATGGGAAATTACCAGGGCAATTCCAGGCATTTGACGTTTGACGTTTGACGTAGTATTAACCTAAGCGAGGTAACCTTATGCGCATCGGCATGATTACCGGTGAATATCCTCCAATGGAGGGCGGCGTGGGCGACTTCACCCACGAGTTGAGCCGCGCGCTGCACGCGCAGGGACACGAAATCCACATCCTCACCACCAGCCTCTCCAGCACTCCACCTTATCTCACCGAAAACGGGCTGAACGTTTACCGGCAGATAGACGATTGGGGTTGGGGTATCCACACGCGCATCAACCAGTGGGTTGAGACGGTCAAGCCGGAATTGCTGAACCTCCAATACCAGGCCGCCGCGTATCAGATGAAGGGGCAAGTGCTGCTCTATCCCCGGCAGCGGAGCAGCGCCATCCCGCTGGTCGTGACCTATCACGATCTGCTGCCGCCTTACCTCTTCCCCAAAGCCGGCCCACTGCGCCAATGGAGCGTCCGCCAACTGGCGCAGCGCAGCAATGGCGTCATCGTTACCAACCCTGGCGACTACGACGCTCTGACCCAGCAATTTGCCCACCTGGCGACGCCGATGCAGCTCATCCCCATCGGCAGCAACATCGCGCCGGAGCCGCCGCCGGGGTATACCCCCGCTGACTGGCGCGCGGCACACGGGTTTGCCCCCGACGACCTGCTGATCGGCTTCTTCGGCTTCCTCAATCGCAGCAAAGGCGTTGAGACGCTGCTGGAAGCGCTCAACCGGCTGCACGAGGCCGAAGCGCCCGCGCACCTGATCTTCATCGGCGGGCGGACGGGCACCAGCGACGTCACCAACGCCGCCTACGCCGACGAGATTGACCACGCTGTCGTCTACCTCGACCTGGAAGAGTACGTCCACCACACCGGCTTCGCCGCGCCGGCGGAAGTTTCCGCCGCTCTGCTGGCCGTGGACGTGTGCGCGCTCCCCTACCGCGACGGCGCGAGCCTGCGGCACGGCACGCTCCACGCGGCGCTGGCCCACGGCTGCGCCATCGTCACCACCACGCCGCAGGACGAAATGCTCCAACTGCGCGACGATGAGAACGTCGTGCTGTTTCCGCCCGATGATCCCGCCGCGCTGACCGAAGCCATCCATCGCCTGTGGCGCGATCCGGAAGCCCGCGCGCGGCTGGGCCGGGGCGCCGTCGCCCTCGCGCAAGAATTCTCGTGGGACGCCATCGCCGCGCGCACGGCAGCGTTCTTTGCGACACTCACCGCAACCCCCGGAGGCTCGGCACGAACCCCATAGCCCGTCCAACAACCATACCGGCAAGTCTAAAACCGTTTTTCCAGGAATACGATTTCGCCACCCTTGATCCCGAAACGGATGCCGACACTATCATTGAGCGCACTCTCCACTATGGCAACCGCCAGGAGCTACGCTGGTTATTCCACACCTATAGCCGCGAGACCATCGCCCGCTGGTTCTATGACATGGGCGCGTGGCGATTACCCAAAAAACATTTGCCCTTCTGGAGCTTGATTTTGCACATCGAACCACGGCCACGGCCACAAGGGGGCGTATGGCCCTATTAGCTCAACCGCATTGGAATACGATCACCCCTTCCATGCACGACGTTCTGAGCGAGTTAAGCCACTGGGAAGGAATGATGCGATTTTATCTGGCAGGCGGAACCGCACTGGCGTTACAACTCGGCCACCGCAGTTCTGTAGATTTGGATTTTTTCTCAGAAACGGATGAAGTATCACCCTCAACGCATTCAGAAATCCTCAAACACCTATCCTCGCCAGATGTGAAGGTATTGGAAAGTGCATGGGGCAATTTTGTCCTGGAAATCAACGAAGTTCGCACCGGCTTCTTCAGCTATAGTTATCCCCTGCTGGAAATGACACTTGAGCTAGAAAAAATTCGCCTGGCTTCCATCACCGACATCGGCCTGATGAAACTCGATGCGCTCATCAGTCGCGCCAGTCGCAAAGATTTCTATGATCTGTACTGCATCACGCAGCGCCAACCATTCGACAAACTCTTAGCCATGGGCGTGCAGAAATACCCTTATGCGCGCGATTTTGAAGTGGAAGCCATCCGCAGTTTGACCTTTTTTGAGAATGCCGAGCGAGATACCCAGCCGCAGCTTTTCACTCCCATTGCCTGGGAAACCATCAAAGCATATTTCTGCACTCAGGCTCAACAACTGGCCGCTCAGTGGCTAGATATAGACCTATGAATATGAGAAAGCTATTCCTTTCCCCCTGGCCGATCATCGCCCTCTTTTGCATCTTAGGCATCGTCTACAGCGTCGCCGTCCCCATCTTTGAGGCATCCGACGAACTGTGGCATTACCCCATGGTGCAGCATCTCGCCCGCACCTGGGCGCTGCCCGTGCAGCCCCTCGATCCAGGAACGTCCAGCGGGCCGTGGCGGCAGGAAGCCAGCCAGCCGCCGCTCTACTACGCCCTCAGCGCCACGCTCACCGCCTGGATTGACACGAGCGACATGGAAGAGGTGCGCCGCCTCAATCCGCACGTGGCCGCCGGCGAGGTCACGCCCGACGGCAGCAACGTCAACCTCGTCGTCCACAATCCTGCGTTGGAGCGCTTCCCCTGGAAGGGCACGGTGCTGGCCGGCCACCTCGTGCGCCTGTTCTCCGTGGCCCTGGGCGCGTGGGCCGTGTATCTAACCTGGGCGCTCGTCCGCGAACTGTATCCCGACCCGCCCTGGCTCGCCCCCGCCGCCGCCGCGACTCACGCCTTCACGCCGATGTATCTCTTCATCAGTGCGTCCGTCAACAACGACAACCTCGTCGTGCCGCTGTGCTCGTGGGCGTTACTGTTGATGGTGAAGCGAGTCAAGAACCAGCGGATCAGCGAATCAGCGGATCAGCGGATCAGCGGATCTTCAATCCCCAATCCCCAATCCCCAATCCCCTTTTACCTACTTCTTGGTGTTGTGATCAGCCTGGGCCTGCTGACCAAAGCCAGCGCCATCGGCCTGCTCCCCCTCGCCGCCGCCACCCTCGCCTGGGAAGCGTGGCAGGAAATCAAGGCAGCGAGAGAGCGAAAAAGCGAAAAAGCGGATCAGCGGATCAGCGGATCAGTGAATCAGCGGATCAGCGGATCAGCGGATCAACGAATCGCCCCCTCTCCCCCTC
>Ga0116144_10002362_pt1 | contig 20461 bp, 18 predicted proteins | sample AD_UKC035_MetaG_FD_89746 | JGI IMG/M metagenome (GOLD analysis project Ga0116144, IMG submission 89746) | Active sludge microbial communities of municipal wastewater-treating anaerobic digesters from USA - AD_UKC035_MetaG | ecosystem: Engineered > Bioreactor > Anaerobic > Digestate | place: USA...
CCACGGGTGACGTACGCCACGCGGTCCCACATGTACTGCCCTTGGGCGCTGTGCCACTCCTTCTTCGTAGGACCGGGTGACAATTCCACCTTCAGCACCCCGGGCTTGGTGAGGTCCTTGATGATCTGAGCGTCGGAGGGTTGACCAAATGCCGCGATGGCGGTGAGCCCCAGAGCAGCTAGGGCGAGGGCGAAGCGTATGCGCATGACCGTGGGATCGTTCCGCCTCGAACTTCCGACCGATCCGGTCCGAACGCCACCATGATCGGGTGAACGACGTGTCGGGATGGGTGAGCGTCAAAGCGTACGGATCCGCGCCATCAGTGCCTCCCGATGGGTCTTCCCAACAGGCAGTCGTGACGGACCGAGGTGAACGTAGCCATCCTCGACCGCGGTGATGCGGCGGGTATCCACCAGGTAGCTTCTATGGATGCGCAGGTGGTGCCTGCTGTTCAACTTCTTCTCAACAGACCCCAGCGTGCTGGTGATAACGAAGCGCTTCGTTGGCGTGTGCAGGGTCACATAGTTATCGTCGGCCTCGGCGAACAGAAGTTCATCGATCGCGACCTTGACCAACCGCCCCTTATCCCTGACGAAGATGCTCTCCGAGATGACGAAACCAGCCTCCTCCGGGGTGTCCAGCTTGTCCATTGGCGCGTCACCATGGGCGTAACGCGCCAAGGCGATCTCGATCTGCGCGCGGAGCTGCCGTTCGTCGAAGGGCTTGAGGATGAACCCAGCCGGGCGGACGGCCTTCACCCGCTCCAAGGTGGCCACATCCGCGTGGCTGGTCACGAAGATGAAGGGCAATGGATGCTTCGCATTGATGCGTTCGGCGAGTTGGACGCCGTCCGCTCCGTCGCCCAGGTTGATATCCAACAGAACGAGGTCGGGCCTTGCTGCCGTCAGCTCGGCCATGGCCCCCAGTGCGTTGTCACAGAGCGCGCACACCTCGTAGTCCATTTCATCCAGATGACCACGGAGGTCCTCGGCGATCAGCGGTTCGTCCTCAACGATCAGGATGCGGATGCGTGCCATGGTTCAGTGCGCAAGTTCGTATCTGGTGACCCGCAGGACAACCTGTGTACCGGGCGGACCCACCACCTCCCATTCCGCATTGAGCTTGCCACTGAAGGTCCGCACCATGTTCAGGCCGAAGCCGCTGCCCTTGGCCGGAGCCCCCGCAGCTGGCATGCCCACACCATCATCGGCCACGGAGAGCACCAGGCGCTCTTCCTGCTCCTTCAAGGACACCGTAAGCGTGCCTGGGCGTCCGTCGGGCCAGGCGTATTTGATCGCGTTGGTGATGAGCTCATTGAGGATCAATCCGATCGGTACGGCGGTATCCACGTCCAGGGCGATATCCTGCACATCCATGACCACGCGCACGCTGGCCTCCTTGGCGTAACTCCCCACCAGGCCGTTCACCAAACGGTCCACATAATTCCGCATGGGCACACCGGTAAGGTCACCATCCCGGTACAGGTCCTGGTGGATGAGGGCCATGCTCTTCACCCGTTGACGGCTGTCCTGCACGGCCTCACGCGCCTTCTCGTCGGCGATGCCTCGGCTCTGGATGCTCAACAAGCTGCTCACCACCTGCAGGTTGTTCTTCACCCGGTGATGGATCTCACGCAGCAGCAGCTCTTTTTCGTGCAACTGGTCCTTGATGATCGCGTTCTTCCTGGCCAGCTCCTGCTCACCTCTGCGCTTCAGGCGATAAGCGCGGTATGCCAGCACGGCCAGCAACAGCAGCAACGCTGCGCCGCATGCGACCACTTTGATGGTGAGCGAACGACGCTCCAACATCGTCCTGTTCTCAGCGAGCTCAGTGTCCTTCTTCTCGGTCTCATAGCGCACTTGCATGTCCGCGATCTGCGCACTGCGTTCCGCGTTGAGGAGGCTGTCGCGCTGGACCTTCATGCGCTTGAAGTGCACGAGCGCGGAATCGGTCCGCCCCCAATGTTCGTAGACGTCGGCAAGGAACTCCTCTCCGTCCGCCACGGCGGTCGCGGCTCCCACCATACGCGCAATGCGCATTCCTTCCCTTATGTGCGCAAGGGCACTGTCCCGGTCGCCGTGCAGACCCTCCAGGTGTCCCAGTGCGTTCAGGATATTGGCACGATAGGACTCGTCGACGTTGATCGGATGCTGTTCTCTAGCCTCCTTCAGCCTTTCCAAGCCGCCGTCGAGGTCGCCCATCGCGTAGAGGGCATTGCCAAGGTTCATCCGCACCTGCGCTGCAAAGGCGTCCTGACCTTTGCCAGACAGGATGTCGATGACGCTCCTATAGTGGTGCACGGCACTGTCCAACTGGCCCCTATCGAAGAACACGTTCGCCAGGTTGTTGCGCACATTGGCCATCCACACCGTATCGCCCACCTCCTGGAATCCCATCAGGGCCCTGTTGAATTCGGCAAGCGCATCGTCGTTCCGATCCTCGTCCTTGTAGATGGCGGCTATGTTGTTGTGCGCCATCGCCGTGTACCAGGGGTCGTCGCCTTGTTCGAATGATCGGAGCGCCAGCAGGTATTCGTGGAGCGCCTTGGCCGGTCGCCCCTGCACGGTGCGGCTCATACCGGCGAAATTGTGCGCCTTGCCGATCTCCACCGGATCACCGCTACGTCGGGCGATGTCCAGGTAGGTCGCGCAGATCACGAGTGCTGTGTCAGGCCGATCGAAGACCGTTGATCGCAACATGTCGGTGAGGACCGGCAGCCTTTCCGGACCATCAGGCAGTGATCCGAGCACGCGACGGAGGCTGTCAAGCTGGCCTGGAGCGACACCGGCAAGCACCACCCCGCAAGCGACCAGCGAGAGGCGCAGCACGCGACGAGTTGCGAACAGGTCTTCCGTCATGCCCCCTGTATCCGCAGCTCCCGCAACTGGCCTTCGATCCAGTTGCGTGCTTCCTTCTCGTTGTCCGTTACCAGGATCCTGTGCAGCCAGGGGTAGTAGCTGAAGTAGAGCTTCAGCATCATCTCGATCATGTTCGCGCGCGTGACGATGGCGATCGCGAGCAACAGGCCCCGTTCCCGATCATGGGACAGGTGGTCCACCTGGATCGCGCCCAATTCGAAGTCAGCATCCTCCGGAATGAGGCTCAACATGGCATGGGGCGATGTCCCCATCATGGACCGGCGCACCAGGGCCACCTCCCCGAGGGCGCTCGTGCTGAGGAAACAACCCGGTTTGTACACCACTTCAAGGAAGTCCGAGGCCACGCGGTGCAGTGTGGCGATCGTGGTGTCACGCTGTACGGAGGTGGAACTCATCGGACACAAGATAGCGCGGCGGAAAGCCCTCGTCCATGGCCCATTGCCTCGTTTCAATAGGCCAGATGCAGGCTGATCTGGACCTGTGGTTTGCGCCACGAGGCGGTGGTCTGGAGCATCGCACCCGCCTGAACCCGCCCGTGTTCGCCCAGGACATGGCCGATCGCCGCGTAGGCCCGGTTGCGATCGAACAACTCCACGGATCGATCCTCGCCGATGCCCCGCTCACCGTTCACGAATAGCTCATCATACAGGGCGAGGTAGGTGGTCCTCGGCTCCAGTCGCGGACCAGTGAGGGGGATGTTGAGGAAGAGGGCGTAACGCACCCGCGTCCGCAGGTCCTGGTCCTGTACGAAGCGTTCCTCCAGCCGGAACCGATGCGACAGGAAGAGGCGACCGCCCGGATGATGCGGGAGCAGGGCCTCCTGGTACATGCGATGCTCATTGGTGACGGCATCGCTCGCCCCCGGCGCACCGCTGGTTACGTGCGCATAGCCCAGGGTGAAGGTGCCTCGGAAGTCCTGAGGGGTGTACGTCACCCCTCCACGCAACAACAGCTGCTCCAGGTCACCGCCCAGGTCCCAGTTGCGGAACTGCACATCGCCCTGGAGGCCGAACGCACCAAAGAGCGTATCGATCCGCCAGAAGGTCATGTACCACGCTCCTGTCCGGTCTTCCTCCACTTGTGCCTGCGCGCGGAATGCACCGATGAACAGGAAGGCACAGAGCAGTATGGTGGTGCCACGCATCCGTCCAAAACGATAGAGTATGTGATCGGTCACCCCTTCAAGGCCTTCTCGACATCGCGCATCACCGCCGGTGTGAATCGGTCCTGAGCCTCCACCGCCGTCAAGTTCTCCTCCAATTGCCCCGTTCTGCTCGCCCCCAGGATCACCGTGCTCACCCGGGAGTTCTTCAAACACCAGGCGATGGCGAAGACCGGCAGTGAAAGCTCGAGCCCTTGCGCGATGTTCTTCAGACGTGCCACCGTGCGCAGGCGGGCTTCATTCAACTCCCGTTCCCGCAGCCAGTCGAGACCGGCCATGCGGAGGCGGGACGAAGCATCGCCCTCCAGGTCGTGCTTGCCGGTGAGCACACCACTTGCCAAAGGGCTCCAGATGGTGGTTCCCAGTCCCACGGTGTCGTATAGTGCCGCGAACTCCCGCTCCACCTTGTCCCGATGCAACAGGTTGTATTGTGGCTGTTCCATCACAGGTGCGATCAGGTGGTGCCGCTCCGCGACCGCGTGCGCCTCCTTGATCTCGTCTGCGCTCCACTCGCTCGTACCCCAATACAGCACCTTGCCCTGCATGATCAGCTGATGCATGGTCCACACCGTTTCACTGACCGGCGTATTGGGGTCCGGCCGGTGGCAGAAGTAGAGATCGAGGTAGTCCACCTGCAACCGCTTGAGGGCGGCGTGACAGGCTTCGACCAAGTGCTTCCGGTGCAAGCCCAGCTGCGTGGGCAATTTGCCACCCGCGCCGAAGAAGGCCTTGCTGCTCACGAGCCAGGTGTCGCGGGGCCATTCCATCCTCTTCAGGATACGCCCCATGACGCGCTCGCTCTCACCACGCGCATAGATCTCGGCATTGTCGAAGAAGTTGATGCCGTTGTCGTAGGCCACCTTCATCAAGGCCTCCGCGGTATCATCCCCCACCTGCTTGCCGAAGGTGAGCCAGGAGCCCAGGGAGAGTTCGGAGACTTGGAGGCCGGAAGTGCCAAGACGGCGGTAGCGCATGGTCATGGTGCGAAGATCGGCATCGCACCACGGATCGACGTCGACCATCGATTTCACGCACTTTTCACCCCGCTATCCAGCCCTCTTCATCCAGACCCAGGAGTTTTGCCTCGCTCAAGGAAAGCACGGAGTTCGGTTCATTGAGGAATACCGCAATACGATAGGTCGTCCGTCGGTAACGGCGCTCGATCGGTTTGGGAGGACCGGGTCCTAAAGCGAAGGCAAGGGGGATCCGATCGTACGGAGTTCTTGGAACCGCGGAAGAGGGCTCGGGGACGGGCCCTCTTCATTGCTTCCGGGGGATCCGGTCAGTCCAGCCCAAGACCGCTTCGATGAGCATAGATTTGAACATGCGTATCCTGGTCGTGGAAGATGAGCCAAAGGTGGCGGCCTTCCTGAAACAAGGGCTTGAGGAGAGCGGGCATCAGGTGATCAGTGCGTATGACGGTCCATCAGGTAGGCGCCTGGCCACCGAGGGGACCTTCGATCTCGTAGTTCTCGATGTGCTCCTGCCCGGGATCAACGGGGTGGAGGTCTGCCGTGCCATAAGGCAGGCGGGGTCCCTTACGCCCATCCTCATGCTCACTGCCTTAGGTACCACCGATGACAAGGTGGCGGGACTTGATGCCGGAGCGGACGATTACCTCGTCAAGCCGTTCGAGTTCCAGGAATTACTTGCACGGGTGCGCTCACTTTCCAGGCGTAGCCTGACACCACCGGAGGCGTCAGAAACCCTGTCCTATGCGGGTCTCGAACTGGACCTGAGCAAGAAGGAAGCGACCCGCAATGGACAGCGCATCCAGCTCACTGCAAAGGAGTACGCGTTGCTCGAGTTCTTCATGCGCAACCCCGAACGCCTGCTATCCAGGGCCCTGATCAGTGAACGGGTATGGGATATCGACTTCGATACGGGCACCAACGTGGTGGAGGCCTATATCAAGTTGTTGCGGAAGAAGGTTGACCGCGACTTCGAGCCCAAGCTCATCCACAACCGGGTCGGAATGGGCTATATCCTTACGGATCGACCATGACCATCCGCACGCGGCTGGCGGTGCAGTTCGTCGTGCTGGCTTCGCTGACCCTGGGGGTTGCCTTCGCCGTGGTGTACCTGCGGGCAGCCGAATTCCGGCAGGAAGAATTCCTGGGGCGCCTCCATGATCGCGGGGTGAACGCGGCGAAACTCCTGATCCAAGTGGAACAGGTGGATGACAAGCTCCTTCGCATCATGGAAGGGAAAAGTCCAGTGCGCCTGCCCGAGGAAGAGATCACCATATTCGACCAGGACAATGTGGAAATGCTGCACCTGGGCGGCAACACGGGTCGTATGGTCATCGAGCCCGCCCTGGTGGACAGTGTCCGCGCGAACGGACGGGTGATACGGGTGATCGCAGACCGTGAAATGCTCGCATTCGAGTTCGACGATGAGGCCGGGCGCTATGTGGTGGTCACCTCCGGAAGGGACATCTACGGCCGTAGGAAACTGCGCAACCAGGCACGGGTGATGGTCGCCACCTTCCTGACGGGACTGTTACTGATGTTCCTGGTGGGGCGCGTCTACGCGCGCAGGGCGCTTTCACCGCTTCAGCGCCTGGTGGTGGACCTGCATGGGATCGGCGCCTCGGATCTTGGGCAGCGGATCATGATGGGCGAAGGGTCCGATGAGATCGCCCAACTCGCCTCCTCCTTCAACGACCTGCTTGAGCGGCTCCAGACCGCCTTCTCCGTGCAGAAGAACTTCATCAGCAACGCGTCGCATGAGATGCGCACTCCGCTTACAGCGATCTCCGGACAACTGGAGGTCCTGCTCCTGAAGGAACGTTCAGGTGAGGAGTATCGCGCTGCCTTGCGCTCCGTTGTCGAGGACATGCAGGCCCTCAACCGCCTGAGCGATCGACTATTGCTGATGGCACAGGCCGAGACCGCCTCCGCCGCGATGACCTTCGTGCCCGTACGCATGGACGAGGTCGTCTGGGCCGCACGCTCGGAAGTGCTTCGCGCCGATCCCGACAACAGGGTGGATGTGGTCATCGATGAGGTTGAGGAGGCTGATGACATCACGGTGAAGGGCAACGAAGCGCTATTGCGCTCGGTCGTGGTGAACCTGCTTGAGAACGCGTGCAAGTATTCCAGTGACAAGCGAGCACTCGTTTCCTTGAAGGGGAGTGGCACCATGGTCCGATTGGCTATTGAGGACCAGGGGGTCGGTATCGCACCGGAGGACCGCGAGAGGATCTTCGAGAACTTCTACCGGGCACGGAACACCGGAGGGGCCAAGGGGCATGGGATCGGCCTTTCGTTGGTGAAGCGGATCGTGGACCTGCATGGCGGGGAGATCAACGTGCAGTCCACGTTGGGATCCGGAACCGTCTTCATCGTTCGCCTGCACAAGGCGGAAACGATCCGATGATCCTCAGCACACTTTTCCTCATCAAGCAGGACCCGCATGGCGCAGGTAGGCGTGGGGCCGCCGGAACCACGCACCCGCCCACGAAGGGAGTGAACGGCGGGAACACACGGCTGGCGATGGTTGGATAGGTCCTGGTGACGCTGTTCACATTGGCAGGCACCATCCCGCTTCACCCTTGGTATTGGCACCTCCACGCGGGGGCACCTTGGAGCCGGACCGTGCGGAACAAGCGTGGGCCTGAACGGTTCGTGAGGTGTCCGTCTCAGGCCGTGACCACCTACAGATCTTCCAGCTCAACCCGCGCTGAGCAGGTGGTTCTTCGTCATCGATCGGAACGGATGCCGGAAAGGTGCCCGCTCCGTTCGCTCATCCCATTCACCAAAGGGTTCGCCGATCCGATACCATCCTGATGTTGAAGGACCGTTGATAAGATGAAGCACTGCTACGACGCGTTGATGTTCGCATCATCTTGCCCGAACGTGCGCCCCGGACCTTCGCATCGTCATGAACGATCCCTGCCTCCGCTGTCTGAAACCAACGTGCCCTGAGCAAGGTGCCGTTGCGCTGATCACCTGGTCCCCGCCCGGGAGGGTGTCGCCACTGCCCAGTCGGCGGTGTGCGTGATCAACGCAGCGCGGAAGGAATGCGAGAGGCCCCGGGGACGGGGCCTTTTCGCACCCGGGAGCAGGGAAAAGTCCCTATCCGATCCATCCCTGTTGAATGGCGAGGCGATGGACCGTGAGGCCGATGAAGATCAGAAAGCCAACCACCGCCAGCCAGTTGAACCATGGCCGTCGGGTCTTGCGCCACAGCGCAAGACCCAAGAACCCGACGAGCACACCCATGGTTCCGATGGTCTTTGTGGTCTGACCATCGATGACATCGACTACCAGGGCGAGCAGCGCGGCCACCACCGCCAGCCAGTACCACCCAATGCGGATATTCATCCTGTTCGTTCCAGTGCTCATGCCAATACGACCCGTTCCGCCAAGCAAGAAGATGGCCTTCAACGCAACACCCGTCCATCCTCCATCTCGATGTTGCGATGCGTGCGCGCAGCGAAGTCGACATCGTGGGTCACGATGAGCAAGCTGCGCTTGTGCTCGGTGGCGATGCGGTCGAAGATGCCGAAGACGATCTCCGAGTTCTTCTTGTCCAGGTTGCCGGTGGGTTCATCGCCCATGATGATCAGTGGATCATTGATCAGCGCCCGGGCGATGGCCACGCGCTGCTTCTGTCCACCACTGAGCTGGTTCGCCATTTTCAACGCCTGGTCGGTCATGTCCAGCTGCCGCAGCCGGTCCATGGCATCGGCTTCCACCTCGGCGGCGCTCTTCCGGCCGAGCTTGAGCCCAGGCAGCATCACGTTGCGCAACACACTGAACTCGGGCAACAGGTAATGGAACTGGAACACGAAGCCGATCTTCTCATTGCGGATCTCCGCCAGCCGACCCTTGTCCGCGCCCGCAGTAGACTCCCCATCGATGCGGACCTCGCCTGTGTAATCCGTGTCCATCGTGCTGAGGATGTACAACAGTGTGCTCTTTCCGCAGCCGCTCTTGCCGGTCACGCTCACGAACTCACCTCGCTTCACCTCAAGGGACACATCCTTCAGGACCGGCACGGTGACCGGATCATGGAAGGACTTGTTCACCTTCACCACCTCGATCGCGTTCGGGATGTTCATTTTCCACGGATGATCTCCACGGGGTCCACCTCCGCCGCCTTGCGTGCCGGGAACCAGCCCGCGATCCAGGTGGTGAGCAGTGCGAAGGTGACCGCGATGAGGTAGAACTTGGGGTCGTAATCGATCGGGAAGGTGCGGACCGTGGGGAGGGCCTGAGTGACGAAGGGGATGTTGTCGATGATATGCTGCATGACGAAGCCGAAGAGCAGGCCGCCGGCCGCTCCCACCGCACCGATGACCATGCTCAACGCCAGGAAGATGCGACGCACATCACCGCCGCTGAATCCGGTGGCCTTGAGGATCGCGATGGAGTCCAGCTTCTCGTAGATGAGCATGTTCAGGATGTTATAGATCCCGAAGCCCGAGACCACCAGCAGGACCACACCCACCGCGTAGCTGATGATGTTCCTCACCTTGGTGCCGGTCTCGAACTGCGCGTTGGCGGTCTCGATGTCCAGCGCATCCACATCGAATCGCTCCGCCAGCTCCCGCGCCATGGCCGGTGCGAGGCCGATGTCCTTCAGTTTGACGTTGATGTCCGTGAGATAGCTGCCCGGCCGGCTCAACAGTTCCTGCACCGTCCGGATACTGGCGTAGCACTGCACCTTGTCATAGTCCGCGATCCCGCTCTGGAAGATCCCGCTCACCCGAAGGAGCGCCCGGTCGCCTGTGGCGGTGGTCACCTGCACCACGTCCCCGATCTTCGCCGCCATCATATCGGCCAGGCCCTTTCCGAGTACCACCGCGTTGTTGCCCGTGGCCAGGTCGCGCGCCTCACCCTGCACGAGGTAGTCCGCGAACATGTAATAACGAACCTCCTGCTCCACTTCGATACCGCTTATCTGCGCATTGAGATCCGTGGTGCCCACATTGAAGAAGACCTGTGCGACCAGTCGTGGCGTGACATCGAGGACTCGCGGGTCCTTCTCCAAGGTACGCATGATGCCCAGCGCGTTGCGCAACTTCTGCAACTCGCTCTTCGGCTTCACCGAGCGGATGAAGTGATGGACCGTGGTGTCAGCCGACTCATGCTCCTGACGCCACGCGCGTGCGACCGGCTGCTCCGGAGATGCCTTCAGTTCGTTGTACAGCCGGATGTGCGGTGTACGGTTCAGTATCAAGCCGTCCAGCAGGTCGTTCAAGCCGTTCATGAAGCCGAGCAGCGTGACGAACATGGTGATGCTGAACATGACGCCCACGGCGGCCACGATGCTCTGCTTCAACTTGGCACGCAGGATGGTGATCGCGATGCTGATGAGCAACCGCATGCCTATGGCTTGTAGATGACGCTGGTACTGTCGATCCCGTCGAGGACCTCCACACGCTCCAGATCACGCAGGCCGATCCGCACCTCGCGCAGTTCCTCTTCACCAATGAGCACCTTGGACCCCTCGACCAGGTAGCTGGCGGGAATGGTCATGGCGCGCCCCTTCCGTTGCAGGACGATGCTGGCCTCGGCCGTGATGTTCGGATAGAGCCTCGGTGGACGATCCCCGAAACGGGCTTCCACCGTGAAGGTCCTCGAGCGCGGGTCCATCAATGGAATGATGCGCGTCACCGCCGCATCGAAGGTCCTGTCGTACAGCTCGAGCGTCACGGTCACCTCCTGTCCTACCCGGATGCGGGCGATATCCTTCTCGTCCACCTCCAGTTCCAGATAGAGATCATGTGCGCTGCCCACCACTGCGACCGGTTTCTGCGGCGAAGCCAGCTCCCCCGGCTCCACCAGCAGGTCGTAGACGATGCCATCGATCAAGCTGGCCGGTGTCCGGTCCTCATTCCCAGCTGCACTGATCGCGGCGTTGTTCCGGGCCACCTCCAGCTCGGTACGTAACCGTTCCCTGGTCTCGTTGAGCGCCTTCGCTGCCCGGACCACTGTGGCCTTGCTTGTCCGGTAGGCCAATTCGCGCTGCTCCAGTTCGACCTTGCTGCCCACCTGCTGCGACCAGAGCACCTTCTGCCGCTCATAGTTCGCGCTGTCCACGACGAAGCGGTCCTGTGCCTGCGCCAATGATTCCCGCAACTGCACCAACACCGGTCCGTTCTCCGAAGCATTATGCTCCAAGAGCCGCACCTGTGCCGATGCGCTTCGAGCTGATGCGTTGGTGCTCCGATCATCGATCCGCAACAAGGGTGCACCCGCCTTCACCGTATCGCCCTCATGAACGAGGATCTCCGTGACCTGCCCGGTGGCCACCGGATAGACCTGATATTGCCCGGCCGCCTTCACCACCCCACTGGCGTAAACGCTCTCGGTGATCGGTCCGATGGTCGGCCTGGTGGTCTCGCGATCGGTGCCGCAACCCACCGACAACAGCAGGCACAGGATCATGCAAGGCCTTGATCGCATCATGGCGCTAAGGTCGTCAGTATCCATGGCATGCCAAGTGGGTCCGGACAGTCGATGGACATCGGTCAATGCGAAATGACCAAGGGCAGTCGGCACCGTTCAGAGCGGATGGACAGGTCCAGTACGTACTCTCCGGCCGGCAGCAGCGGCAGGTCCATCACACCCTCCGAACCAACCACTACCGCACCCAGAACGGCCCCATTGGATCCGAGGATCCGCGCCGGTCGACCCGGATCCGCCCCTTCCACACGCACCTGCCGATCGGCGGGGATCGGAAAGATCCTCACCCGTTCAAGTGCATTCTCCCTGTCACCTATACCGACCGGAGGCGTCACGGTCCATAGTGCCTGCTCTTGCTCCAAAGTCCGTTCGTTACCTATGATCAAACGTCCTTGCGCGAGGCAGCCCACAGCCTCCGCCTGCAGGGGGCTCACCGTGAGCGGATGCCGCGTGTTCGTGCCGCTGAAGAGCATGTGTTCATCAGGCGACCGCATGGTCCAGACGAAGGGTTCGGTGCCCTCCCGGGTGTGACCAAGGAGGACGATATCGCCCAAGGGATCACGCACCGCACCGGTGATCAGGCCCTGCGCATCGAATTCATCACGACGCACCGCCGCTTGATCCCCGGGATGCGCTGGGAAGGTGTACAGGTGGGTCCGTTCATCCACCCAGTTCTTGGTGAAAAGGAAGAGCGAATCGTCCAGGGCCAGGAAGGCCTCCGCATCCCAATTCGTCCCGTCAACCATTGGAGTGAAGTCGGTCTGGTCCACATAGTGGAAACGGATCGTGTCGACCTCGACCGCTCCACTTTCACCAGAGAGTGCCTCCAATGGGAAGCGATAGACGCGCAGATCGGTGCGGGCACCAGCGTTGTTACCGAAGTCGCCCACGTACACCCAGGTACCGTCGGTCGTCACCTCCTCCCAATCCACATTGGAGGCATTGGTCAGTTCGAGCTCCCGCAATACATCGCCGCTGACCGTGTCCACCTGATAGAGCCTGTTCGGATTGCCACTGTCCAGGCAGGTCCAGATCATGCCGTTCACACTGAGCATACCACTGACCTCCTGCTGGGGCAGGGGCAGCTCGGTCAGCAGCACAGGTGTCAGCGGCTGGGCGCGCATCACCAGCGGCGAGCAGGCGAGCAACAGCAGCAGGTTCATCCGTTCCATCCCCGGTGAAGATCGCGCTTTTCGAACGCGTCACCGCACCGCTTTCGCACCTTTGCACACATGAGCTCCATCAGCAGCAACAAAGCCCCCGAGCCTGTCGGCCACTACCCACATGCCCGGCGCGTGGGCGACCTGCTCTTTCTGAGCGGTGTGGGTCCGCGTGAGCGCGGCACGAAGAAGATCCCGGGCGTGGAGCTTGGCCCTGACGGCAACATCCTCTCCTACGACATCGAGACCCAGGTGCGCAGCGTGTTCCAGAACGTGCGGTGGATCCTGGAGGACAGCGGCAGCAGCTGGGAGAAGATCGTGGACGTGACGGTATACCTCACCAACATGAAGGACGACTTCCCCACCTACAACCGGCTGTGGAAGGAGTACTTCGAGAAAGACCCGCCGTGCCGGACCACCGTGGAGATCAACTGCCTGCCCACGCCGATCGCGATCGAGCTGAAGGTGATCGCCACGGTGTGAGGTCGGAAGGATGAAGTAGCGGATGCTGTGGAGTTCACTCATAACTGTTGCGGTCGTAACCTATGGGGTCTGTTGGGCTGGTCTTCGTGTGCTCTTGCTCTACCTGCCCGTTGAAACTGATCAGGCAAGGATCTTCGCTAAAGACTGGACCACGATCGGTGCGTTCTTATTGAGTGGTTGGTCGGTCGTGTCCATCATCGTAAGCCCGAACATTCCGCTGAACGCAGTGGTGACGTCTTTCATCGTTGGGGGAACACTTCTATTCTACTCGTTCTTACGGAACGGTCGCGAAGCCGCTCGTGCCCCGTTTCGTGAACGATGGAGGATGTATTTGTTCATGTGGGCCCTTGTTTGCGCCACATCAGGCCTGATGGCTTAGGTTGTATTGTGGTGCTTTTCTACACTTTTTTCAATACAGCCAGCACCTGATCCCGGCGTTTGACCCCATTGTATTCAATCACGCCCCTTGGAGATCAACTGCCTGCCCACGCCGATCGCGATCGAGCTGAAGGTGATCGCCACGGTGTGAGGGAGGACGCGTATGGAGCACGACCAGGCCCGATCACCGCGTGGCCACCGGCATCCCCTGGCTGTACGACCACCCCGTTCATAGAGGCCACCTTACATCGTGGATGAGAGCGAGAGGAAGAGAAGGGTGACGATGGCAAGGAGCAGACATGCCCAAAGGGCGATGTCCAACAGGCGATCCATCCTGTTGCTGGGTGACCGGGGCTCCATGGTGTCGAACGGGTGTGAGATGAACCGATCAACGACCTTTGGCGATAGGATCCGACGTACAACACCGATGGTCCGACCGACCATCGCGAGGACAGACACCAGCCGAGGCCGGCACTCGCCGCGGCCAGGACCTCAGGTTCATTGTTTGATGAACCGAAAGGTGCTTCGGCTCCCGTTCCTCCACTCGGATACGGAATAGATGCCTGCGGGAAGGTGGCCGATGTCGATCATGGACCGAACGGCGCCGTTCGTTCCCTTCGCGAGCACAACCCGGCCGTCATTGGAGTGGACCAAAAGGTCGCCCAGGCTTCGCCCATCCGTGCGGCTGACCATGATCTCATCCGATGCCGGGTTGGGTGAAGAGCGGAGGGTCGTCACATCAGACTCCGCGATGTCGGTGAAGCTACCCATGCGACCCCATCGGTCCAGCCGCGCAGCGTAGATCGCGTTGTTCTGCCAGTTGAACCACACCGCCACCACACCATCATCCCCATCGCTGGTCATGGCGAAGTCCGTCCCGCCGTTGGGACCGAGTTCAGGAATGCAGAACCGGGTGGTATCGCTCCACAGGTTGAAGCCGCTGTCCGTGACGCGGCCTGCGCGGAACCCGGCGGTGCCGCCTTGCTGGTCCACTGCGGTGAAGAGTACGACGATGTGGTCGCCTTCCGCCGCGGCGATGGCGCGTGGGAACCCGTTCAAGTTGCCGTCGCACTGCATGGCCAGGACACCATCCGCGGTCAACAGTGGCTCGCCATCCGCATCGAAGCGTTGCATGAACACCTGGCGCCCATTCCCGGCAGAAGCCCGGTTATCCGCCCAGAACACCGTGGTCTCCGTGGCGCTCTGCACCACGAAGGGGTTCTCCTGTACCTCGGCCTGAAGGCATACCGGTATCGGCGCGGCGGTATTCAGCAAGGTCCCTTGGACATTATAAATGGCCATGCGCAGGTCGTAGCTATTGGCCCATACCGAATTCATCCGGCCCGTAGCGGCCAGGGCCGAGCTCCACTCGTAGAATAGGCCGGCGCTGTTCGCGCTCACCAGCAACAAGGCCGGCCATTGCTCCGCACCGAAGCTGTTCACGTGCATGGCGTACAAGGGTGCGCCAGCCCCGTTCCCCCATCGCCTTTCAAAGAGCAACCCATCGGCAAGGTCGTGCCGCATGGTCCACGGGCCCGCCACAATGGAATTGTTCAAGCTGGCCACCTCCACTCCCTGAACAGGCATCATGTTCGTGCCATCATCCAGAACGCGTGCGATGTGAACATAGTCCGCCGCACCCATCGGGTTCGTGCCCCACCCAACGAACACGCCGTTCAGCACGGGTACCACGCGCGGGAAGTAGTTACCGCCGGAAATTCCGCCGCCGGGCAAGGGTCCCGGATGGGCCAGCAAGGTGGGCTGGGGCCATGCATGTGAACCGTCCTCATCGTACGCCATGGCACGTACGGTGTCCGCTCCATTGGCATCCGCCCCGGATATGTAACAGATGAAGAGCTTGTCATCGTTCATGCGCGTAGCACCGATCATGTTGATGCTTCGCCCGGGCACCTCTTCGAGCAAGCGCCCGTTCGGCTCCCAGAGCAGGTTACCCTGCGCATCAAGCCGCTGCCCGAAGACGGCGTAGCGGTTGCTGACCAGCCGGTTGTCGCGCCAGAGCACGTACCAACCGCCCATGCCGTCGGGGATCACCCGAAGGTCCTTCTGATCACTGGCATCGTTGCAGATGACCAAAGGGGCATCCGGGCTGGTAGGCCATTGCGCCGTGACCAACAAAGCCATCGACAAGCCCGCAATGAGAAGTGGAAAGCGCATGGGTATGAAGTTGCCGCCGAAGTTGAACGACCGTACGAGGATGCGGAAGCTGATCCGATCCAGCGGCGGTTCGACCTATCCAGTGGTCAGTGCCGCCTTCACTTCGCTCACCCTTCGCCGTGATATCTCCACCCGTTCCCCATCCTTCAAGACCGCTTGCGAACCATCGACGTGATCGATGATGGCGCGGTTCAGCAGCGCGTTGCGGCTCACCCGGATGAAACCGTGCGGCAGGAGCATCTCTTCCAGATCACCGAGGGTGCGGGCCTGCACGAACCGTCGTCCATCGTGCAACTGGATCTCCGTGTAGTTCCGGTCGGCGATGCAACGGAACACCTCGTCCGGGGGGACGAACCAACTGCGATCCCCGCTGGTGAGGGTGAGCCGGAAGCGACGGATATCCGGCTGTGCGATGTTGGTGATGAACTGCTGCTGCACCTGGCTCCGGATCCGCTGGTCCGTGTGTCGATGCCGGTACCGTTCGAGCGCCGCTGCCAGCTCATCGGCCTGGACAGGCTTCGGCAGATAATCCAACGCACTGAACCGGATGGCCTGGATGGCATAGTGCTGATGGGCGGTGGAAAAGATGACCTCGAAGTCCCAATGGCCCAGGTCGCGCAGCAGGTCGAAGCCGCTGCCGCCCGGCATCTCCACGTCCAGGAAGACCAGGTCCGGCCGGTGCTCCGCGATGAGCGCCTGGCCCCCTTCGCGATGCGCGGCCTCCCCCACCACCTGCACCTCCGGATGGTGCTCCGCCAGCAGTTCGCGCAGCAATTGCCGCGCGCGTGCCTCGTCATCGATCAGCAACGCTCGTATCATGGACCATGTACCGCACCAAGATCGCGAGTCCTGCTCAAACCGCCAGTTCGATCTCCACCCGCGTACCGCATGCCCCACCGCTCGCATCCTTCAGGTCGATGATGCGGAACGAGCCGCTCTGGTGGAGCCGATGCGTAAGGAGTTGAAGCCGCTCATTGGTGAGTTCGGTACCCAGGGAGCGATGACCATCCTGCCGAGCCGTACCGTTGCGGCCCATGCCATTGTCGCTTACCACACAGTGCAGCCGGTCATCGACGCCGCGGAACTCGATCCTGATCTCGCGTGATCCCTGCCGGGCGGCCAGGCCATGCCAAAGCGCGTTCTCCACGAAGGGTTGCACGAGCAGCGCGGGCAACGACGCCTCATCCTCGATCAATGCGGGATCGGCCTCCACGGAATAGTCCAAGCCTTCAAGCCGTATCGCCTCCAGCTCCAGGTATTGCTGAAGGAACCCACACTCCTCCTCGACGGTGATGCGATCCTTCACCGAGTGCTCCAGGATCATGCGCAGCAGGCGTGCGAACCCCTGCAGGTAGGCGAGCGCCTCCGCGGTGCGTCCTTCCTTCATCATGGCGATTGCGCTGTTCTGACAGTTGTAGATGAAGTGCGGGTTCAGCTGGGAGCGCAGGACCTTGAGCTCGAGCAGATCGTTCATGTGCTGCACCTGATCGCGTTGAGCGGCCAGTTCCTGGTTGAAGGCCTCCACCTCCCGCGTATGCCTTCCACGCAGGCGGTAGTTGCGGTAGACCAGGGCCAGCAGCAACACCAGCCCGAGGGCGATCGCAGCAGCCGCGGTCCAAAGGGCTCTTAGGCGGGCTTCCTTGGCACGGCTCAAGGCGTTCTCCGCCTTCAGCAGCACGTTCTCCTGTTCGGCCTGCTCGGTCTCGAAGCTGGCGCGCAGGCGCATCAGCTCGTGCTCGGAAGCCTCGCTGCGCAGGCTGTCCTTCAGCGCCATGTGGCGTTGGTAATGCCCGATCGCCTCTTCACTCCTTCCCTGTTCCACGGCCAGTTCGGCAAGGCTCAGGTGCAGGTCCATCACCAGCTCGGTGCTGCCGCTCTGATCGGCCAGGGCCATGCCTTCGGTGTACGCGTTCTCCGCCTCGGCGTACTTCCGCATGCCCGTGCAGGCCAGGCCGATGCGCTGCAGGACATACGCCTTGTCGCCCGCGCTGTGAAGCGTGTCGTAATGGGAAAGCGCGCGCTTGTAGTAGGGCAGTGCCTTCGCGGGGTCGCTCTTGAGGAAAAGGTCCCCGCTGTTCTCCTGCACCATGCCGGCTCCATAGTGGTTCCTGGTGGCGTTGAACAGGGCGGTCGCTTGCTGGTATTGTTCCATCGCGCTGGTGGCGTTGCCCTCTCCGCGCCAGGCGTTGCCGATGGCCACCAGGCAGTTCCCCTGTGAATTCCGGCGTCCGAGACGCTCTTCAACGACCAGGGAGCGCTGCAAATAGGACCGGGCCCGGCCGTATTCCTGCATCTTGTTGTAGGTACTACCGATCGAGTAGAGCAGCACGGCCATGCTGGCACTGTCCGCAGCGAGTGTGGCCTGGTCGAGGGCGTCACCGAAGTGCTTCAAGGCCCCGGCCCGGTCGCCCTGCTTGTCGGCCAGCCACCCCATGTTGCTGAGCGCGACGGAGGCAAAGGCGGGGTTGCCGATCCGGCGGAAGCCATCCAGTGCGGCCTCCAGGTGCTCCGTTGCTTCCCTGATGTGGCCCTGCTGGGTCTCCAGCCAGCCCAGGTTGTTGTGTGCATCGGCTATGGCCCTGGCGTTGCCGATGCGGGTGGCCAGCGCCAGGGCTCGCTCACCGCAGCGCCGGGCGCTGTCGGGGTCGGTGTTGATCAGGTTGAAGCACAGGCGGGCGAGGACATCGGCACGGAGGGTGTCGTTGGTGGCGGTGGCCAGTTCGGTGCGGATGGATGGCGCCAGCGAGGCGTCCTGAGCGAGCAGCACGGAAGCTCCCATCAATAGAAGAAGACCCGACATCACCGAATGAGCCAGCCACCCCGCACCTGCCATGGCAGAAAAATAGAACGCCGCATCTGGATCCGCATCACGCCACGACCGCTCGATCACTGAACCAGCCGCCGGATCAGAACCCTTTCATCGCGAGCGGATGACGCCATTCCTTGCAGCGGCAGATCCTGACCCATGCACCAACGTTCCACCTTCGGCCTGTTCGCCCTGATCGCGACCGCCGCCACCGCACAGACCGGCTGGACCCTGATCCCCAGCGGCACCTCCGCCACGCTCAGAACAATCGAAATGAACACCCTGCCGCATGTCATCGCAGGGGACAACGGCACGCTGCTGACCAGCGACGATGGGGGCTTGACGTGGACGGCGATCGCCAGCGGCACCGATCAGCATCTGCGCGCGCAGACCATCGGCGGGCTCAGCGTGAACTATGTGGTCGGCGATAGCGGGACCTTCTTCGTGAAAGGCGGCGCATCCTCGGTGACCGCCCATGATCTTCCCGATGATCACCAGCGCTTGAACGCGGTGGACGATCACACATCGGTGATCCTCACCATCGTCGGGGACAGCGGTTACGTGGCGCGCAATACCGGTGGCAACTTCGTCTTCGGCCAGGTCGCGTCCGGCACCACGGAAGACCTCTTCGCGGTGCGTGCCATCCAGGGCGGCGAAGCACTGGTCGCGGGCGCCCATGGCACCCTGCTCCGATCAACGGATGAAGGGCTCTCCTATTCACCACTCACGAGCGGCACTGTCGAGGACCTGTTCGCCATAGAGCTGACAGGCGGACAGCCGGCGCTGGTCGTGGGCGCGAACGGCACCATTCTCCGCTCCAACTCCAACGGTATCGGAAGCAGCTGGTCCACCCTCACGAGTCCGGTCACCGCCAACCTGAACGCCGTGGCCAGCGCGTTCACCGGCACCTACATCGCTGTGGGCGACGGCGGCACCATCATCCGAAGCACGGACAACGGCCTCACCTGGCTGGAGCTCGTGAGCAACACCACCGAGGACCTGCACGGGATCAGCTTCCGTGGCCCCGACATCTGGGAGGTGGTGGGAGCCAATGGCACCATCCTGCGCAGCACGGACAATGGCGGGAGCGCCGTGGGGATCGCGGAAAGCGAAGCGCCCATGGGATTCCAGCTCACGGATCTGGGTGATCGCCTGAGGATCCGACCGGAGCAGGAGATCCGCGGGCCACTATCCGTCGAGTTGTTCGATGCCATGGGCCGGTGCATCTTCCAAGCTGGCGCGGCGGCCGCTGGTACATCAAATGACTTGTTCCTGGGCCGACCGGATCAGGCAGGTATCTACGTCGTGCGGCTGCGCTCTTCCCAAGGGCAGGGATCACGGTCCGTGCTCATCCAGTGATCACGGCTCATCCGCCACCTGCCCCGGGGTTCAGCATAAACCTCACTTCCGCATAGCCATCACCCTCCCGTAAGTGAGGCTGCGCCACGCCCATTCGAAGGGGCCGTACTGGAAGCGCGCCAGCCACCAGCGGCTCCAGATCACCTGCACGATGAAGACGGCCAGGGCCATCGCCTCGAACGACACCGCGCTCACGTGCGTGCCCCATCCCATTCCCACGCCGGTGAAAAGCGCCAGGGCGATGATCGTCTGCATCAGGTAGTTCGTCAGCGCCATGCGGCCCATCGGGGCCAGCACCTGCAACCGCGGCCTCCACGCATCACCTCGCCAGAGCAGGGCGAACCCGCTCGCGAACGCGATGGCCAGGGGCACCACGCTCAGTGCGTAGCTGGTGGTCCGCAGCAAGGATGAGGGCTCTGGCGGATATCCGGCGTGCTCCTCGGCCCACCACATGAGCACGGAGGAAGGCAGCCCGACCGTGAAGCCGAGGATGCACAACCGCTTCAGCAGGGCGGAGTTCGCGCCCACATCCGCGAAGAGCCTGCGCCGCGCGATCCACAGACCGAGGAGGAAGAGTCCGAGCACCTTGGGCGGACAATTGCTCTCGATCAAGTGGACGAAGCGGAACGACCAGGTATGCG
>Ga0116144_10002363_pt1 | contig 20460 bp, 18 predicted proteins | sample AD_UKC035_MetaG_FD_89746 | JGI IMG/M metagenome (GOLD analysis project Ga0116144, IMG submission 89746) | Active sludge microbial communities of municipal wastewater-treating anaerobic digesters from USA - AD_UKC035_MetaG | ecosystem: Engineered > Bioreactor > Anaerobic > Digestate | place: USA...
GATTTTTTATGAAAGATTTTCCTTCAGTCCTGATAAATTCTTCTTTATCTTCAACCGAGACAGGAATATCCAGTTCATCATAATATGTAACCTTGAGCCTTGAGCCTTTATGAATATCGCAAACTCTTATCCTGGTGCTTCCCAAATCCAAAGATAATGTTCTTTTTTTCCCTATATTCACAAGCACTCTCCGGATATCTGTTTGCAGGCATTAAAAAAACACCTTAGAATTACTATTACTCGAAAAAGTTGCGGGGGACCGATTTGAACGGCCGACCTCCAGGTTATGGGCCTGGCGAGCTGCCACTGCTCCACCCCGCATCGCAAATAGCGCAATTTTGAATTAATAACAAATATAGGCAAACAATATCTATTGAATCATTTAAAAACTTAAATCAATAGCATACTTAAGAAGAAGACAGGCACAAAGGAATTTGTCCATGCCGTTTTGAAATATTGCTTTTTACCTTTGTGCCTTAATCTGGCGCATATATTATCAATACCCGTTCTTCAATCGCAACTGAAACTGCTCTTATAATATGAAAATGTTGCTTTGTATTCATTTAATCTTATATATATAATGTTAACATATGATTTCTTTATTGTCAAGCTTTTCTATCTCAATCTTTATCTTTTCTTCAATAGAAATAAGTCTTTTTGCAATCTTCACAAGTCGTTCTTCTTCACTTGCAATCTGCTTTTTCATGGAATAAATTTTCTCATTTAATTCAATTACGTGAAAAGCCAGGATGTCCACCTTGTCAAGATTTGGATACTCCAGCATAAGCATTTGCAGACGGCGGTTTATATCCCTGTTGATTTCTTCCAGTTCATGATTTTTGAAGCTCAACTGCATCTGATATTTCTTTCCAAGAATATCAACAATTTGTGTTTTCACCTCTCAGCCTTCCTTTAAGTCGACTGTTGACAGCTTCTGTTATTTTAACGGAGAATTCACTTATCTCAGCATTCTCAAGAGTTCTGTCGGCGTATCTGAATATAACCGAAAAACTTATGCTTATCTTTCCTCTTTCGATATTTTCACCTTCGTATGAATCAAAAAATGATATTTTTTCTATGGGCAGATTAAGAGAAAGAATCGTATTTTCAATTTCATTCCAGCTTACATTGCCTTGAAAAACAAAAGAAAAATCTCTGCTTGAAGACGGAAACTTGGGCAGATCTGAAAATTGTCTGTCGAAATTCACGTGATTAAGAAATTTTTCTATATAAAGCTCGCAAAGGCAAATTTCCTCTGTTTCAATATCATAAGTTGTCTTGACCCTGTCAGAGAGAATGAATATATTGCCTATCTCGTTCCTGCCATTATCTTCCAGATAGATAGAAGCATTATTGCCGTCTTCGGAAAAATTAAAAGGCATATCCGCAAACCTGATTTTTTTTAAACCGCACTCTTTTAAAAACCTTTCAATCTTGCCTTTAAGGTCGAAAAAATTACCGTTGTTCGCAACGGCAAATAACATGTTCGTTTCTTCACATACACTTCCGTTTTTCATGCAAAACACCTTGCCTGTTTCAAAAGCATCAATTTTCGTGGTACCATGGTTTATATTATACCTTATGGATTCGAGCATTTCAGGTACAAGGCTGGACCTGAGGAACCCCAGATTTATGGATAAAGGATTTTCTAAGGGGACATGAGGCGAAGATTTTTTAATTTCGGCATTTTTTTTGTCCGTAAGACCCATGTTGATAAATTCTGAAAAACCAAGTTTTACTGCTATGTCCTTTATTTTTTCTGTCTTCCGGACTTCATTTATTGAAGGGGTAGGCTTTATTGTTGCAACGGGTATCATGGAAGGAATTTCAGAATATTTGCCATAACGTGCAATTTCTTCAATAATATCAACATCTTCTCTTATATCGTTTCTGTAAAAAGGAGGTTCTATTATATATGTATTCTTCCCCTTTTTGTTTGCGGCAAAACCAAGTTTCGTGAGAATATTAGATATTACGCTTTCCTTAATGTCAATTCCCAGGATTCTTTCGGCCTTTCCAATCTCCAACTCTATCTCTCTTTTTCTCTCATTTTTTTTGCCCGATTCAACAAGTTTTCCTGCCCTGCCATTGCAGAGCTTCTGGATAAGATAAGCTGTTCTTGCCATACCTTTGGACGCCGTATCAATATCAATTCCTCTTTCAAACCTGAGTGAAGCTTCGGTTGCAAGGCCCAGTTTCTTGCTGCTCCTGCGAACAACAACAGGATTGAAAACGGCACTCTCTATAAGAACATTCCTCGTGTTTTCCCTGACTTCCGAGATTTGACATCCCATAATGCCTGCCACGGCAATCACTTTTTTTTCATCAGCAATAACAAGTATATCTTCATCGAACTCTCTTTTCTTGCCGTCTATCAATACGCTGCTCTCCCCTTTTCTGCCTCTTCTTATCTCTACATGTCCTTCAATTTTATCAAGGTCGAATATATGGAGGGGCTGGCCTATTTCAGCCATTACAAAATTGGATATGTCAACAGTATTGAATGAAGTCCGATAACCCATTCTCCTCAGAGCCCTCTTCATGTATTCCGGAGAAGTAGAATTGTGTACGTCCTGCATTATTCTGCATGAATAATAGAAACAATCCTTCTCATTTTCTATCTTTACGGCAATTTCGGACCCTATATCCTCTGCAAATTTGTCCTCTGGCAGTTTAATCTTGCTGTCAGTAAAAGGAAGTATCTCCTGAGCAACGCCCAAAAGGCTCAAAAGATAACCTCGGTTTGCAGGCGTCTCAAGGTCCCAAATAATATCACCTTCCTCTTCAGATACAACCACTGGATTTAATCCAAGCATATCGAGAAAGTCTATCATTTCTTTTTTTTCAATTCTTCCGTCAATATATTCCGATACAAGTTCATATGAATATTTCATTTTTTTATTCCGTTTTAAGAGGCGTCAGATAAACTGGTTGATGAATTTAATGTCATTCTGATAAAAATACCTGATGTCTGTAATTCCGAATTTTATTATTGCAAGTCTTTCAATTCCCATCCCGAAAGCAAATCCGGAATATTTTTCAGGGTCGTAGCCAACGTTCCTGAAAACCTGAGGGTGAATCATGCCGCATCCCAGCACTTCGATAAAACCTGAATTTTTACAGGTTGGACAGCCTTTTCCCTTGCATATGATACAGCTCATGCTCAATTCCGCACTGGGTTCGGTAAAAGGAAAATAAGACGGAGTAAATTTCACTTTCACATTTTCTCCGAACATCTGGTTAATAAAATGAGTCAGGACCCCTTTAAGATGGGCAAAATTGATGTTATGGTCTACCATGAAGCCTTCCATCTGATGAAAAACAGGACTGTGAGTGGCATCTACTGCATCTCTTCTGAAACATTTTCCCACCGCTACTATTCTCAAGGGAGGAGATTTTTTTTCCATCAGGCGTATCTGAACCGGGCTCGTATGTGGCCTGAGAAGTATCTTGGCGGATTCATCTATATAAAATGTATCCCAAGCATCCCTTGCAGGATGACCTTCAGGGATATTCAGGGCCTCGAAATTATAATACGATGTCTCAACCTCCGGTCCTGTAGCGACTCCGAAACCGAGTTTTGTGAAAATATCCGACATCTCCCTTATCGTAACGCTTATTGGATGGAGACGTCCCAGAGACGCATTTTTGCCGGGAAAAGAAAGATTAATTTTCTTTTTCCCCTGGCTGTCCACCTCCCTGTTTGCCTCGTATATTTCGCCTAACTTTCTTTTAACATCATTAAGCAACAGTCCTGCTTCTTTCTTCGCTTCAATGGCAAGCCCGGGCAGAATGGAAAAAACTTTATTCAGCATTCCTTTTCTTCCGAGATACTTGACTTTCCAGCTTTCCAGGTCCGCTGCATCTTTTATGTTTTCAATTTCGTGTCTTGCATCGCTGAAAATTTCTTCAATTTTTTCCTTTATCATTTTCAAATCCATATAACTCGTTTCTCCTTATATACTCGATAACTTTATCCGGAATTAAATATTTTACTGTTTTACCGCAATTAAGGCAATTCCTTATATACGAAGATGAAATTTCCATATAGGGCGAATCTATTAAATTATATCTGAGACCTTTAGTATCCAAAAATTTGAATGGTTTATCCGCTTCTCTTCGAGCAACCAGGAAAATTACCTTTTTTACCAGGAGTTGATAATTGCGCCACGTAGGCAAATCTCTGAAAGCATCCTCTCCCACAATCAGATGTATCATGGAAAAAGGGTAATCCCTTTCCATCAGAGAAACTGTATCAAAAGTGTAAGAAGGCTTGCTCACATCCATTTCAATTGACAATGCTTCAAAAAACGGGTTGCTTTCTATTGCCATTTCTATCATTTTCAGCCTTTGGGAAGCAGGGGCAAAAAAAATCTTCTTATGAGGAGGAATACCTGCTGGTATGAAAAAAACCTTCTCCAGGCCGAATTCTTCCCTTGCTTTTTCAGCAATAATAAGGTGCCCTGTATGCACAGGGTCGAATGTGCCTCCTATTATGCCAATTTTATTGCCTGATTTGTCCATGCCCGTGTACAAGATATTTATATGTAGTCAATTCCTCCAATCCCATGGGGCCTCTTGCATGTATCTTGTCGGTGCTTATACCTATCTCTGCTCCAAGACCAAACTCTCCGCCGTCGGTAAATCTCGTTGAAGCATTATGAAAAACAGCCGCTGCATCGACCTCTTTCAAAAATTTTGATGCAATCTCCCGGTTATTGGAAATAATGGACTCGGAATGAAGAGTTCCATACCTGTTTATGTGCCTTATCGCCTCCTCGGCAGAATCCACGATTTTTATTGCTATAACAAGGTCAAGGTATTCTGTCTCCCAATCTTTTTCAGTTGCTTCTTTAACCTGAGGAATAATTTTTCTTGTCTTCTCACATCCTCTTATTTCGACTTTTTCCTTCCTGAATATTTCCGCCATGACTGGAAGAAAACTGCCTGCTATATCTTTGTGAACCAGCAAGGTTTCCATGGCATTGCAGGTGGAAGGCCTCTGGATTTTCGCATTAGCGGATACTTTCAGAGCCATTTCAATATCTGCATCTTTATCCACATATGTGTGGCAAATCCCCTTGTAGTGTTTTATGACCGGAACGCGGCTGTATTTGACCACTGCCTCTATCAAAGACTCTCCCCCCCTGGGTATTACAAGGTCCAGGTAACCCGACAGCGATAGCAGATACCTTACGGATTTCCTTCCGCCTGTCGATATCAGGTTAATCATTTCTTCTGGAAGAGATGCATCCATAAGGCTTTCTTTCAGGATTTTGACAAGTATTTTATTGGAATTAACGGCTTCCTTGCCCCCCCTCAAAATTATGCAATTGCCTGCTTTTATGCATAATATACCTGCCTCCACGGTTACATCGGGCCTTGACTCATAAATAATTCCTATCACTCCTATGGGTGTTCTAACACGTTCTATTCTCAATCCGTTCGGCCTCTCTGTCTTCCATATTATTTTACCAACAGGGTCCGGAAGCTTCTCGACAATCCTGACAGCCTCGGCCATTTTATCAATTCTTTTGTCTGTAAGAGCCAATCTGTCTATGAAAGCGTCAGAAAAATTCTTTGTCTTTGCCTTCTTGATATCAAGCAGATTGGCTTTTTTTATGATTTCTCTTTTCTTTTCTATGTTTTCAGCAAGATTCAGAAGAAAAGCGCTTTTCTGAACGCCGGTGAAATTAGGCGCTTTTAAAGAAATTTCCTTGGTTCTCCTCGCAGTTTCTAATATCCCGGCCTGCCAAGCCATATCCTTGTTCTCCTTGCGTTATTTAATGTCCCGCCGGTTTTGCGGGTAAAACATTGTCCCGATATTCTCGCCGTTGACGGCCTTTTTAAGGTTCCACATTTTCTTGCCGTTAAGTATTATGCAGCATATGCCGCTGTCAACAACATGCCTTGCCGCGGATATCTTGCTTTGTATTCCGCCTCTGCCCTGCTTTGATATCTCACCTACAACGATGTCCGATATCTTGCTGAAGTCTTTCACATTCCTGATAATACTGCTGTATTTATCCTTCTTAGGGTCATTCTTGCTCAAACCATCCACGTCAGTAAGAATGACAAGCATATCTGCTCCGAGAAGTATCGCCACAAGAGAAGAAAGAGTATCATTGTCGCCGAATTTTATTTCATCTACGGCTACGCTGTCGTTTTCGTTAATCACGGGTATCACACCCAGTTTTAACAATGTGGAAATAGTCTCTCTCGCAATTTTCTCCCTTTCCTTGGAGACAAACACGTCTCTGGTAAGCAGTATCTGCCCGACATTGAGTCCTTCCTCCTTGAAAAGCCTTTCGTAAACACGCATTAGGCGGCTTTGACCTATGCTTGCAGCTGCCTGAAGCCTGTTTATGCTTTCGGGCCTTTTCTTCCATCCGAGAACCTGCATTCCTGCTCCGATAGCACCTGAAGTGACGATTATTACTTCTATTTTTTTCTTCTTTACAAGATAGCATATCTGTTCAACAATGTGCTCTATTACTGAAACATCCAGCCTGTTGTTTTCAGAAGTCAGAACCTGGGTTCCTATTTTAATGACAATTCTTTTATTCTTCCTTAAAGCTTCAATTCTTTTCATCGGCTTTTTCCCTCAAAGTTTTAAGGTTTTTAAGCTCCATTATCAATTTTTCGCATGAATCATTCTCAAGAATATTCTTCATTTCCCTGAGTGCTTTTTCAAAATCATCTATCAGGCAGCATATGTTTATTCTGTTTGCAGCAAATATGCTGGCCCACAACTCGGGATTGCTTTTCCCAATTCTCGTGGTATCAAGAAATCCTGTTCCCATGCATTTAAAAAGGATATCCCGGCTTTCTGCCTTCCTCAGAAGAGATATCAGACAATAAACCGCCACATGGGGAAGGTGGCTGGTGAGGCCAATTAACCTGTCATGTTCACAGGGAGACAAAAAAAGAGTTTTTGCACCAAGCGCTTCCCAGAAATTCTTAACTTTTAAAATATTCTTTTCTTTCGTATTGTCTCCGGGAGTTATAATTACATTCCTCCCTTCAAAAAGGTTCTCCTTTATTGATTCTATGCCGCTTTTTTCAGAGCCTGCCATAGGATGGGAAGGAACAAAATTGCTGTTTTTACCTAAAATTTCCTCGGATTCCTTCACTATTTTTTCTTTGACACTTGCAACGTCTGTCACAAGAACAGAAGATTTCTGCCTGCTTATCTTCACAAAGTATTCTTTTATAACGTCAATGGGAGTTGCCAGAATAAGGAAGTCAAGGTTTCTCAGCCCTTCTTCAAAATCCGGAAAATATTCATCTATAATACCGTCCTTCATGGCCCTGGCGAGAGTTTCTGTTCTCCTGCTGAATCCTGTAACTCTTTCTGATATTTTTCTCTTTTTTATTTCGACCGCAAGAGAACCGCCTATTATGCCGAGCCCGACAATCCCTGTGTTTTTGAATTTAACCATTGGATATTGAGAAAAATCACTTTTTAATGTTTATTTTCCGCTTTCCGCCTCATTTCCAATTTCTGGCAATCTATTTTTTGCCCTGATTTTCAAAAAACTTCAAAAGTTCTATGGGCAGAGGGAAAAGAATGGTCGAATTCTTTTCCGCCGCGATTTCTGCAGCAGTCTGCAGATATCTGAGCTGTATAGCTATAGGGATTTCTGCAAGAATCCTTGCTGCATCCCTCAGTTTTTCGGAAGCCTGGTATTCTCCTTCGGCGTTGATAATCCTTGCCCTTCTGTCTCTCTCAACCTCAGCCTGTCGCGCCATGGCTCTTTTCATTGTTTCGGGCAATTCCACTTCTTTTATTTCGACAATGCTGACCTTGATGCCCCATGGGTCAGTCTGCTGGTCTATTATCTGCTGAAGCTGCTGATTAACGGTATCCCTTTCCGACAATATCTGGTCCAATTCAAACTGACCTGCAATCCCCCTCAATGTAGTTTGAGCAAGCTGCATCGTTGCCATTTGGTAATTCTCCACCTCAACCACTGCTTTGTTGGGGTCCATTACCCTGAACCAGACAACGGCATTAATTTTAATGGGAACATTGTCCCGGGTCATGACTTCCTGTGGAGTTACATCAAAAGTAACGGTCCTTAAACTTATTTTTATCATTCTCTCTATTATGGGCACAAGAATTATAAGCCCGGGGCCTCTTGCATCTACAAGCCTTCCCATCCTGAAAATAACGCCTCTTTCATACTCGTTCACAACCTTTATTGTGTTAAACAAAATTATAAGAACCACGATGATGATAAATATTAATCCCTCCATTTTTTCTCCTTTACCATGAACTGGTTTAAAATCCGCAGTTTAATGCAAAAACTGAACCATCGAAAACCTGTATCGCGTCATAACAAATAGATTTTTTTTTATGGCAAATAAACTTCTTTTATCTTTCATGCAAGCTCAATCCCGCCATATAAACTTAACATATACCTGCATAAATGTCAAAATTCTGCCCTTTATCAGAAATTCCGACATAAGAGCAGATAGAGGAAGGAGCCATGGAACAGAATTTTTAATTTTCAAGATCGAAATTCAAGATGATTTCATCACGGTAATACTTAAGAATATTGCGAGGCGCTATCAGATTTGCTTTTCCGCGAGGTATTCCACAATGCTTTTTGCGGCTGTCTTGCCCATTCCCATGGCGCTTATCACGGTTGCGGCTCCAGTTGCTATATCTCCGCCCGCAAAAATACCGGGAATATTTGTTTCGCATGTTTTTTCATTCACGAGGATATTTCCCTTTCTTCCTGTCGACAATTTCCTGTATGTCGAAGGAATAAGGGGACTTGGATTCTGTCCGATTGCAACTATAACTGAATCTGCTCCTATGATTTCCTCGGTTCCCTTGATATTAACAGGACTCCTCCTCCCGCTTTCATCCGGTTCTCCCAACCTGTTATGTATCACTTTAATTCCTTTCACATATCCTTCCTCGTTTCCCAGAATCTCAAGGGGCTGTACCAGGAACCTGAAAACAATGCCCTCTTCCCTGGCATTTTCGTACTCCTCCAGCCTGGCAGGCATCTCCTTTTCAGTTCTTCTGTATAATACATTTACCTGTTTTGCCCCAAGTCTCAGGGAAGCTCTTGCAGAATCCATTGCAACATTTCCTCCCCCAACTACAGCAACAGTTTCTCCCGTACTGACGGGGGTATCGTAATCAGGAAAAAGATATCCCTTCATAAGGTTTACCCTGGTAAGAAATTCATTTGCCGAATACACCCTGAGCAGGTTCTCTCCCGGAATTCCCATGAATGAAGGCAAACCTGCTCCCGAACCTATAAAAACAGCGCTATATCCCATTTCAAATATTTCATCCAGGGTTATAGTCCTGCCTACGATTATATCGGTTTTTATTTCAACTCCCAGTTTTTTAAGCAGGTTTATTTCTCTGGTGACAACATTTTTGGGAAGACGGAATTCAGGGATTCCGTATACAAGGACACCTCCGGGTACATGAAGGGATTCAAAAACGGTAACCGATATCCCGCATTTGGCAAGTTCAGCTGCGCAGGTTAAACCTGCAGGCCCTGACCCTATCACGGAAACCTTTTTCTTATTCTTTTCTTTTCCAGTATAGGCACATGCAAATGATTGGTAGCCAAGGTCTCCGACAAACCTCTCAAGTTTACCTATGGATACGGGACTGCCCTTCCTTGCGAGAACGCAGGCTACTTCACACTGTGTCTCCTGGGGACAAACTCTGCCGCATATTGAAGGCAGCATGTTCTTCTCATATATGACTTCAGCTGCTCCCTTAATGTCTTTTTCCCTGACCTTTTTAATAAAACCGGGTATGTCTATTTCTACGGGGCATCCTTTCACGCAGGGAGATTTTTTGCACTGCAGGCACCTGGAAGCTTCAGCAAAAGCCTCTTTTTCCGTATATCCAAAAGCAACTTCGTCGAAATTTCGAATTCTCTCCTTTTCGTCCTGTTTTTTATCTTTTATCCTGTCCATAATCCGAATATTAAAAAATCATTCCTCTATGCTGAATCCTTTCCTGCTGACAATGATATGTTTTTTCCACGATTTATCATCCTGAACGGGATAATCATTTCTGTAATGTGTCCCTCTGCTTTCTTTTCTCATGGAAGCGGCCTCAGTAATTAAAGATGCGATAATAAGCATATTCAGAGCTTCGAAACCTGTTATGTCTGAAAACTCTTTCAGAAAAGCATATTTTTTCCATTCTTCAAATTTCTTTGTAGCTACACACAAAACTTCATCTTCCCTCTCTATTCCGACATTCCGCCACATCAGACTCTTGATGGACCTCTTGAGGTCTTCCCTGTCTATAAGGATGTCTGCCTTCTGAGGGAAACTGTATTTGACATCTCTTTTTTCTGTTTTTTGATTCATATTTTCCACAGCTTTCTCTGCAGCCCGCACCCCATACACAAGGCCTTCCAGCAGAGAATTGCTGGCAAGGCGGTTGGCCCCGTGTACACCGGTACATGCTATCTCTCCGCACGCGTATAGATTATCCAGGTTTGTCTTTCCCCACATGTCTGTCTTTATTCCGCCCATGAAATAATGGGCTGCGGGCCTCACAGGGACCATGGACTTTTTCAGGTCTATCCCGTAATTTCTGCAGAAAGAATATATCTGGGGAAATCTTTTCTTGAGGTCATTTTTTATCCCGGACAAATCGAGGTATACGCAGTTGGAGCCTGTCAGCTTCATCTGGTCTATTATAGCCCTGGTAACTATGTCTCTCGGTGCAAGTTCTCCGGAAGGATGGTAGTCAAACATAAACCTGTCGCCTTTTATATTCTTTAGAATTCCTCCCTCCCCCCTGACGCTTTCAGAAATCAAAAACCTGGGAGCTCCTGCAAGATAAAAAGTGGTGGGATGGAACTGATAGAATTCAATATCGGACAGTTCTGCTCCCCTTCTGTAGGCAACAGACAAACCGTCTCCTGTTATTCCGGGAGGATTTGTCGTTTCCTGGAAAATATTGCCTGCTCCTCCTGCCGACAAAATAAAAATTTTAGCCCTGACAAGAAAAACCTTTTTCCTGTTGCCGTCGTATATTAAGGCGCCGGTCAATTTATTCTCCGAGGAAATAAGGTCAATGAGAAAATGTGAATGAAGTATTCTTATTTTTTTTTCAGCCTCTGCCCTGCCGTAAAGAAAAGACATTATATTTCTGCCTATTGAATCGCCTTGTATATGGAGTATCCTGCTGCATGAATGGCCTCCTTCCCTCGTAAAATGGTAACTGCCGTTTTCCTTGTCAAAGACAAGCCCCAGATCTATAAGCTCTTTTATCCTGTCTATACCTTCTCTGACAAGTATATCGACAGCTTCGGGATTTGCAATACCGCATCCTGTTGCAATGGTATCTTCCTTGTGGTTTAAAGGCTTGTCCCAATCCGCCATTGCAGACGCAATGCCTCCCTGTGCATTATAAGTGCATGTATCCGCAAGCCCGTCCTTGTAAATGAGGGTTGTATCATAGGATTTCAAAGCCAGGGCAGAGCTCAACCCTGCGATTCCTCCCCCTATAACAAGGCAATCTGTTTCCTCGCACGACATATGTCCAGTATTGAATGAGATAAGAAATTCCGGTATCATTTTTTAAGAAGCCTTTCTATTTTTTCACTGCAGTTTTTTTTCTCTTCATCTGTAGCGTAATCAATAATAAGTCTGCCGTCAAGATGGTCTATTTCGTGCTGTATGCATCTGGCCAGCAATCCTTCGGCTTCAAGCAGATATTCTTCGCCATCTTCATTAAAAGCTTTCAGAACAACCTTTTTTGCCCTTTCAACAGAGAAAAATATTTCAGGGAAACTGAGACAGCCCTCAAAATCAATTTCCTTTCCTTTCTTCACAATCAATTCGGGATTTATCGCTGTAAAAATTTTCCCCATATCTCTGTCAAGTGCAATGAAAATTCTTTTTGAAATGCCTACCTGTGGAGCCGCAAGACCGAGTCCCTCTGCTTTTTTTAGAACAGCCTTCATATTGCTGACAATCTTGCGAACAGATTTATCTGTTGCCTCAACTTTTTTTGACTTTTCAGAGAGAACCTTTTCCCCGTATTTTCTTATTCTGTCCATGTTTATAAAACCACTTTTGTTTTAAGATATTCTTCAACTGTTTTGATTGCGCAGTATTTCCCGCACATTGTACATACATCGTTTATTCCGGAAGCTGTTTCCAGGTGGAGTTTATCAAACTTTGCGGGATTGACGGAAAGTTTCCTCTGGGTCTTCCAGTCTCTCTTTGTTCTTGCAGCATCCATCCTGTAATCCCAGTCCGATGCACCTTTAACGCCTTTCCCTATATCTGCAGCATGCGCAGCAATCCTTGAGGCTATGGTTCCCTCTGCAACTTCCTCCACTCCGGGGAGAGCAAGATGTTCACTCGGAGTCACGTAACATAAAAAATCAGCGCCGTTTAAGCCTGCAAGGGCTCCGCCTATGGCAGCAACTATATGGTCGTAACCCGGGGCAATATCGGTAACAAGCGGGCCGAGAACGTAAAAAGGGGCGCCATGGCATATTTTTTTCTGCAGCATGACGTTGGCGGCAATTTCATTTATGGGGATGTGGCCCGGACCTTCTATTATAACCTGAACACCTGCCGCCCATGCCCTTTTAGTAAGCTCTCCGAGAGTCAGAAGTTCATCTATCTGCGCAGCGTCAGTAGCATCTATCAAACCTCCCGGTCTCATTCCGTCTCCAAGGCTGAGAACAAGCCCGTATTTTCGTGCAATCTCAAGAACCCTGTCGAAAGATTCATACAAAGGGTTCTCCTTGCCATTGGCAATCATCCAGCTTATAAGAAAAGCCCCGCCTCTGCTGACAACCATGCATTTACGGGGATTCCTGCGCAGCCGTTCAAGGGTACCGAGAGTTATTCCGCAGTGCAGAGTCGTAAAGGATACTCCTGTTTCTGCATGGCTTTCTATGACCTCGAAAATTTTTTCAGGGTCCATCTTTTGCAAAGCCCCTTTCTCTTCTATGGATTGAATTGCAGCATGGTATATGGGAACGGTGCCGACCGGTACAGGGCTTCTGCCTACTATATATTTAAGTATTTTTTTTACATTTCCTCCCGTACTCAAATCCATAACGGCGTCGGCGCCGCAATCGCATGCAGCTTTCAGTTTCTTCATCTCGAACTTGATGTCGGCTATATCGGGAGATGTTCCTATATTGGCATTTATCTTGGTTCTCAGTCCTTCTCCTATCCCGAGATATTTATCCCCGTGTTTCAGAATAACAGCCTTTCCTTCTGAAATTCTCCGTGCAATTTCATCCCTGTAAATTCCCTCTTTATCGGCAACATAGCTTATTGCCCTGCCTGTAATTCCCTTTTCTTTCATTTTATCACCTATTCAAGAATTGCTCCTGTATTCGCTGATTTAACCATTTTGGAATACTTTGCAAGAATGCCTTTCTCTTTGCTATCCTTCACCTTGAAGTTTCTTTTTCTCTTTTCCATTTCGCTGTCATCCACCCTGACATCCAGCTTTCTTGCAGGAATATCTATCTCAATGATATCTCCATTTTTCACAAAGGCTATAGGTCCTCCTTCTGCAGCTTCAGGACTGATATGCCCTATACATGGACCTCTCGTTCCTCCGGAAAACCTGCCGTCCGTTAAAAGAGCGACTTTTTCTCCCAAACCCTTGCCTGATATCACCGACGTTATGGAAAGCATCTCCCTCATTCCGGGACCGCCTTTGGGCCCTTCGTACCTTATGACTATAACTCCTTCTTTTATCTCATTTTTCATCACTCCATCCATTGCATCTTCTTCTGTGTCAAATACATGTGCAGCACCTTTGAATTTCATCATTTTGGGAGTAACTGCAGATTGTTTGACAACCGCACCGTCAGGAGCAAGTCCTCCCTTGAGCACAGCTATTCCTCCTTCCCTCGAATAAGGTTCATCCGCCTTTTTAATTACATCCCTGTTCCATACTTTCGCATTTTTCACAATATCTCCGATTTTCTTTCCGCTCACAGTAACAGTATCCAGATTCAAAAGTCCCTTGCCTGCAAGTTCTTTCATCACCGCGGAAATTCCCCCTGCCGAATCAAGGTCCTGTATATGTTGTTTCGAAGCAGGCGATATCTTTGTTATGTTAGGCGTTTTCTTGCTGATACGGTCAAAAACATCCAGCCCCAGTTTTATGCCGGCTTCCCTTGCTATGGCAGGAAGATGCAAAACCGTGTTCGTAGAAGCTCCAACCGCCATATCAACGGTAACAGCATTTTCAAACGACTTCAATGTAGCGATATCCCTGGGCCTCACATCCTTTTTCACAAGCTCTACGGCCCTCATTCCCGAAGTCTTGGCCAGCCTGATTCTCTTTGCCGTAACAGCGGGAATCGTTCCGTTACCCGGAAGGGCAAGCCCTATTGCCTCGCTGAGGCAGTTCATGGAATTTGCGGTAAACATCCCTGAACAGCTTCCCGCGCCGGGACAGCCCTCATCTTCATAAACCTTCAAGTCTTCTTCGCTCATGTCTCCCTTGTTAACCCTTCCCACGGCTTCAAAAAGAGAAATGACATCAAGACTTTCACCCGAAGGAAGATAACCGCACATCATGGGTCCTCCGCTTACAAGCAATCCGGGGATATTAACCCTTAACAGGGCCATCAGCATACCTGGCATGATTTTATCACAGTTTGCCACCATTACAACGCCGTCAAATTGATGCGCCTCCAGCATTATTTCCACAGAATCTGCTATAGTATCTCTTGAAACAAGACTGTATTTCATTCCCTTGTGGCCCATTGCTATCCCGTCGCAAACACCTATGGTGCTAAATTCAATGGGAGTCCCCCCTGCCATCCTGATACCGGCCTTCACTGCCTCGGCTATACGGGCAAGATGTATGTGCCCCGGAACTATTTCGTTGGCAGAATTTGCAACAGCAATAAGAGGACGGCTGATTTCTTCGTCTGTAAGTCCAAGAGCCTTAAGCAAAGACCTGTGCGGAGCCCTGTCCAGGCCTTTCTTTATTTTATCGCTTCTCATCTCATAATCTCCTTTACCCCGAACTCTTCCCTGCTACACTTTCACTGTGAGGGGTTTTGATTTATCTTTTTTACCTCGCTTACCCCGCTTGCCCCGGGCATTTAGGGGAACTCCTCTTTGATATTTTCCCACGGTGAGGGGTTTATAGAGCAATCGAGATTTGATTAAAGTTCTTCTCGGTTGCGGTCTATTTTCCACTTTCGATTTTCAAGTATTTTTAACTTTCTTTATCCCGGGTTTTTCCGGGGCTTGTCCCGAACTCTTCCCTGCTACACTTTCACGGTGAGGGGCTTGTCCCGAACTCTGTCATGTATCCCTTTCACGGTGAGGGGTTTTGATTTATCTTTTTTACCTCGCTTACCCCGCTTGCCCCGGGCATTTCCGGGGAACTCTACTCTGTTTCTCCTCAATTGTGAGGGATTCCGCTTTTTACTTTTCATTGTCAAATGGCCATTTTTCTTATCAAGTCGATATTTTCAAGGTTGGGAAGCCTGGAAGTGGAAACAACCTTTTTCAGGTTCGTATATACGATTTTGTCGCCGCTTATTCCCACCATTAAAGGATATTTTCCTGAAACGAGACTGTCCACTGCAGCCGAACCAAACCTCGTTGCAAGAACCCTTGTAAGATAGGTAGGGCTGCCTCCCCTTTGGATGTAACCTAAAACCGAATACCTTATTTGCCTTTCCGGCAGTCTTTCCCTAAGAAAAGAAGTAAGTTTATCCGCCTTGCCTGCCCCCTCGGCAAGAATTATTATGGAACTCGTTTTTCCCATGGCATCCTGTTGCCTGAGAGATTCAGCTATTTTATTCCAGTCAGTCGGAACTTCAGGAATAACTACTATTTCTGCACCGCATGCTATCGCAACCTCAACGGCAAAATTCCCCTTCTCCTTTCCCATAACCTCTATTATAAAAGTTCTCTCGTGGCTTGTGGCAGTATCCCTGATTTTGTCTATTGCATCTACGGCGGTATTGAGTGCCGTATCAAATCCCACGGTAAAATCTGTTCCGTAAATATCATTGTCTATAGAAGCAGGAACGAAAACAACAGGAAAATCAAAATCGGATGAAAACTCGTAAGCGCCCTTTGCTGAGCCGTCTCCTCCAATTACAATAATGCCTTCAACTTCAGCATCTCTCAGGTTCTCATAGGCACTGGCCCTCACCGCCTTATCCCTGAATTCCGGGAATCTCATTGTCTTGAGAAAAGTTCCGCCTTTATTGATAATGCCGCTTACGCTTCTCGAATCAAGTTCCATGAACATCCTTTCGTATAAACCCCGGAATCCCTTATCCACGCCGGTAACCCTGAGCCCAAAACCAAGAGCAGTCCTTACCGCAGCTCTTATTGCAGCATTCATACCGGGAGCATCTCCCCCCGTCGTCAAAATCCCTATTCTTTTCATGGTATATTTTTGTTATATCTGTTGTCAGGCTTTACCGTCACTCCCCAGCAGTCTGCACTTGTTTATGTACATTTCCTTGAGAGCTTCGCGGGCAGGTCCAAGATATTTTCTCGGGTCAAACTCCTGCGGATTCTCTGCAAGAAACTTGCGAATCATGGCAGTCATAACAAGCCTTCCGTCAGAATCTATATTTACTTTGCATACATTGGTTTTAACAGCCTTTTTTATCTGTTCCTCCGGAACGCCCGCTGTATTTTCCATCTTACCGCCGTACTTGTTTATTATCTCTATATACTTTACCAGAACTGAAGATGCCCCATGAAGAACAATGGGAAAATCGGGCAAACGCCTCTGGCATTCTTCAAGAATATCGAACCTGAGGGGCGGAATTGATTCCCCCGGCTTAACTTTGAATTTATACGCCCCATGGGAAGTCCCTATTGAAATGGCAAGGCTATCGACGCCTGTCTTTGTTACAAAAGCTTCCACTTCTTCGGGACGGGTATAATGTGTAACTTCGGAAGAAACATGCTCTTCTATACCTGCCAAAACACCGAGCTCTCCCTCTACGGTAACTTCCTTTTGTCGCGCGTACTCAACAACTTTTTTTGTCAATTCGACATTCTCGTTAAAGGGAAGATGCGAACCGTCTATCATTACGTTGGAAAATCCATAATCAACGCAGCTTTTTGCCAGTTCAAAAGAATCTCCGTGGTCGAGATTCAGGGCAATGGGTATATTGCTGCCCATCTCCCGTGCGACCTCAACCGCACCCGGCACCATGTATCTCAAAAGCGTCTGGTTGGCGTACTGCCTGGCACCTTTGGAAATCTGCAGGATAACAGGAGAATTGCACTCGGCACAAGCCATTATTATTGCCTGAAGCTGCTCCATGTTATTGAAATTATAAGCCGGCACTGCATATCCCCCCTTAATGGCTTTTGCGAATAATTCTTTGGTATTGACCAATCCCAGTTCCTTGAAACTCACTGCCATCTTTTCCTCCTTTACCACCGAACGACCTCGCCTCTTCTTGCAAGAGTCTTTTTCGTGGCTTATCTTTCCGCTTAAGACCCCTTCTGACGGAGCCATGATTTATTTGATACTTTTAAAAGATAAATTCTTTCCTTTCAGTCATTCAAACCAAGAAGTTTCACTGCATTCTCCCTTGCAACTTTCCTGAAAACATCTTCTGTTATCTTTCCTTCATCCCTCAATTTTATGAGTAAATCAACAAGAGGCGTCTTATTATCCGGCTCACAGATGTCCGTTCCGAAAAAAAGCCTGTCCTGAAACTCATCAAGGAATTTCACTGCATAATCCATATCCCTGCTTAAAGCATAAAAGCCGCTTCCTGCAGAAAGGTCTCCCAGCAAATTCTTATAACGACGGAAAAGCTTGGGCACGACTCCTTCTTTCTTCACTGGAGTGGAAGGATAAAGATACCTGTCTCCCGGAGTCTCGAGAGCTGATATTTCCGCCCAAAATGTCGTAGAATGGCCCAGGAAATTAAGATTGGGAAATTTATACAGGGTCATCTCAAGTTGAGGCAGCCCCGGGTCGTCGTAAAGTCCGTAAGTCCCTCCTATGAAAGGAGCTATGTGAAAAGTTACCGGCATACCGCCGACTTTTTCGGCACACTTGAAGAGATTCTGTACCATGGGATGGAGAAAAGGCATATTTGCACAAAGCTCACCTATTCCTTTGCATCCCCTTTCCTTGTAATATAAAATCATTTCATCAAGAGGCGCATCGCATGTATTTGTCATGAAACGGGGGTCTATGTTGCAGAAAGGAATAAACCTGTCGGGATATCTCTTGCATATATCAAGCACTTCCTCCATTGACTGTCCCTGCAAACCGCATTCGGGAGAAACTCCTCCTCTCAAAATAACCGCTTTTTCTATTCCGAGTGCATCGTATCTCTTCAGGAGATATTCAGGCGTGGCATATGTCTCTTTTCCTTTCCTGAGGTACGTCTGGTGCTGCCTGAGATGAACATGGATGTCTATAAACATGATTCTTTCCTTTATTGTCCGAGAGACAATTTGTACTCCCTTAGTTTTTCTTTAAGAACTTCATTGTCCAGTGAAAGTATCTGCAGGGCAAGTATGGCCGCGTTTTTAACCCCTGCCTTTCCTATCGCCATTGTTGCCACGGGAACGCCTGAAGGCATCTGTACTATTGCCAGAAGCGCATCTATTCCCTTTATGTCACTGGTAGGCAAAGGCACTCCTATTACGGGAAGCAAGGTTTTGGCAGCAATCACGCCCGGAAGGTGTGCAGCCATACCGGCGCATGCAATTATTACGGCAAAATTGTCCGCCTCGGCATTCTGTGCAAATTCCATAGTTTTGTCAAGGCTTCTGTGAGCCGACATGACCATCACATCATAGGGGACCCCAAACTTGTCGAGAATTTCCTTTGCACCCTCAATATAACCTGTATCGTTTTTGCTGCCCACAACTATGGCTATTTTTTTCTCCATTTTTATTTTTCTCCCCTGAGACTGCTTATTCTTTCTATAGCTTTTCTTATTCTGTCTTCACTGATAGTAAGAGAAAACCTGACAAATCCCTCACCCGAAGGACCGAAGCCTACCCCGGGAGTGACAACTATTTTGCCTTGGTCAAGAAGATAGTCCGCAAATTTTATGGAACTTTCTTCTACCTTCAGCCACAGATAAAACGCCCCTTTAGGCATATCTACGGAAAAACCGGCCTTTCTGAGCCCTTCCCCAAGAATATCACGCCTTGACCTGTAAATTTCTCTCATTGCCTCTATGCTGGCATGGCTGTTGCGCAAGGCTTCGATACCGGTAAACTGGATTGCTTCAAAAGTCCCCGAATCGATATTTTCTTTTATTTTGGAAAGCCCTGCTATAAGGCTGGGGTTACCGCAGGCCCATCCTGCCCTCCACCCCGTCATATTAAAAGGCTTGGAAAGAGAATTGAATTCTATTCCCACGTCCTTGGCTCCTGGAAGAGATAAAAAACTTACGGGTTTCTCTTCGTAATATATCTCGCTGTATGCAGCATCGTATAAAAGAATGATTCCGTGTTTTTTGCAGAACTTTATGGCATCCAGAAGGAAATCTTTCTCGACAAATGCAGCCGTAGGATTGTTGGGATAGTTAAGAAACATTATTCGGGCTTTTTTAACAACATCAGCCGGAATACTGCCGATATCCGGCATAAAACCATTTTCCTTTTTGAGAGGCATAAAAAAAGGAGTTCCTTCGGAAAGCCTGGTTCCTATATGATATACGGGATAACAGGGCTCAGGGACGAGAGAAACATCTCCCCTGTTCAAGAAGGCCCATGGAAAATGCGCTATTCCTTCTTTTGAACCTATTAGAACGCAAATTTCGCTTTCAGGGTCTATACGGGATTCATAATGGGCATCGTAATATTCTGATATCGCCTTTCTGAAATCAGACATACCCTTGCCCAAAGGATACCTGTGATAGGCAGAATTTTCGATTCCCTTTTTCATGGCGTCTATTATATTTGAAGGAGTCGGCATATCAGGGTCGCCTATACCGAAATCAATAATATCATGTCCCTCTGAAATCAACTTTTTCTTCTTTCTGTCTATTTCCGCAAAAAGATACGGTGGAAGATTTCTAAGTCTTTCACTTACCTCGAACATTTATTCCTCCTGTTTTTTTCAACTCTTCTTTTATCATATCCTGCATGTTATACAAGCCGGGATTTTTATCTCTGAGAAACTTTGCAGCCTTCAACGCGCCCGAAGCAAAAGACTCCCTGTTGTAACATCGGTGGGAAAATTCCATAATCTCGCCTTTTCCTCCAAAATAAACGTAATGTTCTCCCACTATATCTCCAAGGCGAAGGGAATGAATACCTATCTCGCCGCTTGTTCTTGAACCGCACATGCCCTGCCTTCCGTATTTAACCACCTCGGCAAATTTCCTGTCCGAAGCTTCACAGATTATTTCCGCAATCTTTTTTGCAGTACCGCTTGGGGCATCCTTCTTAAAATGGTGATGTATCTCGGAAACTTCCGTTTCATAGTCTTTCATAATGGAAGAA
>Ga0116144_10002366_pt1 | contig 20448 bp, 15 predicted proteins | sample AD_UKC035_MetaG_FD_89746 | JGI IMG/M metagenome (GOLD analysis project Ga0116144, IMG submission 89746) | Active sludge microbial communities of municipal wastewater-treating anaerobic digesters from USA - AD_UKC035_MetaG | ecosystem: Engineered > Bioreactor > Anaerobic > Digestate | place: USA...
AATCCTATCCCGCTTTATTGGTATAGAGACCAATCCCCTTAAACCGCTCCCTTTCAACATTCTCAATAAAAATGTTTCTACCTGGTCATCGAGGTTATGTGCAATCGCAATCCTGTCATATCCATTTTCACGGGCAACATCCTCAAAAAAACCATAACGTATATCTCTGCCAGCATGTTGGAGTGATACACCTTTCACCTTTGCATACCCTTTCACATCGAATGTTTTAACATGACATTTGATTGAAAACATCTCTGCGAGCCTTTCGACAAAGGCCTGATCCCTCAGGGATTCATCTTCCCTGAGAAGATGATTTACATGAGCAACACCTATTTTGTAATGTTTTTCTATGGCCAGTTCAGCGAGCACATACAATAATGCGGTTGAGTCTATCCCGCCGGAAAGACCTACAAGGACGTTGTCGCCATCTTCAATGAGGTGTTCTTTTTCAATAGTTTTTTTGACTTTATGTGTGAGGTCCATGTGAATCAGTTCAAGGTTCTATATTCAAAGTTCAATGTTTTTCTTAAACGCTTAAACCCTTGGATCCTCGAATCCTGCAATTTCTATGAACATGATGAGCAGTTAGAGGATCCGCACGTTGCACAGGAAGAGCCCTTGCCGCTCGATGACGTAAACTTATGTCCAACAGAAAACCCAAAAGCAGACATCTTCCTTTGAGGATCCTTTGCACCGCATTTGGGGCACTCAGGAACATCGTTTTTGAACACCAATAATTCAAATTCATTACCACACTTCACGCACACATATTCATATATAGGCATAAATCCCTCTCTACAGTCTTTTGTTTTTCACTTCTTTTGTAACTTCATCCATTAATGCCCGTAGTTTAATCTTGTATCCTTCATATTCTACGTTCATATCCATATTGACTGCTTTGTCACCAAACGCCAGAGTTCTTGTAAACCTATTCCTGAAATAAAAATAAAAGGCTGAGGCATACATATAAAAAAATTCCGCCGATTTATCCTGTCTGTCAATTATTGATATCTTTTTAAACAACCTCCTTGCGATATCATAATATTCACTTTCAAGATAACTTTCCGCGGCCTTGTATAGTAAAAGAGGCTTGCCGTCATGATACAATTCATTGATAAGACTTCTAAAACCTTTCTTGCCATATATCGAAATAAGCATCTTTTCGTTTTTCAAAACAAAACGTGGGATCAGATAGTTGTCTTTATAGAGCATAATCAGACCGCTAAGCTGACCAACAAGTTCTTTCATCAACAACCTTATCTCTTTAAAACCTTCTGTAAGTCTTTTTTCCGTCTTCTTCATGAGATGTTCGATTTCGCGAACAATCTTAAGCTCGGAATCAACCAATTTTTCTGTCACCTTATAACTGTTGGGTCTGTAGAATTCAAGCTGATAAAGGCTCTCTCTCAATTTCATAGCCTCATGGAATATATAACCTACCGTGATATCGTAGAGCTTTTCTTTGTAATGGGCTTCTACCGAGTTTCTGTAAAGTACGTGACACATCTCTTTCAATTTAAAAAGGCAACTATTGCCCTTATCTTCAACAAAGTCATCGATCTTGGCAAAATTCAATGTTTTATTCCTAAATAAAGCTCTGCAATCCATACATTTTGTGTAAACGCAAATGGATTCTTTAATAAGGTCTACCTGCTTCTTCTCAAGGTTTGTCATCTATTTTTTCACCGTTATTATCTTTTATCAGTTGCCTTAAAGCCTCGCCGTCTATCGTTTCTTTTTCAAGAAGTGTTTGGGCGACCTTTTCAAGAAGGTCTCTCTTCTCACTCAGGAGTTCTTTAACCCTTAGATACGTTTCGTCTATTATCTTTTTCACCTCAGTATCAATTTCACGAGCCGTTTCTTCGCTGTAGTCTTTTGTGCCGAAAGAAGGGTTTACATCAAGAAAAAGGGGTTTTCTTTCTCCTTCGTAAGTCACATACCCTAGTTTTTCGCTCATGCCATATTGTTTCACCATTGATTTTGCGATATCCGTTGCCCTATAAAGGTCATTGTGCGCCCCGGTGGATATCTCACCAAACACTATCTCCTCTGCAACCCGCCCCCCGAGAAGAACTCCAAGCCTGTCATTGAGTTCTTTTTTTGTCATAAGGTATCTGTCTTCTGTAGGAAGCTGCATAGTATAACCAAGCGCAGATATACCCCTTGGAATAATGGATATTTTATGTACCTGATCGGCTGTTTCGAGCAGTTCTGCCATAAGCGCATGCCCTGTTTCATGATAAGCCACAATTTCTTTTTCCTTTATATTCATCACCCGTTTTTTCTTCTCAAGACCACCTATTACCCTATCTATAGCTTCTTCAAATTCCTCCATGGTAACCTTGTCTTTGCCTTTTCTTGCGGCAAGCAGCGCAGATTCGTTTACGATGTTTGCAAGGTCGGCGCCCACAAAACCTGGTGTTCTCGCGGCAATTACCGCCAAGTCGACATCGTCAGCCGTCTTTACCCCATTTACATGAACCTTCAATATCTCTTCCCTACCCTTTATATCAGGCCTGTCAACAAGCACGTGTCGGTCAAACCTTCCTGGCCTTAAAAGTGCCGGATCGAGTATTTCGGGTCTATTCGTCGCACCCATAATAATCACTCCTGCCTTTGTATCAAAGCCATCCATTTCAGCAAGGAGTTGATTTAACGTCTGTTCTCTTTCATCATGCGAAGATAGCGGATTTATACCTCTTGCCTTGCCCAGCGCATCGAGTTCATCGATAAAAATAATACACGGCGCCTTTTCCTGTGCCTGTGCAAATAGATCCCTAACCCTTGAGGCGCCCACACCAACAAACATCTCAACAAAATCAGAACCGCTCATGCTAAAAAAAGGCACCTTGGCCTCGCCTGCCACTGCCTTGGCAAGAAGGGTCTTACCACTTCCTGGAGGACCAACTAGCAAAATACCTTTTGGAATCTTTCCCCCTATTTTAAGAAACTTGTCAGGAGTCTTAAGATATTCGATGATCTCTTTGAGTTCTTCCTTTGCTTCATCAACACCGGCAACATCCTGGAACGTTATCTTTATCTCGTCTTCACCGTAAATCTTTCCCCTGCTTTTTCCAAAATTCAGTACACTTGACGGTGCCCCGCCCATCCTCCTCATAAGCAAATTCCATACCAAAATGATAATGGCAAACGGCAATACCCATGAAATGATCGCCTTTATAAATTTATTCTCATATTGCCCTGAAAATTTTATGTTGTTTTTCTGTAAATCCTTAACAAGTTCTGGGTCATCTACCCTGCTTGTGAGAAATTTTGTTTTTTTGCCGCTTTCAAGCGTCAGATTACCCTGAATCGAGTCAGCGTCTATTATAACATCGCTTATTTTACCTCTTGTGATAAGTTCTTTAAATTCACTGTAAGGTATATGTTTCACTTCGCTTGTAAAAAAATAGCTGTTGACTACCACTATAACAATAAAGGCAATAATAAAATAGAGAAACGTAAAGCCTTTCGTTTTTTTATCTTTTGACTTGGCCTTATCCTTTATCTCAAGGAATATACCTTTGCTTTTTCGCTTATCTCTATTGGGTTTTTTATTTTGCATATTTAAGTTTAACAAAAAATATCCTTTTTTTAAACAAGTTTTACGGATAACACTTTTAAAAAGATATTAATACATTGCTGACATATTTGCATTCATATGTTATAAGTAAATAAAAATATCAGTTATAAAAAAACCATTGTGGAGGGAAAATGGAAGAGAAAGAACTCACAAAAGGATTCCATGAAACTTTTGAAACATTAGCACCTATCCTCGAAAAGGTATACAAGGGATTCGTTGCCAACAATCAAACATTGATACAGGAAAGCCTAAATAACTTTCACAACACACTAAATGCGAAGTTGCCTTTTGTTGAAAAAATAATAACTGAAAAGGACAAGGATCAGGTGGAAAAGAAGTTTGTAAATATGGTCCTTGCTTTCCAGACAGTCGCTTTGGCGATAGACAATCTGGTAAATAAAATGCTTGTCAAGGCAGAAGCAAAAATACTTTTCAGCGAAAAGGCCACAAAAGAGATCAAAACATTGCTTCATATTACTTACAGCCAGTTTCGTGATGCAAAAGACTATATTTCGACACAAAATCCAATACTGAAAAACAACATAAAAGATGCAAAAGAAAAGCTCGTAGAACTCATTGCTGATTATGATGTCGTTCACCAGAACAGGCTTATATCAGGTGTATGTATGCCCAAGGCATCCTACCTGTATATTGACATAACAGATTCTCTAAAAAGAATTTCAAGAGGTCTTGTAGATTTAGTCGAAAAGGTATAGGCTTGGATATCCCCCTTGAGACCCTTAAAGAAAGAATTAAAGGTCAGAGGGTTGTAAAATACTTACTGGACTGCCGTTTCAAAGGCAATGTTTACCTTGTTGGCGGGGCAATAAGAGAATTATGCCTGAATAATACGCCAAAAGATTACGACCTTGCGCTGTCTGATCGAAAAGATTTAAACAAAATAGAACATCTCTTTGGTAAAGGCGTTTTCGTCCTCGGCAAAAAGCCAATTCAAATATATAGGTTGGCAAAAAAGGACATATCCATTGATATTACCCTCCTCGATGATACCATAGAAAAGGATCTCTCAAGAAGAGATTTTACGATAAACGCAATAGCGTTTGATATAAAAAACAATGTCTTAGTAGACCCGCTAAACGGTCTTGAGGATATTAAAAAAGGATTGATCGTATATCCTTCCAAAATATCTTTAATAGACGATCCTTTGAGAATGTTGAAGGCTATCCGCCATTTCTCTAACCTCAAAGATTTCAAAATTCACCGTAAACTAATCGATTCAATAAAAGAATTGAAACATCTTATAATAAAAACCGCACCTGAAAGGATAAAATACGAACTAGATAGAATAATTGTATCTCCGAATCCTTACGACGGCATTAAAATGATGGAAAAGACATCGCTACTTTTCGAGATATTCCCTGAACTTGCCTGCATGAAGAACCTGGATATAGAAAAAAGGTTTGTCCTCGAAACATTTGGCCATACAATAGCAGGATTCATGTATCTGAACAAATACAATAATATCTATCAACTTGATGCAAAAAATCTAAGAGATGTTGGTTATGCATTACTGTTCCACGACCTCGGCAAACCCCATACGTTTTCATACGATGAAAATAAGAATGTTGTTCATTTTTTCTATCATGAACGCTATTCGCAAAAAATAGCCTCAGATATAATGGAAAGGTTAAGATTCAGTTCAATTGAAATTAAAAACATCATCAAGCTAATCCAGAATCATATGAGGATATTCCTTATCAGCAACAACGAATCAACAGAGAAGGCAATCAGGAGGATTGTCTATAAAATGGAGGGGCTTACTCCATCGCTTATTCTATTGAGTTTATGCGACATGTACGGCAGTTCCGGAGGCCAAGAAAACCCTTCCACAAGACTTGTTCATGAAAAATGCGATGAACTGCTTATTACATATGCAGAATGGAAAAAAGAACCTCTACCCAGACTCGTGAACGGTTATGAACTAATAGAAATAGGTTTTAAGGAAGGCCCCCAAATAGGCAAGGTTATGAACGAAATCAGGGAAAGACAGATTGCGGGAGACATAAATGAAAAAGAAGAGGCATTAGCCTACGCAAAACAGATGTTGAGGCAAAATTTAAATAACACCCAGAGCCACCTTTAGTAATCAGGCTCTCCTTCCTTCGTCAATATTTTATAAGTATCCAGATCAAGCGCATGATCAGTGCCTTTCTGAATTGTTGCTTCTTTGGAATATCCGAAATTTGACCAATAGCCTGTTCCTTCTTTCTCAACAAAATCGAGTTTAAGGATAGTTTTGACACTCTTATAACCATATTTAAAAGGAATCAGAAGACGTAACGGCCCGCCATGAATATCCGGCAATGGACCGTCGTTCATTTCATATGCAAAAATTACCCTTGGCTTTAGGAGGTCTTCGAGGGATATATACTCATAATAGTCATCCGCTGAGTAAAAATAGAGATATTTTGCCTGTTTTTTCGGCTTTACCAAATCAAACAATACCTTTGGTCTGAACCCTCCCCATTTTGCCTTGCTTGACCATGATTCCACACACTTCATCCTTGAAACCTGTGATTCTTTTGTAAGTTTCTTGATATCATTTAATGTAAAAGTTTGCGGATTATCGCACAATCCACCCACTTTTAATAACCATTTTGAAGTGTCTAAAGGCTTTATTGGTTTGATAAACCTTATATAAAAACCTTCCCTGTCTTCATTGTCCAGGATTCTTTCAATTTCCCCAGCACTCAGGAAAGAATTGGGTATTATAGAGCCCACGCCAAGCATGGTCATATATCTTATGAAAGTCCGTCTGTCCATAATAAACACCTCACATAACCATAGCTTATAAAAACACTAAACAGCTATATTGTCGAACAACTGCTCGAAACCATACCATTATACCATGCTATTGACAAATAGTATAAAATTGATAGACTATGAAATATGAATAGAAGGGATTTCATAAAATTCGGTCTCTCATCTTTGATCTTTGCGGGATTGCCAAAAAACAGTTTATCTCAGGCCTTGCCTGTTCTATCAATTGCTGAAGGAAAAGACCATGCTGCTATAACAATAAATGCGATCAACGCTGTCGGCGGTATTGAGAGGTTTGTGAAAAAAGGGGATGTTGTCGTTGTTAAACCGAATATTGGGTGGGACAGAAAACCTGAATACGCTGCAAATACAAACCCGATAGTGGTTAAAACAATAGTTGACGCCTGTATAAATGTAGGTGCAAAAAAGGTAAAAGTCTTCGACAATTCCTGCAACGACCCGAGAAGATGTTATCAGAGCAGCGGTATAAATAGTGCACTTAAAGGGATCAAAGGCGTAGAACTAAAATACATGGAGGATGAGCGATATAAAAACATCAGATTAAACGGCGTCGCCCTCAAAGAATGGGAGCTATACGATGAAGCACTGTCGGCAAATGTCCTCATCAATGTGCCAGTTGCCAAACACCACAGTCTTACACGCCTCACGCTCGCATTAAAAAACATGATGGGCATCATGGGCGGCAACAGAGGATATATACACCGGAATATTGAAGAATCTCTTTCTGATATAAATAAGGCTGTAAAAAGCCACCTTGTAATTATAGATGCAACAAGAATCCTTCTCAACCATGGACCTCAGGGGGGAAGTCTGAGTGATGTAAAGGTTTTGGACAGGGTAATTGCCTCGACAGATATTGTGGCGGCTGACGCATATGCAACAACATTGTTTAATCTCAAACCCCAGGACATACCCACTACAGTAACAGCTTACAGAAGAAACCTTGGAGAGATAAACCTGAACAAGACAAAAATCATTAAGACATAACTTGAATATAGAGGATAAGGCATGAAGCGCAAAGCTTCGAGCTTAGATAAAAACGCATCCGATTCCAGCCATTCCCAGTCAGCTATTTGTATTTCTCATCAAATTCTATGAAAATCACCCCGTCTCGCATCTCCCAATTAATCTTCCTTACAGTTTTTATCGTTCTGTTTATAAACACCGAATACAGAGGAAAAGATGAAATATCATTTGCAATAAACAGTTTTTTCAGGGCAAACCCCATTGTGGCAATAAGCTATATGCTTTCTACAAAAACATTCACAATGCTCATCTTCCCAGGTTTGTTGATATTTTTGTTTTCACTATTGCTTGGCAGGTTTTTCTGTGGCTGGATATGCCCACTTGGAACCTTGATAGACCTTCTTACAAACAGAATAAAAAAGACACTGCCGCTTAAATTTCTGAAAACAACCTTCAAATACTATCTTTTGCTCACCATGCTATTTGCGGCGTTATTCAACATAAACCTGTTGGGTATACTCGACCCAATAGCAATCCTTGTAAGGGCTTTAACATTCTTTTTTTACCAGATAATCGGCAACTCTATACAATCAGGATGGACAGGACTATATTCTGCAATCGGGGATAAAAGGGATGGTATAGAGTTTATTTATGTCTTTTTAAAAAACCACATACTCCCGTTTAAAGACACCATCTATCCGTCCGCCTTCATGTCTTTCATCATGTTTGCCTTGATCATATTTCTCGAAAAATACGAAAAGAGAAACTGGTGCAAAAACCTCTGCCCCCTTGGAACATTACTCGGTTTAGCAAGCAGATTCTCTATTTTCAGAAGATTGCCCAATAAACTGTGTACAGATTGCGGTGAATGCAAAAATATCTGTCCAACGGCCTTCGATGAAGACACATTACAGAGGCAAGATTGTATCCTTTGTATGGACTGTAGGTTTAAGTGTAATTTTAAAAGGGTAAAGTTCATACCGATTTTCAGCGGTAGACAAAAAAAAGAAAAGGTAACTTTTATCAAGGAAAGAAGGGTTTTTCTTGGAAGTCTTGTATCAGGATTTTTTCTTTCAAGGGCTTTCGCATTCCAATCCCCCCAAAATCAGAAGGTTTTACTCCGCCCTCCAGGTGCAAACAACGAGAAGGATTTTCTAAAAAAGTGCGTTAGATGCGGCGAGTGCATCAAGGTATGCCTGAGAAACGCCCTTTATCCAGATTTTTTTAGATCTGGCTTGTACGGAATGTTTACCCCTGTCTTAATTCCTCGTCTTGGCTATTGTGAATATAACTGCAATCTCTGCGGACAGGTGTGTCCAACAGGAGCCATACCAAACAAGCCGCTCGAGGAAAAGAAAAAGAGTGTTATCGGGATAGCAGTATTCGATAAAAATCTCTGCCTGCCATATGCAAAGAAGATCAACTGTATTGTATGTGAAGAACACTGCCCCGTTCAAGGAAAGGCAATAAAATTTGAATTATCTGAGGAATCAGATTACACAGGAAAAAGGATTAAACTGAAAAAACCATATATTGTAGAGGAATTATGTATCGGCTGCGGTATATGTGAAAACAAATGTCCTGTTGAAGGCAAATCAGCAATTGAAGTCCTTGCAAAGGTGGGAAAAGGTCAAAAAAACTATTCACGCTAAACATCTCGCTGTCAAAGTATTTCAAAAACATCGATGAGTTCATAAAAGTTCTAAAATAAGATAAATAATTGTATCATGTTAGACTTCTGCATAATTACAAGTTTTCTTCTATGGAAAATTAACGAGTAAAGTCATTACAAGGTATAATTATACCTTTTAAAAAAACCATGATTTTATATCGTATTCAGGCCAACAATAATGTATAATTGTCGAATAGAATTTATGAATATTTTCATTAGGGGGTAACGTGAATAAGAGCATATATAATCGGCCTTTAGATAAAAGAACCGCATTTTCATCTATGAAGTTATTTATTTGTGCAATTTCTGTCGGATTGATATTTGCGATGCCAGCATGCGGTAAAAAGAATAAGGAAGTTCAACATACACCGGATGTTGAGGTGGCAAATGTCGTTCAGAAAGACGTGCCTATATACGGAGAATGGGTCGGAACTACGGACGGGCTTATCAACGCCACAATAAGGGCACAGGTTCAGGGTTACCTAATTAAAAGGAATTATAATGAAGGTGACTTTGTAAAAAAGGGGCAGGTCTTATTCGAGATCGACCCCCGTACCTTCCGGGCTACTGTCGATGAAGCAAAAGGACAACTTGCACAGTGGGAAGCACGCTGGCAGACTGCAAAGGCCAATCTCAACCGAATCAAACCGCTTGCCGAACAGAACGCTGTGAGTAAAAAGGATCTGGATGACGCTATAGGTTCAGAACAATCCACATATGCTTCTGTTCTTTCTGCAAGGGCTGCGCTGGAAAGGGCGGAGTTGAACCTCGGATTCACAAAGGTAACCTCCCTGATTGACGGAATTGCCGGCATTGCAAAGGCCCAGATCGGTGATCTTGTTGGACCTGGGCAACTTGAAGAACTAACCACAGTATCAACGGTTAACCCGATAAAGGTTTATATATCAGCGAGTGAACAGGAATATCTCAAGGCTGCAGAAACACACTTCGATGCCGAAAAACTCTCGCTTGAAATGGTTCTCACAGACGGCAAAATATTTCCGCACAGAGGAAAACTGATCCTCGCCGACCGCCAGATAGACGTAAAAACCGGCACGATAAAACTCGGGGCTGTCTTTAAAAACCCGAACAATGTCCTTCGCCCCGGGCAATTTGCAAAGGTTAGGGCTGTTATATACAGCAAAAAGGATGCCTTGCTGGTGCCACAGAGGGCAGTAACGGAACTTCAGGGCAGTTATCAGATAGCTGTTGTTGGGTCTGACAACAAGGTTGATATTCGACCTGTAAAAATGGGCGAAAGGGTTGAGAACATGTGGGTGGTCGATTCAGGACTAAAGGCCGGTGAACGTGTCATTGCCGAAGGCATTCAGAAGGTTGCACAGGGAATGTTAGTTAATCCTAAACCCTTTGGTGCAAACAAAAAGGCAACGCCTGATAAACCGTCAGAAGCAAATACCAAAGACAAAACCTCTCCCAAAACTGAAAAAAGGTAATCTATTTGGCTAAATTTTTCATCAACAGACCCATTGTTGCTATGGTGATTTCGATACTCATGGTGATAGTGGGTATCGTTGCCATGGCGGGTCTTCCTGTGGCGCAATTTCCAAGTATAGTACCCCCTGAGATACAAGTACAAACAACCTATCTTGGTGCTGATGCCTTGACAGTTGAGCAGGCAGTGGCAACACCGCTCGAACAACAGATAAACGGTGTAGACAACATGCTCTATATGTATTCCATTAATGCCAACAATGGACAGATGAACTTAAGGGTTGCCTTTGACGTATCAACAGATCCTAATATTGACCAGGTCCTTACTCAGATGCGCCAAGAACAGGCTCAAAGTCAATTGCCTAAGAGCGTAAGAAGGTATGGGATAACAAATCCCAAATCGCTTTCAAGTCCACTGATGCTTGTTACGCTTTATTCTCCCAAGGGCACGTATGATGCAACATTTCTTGCCAACTACGCCTATATAAACATAAATGATCCTTTAACCCGTACCCCTGGTGTCGGACAGGTACAGGTCTTTGGTGCAGGCCAATATGCCATGCGAATATGGATGAAACCAGACCAACTTGCAAAGCTTGAGATCACAGCTACAGATATATGGCATGCGCTTAATGTCCAAAATAAGGTTAATCCTGTAGGACAGATAGGAGCGGAACCGGTGCCCAAAGGCCAGGAATTTACATATACGTTAAAAGCACAGGGCCGCATGATTACAGAAGAAGAGTTTGGCAATATTATTGTAAGGGCAAAACCAGACGGCTCAATCGTTAGAATCAAAGATGTGGCAAAAGTTGAGCTTGGCTCTCAAATGTACAATATCATAGGTAGAATGAATGGCGCTCCCGCAGCAATCTTGGCGATCTATCAATTACCAGGTTCCAATGCGATTGATGCAGCAAAGGGCGTCAAGAAACTTCTTGAGGATATGAAAAAACGCTTTCCTCAGGATCTCGATTATAAGGTATCTCTCGATACAACATTGGCAGTAACGGAAGGCATAAAAGAAATCGTGACAACACTTTGGGAAGCGGTACTTCTTGTCATCTTTGTCGTGTTCATATTTTTGCAAGGATGGAGGGCAACGTTAATCCCACTTGTTGCTGTTCCAGTATCTCTGATTGGCACGTTTGCAGTATTTCCTCTACTCGGTTTTTCCATCAATACATTATCCCTTTTTGGTCTGGTGCTAGCGATAGGCTTGGTAGTCGATGATGCAATTGTTGTTGTTGAGGCAGTGGAACATCATATTGAAGAAGGCATGTCTCCCAGAGATGCAACCATAAAGGCAATGGATGAAGTTTCCGGCCCAGTTGTCGCAATAGCCTTAATTCTTGCCGCTGTTTTTGTACCCACCGCCTTCATACCTGGAATAACAGGCAGATTGTACCAACAATTTGCAGTGACTATTGCGGTATCGATGTTGTTATCTGCCTTCAATGCCTTAAGTCTCAGTCCTGCCCTTGCAGCAATGCTTCTAAGGCCAAAAGAAAAGACAAAGGGTGTGTTGGGAACCTTTTTTGGAGGGTTTAACCGTTTATTTGCACGAGCAACAGATGGCTATGTAGGTATATGTGCATTTTTGATAAAGAAAGCAAAGAGGAGTCTTTTGTTTTTACTGGTCGTAGGGATTGGAGTTGTACTTTTTGGCGCGAAACTTCCCAGTGGTTTTCTTCCCGAGGAGGACCAGGGTTATTTTTATCTTGACGTACAATTACCCGATGCGTCTTCTCTGCAACGCCTCGATGCTACATGCAAGAAAATAGAGGATATATTAAAAAATACTCCTGGCGTACAGGTATTCAACACAATTGTGGGTTACAGCACACTGAGTCAGGTAAATACAACGTATAATGCATACTTTTCTGTAACCCTCAAACCATGGCACGAACGCAAGAAGAAAGAGGAACGCTATTCCGCTATAATGGCGCATGTCAATCAAGAATTATCAAAGATACCGTCCGCCCAGACATTTGCCTTTTCACCGCCAGCCATACCGGGCATAGGGACCTCCGGTGGTATTACGTTCATGCTTGAAGATCGGGCAGGAAAAGGAATCGATTTTCTCGCTGAAAATCTTCGCAGGTTTCTCGATGAAGCCCGTAAGAGACCAGAGTTTGCATCCATAAACACATCATTTTCATCGAATGTGCCCCAGATATATGCAAACATCGATAAGAGCAAGGTATTAAAACAAGGAGTAAACCTTGGAGATGTTTATCAGACATTGCAGGCATTTATGGGTGGCCCCTTTGTCAACTATTTCAACCGCTTTGGACGTCAATGGCAGGTCTATGCGCTCGCAGATGGGGATTACAGGACAAAGGCTGAAAATATCAAACAATTCTATGTGAGAAACAATTCCGGCCAGATGGTTCCTTTGAATACCCTCGTCACCATTGAACAGACATCAGGCCCAGAATTCACTCTCCGATACAATGAATACAGGGCAGCCCAGATCAATGTTATTCAGGCAAGGGATTATAGTTCCCAACAGGCAATGTCAGCGCTTGAAGATGTTTTTCACAAGACGATGCCCACAGAGATGGGTTTTGATTATATGGGAATGTCATACCAACAAAAGGTTGCAGTCGAAGGTATCTCTCCAACAGTCATTTTTGGACTATCTCTTCTTTTTGTTTTTCTTATTCTTGCTGCACAGTATGAAAGCTGGTCTTTACCCTTTAGTGTCCTGCTTGGTACCCCTATCGCTGTGATGGGCGCTTTTCTTGGACTTCTCATCAGGGGTTTTGAAAATAATGTATATGCCCAGATAGGTCTTGTAATGCTTATCGGACTTGCTGCAAAAAACGCCATACTCATTGTGGAATTTGCAAAGACAAAATTTGAAGAAGGAGACCCGATTGTCAAAGCAGCCCTTGATGGTGCAAGGCTGCGCCTGCGGCCCATTCTGATGACGGCCTTTGCATTTATACTCGGGACGGTACCTCTGGCAATCGCATCAGGATCCGGGGCTATATCAAGGCAAATTCTTGGTACTGTGGTAATAGGAGGCATGCTTGCGGCAACTTTGATTGCCATATTTCTGATACCTGTTACCTTTTATGTAGTTGAAAAGTTTGTCCATAAAGAATCAAAAGATATTAAAGTACCGTTGGAAATACCGGCAACACAATCGCCTGAGGGCACAGGGGATAGGTTGTAATTACAGGAAACCCATGGAGGATTAATCTATTATGCCAAAATTTTTTATAAATAGACCGATTGTGGCTATGGTAATCGCGATCATTACTGTAATTGTGGGCATCGTCGCCATGTCGAGCCTTCCGATTGCACAGTTTCCTGATATAGTACCCCCTGAGATACTCGTGTCTGCATCATATATAGGCGCAGATTCAATTACGGTTGAACAATCTGTTGCAACCCCTATCGAACAACAAATGAGCGGCGTAGACAATATGATCTACATGTACTCGATCAATGCTAACAACGGGCAGATGCAACTTCGTGTGGACTTCGATATTGGAACAGTCCCGAATACTGATCAGGTTCTTACACAAATGCGCCTCGGTCAGGCACAATCTCAATTACCAACGGAGGTAAACAATCTCGGGGTAACCGTACAAAAATCGACTAGCAGCCCTTTGTTGGTGATTTCCCTTTATTCTCCTAAAGATACATATGATCAGCTTTTTCTTTCTAACTATGCGTATATAAATATAAATGACCCACTTTCACGTGTTCAGGGCGTGGGACAGGTGCAGATTTTCGGAGCGGGTCAGTATGCAATGCGTCTTTGGGTTAAGCCAGATCATCTAGCCAAACTTAACGTAACGATAAATGAAATTGTAGATGCTATTAACAGTCAGAACACTGTTAACCCTTCTGGTCAGATCGGTGCAGAACCTGTGCCCAAAGGCCAGGAGTTTACTTATTCTGTTAAGGCTCAGGGAAGACTTGTCAATGAAAAGGAGTTCGGCGACATCGTGATAAGGGCAAATCCCGATGGCTCCCTGTTGAGACTAAAAGACGTAGCAAGAGCCGAACTTGGTGCCCAGTCTTACAGTATAATAGGCCGCTATAACGGTAAACCAGCAGCGGTTATAGCAGTCTACCAGCTCCCGGGATCCAATGCTATCGACACAGCAGAACGGGTTAAAAAGCTTATGGCTGATTGGAAAAAGCGTTTTCCACAGGATCTCGAATATTCAATTTCTCTGGATACCACGCTACCAGTTACAGAAGGCATAAGGGAGATTGTCATTACCCTTGTTGAAGCATTGATTCTCGTCATTATCGTTGTTTTCCTCTTTTTACAGGGGTGGCGTGCAACCCTGATCCCTTTGTGTGCTGTTCCTGTTTCGCTTGTAGGTACATTTGCGTTTTTTCCTCTTTTTGGTTTCTCCATTAACACACTGTCCCTTTTTGGACTTGTACTTGCCATAGGGCTTGTGGTGGATGATGCAATTGTTGTCGTTGAGGCTGTAGAACATCACATAGAAAAAGGGTTGTCCCCCAAGGATGCAACCATAAAGGCGATGCAGGAGGTCTCTGGTCCTGTTGTCGCGATTGCGCTTATCCTAGCAGCAGTTTTTGTACCAACGGCCTTCATCCCTGGTATTACCGGAAGGTTATACCAGCAATTTGCCGTCACAATTGCAATTTCCGTTATTATATCTGCCTTCAATGCGCTCACATTGAGCCCAGCCCTTTCCGCACTGTTGCTCAAACCCAGAAAAAAAGGTACAGGCTATCTTCAAAAATTCTATGACTGGTTCAACAGGGTGTTTGGAAAGGCAACAGATGGGTATGTTGGTCTTTGCGGTGTTGCAATACGAAAAAGTATGATAAGTATCGGTATGTTGGTTATTGTGTCTTTTGTTGTAGTTATACTTGGAAAAGGCCTTCCTGGCAGTTTTCTTCCAGAGGAAGACCAGGGATATCAGTTCGCAGTTGTTCAACTCCCCAATGCAGCTTCTCTTCAAAGGACTGACGATGTGGTTCGAAAGGTTGAAAAAATCATTGCAGGGACACCTGGTATACAGTCCTGCACAACCATCGTCGGCTACAACATGCTGAGTCAGGTTGCCAACACATACAGCGGATTTTTCTTCATAACGCTCAAAGAATGGTCAGAAAGAAAAAAACCAGAAGAAAAGCATAGTGCAATTATCATGCGCCTGAACTATGCCATGTCAAAACTAACAGAAGGCATAGGCTTTGCGTTTTCGCCACCTGCTATCCCAGGAATCGGTACTGCCGGAGGATTTACCTTTGTGCTTGAAGACCGTTCTGGGAGTGATCTGTCTTTTCTTTCCGAAAATGTCAAAAAATTCATAACAGCAGCTAAAAAAAGGCCTGAATTGAGCAGAATTACCACAACATTCAGTCCATCTGTTCCACAAATGTTTGTTAACGTTGACAGGGATAAGGTATTGAAGCAGGGCATAGACCTCGCAGATGTTTATCAGACCCTCCAGTGTTTCATGGGTGGTACATTTGTAAACTATTTCAACCGTTTTGGACGTCAATGGCAGGTCTTTGTACAGGCAGAGGGTTCTTATAGAAGAAATACAGACAACCTCGGACAATTTTATGTCAGGAATAACGACAAAAATATGGTTCCGCTTTCATCTGTCATATCAGTTAAAGAGACATCAGGCCCTGAATTTACAATGAGGTATAATCAGTATCGTAGCGCCCAGATTTTTGGAAACGCCGCCCCAGGCTATAGTTCTGCCCAGGCAATGAAGGCACTTGAAGATGTATTTGCCAAAACCATGCCCAGGGAGATGGGTTATGACTACATAGGCATGTCATACCAGGAAAAAAAGGCACAGGAAGGAATCTCTGCGTCCGCCATATTTGGTTTCTCTCTGTTCTGCGTTTTTCTTATTCTTGCTGCACAGTATGAAAGCTGGTCTTTACCCTTCAGTGTCCTGCTTGGTACCCCTATCGCTGTGATGGGCGCTTTTCTTGGACTTCTCGTCAGGGGTTTTGAAAATAATGTATATGCCCAGATAGGCCTTGTAATGCTTATCGGACTTGCTGCAAAAAACGCCATACTCATTGTGGAATTTGCAAAAATGGAATACGAAAAAGGTACACCCCTGATTGAGGCAGCGTTATATGGTGCTCGCCTACGTTTAAGGCCTATACTCATGACCTCTTTTGCATTCATCCTTGGCTGTATGCCTCTTGCTGTAGCCAGTGGCGCCGGAGCACTTTCACGTCAGGTTATGGGTACGGCTGTAATAGGGGGTATGCTCACCGCAACATTGATTGCAATTTTCCTAATTCCGGTAATGTTTTATTTAGTGGAAAAGATTTCACATAAAAATAAGAAAGAAAAAAAGGAATAGAGAGCAGAAATTAACATGCACAATAAGAAAAAAGACATCTTGAAGCGTAAGCAAAAACATAATATTTTATGGGCGAAACGCTAATAAGAGGAGTAATTGACATGAAAATATTTATAATTTTGATTTTAGCCATGGCTTTGTTTTCTGGCTGTGCCATTGGTCCTGACTATAAACGTCCACTTTACGATACCCCAACCTCGTGGAGTATCGACGAAAAAGAAACCAGAGATGTAGCAAATACGCTATGGTGGGAACAGTTCAATGATCCAGTACTGAATGACCTTATCCAGGTAGCCATAAGACAAAACACGGATTTAAAGATTGCTGCCGCAAGGGTTGAAGAATATCTTGGATACTATTGGGTGGGGCGTTCCGGTCTCTTTCCTCAGATTTTTGCAAGTGGAGCAGGTGGCCAACAACGCGGCACAGAAAATGGGCAAACTCCAATACCTGGCAGCATCAAAAATCCAGCAACCGTATATCATGGCGTTTTAAACGGAACATGGGAAATGGATGTCTGGGGTCGTCTGAGACGCGCAACAGAAGCGGCACGCGCCTCGCTTCTGGCAACCGAAGAAGGGAAAAGGGCAATCATTCTTTCGCTTGTTACAACGGTTGCAAACAACTACATCAATCTATGCAACCTCGATAAACAACTTGAGATATCAATCAGAACAGCAAAATTGAGGGAGGATTCATACAACATCTTCAAGCTAAGGTTTGAAGGAGGAATTATATCCGAATTGGAGTTATCGCAGATAAAATCTGAATATGAACAGGCTCTTGCCCGTATACCACTTATCGAAAAACAGATAACCCAGCAGGAAAATGTTTTAAATGCCTTACTCGGTAAAAATCCAGGCCGTATAGCTCGAGGCAAAACAATAGATGAATTGGTTTTTCCAGCGATACCATCAGGTGTACCGTCTGATGTCTTAGAGCGAAGACCTGACATTAAACAGGCAGAGCAAAACCTCATTGCAGCGAACGCAAGGATCGGAGTTGCAAGGGCCCTTTACTTTCCGACTATTTCATTAACAGGTAATTACGGATGGGAAAGCACAAACTTGGCAAATCTTTTCAGTGGCCCATCCGGCGCATGGAACTGGGCAGCAGGTTTTTCAGCACCTATCTTTACGGGTGGTTCAGTCTATGGCCAGAATATTGCTGCAGAAGCTATACAGCAACAGGCGCTTTTTGGCTACCAAAAGGCCATCCAGAATGCATTTCGTGATGTTGAAAACGCATTGATTGACCAAAAAAAGACCCGTGAACAACTCGTTGTACAACAAAGACAGGTAGATGCACTAAGAGATTATGCCCGTATAGCAAGACTCCGTTACGATAACGGCTATACAAGTTATATTGAAGTACTCGATGCCGAAAGAAGTCTTTTCAACGCTGAACTCGATTATGCACAAACCCAGGGTGGCCTCTTCCAGGCATTCATAAACATCTATAAATCAATGGGTGGCGGATGGATAATGAATGTGGAAAAGATGACAGCAGTAACTCAAAACAAATAAAAAATATCACATGTGTCCTGATGGCGAACTGCACTCTTTTGTTGAACTAACCTTTACTAAACAGGAGTTTAGCCGTCACCATAGTCGATACGCCTGATATACCGTCTGCATTGTCACTGCCAGGTTAACAGATGGAAATCATAGCCTTTTTTATACTGTTATCTTTATGCACCACCATACGCACGAGCACTCTCCTATTTTTTCATATTCATCAAGTATTCTCTGAGGGCAACGGCTTGGTTATACTGGTTATCACTCGCTGAAAAAAGAAGGGTAACACGTCCTTTTGCCGCAAGGTCACAAAGCTGATTCACCATTTCTGATTTTTCCCTCAGTTCAAAAAAATAGCGGCTCTTGAATTCCTCCCATCTGGAATGTTCATGATTAAACCATTTCCGAAGATCCGTGCTGGGTGCGACATCCTTCAGCCACAGATCAGCTTTCAGCCTTACTTTGGTCATACCCCGAGGCCAAATTCTGTCCACCAGGACGCGAAACCCATCTTCTTCTTCGACCGGGTCATATACACGCTTTAATCGAATATCTATTTTCGTCATAAGACCTCGCGAGCCCGTTTTTCCTCGAAATACCGCTATAGAAAGCTCCTTAGCGGAAATCGTTTTCTTTGTGCTTCTCCGCAATCACCCCGGCCAACTTATCCAAAGCATCATAATCAGCCTCCGAGGGGATGCCCTTACATAAAACAGTCTCCAATACTTCGACTTTCAAGTTGGGAATCATTCCTGCAAGGGTTTCCACTGTCTTTCCACCCCATCCATAAGAGCCAATGATGGAAAGATACTTTGCCTTGGGTCGAAGGGCGTTGGCCAGCAGCGTCGCGTATGCAGCCAAAGGATGAGGGCCGGCAAGAACGGTTGGAACCCCAACAACAATGGTCGCCGCATCAACCAGCGCCATGGCGAGTTTTCCGATATCAGTAACAGCCAGATTAAACAACTCGACGCGCACCCCTTTGTCGACTAGGTTAGACGCCAGACGGTCAACCATCATCCTGGTGCTACCGTGCATGGATACAAAAGGCAAAACAACCAGATTGTGGGGAGCGCCCATCACCCAATCCTCGTATGCATTCATAATCCACGCCGGTTGGTCATAAATCTGGCCGTGGCTTGGGGCGATCATCTGAATATTGTAGGCTTTCAACTTTTCAATATTCTTGGTGATTATGCCGCGAAAGGGCATCATGATTTCGGCAAAGTAGCGTTTGGCGGCTTCAAAAACACGACCCTGGTCAGTCACAAAAAGATCGCTGGTTGCAATGTGAGAACCATAAAAATCACAACTGAACAGAATGTGGTCTTCTTCGAGATAAGTCACCATAGTTTCTGGCCAGTGTACCCAAGGTGTGTGGATGAACTTCAGCGTCTTGTCGCCAAGAGACAGCGTTTCTCCGTCTTCCACAGTGATAAAGGTGCTTTCAGGAATCCGTAAGAGATCCATCAGCATTCCCTTTGCCCGGGGTGACACAACAACCTTTGCCTCCGGAAACCGCTCAAGTACAAGCGGTATTGTTCCAGAATGATCCTGCTCCGCATGATGGGAGATAAGATAGTCGATTTTATCGACAGAGGCCAACTGTGCCATCAATTCATCGGCCAGGGGCGGATCGACTGTATCCAGCAATGCTGTTTTCCCACTACCTTGGATCAAATAGGCGTTGTAGGTTGTACCGTCCGGTAACGGAATCAGTGAATCAAAAAGGCGCCTATCCCAGTCCACAGCACCCAACCAATAAATTCTTTCCTTTATCTTTCTTTTATACATGAAGACACCTCCTGTTTTTTTTAGGACACATCTAATAATTCCCTTGGTCTATTCCAGATATACATTAGGCAAGTTTCCAATTGTCATTAAAACCTCTATACCTGGGGCAGGCACAATGAATAATAAAAACAGTATAGCAGATTTTTTGTAAATTATCATGCTAAACTAAACCCAGTTTTTTCACCAATTTATTTCCCTGTTTGTTTCTTGTTTGAGTTATAATCAAATGTTGTGTTTGGAAACAAAAAAGACGTATCCTTTATTAGTCACAAAACATACAATGTCTCTTGGTATAGAGGCAAAAAGGAGGATACGTCTTAT
>Ga0116144_10002367_pt1 | contig 20444 bp, 19 predicted proteins | sample AD_UKC035_MetaG_FD_89746 | JGI IMG/M metagenome (GOLD analysis project Ga0116144, IMG submission 89746) | Active sludge microbial communities of municipal wastewater-treating anaerobic digesters from USA - AD_UKC035_MetaG | ecosystem: Engineered > Bioreactor > Anaerobic > Digestate | place: USA...
CTCCACGATGTGCGCCTGATTGTTCTGGTGCTCACGCGGCCCGATGTCGATGACCACCAGCTTCTTGAGCAGTTCGGGCCAATGCTGTGCGAAGGTCATCGCCGTTTTCCCGCCCATGCTATGCCCCACGAGCACAACGTTCTGAAGGCCGAGTTTCTCGAACAGGGCGTGCACATCCGCGGCCATGATCGGATAGGAGATCGCCTCGGTGTGTGGTGATCTTCCATGGTCGCGCAGGTCCACGAGGATGACGTCCAGCGCAGGAATGTTCGGATCCGATGGTTCCGCCAACTCACGACCCACGGATCCCCAGTTGTCGCTGGTACCGAAGAGGCCATGCAGGATCACGATCGGCGTTGCGCCTTCCCGGCCCGAGCGCCGGTAGAAGAGGTCGACCGTATTCATCTTAGTTCGCGGAGATAGAGCTGTACCGTGTTCTCCATGCCGTAGGTGAGCGCATCACAGACGAGAGCATGCCCGATGGACACCTCCAGCAGATCCGGGACCATGGCCTTGAAGAAGGCCAGGTTGGCGAGGTCCAGATCATGACCTGCGTTGAGGCCGAGGCCAAGTTCCCGGGCGCGGGCGCCAGCTGCCGCGAATGGTGCCACGGCGGCTTCCCGGTCACGATGGTAGTTGGCGGCGTAGGGTTCGGTGTAGAGCTCGATGCGGTCCGTTCCTGCTTCGGCGGCCAGTGCGATGAGCTCGGTGTCCGTACCCATGAAGAGGGACGTGCGGATGCCCGCGTCCTTGAAACGGGCGATCACCTGCCTCAACACCTTCCGGTGGGTGCGCGTATCCCAACCCGCGTTGCTCGTCAGCACACCGGGCGGGTCCGGAACGAGGGTGACCTGATGCGGTCGCACCTCCAGGACCAGGGTGATGAAGTCCGCGGAAGGATAGCCTTCGATGTTGAACTCGGTGGTGAGCAAGGGGCGAAGGGCCCTGACATCCGCCCGCCGGATGTGCCGTTCGTCGGGACGGGGATGCACGGTGATCCCCTGCGCGCCGAAACGCTCGATATCCAGGGCCCAACGCACCACGTCCGGGTTGTTGCCGCCACGCGCGTTCCGCAATGTGGCCAGCTTATTGATGTTCACGCTCAGCCGCGTCATCCCTATCCACTTACTTTGTTCCACCCGTCACCGGTGGCCAAAAGTAAGGTCATGGGTGCGGGGCCACGGGACAGCACATGCACGCCATCGACCTGATCACCATGGACATCCCGCCGCTGCGGCCGCAGGATGATGTCTCCCGCGCCTTGGACTGGCTGGAGGAGTTCAAGGTGGGGCATCTACCGGTGGTGGAAGGCGGGCGACTCGTGGGCCTTGTGCGCGAACAGGACCTGGTGGACCGGAACGATGCCTACGGCACGGTGAGCGGGGTCATGGACCAGGTGGAGATCCCCTTCATCCGCGGAGACCAGCACATCTACGACGTGATGCGGCTTTTCACGGAACGTGGCCTCACCGTGGTGCCGGTGCTGGACGAGATGGGGCGCTATCTGGGCGCCATCACGGAACACGAGGCCCTGCGCAAATTGGCGGACGTGGCCAACATCCATGAACCGGGCAGCATCCTCGTATTGGAGATGAACCAGGTCGATTACAGCCTGCACCAGATCGCCCGCATCGTGGAGGGCAATGACGCGAAGATCCTGAGCGTGTACAGCCACACCCTTCCGGACACCAACCGCCTGGAGGTGACCCTGAAGATCAACAGGGAGGACGTCAGCGACATCCTACAGAGCTTCGAGCGATATGAGATCATGGTGAAGACCACGTATCAGGGCTCCCGTTTCCATGATGACCTGCGCGGTCGGTATGAGGAGCTCATGCGCTTCATCAACCTGTGATCAGCCGGCATGCGCCGCGCCCTGTTCCCGTTCCTGCTGCTCATCCTGATCGGCCCTGCGATGGCGCAACCGACCGCTCCGGAGAATACGGTCGTCGAGGTCGTGGGCATCGCCATCAGCGGCAACCGGACGACCAAGGCGCGGATCATCCTGCGTGAACTGGTGGTGTTCGAGGGGGATACGCTTGGCCACGAAGCGCTGTACCAACGCCTGGAGCGCAGCCGGCAGAACCTGATGAACACGGGGCTCTTCAACACCGTGACCGTACTCCCTCTCTACCTGGACCAACGGCACGTGATGGTGGAGGTGACGGTGAACGAACGCTGGTACCTGTGGCCCGCCATCATCTTCGACCTCGCTGATCCGAACTTCAACACCTGGTGGCTCACACGCGACTTCGACCGCGTGAACTATGGACTGTACCTGTACCGGTACAACCTGCGCGGCCGCAACGAGACCGGCTACATCAAGGCGCAGTTCGGCTATACCCGCCAGTTCGCCCTGCGCTACAAGGTGCCCAACCTCACCCGCGATCAACGCTGGGGCATCAGCGCCGGGGTGAGCTACGAGGAACAGAGCGAGATCAACACCGGGACCGTGGACAACATCCGCACGCTGATCCGCGAACCGGCGGGCAGCAACCGCGAACAATGGAAGGCCGATGTGGAGATGACCCTGCGCCGCAGCCATGACATCAGGCACACCTGGCGCGTGCGTTACACCCAGGCGGAAGTCCGGGACACCATCATCCAGCGGGCGCTGGACTACTTCGACGGGCCGGCCACAAGGACCCGCTTCCTCACCCTGGGGTATTCCTTCATATGGGACCGTCGCGATTTCCGCGCCTTCCCGCGCCGCGGTCACTATGAGGAAGCGCGCCTAGACCGTTACGGGCTGGGCATGCTGGACATCGCCGCACCGGACATCACCACCCTGTACGCCACCTCCAAGCGCTGGCTGCACCTGCATGAGAAGTGGACGCTGGGACTCTCGGTACGCGGCAAGTACACCTTCGGCACGCCCCCTTACTTCGTGCAGGAGGGCCTGGGTTACAGCCACTACGTGCGTGGGTACGAGTATAACGTGATCGATGGGGAACACTTCTTCCTGGGCAAGGCGAACCTCATCTTCCAGCTGATCAAGCCCCGGACCTATCGGCTGGAGCACATCCCCATGGAGGCCTTCCGCACCTTCTACATCGCCCTGTACCTGGACCTCTACAGCGACCTTGGGCGCGTTTGGGACGGTCGGTACGCCTCACAGAACTTCCTTGCCAACCGGTGGATCAATGGCAACGGCATCGGCCTCGACCTGGTGACGAGCTATGACCAGGTGTTGCGCGCGGAGTATTCGGTGAACGACCAGGCACAGCACGGTTTCTTCCTACATTTCACACAACCTTTCTAACGGATGCGCATCGGTGTGAACGGACGGGCCATGGAGGCGGAAAGCGCTCCGGTGATGATGAGCACCATCGCCCGGATGGTGGCGCACGGCATGGAACCCCTGCTCTCCCCGGCCCTGGCTGCTTGGTTGAACGAGTCAGGGATGGCACATGCGTGGCCCGTGCTTTCGATGGACGACCTGCGGCAGGCCGATCTGGACCTCTGCATCGGTCTCGGTGGCGATGGCACCCTGCTGGACACCGTGGCGTGGGTGGGTCGGGCGGAAGTCCCGATCCTGGGGATCAACCTGGGGCGCCTGGGCTTCCTCAGCAATGTCCGGCTGGACACCGTGGAGCACGCGCTGGCGTCGATCATGGGCGGGCGATACCTGTTGCAGGAACGCTCCCTGCTTGAGGTGACCGACCATCAGGAAGCCTTGGGGCGGTTGAACTTCGCGATGAACGAGGTGAGCATCCACAAGCGGGAAAGCAGCAGCATGATCGCCGTGCATGTGCACCTCGGCGCTGACTACCTGAACACTTACTGGGCGGACGGCCTCATCATCGCCACCCCCACGGGCTCCACCGCCTATTCGCTGAGCTGCGGTGGTCCGATCCTCTACCCTACCTCGGATGTGCTGGTGATCAATCCGATCTGCCCGCACAACCTGAACGTTCGGCCATTCGTGATCCCGGACCATTACACGATCACCCTTCGGCTGGAGGCCCGTTCGGACCGGTGCCTGATGAACCTCGACTCGCGGAGTGCCAGCATCGATGGGCAGAGTTTGATCACCATCCAACGCGCCGGGTTCACGGTCAAGATGGTGCAGCTGGAGAACACGGACTTCCTGGATACGCTGCGGACCAAGCTGAGCTGGGGCCTGGATGTCCGGTCCGGTCCTCCGAGGGCGTGAATTACCTTCGCGGCACGCCGGACCACGTACCAAACCGCGGTCCTGCGCGTTGCACGACGGATGCTCCGCCATCTCATCCTGATACTCGCCTTCCTCAGCCTGACCGGCCTGCGTGCCCAAGTGAGCGAATTGGGCGTTACTGGCGGGGTGACCTATTACATCGGCGACCTCAATCCATACAGGCATTATCCGAAGGATACCAAGCTGGCCTATGGGGTCCTGTACCGGTATAATTTCAGCGACCGCTATGCCGTGCGGCTCCAGGCGCTGAATGGCACCCTGCAGGCTTACGATAGCCGTTCTTCCGACACGCTGCAGCTGCTGCGGAACCTCCATTTCAAGGCGCGCTTGATCGAGCTGTCCGCGCTCGTTGAGGTGAACTTCCGGAAATACCGGAGCAAGGACAAGGACAGCAAAATGTGGACCCCCTTCGTATTCGCCGGCCTGGCCTATTTCCGGGCCTCCCCCCAGGCGGAACTGAACGGCGAATGGTACGACCTGCAAACGCTGGGCACTGAAGGACAGGGGACCACGGCGCGGCCAGGCTCAGACGTTTACGCGGTGGACCAAGTATGCATCCCCTTCGGGGTCGGCTTCAAATGGAACGTGGGGCGGCTTGACTTCCAGGTGGAATGGGGCCTGCGGCGGACGTACACCGACTACATCGACGATGTGAGCGGGACCTATGTGGACCGGGACCAACTCGCCTTTGAGAACGGCCCATTGGCGGCCACCCTGGCCGATCCGGGCGTACTGGGCCAGCTGCCGGACTACCCGAACGAGGGCCGTGCCCGGGGCGACGCCGACACCCGGGATTGGTACCAGTACACCGGGCTTTCGGTCACCTACATCATCTCCCGCTTCTCCGATTGCGAGGAACAGTACAACTGGATGCGCAAGCGGCGCTGATCCAAGCCTTTTGGCGATCTTCGCACCCGTTTTGGAACGCCCCGAGGACATCCATGAAGCGCTGAAGCAGCGCATCGACCCCAGGCGGGTCCCACGGCATATCGCCATCATCATGGATGGTAACGGTCGGTGGGCCGAGCGCCAGGGCGAGCACCGGGTGGTGGGACACGCGAACGGCGTGCGTTCCGTGCGGGAGGCGCTGGTGGCCTGCCGGGAGATCGGGGTGGAGCACCTGACGCTCTACGCCTTCAGCACCGAGAACTGGAATCGTCCGAAAGCGGAGGTGGACGCCTTGATGGACCTGCTGGTGCGGACGGTCGTTGGGGAACTGGAGGAGTTGAACGCGAATGGAGTGCGTCTGAACACCATCGGCGACACCAATGCGCTTCCCGAGAGCTGCCGGACGACCCTGCTGGAGGCCATTGCCGCCACCGCCCAGAACGACAAGATCACCATCACCCTGGCGCTGAGCTACAGCGCGCGCTGGGAACTGGTGGGCATGGTCCGTGCCATCGCGCAGGAGGTGAAGGAAGGGCGGTTGCGACCGGAGGCCATCACGGAGGCCACGGTGGCGGAACGGCTCAGTACCGCCGGCATCCCTGACCCGGAACTGCTCATCCGCACCAGCGGCGAGCACCGGATCAGCAACTTCCTCCTTTGGCAGATCGCCTATGCCGAGCTCTGGTTCACGCCGGTGATGTGGCCCGACTTCCGGAAGGAACATCTCTTCCAGGCCGTGATCGACTACCAATGCCGCGAGCGCCGCTTCGGCCTCATCAGTGAACAAGTGACACCCGGATGATGCGCGCGCTCCTCTCCTTCTTCCTTGGCCTGTCGGTGATCACGTCCATCGCACAGGTCACCACGCAGCCGGTGATGGACCCGGCCGTTCCGTTGGAATACGAGATCGGTGGGATCACGGTGAGCGGCACCAAGACCACCGACCCCAACGCGGTGAAACTATTCACAGGACTGCAGGTCGGGGACAAGGTGACGATCCCGGGTGAGCGCATCAGCCGTGCCATCGAGAACCTCTGGGAGCAGAAGCTCTTCAGCGACATCAGTATCGAGGCGGCCGAGATCCGCGGACGCACGATCTTCCTGCACATCATCGTTACCGAAAAGCCCCGATTGTCCCGCTTCAAGTTCGAGGGCGTCACCAAGAACGAGGGTGACAAGCTGCGCGATGAGATCCAGCTGATCCGCGGGCAGCAGGTGAACGACGCGGTGGTGGCCAACACCCGCACCGTCATCCGCAAGTACTTCCTGGAAAAGGGGTTCCTGCGCACCACGGTGGACATCATCCAACGGCCGGATACCGCTGCGACCGCCCCTGAGAACAGCGACCTGCTGATCATCAAGGTGGAAAAGGGACCCAAGGTGAAGATCAAGGAGGTCGCATTCGAGGGCAATGAGAACGTGAGCGACCGGCGGTTGCGGCGTGCCATGAAGAAGACCAAGCGCAAGCGTTGGTACAATCCCTTCGGCGGTAGCAAGTTCATCAGCAACGAGTTCAAGGGGGACAAGAACGCGGTGCTCGATGTGTACAACGAGAAGGGCTACCGCAACGCCGCCATCGTGAAGGATACGGTGTACGACGTGAGCAGCAAGCGGATCGGCATCCGCATCACCGTGGATGAGGGAGCGAAATTCCACTGGCGCAACGTGTCCATCACCGGCAACACCAAGCACAGCACGGATACGCTGCTCTCGATCCTGAACATCCGGAAGGGCGATGTGTACAACAAGAAGTTGCTGGACAGCCGCCTGTACATGAACCCGAGCGGTCGGGACATCACCTCGTTGTACATGGATGACGGCTACTTGAGCTTCTATCCTGACCCGGTGGAACTGCTGGTGGAGGGCGACAGCATCGACCTGGACCTGCGCATCCGCGAAGGGCGGCAGTTCCGGATCCGGAGCATCCTGATCAAGGGGAACACGAAGACCAACGAGCATGTGATCCGAAGGGAGATCCGGACGAAGCCGGGGCAGCTCTTCAACCGCAGTGACGTGATCCGGACGCAGCGTGAACTGAGCACCCTGGGTTACTTCAACCCGGAATCGCTCGGGGTGAACCCGATCCAGGACCCCCGCACGGGCACGGTGGACCTCGAGTACACGGTGGAGGAGAAGCCGAGCGATCGACTTGAGTTGAGCGGTGGCTGGGGTGCCGGGCGCGTTGTGCTTTCCCTGGGGGTTTCCTTCACCAACTTCAGCCTGCGCAACACCTTCAAGAAGGGCGCCTGGGCCCCGCTGCCGGCGGGTGATGGGCAGACCTTGAACCTGCGGGCGCAGACCAACGGCCGCTTCTTCCAGAGCTACAGCCTCAGCTTCGTGGAGCCCTGGCTGGGTGGCCGCAAGCCGAACTCGTTCAGCCTTTCCGGATACAGCTCGGTGCAGTCCAATGGGGAGCGCACGTTCATTGACACGGATGCGGGGCGGATACGCAACCCCAACCTGCAGAAGCTGGTGATCTGGGGGGCTACGGTGGGCCTGGGCAAGCGCCTCACCTGGCCGGACGACTACTTCATCCTTCGGCAGACCCTGAGCTACCAGAACTACGACCTGCGCAACTTCAGCAGCGGCAGCGTTGTCTTCGACTTCGTGAACGGGAACAGCAACGTGCTGGCCTACCAGTTCCAGATCTCGCGGAACTCGGTGGACCAGCCCTTCTTCGCACGGACAGGTTCCGACATCAGCTTCAGCGTGAAGGCGACCCCACCCCTTTCGCTATGGTTCCCCAACGGACGTGATTTCCGCTCGCTGCCGCCCGAGCAGCGCTACCAGTGGGCAGAGTTCCACAAGTGGAAGTTCACCACGCAATGGTTCAACAAGCTCACGCGAAGCAAGTCCGGCCACAACCTGGTATTGATGATGCGCGCGGGCTTCGGCTTCCTGGGCCGTTACAACGATGCGGTGGGCAACTCCCCCTTCGAACGGTTCTACCTGGGTGGTGCGGCGCTCACCGGCTTCCAGCTCGACGGCCGCGAAGTGGTGGGCTTGCGCGGTTACGACGACTTCTCGTTGTCCCCGAACACGGGCAACTTCGTCGTGAACAAGTACACCGCGGAGCTGCGGTTCCCGGTCTCGCTGAACCCATCGGCCACGATCTACACGCTGGCCTTCGCGCAGGCGGGCAAGACCTGGAGCTCGTTCGACACCTTCTCCCCCTTCAAGCTGTACAGGTCGGCAGGGGTGGGCCTGCGTCTCTTCCTGCCCATGTTCGGACCCATGGGCCTTGACTATGGCTGGCGTCTGGACGATGTTCCGGGCCTGCCCAACATGGCCCGCAGTCAGTTCCACTTCACGATCGGCATAGATCTTGGCGAACTGTGACCCGCACCGTCCCGGATCGCCTACTTTCGACGGCTTCCGCATGAAACGCATCCCCCTGATCACCCTGTTCCTGCTGGCGACCCTGGCCCATGCGCCGGTGTTGATGGCCCAGCGTATCGCGTTCGTGAACACGCGCTACATCCTGGACCAGATGCCGGAGTACGAATCGGCTCAGAAGGAGCTGGATCGTTCCTCCAAACAATGGCAGGACGAGATCGACGACCGTTACCAGCAGATCAAGCGCATGCGCGATGCGTATAATGCCGAGGCGATCCTGCTGACCGAGGAGATGAAACGATCACGCTTGGACGAGATCGACCGCCGCGAACGGGAGGCGCGCGACCTTCAGAAGAAGCGTTTCGGACCCGAGGGTGATCTGTTCAAGAAACGGGTGGAACTGATCCAGCCCATCCAGGACCGTGTGTACAACGCGGTGAAGGAAGTGGCCGGCCAGAGCTACGTGGCCGTGTTCGACCTGGGTGGCCAGTCGAGCAACCTGCTCTTCGCCAGCGAGAAATACGACAAGAGCGACAGCGTGCTCCGGAAGCTGGGCATACGCCCGGGCAAGGACAAGAACAGCGGGAACACTCGCGAGGACGAGGACTTCGGAGAGCCTCCCGCGGACAATGACCGCGAAACCACGCCACCCGATGGGGGAAAGGACAGTCCACAACAACGCATGGACACCGGTGGACGCGACCAGATGAAAACCAAATGACGATGAAGCACTTCATGATCGCCTGCGCGCTCGCACTTACCAGCTTGCCCGCAGCCTTTGCCCAAACAGCGACCAAGCTCGGGCATATCGACCGGCAAAAGTTGATGTTGATGCTCCCGGAGCGGAAGGATGCCGAGAGCAAGATGCAAGCCTTCGCCAAGACCCTGGACGAGCGACTGAAAGCGATGGGGACTGAATACCAGGCGAAAGTGGCCGATGCCCAGGCGCGGGCCGAAACGATGACGCAGACGGAGAAGGATATGGCGTTGCGTGAGATCGGTGACCTGGAGACGCGTATCCAGGCAGCACAGGAGAAGGCTCAGGAAGACCTCGCCAAGCAGGAGGAGGAATTGCTTCGACCGATGGTGGATCGCACCAACAAGGCCATTGCCGATGTCGCAGCCGAGAACAACTTCACCTACGTGTTCGACGTGAGCACCGGCACCGTCCTTTACTTCGAGAAAGGCGAGGACATCCTCCCGTTGGTGAAGGCCAAACTCGGCATCCAGTAACGGATCAGCTCCGTGACCGACGACCGTCCGATCGGCATCTTCGATTCCGGCATCGGCGGCCTCACGGTCACTGCAAGGATCAGGCAGGCGCTCCCCACGGAGCGCCTGCTCTATTTCGGCGATGGAGCTCATGTGCCATACGGGCCGCGTGGTCTGGAAGAGGTGCGGAGGTTCAGCTTCGCCATCACCGAAGCCCTGTTGGACAAGGGTGCCAAAGTGATCGTCATCGCCTGCAACACCGCCAGTGCGGCGGCATTGAGACCGTTGCGAGAGACCTATCCGGATGTGCCCTTCGTGGGCATGGAACCGGCGGTGAAGCCGGCCGTGGAGCACACGCGCACCGGAGTCGTCGGGGTGATGGCCACCGTGGCCACTTTCCAAAGCGCGTTGTATGGCACCATCGTGGAGCGCTTCGCCCAGGGCGTGGAGATGATCCATCAACCCTGCCCGGGGCTTGTCAAACAGATCGAAGCCGGGGAGTTCGACACACCGGTAACGGAGCGGATGCTGCGTGATTGGATCGAGCCGATGCTCAAGCGCCACATCGATGCGCTGGTCTTGGGCTGCACCCATTATCCGCTGGTGCGACCGCTGATCGAGCGCATCGTGGGGCCCGAGGTGCGCGTGATCGATCCGGCACCCGCCATCGCGCGGCAGGTGGAGCGGGTGTTGCACCGGGACGGCATCATGGCGCATGTCGCTTCCATCGGCGAGCTGCGCTGTTACACCAGCGGTGATCCCGGACAGTTCCGGCACATGATGGAGCGACTCGGACTTGAGGGTGCACCGGTCCAACAGGCCACCTGGGACCAGGAGTCCCGCCTCAGCCTTCCTTGAACCAGCCCGCGTATCGGAGATAGTTGCGGGCGATCCGCTCGATCTCCCCCTCGCTCAGTTCCTTGCCCACCGTACCGATGCGCCTCGCGGGTACGCCCGCCATGAGACTGCCGGGCGGTACGATGGTGTTCTGGGTGACGACAGCTCCCGCCGCGACCACGCTGCCGGCGCCGATCACGGCCTGGTCCATCACGATGGCGCCCATGCCGATGAGCACCTTGTCCTCCACCGTGCATCCATGCACGATCGCGTTGTGCCCGATGCTCACATCGTTACCGATGGTGAGCCCACACTTCTCGAACGTGGCATGCAACACGGCTCCATCCTGGATGTTCACACGATGGCCGATGCGGATCCCATGGACATCCCCGCGCACCACCGCGTTGTACCAGACGCTGCAATGGTCGCCCATTACCACATCACCGATCACCACGGCCGTCTCTGCGAGGAAGGCATCGGCTCCGAACCGTGGTGTATGACCACGGACGGTACGGATCAAGCCGCTCATCGCTGCTCTCCTGCTGGTTTACCGCAGCCCTCCTTCTGGCAGCAGAGCGGGAGCTTCTTGAAAGCCGCTTCATCCCCGGGCAGGTCATCCGCCATGTAGCCGAGCTTGCTCACGGCAGCCCGAAGCTTCTCCGGCGAGTTCTTGCGCGGATCATAATCCACATGGATCTTGTTCGCGGCCAGGTCCACATCCACCTTCTTCACCCCCTTCTCATAGATGAGGTTCTCCTCGATGGTCTTCTCTCACATATCACAGACGGTGCTGCTCTGGATAGCCACATGTGCGAGCTTCTTGCCCGCATAAGGGTCAACAGCCTCGGTCTGGGCCATGAGCGAGTTGCTGGCCAGGAAGAGCGTCAGGATGATCAGGTACTTCATGGTGTGTTCGGTGTCTTATCGGCTTTGCGGTCGAGTTGGAAACGAAGCCCTCCATAGACCATCGCCTTGTTGGTGGGACCCCAGATCAAGGAGGCGTCAAAATACGGGCCGAAGGGATCCTCTGGAGCGATGATCTGCTGGCGTTGGAGGGTGCTGGTCGCGTTCTCCGCCCCGAGGTAAAGCTCCCAATCGCCCAGGATACGGGTAAGCTGGCCGGACAGGGTGGAATAAGACGGGGAGCGCAACGGCATTCGATGGGCTTCAGGGTTGGCGAGGGTATACGGGATCCGCCCTTCACCAAAGAAGTTCCAGGTGATGTCCATCCGCCATCGCTCCTTGGGGTCCGTGAAGGCCAGGGAGGCCATGCCCCGGTGTTGCGGAGTGAACGGTCGTTCCCGCAGGACCCCATCGTAGGTGGAGCGCACGTCGTACCAGCGGTGCGCGAGCTTGAGGTCCATGTCCCGGCTCAGCTCGACCTGCACATCGGTGAGGACGTTGGTGGCGTAAGAGCTTCCCTCAAGCATGTAGAAGGCCACGGTACGGGGACTGCGATCCAGATCCGCAATGAGCTGGTCGTGGAACTCGGTGCGACATACATCGACACCGATGGCCCACTTCCGATCGAGCCATTTGAATTTGTGCAATGCCGATGCACCGAAGTTCCATGAACGCTCCATGCCCAACGAACCCTCCACAACGACCCGCCTCGAGCTGGCCAGCACCGATGCGTTCTCCACGAAGGGGTTCGTACTGCGGAAGCCGCGCCCGGCGGAAAGCCGCAGGTTGGTGAGCGGTCCAAGGTCATATTTCAGGTGCAGGCGCGGGCTCACCACATCGCCGTAAAAGGAATTCGCATCCGCCCTGAGGCCACCGACCATGGTGAGCGGACCGCGTGACAGTGTATACTCGGCGAAAAGGCCCGGCATGCGTTCGATCCTCGCGAAACCACTGTCCATGAAGGCCTCCTCGAAGCGATCGAACTGGAAGGTCGCTCCCGCCTTCAGCTGGTCGCTGCCCTTGCCCACCAACATCTGGTAGACCGCACTTCCGTAGAAGCTGTCCTGCCTACCGGCATAGCTGCGCCTGCCGAAACGGGAAGCGGCCTCATGATGCCGGGCGGCGAACATGAAGCCGAGGCTCTTGCTGGGGTCGTTCTTGAAGATGATGCCCTGCTTGCCGAAGACATCGACCATCTCGTTCCGGATGTCCACCACATAGGGTTCACCAGCGTGGATCACATGTTCGGGATCATGCATGCTCATCGCGGTCTGGCCACCCTTCCGCTCCTCGGTCACGTAGCGTACGCCCAGCTGGGTCATGCCCCGGTCCGTTCGGCGCATCCAACGGTCCATCACGTTGAACCGACGGGTGCGTGGGGAATCCATGAAGCCATCGTGGTTCTGATCCATATCCTGCTGGAAGAGGTTCCCGTGCAGGAGCAACAGGTTGCCACTGTCCTGGCCGGTCTTCTGCGCGAGATGGACGTTCGCCTCCGTCCGGCCCTGTGAATTGCCGTAGAGATTCACGAAGAGCATCGGTTCGCGCAACGGATCGAGCAGGCAGAGATCGATCTGCCCGGTCATCGCGTTCGGGCCGTTCACTGCGGTACCGATCCCCTTGCTCAGGTTGATATCCTTGATCCATGTACCTGGGACGAGCGTGAGCCCATAAGAGGTGGAAAGGCCACGGATGAAGGGCAGGTTCTCCAAGCTGATCTGCGCGTACTTGCCATCGAGGCCCAGCATGCGGATCGTCCTCGTACCGCTGATCGCATCGCTGTAGTTGACATCCACGGTCGCGTTCGTCTCGAAGCTCTCGCTCAGATCGCAACAGGCCGCACGTTTCAGCTCTTTCTGACCGATGATCTCCGTAGCGTTGATGCTGCGCGTATCCAGGCGCGTTCCGGCCACACGATCGACGATCTCCACGGGCCCCATCTCCACCGCCCAGGTCAACTTGATGCGGAGAGAAGTCGTGGGCATTGCATTGAGGTGCAGGGTATCGGCCTTGTAGCCCACGAATGAAGTGATGAGCGTGGCTGGCCAGCTTCCGGGCTGCATCAGTACGAAGCTTCCGGTCGCATCAGTGGCCGTGCCGATAGTGGTGCCGAGCCAATGCAGGTTGGCGCCTGTCAGGACGTCCCCTTCCGCTGAGCTCACCTTCCCAGTGATCCCCTGTGCGGTCACGGCCGACATACAGGTCAGGCGCACCAGGAGAAGAAGGCCTCTTGAAGTGAATGACATCTTGTTCGTTTCCTGTTCGTGTGATGGACACCGGGTCACAAGACCCCTTCGCCACGTGGGCGGGAACAGGAAGGAACTAGACGCGTTGGACGCTGATCACCGTAAGCCGGTCCGGCGCTGATAGCGGAGGAGGTCGGGAAGCCAGCCATGTGACATTGTGAACCGGCGCCAGCAGCGATACATCAGCCACGCAATGCCAAAGATCAATGGTGGCGATATGATCATCGGTACCGATGTTGGGGATGTAGCTATCCCGCTCACCCTTCACCAAGGCCAGTTCGCAGCAGATCGCGCGGTATGCCGGGGCATCGCTCCCGTCCCCCTCCTCCGGGCAGCAGCCCACCATCACACCCAAACTGACCACACTATGCCCACCCTTGAGGCAGGTCATGCGGCTGATGGTCATGCCGTTCGTGGCCACAAGGAACAGGCCCACCACGAGGTAGGTGATCCACTTGTGTCGCGTGAGCAAGGAGCGCATGTTGCACAAAAGTAGGATGCTCCCTGCCGTCAGCATGCGACCGGTCTCCGGAAAGCTTGGGAGGCCAAGGCTCCCAGCGGCGGTACCTTTGCGCCGCACAGCGCACATCGACATGGCGAACGAACCGATGACCCGTCCCATCAGCCTTTACGTGGAATCAACGCCCAATCCACTAACCATGCGGTACGTGTGCGACCGGATGCTGGTTCAGGATGGCCGGTTGCTGGAGTTCCGTACGCCCGAGGAACCGGTCGGCGTTTCCCCGCTTGCCGAACGGATCTTCAACCTGCCCTTCGTCACAGGGGTCTTCATCAGCAGCAACTTCATCACCGTCACGCGCAACAACAGCGTGGATTGGGACCTGGTGAGCATGGAGCTGAGGGACTACATATTGGAGTACCTGCGCACGGATGGACGCACGGTGTACGAGGATGCACCTGCGCAAGCCCTCGCTGATGCGAACGAACGGGCGAGCACGCATGCGGAAGCGAAGGGTCCGGATGACGAGAAGATCATCCGTGTGCTGGAGGAATACATCCGTCCGGCGGTGGAGGGCGATGGCGGCCACATCGCGTTCAAGAGCTTCGATGAGGGCATCGTCACCGTTTCGTTGCGCGGGTCATGCAGCGGCTGCCCCAGCAGCATGGTCACCTTGAAGCAGGGGATCGAGAACCTGCTGAAGCACGAGGTGCCCGGAGTGCGCGAGGTGGTGGCGGAGGAGTTGTAGTGCCGTTCCGGACCGATCTCCTGGCCTTGCATCCAGGGAAGAGGATGCCACGTTCTTATGTATTCCGGTCGATCATCGCATCTACCAGGAAACGATCAACGATGCGCAATACATCCTTCTTCATCGCGGCCCTGTTCGCCAGTGCGAGCCTCGGGCAGAACCTCGGCGAGATCCGGGGTCGCGTGCTCGACCCGGAGGGCCAACCGCTGTTCAAGGCCAACGTGTACACGACCGTCGCTGGTGAAATGGTCGGCACGACCACGGACCTGGATGGGAGATTCGTTCTGAAGCCGCTTCCACCGGGCAGGAACGCCGTTACCATCTCCTTCACCGGCTTCAAGACCAAGGAAACCACCGGGGTGAACGTCGTACCCGATCGGGCGACCTACCTCGGAGATCAACGGATGGCCTACATCGATGCCATCGGTGAGGTCGAGATCATCGCTTACAAGCGCAAGCTCATCGATATCGACGACCCCAGCCGCATGAGCCTCCTGGCCTCCGAGTTCGAGGATGATCCCACCCGCAAGGATCCCATCCAGTTCCTCAGCAAGAATTTCGCAGGGGTCACGGCGGCCCCGAACGGTGATGGGCTGTACTTCCGGGGAGCGCGTACCGAGAACACGGTGAGCTTCATCGATGCGGTGAAGATCAGCGGTGGGGTGCCACGCGTTCCACCCAGTGCGATCAGCAGTGTGAGCGTCTACACCGGTGGGCTGCCTGCGCGCTATGGTGATGTGACCGGCGGCGTGATCGTGGTGGAGACCAAGACCTACGGTGAGATGTACGAAGCAGAGCGGCGCAAGGCCCTGCGAAGCGCGGTGGAGGATACCTTGCCATGAGATGTTCCTGCGTCGGCGAGCCATAGTGACCCGGACCGATGAGGACCTGGTGCGTCTCCTGCGGGAGGGGCACCGGTCCGCATTAGGGGACCTTTGGGACCGCTACTCCGAACTGCTCTATGGCGTGGGCATGAAATACCTGCGTGATCCGGAACGCAGCAAGGATGAGGTGGTGGAGCTCTTCGCAGGATTGAAGGAACTGATGATGAAGCACGAGGTGGAACGCTTCAGGCCATGGATCCACACGGTGATGCGGAACCGCTGTCTGCAGCTGCTTCGCCGCGAACGCCCGACCACGGCCTTCGTCGATGACCCGGGCGCGGATGCAGCCGACCTCGAGGAAAAGGCGCTGCACGAGGCCACCCTGCAGCGTTTGGAACATGCGATCGCTTCCTTGAACGAAGAACAACAACGGTGCATCCGCCTCTTCCACCTGGAAGGTCACAGCTACGCGCAGGTCGCAGCCATCTGCGGATCCCCCATCGAACAAGTCCGCAGCCACCTCCAGAACGGCCGTCGGAACCTGCGCCTCATCCTTCAACGCGACGCGTCATGACCAACGGGAGAAACGACCTGTTCACGCCACAAGGCAGCCTCTCCCGGGAGAAGCTCATGGCTTATGCCGAGGGTCGCCTGGATCCGGCCGAAGCGCACGAGGTGGAGCTTCATCTCGAAGCGGATCCGCTCCTTCAGGATGCCGTGGAGGGATTGATGCAGCCGGGTGGGATCGGTGGCTTGGAAGCACTGCATGCCCAGGCTCCCGTACGTGGCGGGAACGCCTGGATGACGCGCACCTTCATCGCTGGCGTGGTGGTTGTCGCCGGTATCGTCGGTTATCAATTGGGCCGCGGGAACCCGGATCCCGGTCCGGTTGTTCAACCACACCTGGAGCACTCCGCGCAGCCGGAAAGCGATGTGGAGGAGGTAGTGGTCGCGATCCGGCCAGCCGAGATCAGCTCAGGGGTGGAGCTCCCCGAGAGCCTGCGGATCGGCCATGCGACCACCGAAAGGCACAGCCTCGCCCATGCCGAACTGAGGACCCCCGCTTCCACAAGCACCGTGGACCGCACGACCATCGAGCCATTGGAGCCGATCACCACGACGGCACCGACCACGGCCACATCGGTCGATCGCTCGCTGGAGAGCCGGCACAAGCCATCCTTGCAACTCGTGTACCTGCACGATCTGAAACTGTTGCATCCGAAGGAGATGTACGGTCGCAGCCCGGGGATCGAGCAGCTCACCACCGGGGTGGATGCGCGGTACACCAGCGCCTTGGAGCAGCAGGCAGCGCGCCAGGAGGAACGGCGTGTGGCCTACCTCACCTTCATGGACGAGGCGCTGGACAAGTTCGTGCGCAACGACCACAAGGGCTGCCTGGAGGAACTGGGCTTCCTGCTGACGCAGTACCCGGATGACGTGAACGCCTTGTTCTATGCCGGCCTGTGCAGCTACAACCTCGGCCTCACGGAACGAGCGGAGGGCTTCCTGGATCGCGCGGCCCACCATCGCTTCCAAGTGTTCGACGAAGAGGCCGACTGGTATCATGCGCTCGCGATGGACCGATCCGGGAAGAAGGACCTTGCCCGATCGGCATTCGAACGGATCGCGCGGTCGAAGAGCTTCTACGCGCCTCGCGCGCAGGCGCGGATGAGGTAGGTGGTCGGACACACGCTCCCCTTGAACGACCGACGGGCCACCGCTAGTGCGATGACCCGCCGATCTTCCCTGGTCCCTGACCTACCTACTTCGAAAGCACCTTGAACTCCGTGCGGCGGTTCCGCTGGTGCTGGTCCTCCGAGCACTGCTCGCAGGCACAGGACTCGCTGGGCAGGCTCTCGCCATAGCCCTTGCTGGTGATGTTCTCCTTGGGCACGCCCTTGCTGATGATGTAGTCCACAGCGCTCTTGGCCCGTTTGTCCGAGAGCTTCAGGTTGTATGCGTCCTTGCCACGGCAATCCGTATGGGAGCTCAGTTCGATCTTCACCGTGGGGTTGTCCAGCAGCGTGGCCACGAGCTTGTCGAGTTCGATGGCGGCATCCGGACGGATGTTCCACTTGTTGTAATCGTAGAAGATGTTCTCCAGGCGGACGACCTGGTCCACGACGAGCGGGAAGAGCTTGAAGTCCGTCTTGATCACGCCGTTCGGCTTGCCCTTCGTACTGATCCTGGCGCTCTGCTTGAAGAAGCCTTCCTTCTCCACCTTAATCCGATAGTCGGACTCCGGCTTGAGGGCGAACGCATACTTGCCGGAGGCATCGGTGGTGAGACGTTCAAGTTCGTTGTCCGCGCCATCCACGAGCACGACGGTCGACCCTTCCAAGGGCTGTCCGGTCTCACCATGATACACGATGCCCTCTGCCGCATAGTCGTACTTCTGCATCTCCACTACGATCTCCTCCAGGGCATCCTCATTGGTGCTGAGCGGGTGTTCCTTCTGGAAATAGCCGGTGCGATTGGCAATGAGAACGTATTTGTCGTGGTACGGGACCTCTATCTTGAACTTCCCACCCGGTTCGCTCTCCACCTTGAACCGGTCGATGAACTTGCCGTTCTCATCCTTCATCTGGATGGTGGCCCCTTCGATCGGCTGTCGGGTCTCCTTGTCGATCACGATACCGGCGAGGTAAACGGTCGGCGGTCGGATCGTACACCCGTAGATGTCATCACTTCCCTTGCCTCCTGGACGATCACTCGCGAAGAAACCGGTGGTATCGTTGAAGAAGATGAGCCCGTGATCATTGAACCGGGTGTTCATGGGATATCCGAGGTTGAACACCTTGCCAGGGCCGGCTTTCGAGAGTCGGGAGTAGAAGATGTCGTAGCCCCCAAGCCCAGGATGGCCGGTACTCACGAAGTAGAGCGTGCTATCGCGGTGCAGGTACGGGAAGAGCTCGTTCCCGGAAGTGTTCACCTCCGGCCCCATGTTGATAGGTGATCCCCACTGGTTGCCGAGGTTCTCACAATACCAGATATCGGTACCGCCCTGTCCTCCCGCCCGATCACTGGCGAAGAAGAGCTTCTTGCCATCGGGGCTCACCGACGGATGACCCAGGTTCACGTCCGCATCATTGTGTTCGAAAGGAACCAGGTTACCCCATTCGGGCTGTCCGAACTCACCGGTGACGACACTGCTGTAGAAGATCCCGAGGTTGAGCTCTCCCTTGGTGTTCTTGTCCAGCGTGCCGTAGTAGTAATTGTTCCTCGTGAAGTACAGCCGACTGGCCACGGAATCGAAGGACCCGACCCCATCGTGGTACCGGCTGTTCACTTCCCGCCGCATGACCAACGGGTCCTCCGCTGTCTCTCCTTTCCAAAGGGCCGTGTAAAGGTTGAGGTAGGGTTGCTCATCCCAGAGGTAGAGCCTGTTGCCACCCACACCTTCTCCACGTGCGCTGGCGAAGAGCAGCAACTCCTCCATGATGCTGGGTGCCAGATCCGCCTCCGGCGAGTTGATCGGCAGGGTGCGGATGACGGCGCTCGCGGAATCGCGCAACAGTCGTTCGAAGATGCGCGGGTTCTTCACGTAGGCCTGTGCACGCATGTCCTCCGGACGCAGGGCCGCATAGGCACCGTACCATTCCAAGGCTTCCGGGTACTTGCCATTGGCGCGCAACTGCTCGGCATAAGCGAAGACATCATCCGGTGTCTGGGCGCCGGTGCCCATCAACTTGAGGTAGGTGGCTTCGGCCTTCTGCGGTTGCCCCATCTTCCGATAGGCGAGCGCGAGTCGGCGCATGTCGGAAGGATCTGCCTTGCCACTCACGATCAGGTCCTCGTAAATGGCCGCCATGTGCGGATAGTCGAACTGCTCGGCGGCCCTGTCGGCCAGGCGTTCCTTCAGCTTCTGGGCCTGAAGGGAGACCGGCAGGAGGAGCATGACGATCAAGGATCGGAGCAACACCCCGAAGTGTGCACGGTGCGGTCGCATGGTGTTGGTCATCATCAGAAGTAGCGTGGTGAACGGATGCCTTTCGGCTTCTTACCGAGGTCGAGGCCCAGCATCACCTCGTGCGAACCTCCACTGTAGTTGCGCAGGGTGCTCAACGGGTAGTCGTAGGCATAACCCACGGATAGGTCATCGGTGATGTAGTATTGGGCCAGGGCGCCCACCGCATCGGTGTGGCGGTACATGGCCCCCAGCCAGAACTTCTCGTAGAACAGGAAGTTGGCACTGAGGTCGAAGCTGATCGGTGCACCCTGCACGGCCTTCACCAGGAAGGTGGGCTTGAACTTGTGATAGAGCCCCATGTCGAACACATAACCACCCGTGAGGAAGTAGTGCGGACGCTGACCGGGGGAGGAGACGAAGGCGAGCGAATCGGTCTCGAAGAACTCCGTGCGCAGCAGTTTCGGTGTGCTCAGGCCGAGGAAATAGCGATCGCTGTAGTACATCACCCCGAAGCCGAATTGTGGGTCCATCTTCGTGCTCACGTTCTGTTGGAACACCTGGTCGCCCTGGACCAGCGGACTGAGGTCGGCGAACTGTCCCTGGAAGAGGTTGAGCCCGCCCTTCAGGCCGAAGGCGAGCTTCGCATCACCCATGAAGATCCGATAGGCGAAGTCCGCCATGAAGGTGTACTGGGTGATGGGCCCGTGGCTGTCACGCATCACGGTCCCACCGAGCGCGATGCTCTCGCGTCTCAGCGGTGAGTGCACCGTGAGCGTCTGGGTGGTGGGTGCCCCTTCGAATCCCACCCATTGGTGGCGACTGAGGGCTTTCAAGCTCACCCTGTCCGCGCTGCCAGCGTAGGCCGGGTTGATCGCAAGCAGGTTGAACATGTACTGGGTGAAC
>Ga0116144_10002369_pt1 | contig 20428 bp, 14 predicted proteins | sample AD_UKC035_MetaG_FD_89746 | JGI IMG/M metagenome (GOLD analysis project Ga0116144, IMG submission 89746) | Active sludge microbial communities of municipal wastewater-treating anaerobic digesters from USA - AD_UKC035_MetaG | ecosystem: Engineered > Bioreactor > Anaerobic > Digestate | place: USA...
CCCCCTCTGCTCTTACGCCCCCGGCGACACCGCCACGCTCACCATCCGCGCCGCTGATGCCGACGGCGCACCCGTGGACGCAGAACTGTCGCTGGCCGTAGTAGATAAAGCCGTGCTCGCGCTGGCCGACGAGAAGACGCCCTCGATGCTGGATACGTTTTACGCGCCGCGCCCGCTGCGCATCGTCACCGGCGACGGACTGCTGGTGCTGCACAATCGCGTCACGGCGGATCTGGCCGAACTGGAAGCGTCCGCCGCGCGCATCGCCAAGGAAGCCATGATCGGCGGCCTCGGCGGCGGGGGCGGCGATGGCGGCCTCTTCATCCCTGACGTCCGCCAGGACTTCCCCGACACGGCTTACTGGGAGGCGCGCGTGCGCACCGGGCCGTCCGGCCAAACCACCGTCAGCGTGAAGCTGCCTGACAGCCTCACCACCTGGGTGGCCGACGCGCGCGCCGTCACCGCCGACACGCGCGTGGGGCAGACGACCGCCGAGTTCGTCGTCACCAAGCCGCTGCTCGTGCGGCCCGTCACCCCGCGCTTCTTCACCGCCGGCGACCAGGCCGAAGTCGCGGCGATTGTGCAGAACAATACGGGTGCGGATTTGGAGGTGACAGTGCGGCTGGAGACGAATCTGCGGATCGGCGGATCGGCGGATCAGCGGATCAGCGTGCCGTCCGGTGGGCGGACGCGGGTGAGTTGGACGGTGGACGTGGCGGGCGTGGGGCTGGATGCCGCCGAGTTGACGTTTAGCGCGGAGGGCGGCGGCTATCGTGACGCGGCGCGGCCCAACGTCGGGCGCGAGTCCGACCACGCGCTGCCCATCTATCGCTACGAGACGCCGGACGTGATGCGCGCGGCGGGCGCGCTCACCGAGGCGGGCAGCCGCGTCGAGGCCATCGTCGTGCCGCCGGATGCCGGGCCGGATTCGACGCTGACCGTGCGCCTGTCGCCCTCGCTGGCGGCGGGGATGACGGGCGGGCTGACGTACCTGGAACACTTCGAGCACGAATGCAACGAGCAGTTGGTGAGTCGCTTCCTGCCCAACGTCGTCACCTACCGCGCCCTCAAGAATTTGGGACAGACCGACCCGGCGTTGGAGACGAAGCTGCAAACACTGGTGGACAAGGCGCTCAAAAAGCTCTACACCCGGCAGAATCCTGACGGCGGGTGGGGCTGGTGGGAGGACGATAGCCAGTCGCAGATCACGGCGTATGCCGTGCTGGGGATGGTGCAGGCGCAGCGTGCCGGGTTCCCGGTGGATGAGATTGTCCTCATCTCCGGCATCACCTACCTGGAGCGCCAGGCCATTCAATCCACCCAAACCGAAACGCCGCACATGACCGACGCTTTCGCGCTCTACGTCCTGGCTGAAGCCGGGCGAACGTTGCCCGCCGGCGCGGATGCCGCGCTCTTCGACGCCCGTGATAAGCTGGACGTGGTCGGACGCGCGTACCTGGCGCTGGCGCTCGGCCTCGTCAACCCCGCAGACCCGCGCGTGGCGACGCTGCTGGAAGAGCTGCGCGCCGACGCTGCCATCACCGCTTCCGGCGCGCACTGGGAGTATGAAGATAGCGAATATTGGCTCACCTGGACGCGCACCACGTCCGTCGCTCTGGACGCGCTGGCGCGCCTTGCGCCCGACGACCCACTGCTGCCGCAGGCCGTCCGCTGGCTGATGGCCGCCCGCGCCAAGGATCGCTGGGAGACGACGCAGGAGAACGCCTGGGCGATCATCGCGCTGACGGACTACATGGCCGCGACGGGCGAACTGGCCGCCGACTACCCGTGGGGCCTCGCTTTCAACACGGAGGCGTTGGAGCAGGGGCAGGCGTCGCCGGAGACGCTGCGACAGATGGTGGAGCGCGTCATCCCGGTGGGCGCGATGTTGCGCGAGTGGCCGAACGCCCTGGAAGTCTCGCGGGGCGACGGCAACGGCGTGCTCTACTACACCGCCGACCTCGCCGTTTATCTACCTGCGGAGCAACTGGCAGCGGAGAGTAACGGCTTCACCGTCCAGCGGCAATACTGCGCGCCCTCTGTCCACGAGACCGAAGAACAGACGTGGTTCGGACAGTCCATCGCGTTCGCGCCCTGCGCGCCGCTCACCTCCGCGCGCCCTGGCGACCTGGTGGAAGTCCGCCTGACCGTAACCGTGCCGCGCTATCGCAACTACGTGATGCTGGAAGACTATTACCCCGCCGGGTTGGAGCCGGTAGACCCGACGCTCAAGACGGAGCAGAGTGGCATGGAGGCCGAGGCCATCGTCGTGGAGCGCGATTTGCCGGCGTGGTGGTGGTGGGGCAACTTCGAGCATCACGACCTGCGCGACGAGCGCGCAGTCTTCTACGCGGAACGTCTGGCGCCGGGGACGTACCAGGTGCGCTACCTCCTGCGGGCGGCGGTGCCCGGTGCGTACAAAGTGCTGCCGACCACCATCAGCGAGATGTACTTCCCTGACGTGCGCGGGCGGGGCGCGGGCGAGGTGTTTGTGGTGGAGGAGTAGCCGATAGACGGTAGACGGCAAACGGGGGGTGATGGTATGTCACCCCCCGTTTTTTTTGAGTATGTTGCTACCCATGGGGCGTTTTTTCCGATATAGTGTATAGATGGAACGCGCGTGCCATTCTATGACCCAAGAAAATATTATTCACCCGGATGTTTTGAGCGAAGTGTCCGACGCGACGCTGGCGCGTCAGGCCCAGGCCGGCGAAAAAGCCGCGTTTGCGGCGCTTTACCGGCGCTACCTGGCGCGGGTGTATCGCTACTTTTACGCCCGCACCGGTGAAGCGCAGTGGGCCGAGGACCTGACGGCGCAGACGTGGCTGGCGGCCTTGGAAAGCCTGCCCAACTACCGCGAGCGCGGGACGTTTGCAGCGTGGCTCTTTGCGATTGCGGCGCGGCGCTACGCGGATGCGCGCCGTTCCCAGGCCGCCCTCCCGCCGGAAGTGACGGACGATCTGTGCGATCCGCCCGACCCGGCCCCGCCGCCGGAGGCCGCCGCGATTCACGCGGAGCAGATGGCGACGCTGGCGCGCAGCCTGCGCGACCTGCCGCCCGACCGGGCGCAGGCCGTGGCGCTGCACTTCTTCGGCGGGTTGAGCCACAAGGAGACGGCGCGGGCGATGGGCCGCACGCAGATCGCGGTCAAGTCGTTGCTGCACCGCGCGTTGCGGGAACTGCGAGAGAGGTGGAACCATGCGTAAGGATACCATCACGCAAACTTTGACCGAGCTGGCCGAGCAAACCCGGCCCGCCGACGCCTTTGCCGCGCGGCTTGAAGCCGGCCTGCTGGCGCGCTGGCCGCGCCGTGACACTGCCGCTCAAACCCTCCGGGAACCACTCAGGAGGCAAGCGATGTTCCGACGATTAGCTTTTGCGACGATGACTGTGGTCATCGTGATGGGGATTTTGATGGTGCAACCCTGGCGTTTAGGGCGTCAGGGCGATGGCGACCTGCCGCTGCTCCCGCGCCTGGTTTCGGCGGCGGGCGGCGGCGCGACGATTCAGGATGGATTGCTCTCCGGAGCAGAATTGGTGTTGGAGGTCACACTGCCCACCGAGGCAAGCCGCGCGCCGGTCTACCGGATGGAGAGCGCGCTGCCCGCCACGTCCGACGCGGCGCTGGCCTGGGCGCGGGACTTCGGCCTGTCCGACCCGCAGCTTTACCGCGATCCGCGCGAGCCGGGCGCGCTCTTCATCGTCGGCAGCGACGGACGCCGGCTGGCGTTCCGCGCCGACGGGCCGACGGCGGGCGTGCATTATCACGACGAGGCGGCGACCGGGACACAGTCCGTGACATCCTTCGCGGAAGCCCGCGACGTGGCCGTGACCTTCTTGCGCCGCCATGATTTACTGCCTGCAAGCTACCGCACCGTAGAAGAACGCCCGCTCACACAGTTGGAGACGCAGGTGTGGACGGTCAACCTCGTGACAGAGCTGGACGGGCAACCACTGCTGGGGGATATGGCGCTCATCCGGGTGGTCGTCAACGCGACGGGCGGTGTGACGTATGCGAACATCCCACTGACGGCGTTTGAGAAATTGCAAGGCTACCCCATCAAGACGGCGCAGGAGGCGTGGGACGAACTGCTGTCCGGCGGCGCGTTCCGGCTGGATACGGAACAGTCCGCGCCTGCCGGGGACGCCATCCGCACGTTCCGCCGCCCGCTCCCGGCCCGCGCCGTGGGCGACGCCGTGACCGTCAGCGGGTGGGTGCAGGTGTTGACGCCGCAGGGCGACGCGCCGGTGTGGGCGCAGATGATGACGCAGGAGGGCGCGCGCTATCTGCTCGACGGGATTTCCAACGCCGAGGCGTTGGCGGACATTGGCTTCAAAGACATCCGGGTCAGCGGGACATTGGTGGCGCCGCTGGGCGCGGACACCTGGCGATTGGCGGTGCAGCAGTGGGAGATCGTGACGGACGCCGCGCCGCGCCAATCCCTGGTGGGGACGCTGCACCGAGACGGCGACGCCGCGTGGTTGGTGGACGACAACGACATTCGTTATCATCTGCCCGACGTCCCCGCCGAGTTGGAGGAGGGGGCGCGGATTGAGGCCACCATCCAGGCTGCGCCGGTGCCGGACATGCCGTTGGACTGGCTGTTTCTCAACACGCCGCCCTTCGCGGAAAGCGCCGTGGTCAACAGCGTCGGCAGCACGGTCAGTGTGGTGGTGCAGCCGGAAGCGAACGGCGAGACGCCCGCGCCGCAATCGCCCTTCACGCTGGGGCAGACGGTGGAAGTGACCGGGGTGGTGCGCGCCACGCTGTTCCAGGAGGACGGGCGGGAGTGGCTGGAGGCGGAACTGGCGCAAATCCCTGAGGTCGAGTACGCCTATCCCCTGACCGGGACAGACGCAATGCTGCAAGAGCTGGCGCAATTGAGTCGCCTGCACGCGCGCCTCCAGGGGCAGATCGTGGCGAGCGACGATCCCCGCGCGCTCTACGGGCAGGCCATTGACGTCGCCTCCCTGGTGCAGCTCTGGCCGGAGGAGCAACTTTACACCTACCTGGGCAGCGTCGCGCCGGAAACGCGCGACGGGCAGCCCGTGGCCGTGTTCACCGAGTGCAGCAGCGGGCAGCAATATGTGCTGGGGGCGGACGTAGCGTTACATTACCGGATGTTCACGGAACATATCCCCTGGCAGAACACGCAATTCCAAATTGATGGCGCAGTCCACCCGGTGCTGACCGTTGCGGGCTTGCCCCTCTTGCAGGTGGACGGGATGGGCAGCGGCAGCGAAATTGACCAGTTAGCCTGCACCCCACCGGAAGCGCGGGAATCCGGCCCAGAGGTGGTGAATCGGGACGCCTTCATTGGGCGCGCTATGGATCACGCCTTCACCGTAGACCGCGCCGAACTCGCCCACTACTACGAAACCACCACGGACGCCTCCGCATCTACCGTCTACCGTCTACCGTCTACCGTCCTCCTCCAACCCGTGTGGGTCTTCTCCGGCGTCAGCGGCGACGGGCTGACGCGCTTCACGGCCTACGTGCAGGCTGCGCGCGAGGACTACGTCGCCGACACACCTCCGCAGGTCGGGGGCGGCGTCGCGCCGGATCGGGTGATAGACGGTGTTGTCCACGAGGTCAACGGGGACATGCTGGGGGTGGAGGATGCGCGTCGCGGGCGGATCGTGCTGCATCTCAACGAGAACACCCGCGTCTGGAAGGGTGGGTGGGATAATCCGCGCCCTATCGAGGTGGGGGATACGTTCTACGGCTACGGCGATCTCAACGCGGAGGGCGCGGTGTACGAGATGGAGCAACTGGAAGTCAACCTCGTCAACCTGCGCGGGGAAGTGCTGACTGTGACCGAAACGGTCGCCGGGCTGGACGTAGAACTGGACGACGTCCACACGGGCAAGACGCTGGTGCATATCACGCCGGCCACGTCGGTAACGGAGAACGGGCAGGCGGTGCTGTTTGCCGAATCCACCTTCACGCTTGAACCGGGCGATGGATTGCACCTCACCGGCCTGCGGCTCCGGGATGGGTCAGTGGAAGCGGTGCAGACGTTTTAAATCCTTTTTTTCACCGCAGAGAACGCTGAGGTCGCGGAGATTTTATCATTTCTCCGCGACCTCAGCGCACTTTGCGGTGAAATCATGCGTTTTCCGGCGGCCGGTCAGGATGACGGCGATGGCCGCCCCGATGAGCGCGCCGAGGGTGTTGAGCAGCCAATCATTCAATGAAGAGTCTCGACCGGGGACGAAGTGCTGCGCCAGTTCGATGGCGGCGCTGAGTCCCGCGCCGATGGCGGTCGCCGTTGTCAGTCGTGTTTTGAGGGGGCGCGGGGGCAACGCAAAGGCCGCCGCCGCACCCAAAGGAACGAAGACGGCGATGTTCCCCAGGAAATCAATCAAGAAACGGACCGAGACCCCATGTGCCCGCGCGGGAGCCGTGATGTAGGTGAGCTGGGACGACACTTGCGCCTGCGGGCGCAAGGTCATCCATAGCAGCCACAAGGAGCACACCGCCACCATTGCCCAGCCCAGCCGCGCTTGCCATTTCGTCGTCAACTTCACGGTTAGAAGACTCCGGGGATCAGTGCGTGCGTGGTGTGCATGTATTCAGCATAATCGGGAAAGGTGGCGGTGAGGAACTTCTCTTCGATTTTGATGCGGATCACGATCCCGATCAACCCAAGCGCGGTGAACAGCCACGAGACCCGCGCAGCCAGGAACAGCGGGCAGGCGATGAACAGGAAGAGGTTGCCCAGATACAGAGGATGGCGGATGCGAGCGTAGAGGCCAGTCTTGACCAGTTGATGTTCTTCCCCATGTTCAATCGCCATCGAGAAGCCCTTTTGTAAGTCCAGGTGCGCCCTGACGCGGAAGAACGCCGCTGCCAGAAAGCCCAGGCCGCCGAGAACCCAGGTGATCGCCGTCGGCTGCGTCTGCCAGATCAGATATTCCAACAGGGGCGCGGCGGCGGTGAGATAGTACGGCACGACAATCAGCGCCATCGTCCACTCGAACTGGGGCCGTTTGGCGAGCGTGCCGGCCTTCGCCATGGCCCAGTTTTCGGCGATGCGATAGCCAAGATAGCCCACGATATACCCAATAAGGTGTTGATCCATAGCAAGGACTCCATGTAGTATGCGAATTACGAATTATGCTTCACGCATCACGGCTTTCACCGCCTCCAGCGTCGGCGCGACGATGGGCGGCTGTGGTACGGTCTTCATTGCATTGCCGATGTCCTTGAGGCCAGAGCCGGTGAGCAGGACGACGATGCGTTCCGCAGGGTCTACGAGGCCCTTCTCCACGGCCTTGACCAACCCGGCGTAGGCGGTCGCCGCCGCCGGTTCGGAGAAGACGCCGGTGTTGCGGGCGATGACGGGGATCGCGTCGAGGATTTCCTGGTCGGAGACGCGCAGATACGCGCCGTCGGTCTCGCGGACGGCGGCGAGCGCCTTGATGCGGTCGCGCGGCAGGCCCGCGCTGATGCTGTCGGCGAGGGTGTTGGCCGGCTGCGGCGTCATTTCCCAGCCCGCCAGGTCGCGCTCCCAGGCATCCACCAGGGCGGAAGACCCTTCGGCCTGGATGCCCATGATCTTGGGCATCGCATCAATCCAACCGAGCGCCAGCAAATCCCGGAAGCCCTTGTAGATGCCGCCGATGATGCAGCCGTCGCCCACCGGCACGAAGACGCGGTCGGGTGCGCGCCATCCCATCTGCTCGCAAATCTCGTAGGCGGCGGTCTTCTTCCCTTCGGACATGTACGGGTTGTAGGCGGTGTTGCGGTTGTACCAACCGAATTCCTTGGCGACTTTCAACGTCAGCTCGAAGGCGTCGTCATACGTGCCATCCACCAGCAGGACGCGCGCGCCGTAGATGAGGTGCTGCGCGATCTTGGCGGGCGGCGCGGTCTTGGGCACGAAGATGACGGCTTGCAGGCTCATGCTCGCGGCAAGCCCCGCGAGGGCCGCCGCCGCGTTGCCGGTGCTGGCGGTCGTGACGATCTGCGCGCCCGCCTCCCGCGCCTTGACGACGGCCAGCGCCGACGCCCGGTCTTTGAACGACGCGGTGGGATTGACGCCGTCGTCCTTCACCCAGACGTGATGTAGACCGAGCCGTTCCGCCAGACGCGGCGCGGCATAGAGCGGCGTCCAGCCCACGCGCAGCGGCGGGACGGGCGAATCCGCCTGCACCGGCAGCAGTGGCTTGTAGCGCCAGATGCCGGCGTCGGTGGACGTTTGCGCGATGGATGCGGGGGAGATGTGCTGTCGGAGCGCGTCGTAGTCGTACATCACATCGAGAATGCCATCGTCGCCGTGGCGCGGGCAGACGTAGGACACGTCGTCTACGGCGTATTCCGCGCCGCAGATCGTACAACGCAGACCAAGAACGAAACGCATAATGACCTCCTGGGGTATCGGGCAAAATTCTCAACGGATTGAACGGATTGAACGGATTATTTCTGTTCAATCCGTTCAATCCGTTGAGGCGCTGACCTGACTATTGTAACGTCGCTGGCAGGATTGGCAATTGGGGGAATGAAACAGGGTGTTTTCGCGGGCAGATCTTGCCCGCGAAAACACCCTGTTGGAGTGTGATGAGGGGGCGAAGCTATGGCGATATTTCGGCAACCGGCGTGCCACACGACATTGCCAGCGTCTCCATCACGGCGGTGTCATCCCCCAGGTACAGCGCCATTACCGTATCGCAGCGGTAGAAATGCGGCGGAGCCGCCCAGGTCGGCTTTTAAGAAGGGAAATTCGCCTCATTAACCTTTTATCGAACCGGCCAGGAGGCCGCGCACGAAGAATCGTTGCAACAAAAAGAAGACCAGCAACGGCAGAGCCATCGAAATGAAAGCGCCGGCTGTCAACAAATGCCAATCCTGGCCCCGGGCACCGACGATGGCGGCCATCCGTTGTGTCACCAGTTCAAACTCCGGGTTGCCGCCCAAGAAAACCAACGCCACCAGATAGTCATTCCAAACCCATAGGAACTGGAAAATTGCAAAGGATGCCAGTGCCGGTACCGACAAAGGCAAAATAAGCCAGGTGAATACGGTGAAGTGCGAAGCGCCATCAATGAAGGCCGATTCCAACATCTCCCGCGGCAACCCGCTGATGAAGTTGTAAAGCAGATATGTGGCCAATGACAGGCCGAAGCCGGTATGGGCCAGCCATATCGCTAGAAATGTGCCATTCAGTTCTAGGGTTTTATAGTCTCTTAAGATGGGAACCAGGGCAATCTGGAGAGGGATAGCGAGCAAGGCCACGATCATCGTAAACATTCCCCGCCGCCCGGGAAAACGCATCCAGGCAAAACCATAGGCAGCAAATGCTGCAATCAAGATCGGAATCACGGTAGATGGAATTGCAACAGCCAGGCTGTTCAAAAACGCTCGGGACATGTCATCACCAGGGACGATTTCCACAGTGCCATCGGCTTTGGTGAACTCGAAATCTTGACCACCCCAAACCTGTTTATAGTTATCCAGTGAAAAATTCCAATCTACCGTCCATACCTGTTCTTGAACCTCGACCCGGCCGATACGCTTGTTACCAATCCATGTAATGCGATGTTTTCCGTCGGGTGATTCGATACCCTCTCGAAATTCTTCAAATGTACCGGTAGCACCTTCAATTTCCATAACACTATCGGGGTCAAAGCCTTCAGCCTTTGGATCAATCTCTCTTACAGGCTGCCATTCTCGATGTGGAAGTACATTCCACCAACCAGAAGTAGCAATTGCATCCCGATGGCGGAAAGAAGACACGAGAATACCTAAGGTGGGAACAGTCCAAATGAGGATAAGCAGAAATAGGGAAAAGTTTACAACAAATTTACCAAAACGTTTTCTGGTTGTGCCACTCATTTTAGAATGCCTCCTGTTTCCCAAATTGCCTCAGGTTATAAATCATGACTGGAATCACCGTAATGAGCAATACAATGGCAATCGCGGAACCAAAGCCTTTATTACCGGCTGTAAATGATTGCCGGTAGAACTGTGTGGCAATCACGTGGGTGCCAAACTGCCCACCAGTCATGACCCAGACCACGTCGAATATCTTCAGGGTGAAAATGATGATCGTTGTCCACACGGTGATAATCGTTCCTTGAATGTAAGGGATCATGATATTGAAAAATATCTGGATCTCATTAGCCCCGTCTATGCGACCCGCTTCTATTAATTCCTCTGGAATGCCTTTTAGCGCGGCTGAAAACAAAACCATAGCAAAACCAGCTTGCAGCCAAATGACAATGACGATTAGAAAGAGATTGTTCCATGGAATGATTTCGACCCACTGCGGCCAGGCCCTCGGTACACCTCCGAAAGATGCGACGATAGAATTTAGCAAGCCAACTTGCGGCTGACCGGCTGGCCGATATTCATAGATAAAGTTCCAGATGATGCTGGCCCCCACAAAGGAAATTGCCATCGGTAAAAAGATAAGCGATTTCGCTATCTTTTCATAGCTGCTGCGGTCAGCCAGTACAGCAAAAACCAAACCAAAGGCCACTGAAAGTGTGCTGCCAAAGACAACCCACATGATATTATTGCGGAACGCTTCTAGCATCAACCGTTCGGTGAAAACGGCCACATAGTTATCCAGGCCTACAAAACTATTACTGGAAATTTGTTCAACAAACGACAACCCCGCTGGGGGACCATTGCGGTCAAAACAACTGATCCAGAACGTGCGTAAGGCAGGTAAGGTCAGATACCAGGTCAGGATAGCTATTGCCGGTCCCACAAAGACAAACGGCTGAAGCCGGGCTGTCCACGCAGCTGGCATCCGTTCGACAAAACTGTTGAAAATCCAGAACAAAATGGCAACTCCACCGACTCCCCAAACGATAGCTACCAGGGCAATCGTGCCTCGCGACGCTTCGCTGTCGCGTAGAAAGAGAAACCCCAGGTAGAGTACGTAAAAGGCAATCGCCGGAATAGCAACAGCAAACAGCACACGAGCAATTAAGGAAAGAAGCCTCACCATTGGTGTCTGACTGCGTTCTCGGAATTTGCTGAGGAAATCCATCGTTCCACTCCTTACTAAAAAATCTGTCAAACTAACCGCGCGGCATATGCGCCGGGGAAAGATAAGGTGTTAGCCTTTACGGCCAACACCTTATCTTATCCTTGCTCAAGAAATCATCATGGTCGCGGCCAGGAAGCGTCGATCTCCTTAACAGCTGTGTCCAGGTCAATGGAGCCAGCTACGTAGCTGGAGATCTGCTCCCAGAAGGAGCCTGCGCCCACTTCACCGGGCATCAGGTCAGAGCCGTCGAAGCGGAAGCTGGTGGCTTTAGCAACGAGTTCAGCAATACCGCGTTCCATGTCCATGCCGTACATATCCGGGGTTGCGGTCTGGTGGGCCGCCAAAGCGCCGCCGCCTTCCAGAAAACCACTGGCTGACTGCGGCACCGTGAAGTATTCCATCAGGGCTTTCACTTCGGGGCGGTCGTTGAACATCACCATGACGTCGCCGGCCACCAGGAAGGGTTTGCCGTAGGCTTCATCCACAGGGGGGAAGTAGAAGAAACCGTAGTCCACGCCGGCTTTTGCGCCTTCGGGGAAGAAGCCGGTGATGAAGTTACCCTGTTTGTGCATCCAGCACTTGGGCGGTTCTTCGAACATGGGGGCCGGCGAGTCGCCAAAGTAGGTGGAGACGATGGAGGAACGACCGCCGAAGACGTAGTCGTCATTGAACCACAGCGCGCTCCAGGTCTCGATGGCGTTCTTCACTTCTGGTGAATCGAAGGGGAGGGTACCAGCGACCCAGGCATCGTAGTTCTCCAGGGAGGTGGTGCGCAGCATCATTTCTTCGGTCCAGTCGGTGGCGGCCCAGCCGGTGGCGGCGCCGGACTCAATGCCGATGCACCAGGGCGTGTCACCATCGTCGGCAATCTGCTGGTTCAACGCCATCAGTTCGTCCCAGGTAGTGGGGATTGCGTACCCGGCGGCTTCCCAATCATCCTTGGGATACCACACCAGGCTCTTGCCATTGAAGCGGTGGAACACACCCGCCTCCACGCCGTTGATGGTGGCCATATCGCGCCAGCTCTGGTTGTACTGCTGGCTCAACCACTCCTCAGACATCCAGGAGGTAACATCCACCACCACCCCTTTTTGCACGTATTGAGTTACCTTGCCCGGTTGTGGGAAGTCTGCGATGTCGGGGGCATCACCAGCATCAACGCGCACCGAGATGGTGGCCTCGAATTCTTTGTTACCGATGTAGTTGACGTCAATACCGGTGGCTTCTTCGAAGGCCGCGACACCACGGTCAAATTTCACGCCGTCCGGGTCGTTGCCTTCCATAGCGCCGTCAACCGTGACCGTCGTCCCAGCATATTCACCGGTCAGTGCTTTCTCAAGAAAACCTCCAGGCATCACCGCAAAGTCCACGTCGGGCGCCTCTTTCGTTGGCTCCTCGGTAGGTGCTTTTGTAGGTGCTGCTGTAGGTGCTTCGGTTGTAGCCGTTTCATTGCCGCAAGCGGTCAAGGTGAAAACGACCAAAAGCAGCAAGACTAATATTGAAAACCAGCGTTTCATCTTTTCTCTCCTTCTAGTTATAGCTGAATAAGAATCCTGAGTAAATTTCAGGCTGTTCCTGGGTTTTTGCCAGGGAGCTACTTAACAATGGTTGAATTCTCTTGCCTTTAAAGCACCACCTCCTTTCATGTCGTGCCTCGCTCAATGAGTTCGGGTTGCAAATTTCTATTCTGGATCTGTCGTGGAGAATCAGATGTCTCTGTCCCGCCTAGGATGGCGGCGCGGTCGTATTGCGGATCACGAGCTCGGTTGGCAGCACTTCGTACACCGGTTCGGTCTCCGGGTTCTCCAATGTCTCGAGCAGCAACTCCACGCCGCGTTGACCCGACTCATAAAGCATCTGGCGCATAGTCGTCAGCCCCAGGATGTCGGCAATCTCGACATCGTCATACCCAACCACAGACAGATCCTGGGGGATGCGCAACCCCAACTGCCGCGCCGCTTCCAGCACTCCCACAGCCTGCATGTCGCTGGACGCAAAGATCGCGGTTGGGCGCTCAGGGAGCGTCAGCAGCTTTCTTGCTGATTCCCGTGCTTCTTGGCGACCATACGAATTCTCATAATACTCTGGGCGGTAGGGAATCCCTGCGGCCTCTAGCGCCCAGCGGTACCCAAACGCGCGATCGCGGCTGGCGGTAAAGCCAAAGGGGTTATCGATCGGATCACTGACAATGCCGATCTTAGTGTGCCCCAGTTTGATCAGATAGTCGGTGACGAGCTTTCCTCCGGCGATATCATCTACAGCAACCTGATGCAGCATACCCAGCGCCGGATGGTGCATATCAATCAATACAATGGGCACACCCGCTTCTGCTAGCAACGGCACCTCCTCATCGGTAGGCGATATCGAGATGATCAGGGCGCCATCCACGCGCTCCTGGCGGGGAATCGTACGAAAGCAGTCGGTGCGCTGCTCCGGCTCCTCTATGTTATGAATGACCAAATCATACTCACTCTTGGCCAGCGTGCGCACCACACCACTCAAGCGTTCTGTGACGGATGGGGTGGTAAAGAAAGGGACAATGACCGCAATGGTCAACGTTCTTCCGGTAGAAAGGCGTTGCGCAACGAGATTAGGGACATAGTCGAGTTCTTTAACGACCTGCATGATTCGCTCGTGTGTCTCTGTATTGACCAGGGGACTGTTAGCTATTGCCCGCGAGACCGTCCCCGGTGACACACCCGCTTTTCGCGCTACATCTCGGACCGTAACTGTTTTCTTGACCATTTTCGTGTATGGAGTCTCTGAAGCCAATTTAATTAAACCGGTTTAATTAAACCGGTTTAATTGTACGCCATTTAACACAGTCTGTCAATACCCGGGACTGGTTCCGTTTAATGGGATAGTATCATAGCGCCGTAAATCGATAGCCCGGAGTAGCCACTATGAGAAAACCGAGCGCGAACAGTTGCCCAGAGTGCGGCAGTGAAGAAGTGAAAAGCCACACGACGTATACGATAAACGCGGGAGAAGAACGGGAAGAGTATGAATGTCAAGACTGTGGCAGTATTTCGGCAACCGGCGTGCCACACATTGCGGCCAACGCCTCCATCACGGCGGCGTCAGCCCCCAGGTACAATGCCATTACTGTATCGCAGCGGTAGAAGTGCGGCGGGGCGATCCAATCCGGCGGGTAGTTCGGCAGGTCGTGGGCGATGTAATCGGCGCGCACCTGGGTGATGGCGGCGTCGGGGAAGAGGTGCAGGTGCAGCCAGCCGTCGCCGAGGGCGTAGACGATGCCGGGTTCGGGGTACAGGTAGGGCGCGCGGCTCGGTTCCGGCGCGCCGAGGGTGACGCCGCGCTGCGTCAGCGCGTCCAGCAACGGGGCGATGGTTGGATGGGTGGGTAAGTCCGTCAAGGAAATGCTGCTGACTTCGTTGCCGACGATCCAGTAGGGGCCGGCGCACTCGCCGACGCCCGTGACGCCGTCAGGCAGCCGGTCGCCGGTCTCCCCGCCGCTCAGGCGCACCCAATCGCCGACACGCGCCACGACTGCGCCGCTGCCGTCGTGGACTTGCGCCTGGCCGTTCTCGACGGTTGCGCTGAAGTCGTGGGGCCAGACCGGCAGGTAACGCCCACCCAGATCGTCGGCGACGACATAAAGACAACTCTGATCTTCCACCAAAGTTCCGTAGCACAGGGCCGCCATGGTCACGCGTTCCCCTTCTGGCGGCGTTTGCCTGGGAAAAGCCAGCGTGGGCGGCGCCAGGGTATTTATGATCTGGCCGTCACGAACAAAGTGGATGATTGTCGAATCCATCTCCGTTTTTTCTACTGGCTCGCCGCTGCCGGGCAATTGCACAATCTCAAAACCCTGCGCCTTCTGAACTGTGACCGTGTACACTGCGCCCGCGCGCTGCACGGCCTGCACGCGATGATTCAATACCCACACCTCAATCACCTGCCCTGTATAAATTGCCTGTTGGCCGGCTTCACCGCAGCGCACGATCGCCGTAGTATTCCACAGACCCAGTTCCCCCCACATGAACAATTCACTGTTCCCGCCATGATAGCGATAGAAGTCTTGCCGAAAGGTCCTGCGCAGCGTTTCAAGCGGCACGTCGCCATAGCGCGGCAGCGACCAGATTTCGGCGGACTGTTCCGCTTCGGTAGGGCGCACCCAATCCGCCACGGTCTGACAGACGGTGAAAGGGACGCTCACTGTCAAGGGTGTTGTCTGTGAGGAGGAGGCCAAACTGGGGGAAGTCGCCGGTTCTGATGGGGCTAGTTCAGGAGACGACGCCGGCGGCATTTGCGCTGGGGCGGTGCAGGCCGACAGTACCATCAAACAGAGTACCATTATCCAGGGTTTTGAAATACGCATAGGTTTTCCTCTCCTTCGGGTTACCATAAGGCCGCCCTAGGCGTGCTGTAGGCCGTTGCATATTCGGCGATTCGGCGCCGGCAGCCGGGCGACACGTCGTCGGGCAAGGCGTCGGGCGCGAACCAGGCCAGGCGTTCTATTTCCCAGGTTTTTCTGTCCGTCAATGCTACTGCATCGCAGGCAAAGACGAGGATGTGATCGCTTCTGCCCTCGTAAAAGTTGGTGTACACGCCGAACAGGCGCAGTGGCCCCAACGTCGCGCCGACTTCCTCGCGGGCCTCGCGGCGGGCGGCGTCTTCGAGCGTCTCGCCGCGTTCCACCTTGCCGCCGGGCAGGTACCACTCCGGTTGATAGGTATGCTGAACGAGCAGAACTTTTCCTTCCTGGAGCAGCAGCAGGCGCACGCCCAACGTCACCGGGCGCGTGAGGCGATAGCGCAGCCGGTTGAGTTGGTAGAGCAGGCGGGGGAACGGCTTCATTGCGGCGAAATCACTGTACGAGGTAGGGTAGGGTCGCCAGCAGCGCCACAAAAGGCAGCGCGCCCAAAATCAGCAGCAGGATCGTGCGCCATAGGGTTGATTTTTGAGTGCATGTATCCATTTTATCACCTTCGTTTCTTTATAGTAGGACTGATGCAAGGCTGGCGCTTTTGCCCCGCAGCGCACGCTCAGGCCGCTGAGACCCTATAAAAATCTCTGCGATCTCCGCGCACTCTGCGGTAAATGAGCCTTGGTTTGCGTGAGTCTTGTATAGGATAGCATACCTTGCTTCTGAGTTCGCCTGTGGAAACCTACAGGTCGCATCATAAAGAGCGTCGTCGAATGAGGGCAAAGGTAACAGTTACTTTTGCCAGAACCAAGACGACGAATGACTCCCAAAAGTTCCTGTCCCTCTTTCTGGGGAACACTGTGCCATCTTCAGGTCATTTGTCATTTGACCTTTTGTCCGTACATTGTAAACTATGTTTCAGACCGGTTATGCACGGGCGGGGTGTTACCGGGGTATTGTCCGTTTTTAGTTGACCAAACCGGCGCAACGTAGCCAGCCGCGCGGTGTCACAAACTCTAGCAGCACCAAGTGAGAGGGGGATAATTAATCCGCCTCTCAACACTCCCCATCTGCTGACTGCCGGCGCGTTCATCTCGATGATCCTGCCCCTGACCGTGTTCTTCTCGCTGCAACGCTACTTCGTGCGCGGCATGATGGCCGGCTCTGTCAAGGGTTAGCAGTTGTAAATTTTACATACTACACACAGCCCGGCGATTAGTCGGGCTGTGTGTAAACCGCGTCAGGCGGCGCCGCGTCTCGTGCGTTCGCAAGAACGACAGCGGCGAGCGTTGTCTTTGACTATCTTCATAGACTTGACGTAACCAACGAGGATAAAAATCTTCGCCACGGAGATACGGAGAACACCAATTTTTAGGATTCTCTTCGCGTCTTCTGTGTCTCTGTGGGGATTTGCTGGGAGGACTTCAATGTGCTTCAAACAAGGGCGGGTTCTATTGGCATTGTTTCTGCTGTTGGGCGTGTGGTTGGGATTATGGTCAGGAAATCCGGTCATGTCGCAGACGGCAGATACTGTAATTTATGATGACGCGCTGTTGGCGGGCTGGGAAGCTTCAATTTACAACGATGCGACCATCAACATCAACAACGCGGCTCCGGTTTATCAAGGCGCACATTCGATTGCCATCACGTACAACGGTGGATGGGCGGGCGCATGGCTGGCAAACTGGGGCAGCGGTCTGGATGTGAGCGCCTACGATACGCTTCGCTTGTGGATCAACGGCGGCGACGGGGGCGGCTATCCTATCGTCTTCACCTTTCATTTTGACGGCGACATAGAGATCGTACAGACCATAACGCCCATAGCCAATACGTGGACGCGGGTGGATATTTCATTGCATGGTTATACCGCCTCTCCTTTTTATGGAATTGAGATGTTTAACAACTCCAACAACGCCCATCCTACCTTCTACGTCGATCAGATCGTCCTGATGGACACCGGCGCGCCCCCGCCGCCGACGGCGCAGCCGACTGGCGGCCCTGCCCTGAATGTAAACGTCACCGCCGAGCGGCACGCCATCAGCCCCTATATCTACGGGATGAACTTCGCCGACGAAGACCTGGCGGACGAGTTGCAGTTGCCGGTGCGTCGCTGGGGCGGCAACTCGACCACGCGCTACAACTGGGAGATCAACATTCACAATACCGGCTCGGACTGGTATTTCGAGAACGTCCCCGATTCTGCCGATGAATCGCCGGATGCTTTTGTGACGCAGGATCGGCGCACCGGTAGCAAAACACTGCTGACCGTGCCGCTGATCGGTTGGACGCCCAACCGCCGCGTGGAAGGACACCCCTTTGATTGCGGCTTCAAGGTCAGCAAGTATGGCGCGCAGGTGCCGGACCCGGATCGTCCCTGGATGGCGGCGGTGGATCCCTGGGACGCCGACTGCGGCAGCGGCCTTCGGGCAGGCAACCCTACCCCTGTCCCCATCACCGGCAACGACCCGCACGATACCAGTATGGCGATTACCACCACATTTGTGACCCGCTGGATCAACCATCTGGTGGCTGAATTCGGGACGGCGGCCAACGGGGGCGTGCAGTTCTACGATCTCGACAACGAACCGATGTTGTGGAGCAGCACCCACCGCGACGTACACCCGGAGGAAACCACCGCCATCGAGCTGCGCGACAAAGCCTACGCATATGCCGTCGCCCTCAAGACGGCCGATCCTTCCGCGCAGACGCTCGGCCCGGTCACGTGGGGCTGGTGCGCCTATTTCTGTTCGGGCGCCGGCAACTGTTGCTCCCCTAACCCCAATTCCACCGATCCTGATCGAGGCCGTTTTACGGAATGGTATCTGGAGCAAATGCAGGCGTATGAGACGGCGCATGGCGTGCGCCTGCTGGATTACCTGGATTTGCATTACTACCCCCAGGCTGACGACGTGGCGCTTTCAGAGGCAGGCAACGCCAACGTCCAGGCGCTGCGCCTGCGCTCGACCCGCTCGCTGTGGGATCCCACGTATCACGACGAAAGCTGGATCGAGGATACCACCGACGAACCGGTTCAACTCATCCCGCGCATGAAACAGTGGGTGGCCGAGAGTTACCCCGGCACCAAAACGGCCATCACTGAGTATAACTGGGGGGCACTGGAACACATCAATGGCGCGTTGGCGCAGGCGGATGTCCTGGGCATCTTTGGCCGTGAGGGGCTGGACCTTGCAACGCTGTGGGGGCCGCCCACCGCCAATCAGCCGGGCGCGTACGCTTTCCGCATGTATCTGAACTACGACGGTCACGGCGCGCGATTCGGCGACGTCAGCATCCAGGCGGCCAGCACCGATCAGGGGCGTCTGGCAATCTACGCCGCCCAGCGCAGTTCCGACGGCGCGTTGACGCTGATGGTCATCAACAAAACCGATCAACCGCTGATCAGCACCCTGACCATCACCAACTTTCATCCGGCGCTCGCCGTTCAAACCTATCGTTACAGCGCCGCCAACCTGGGCGCGATTGTGCGCGACCCGGATCAGACGCTTCTGCTGGGTAATTTTGTCCGCACGTACCCCGCCAACTCCATGACCCTGTTCGTCGTCACCCCTGGCGTCCCGATAGAGTGGACTGACTTCCTGTACCTGCCGCTGGTCTTGCGCGCGCAATAGACGCTGGAGGGTGGACGCCGCGATATCACAACAAGCATGCCCTTCCATCCTGCGCCCACCATACGGCCACAATGGTTCCTGGCTGAGGGTCGTCTATGAGATACCTGAGCGGAAGCGCGCTCTGTTCGTTCCGATGCCCTCCGGTGGGCGGCGTAAAGGTATATGTCACAGTGACCTCGGTGGAGTTCGTGCGTGCCGGTGGATAGCGCACTGCGATGATTGCGCCGGGCACGGCCTGCCCCTGCCGGGCGAACGCCCGCAGATCACGGTAGATGGTAATGCGTTGGTAAAACGGCTTTGCGGCGGCGTAGACCCATAAAAATCCCAGGGTGACCAGAAACCAGTAAAGAATGGCCTTTGGCATTTTATCGAGCGCGTAGCCATTCTCGGTGGGGGCGGAGCGCAAATAGCGCACCGGGATGCGCTGCCCGATGTAGAAAGCTGTGCGATTGTCTTCGGTGATGCTACCCGACACAGATTGCCCATCTGCCGTCTGGAATGTATACAGATAACGCCAGTTGAATCGTGCGCCGCTTTGCACGGGCGTAATGGCAACGATGCTGGCTTCGGTGAGCACCCAATCACTCCGCGCGGCTGCTTCGTGCGCAAGGCCGCGGACGCCTTGCCACAGGAAGAAAAATATTCCCATGACGGCCAGGCTGAATGCGAAAATGAACCCGGGCAAGAAAACGCATTGCCCCCACGTGAACAGCGCCTCACGGCGGCTCGCAACAAATGGCTCATGCCGTCGGTCTATTAAAGTGTAGGCAAAGGGAACACGGGATTGGGTCATCTTCGCTTCTGTCGTTCCACGCCCATGCTCTCATGGATCAGATGAGGGTGGGCCTCATATCGCTAACTCAATATCAAACAAATTCCCCCAAAACGCGCCGACTTCTCTCGCTCAATGTCGTACTGCCGCTGCCAGCAACGAAAGCCGCGAGTTGTTGTTCGCCGGCCGGGCAAGGAGCTCGAAGGCGAGGACGCTCCAAACGTGCCTTGCGTAAGGGGCAACGGAGGTGAACCGTAGCCCATCGGGGCTGAAGGCCAGGAGTGGCGGTCCATACTCGTGTTGGCGCCATGAACGGTCTCCTATCGTCCTCTGCGCCAAACGGCGACAGTGACTCATCATCCCCTTGTGCAGGCTGAGCGCGAGTTCCTCTGCTCCGGGTCGGTCAAATTCCACAGGCGCGGGAACCCCTCTCAGTGTAACATAGAAAGTTTTTGGGACAAACTGAGAAATCTTCTTTTTCCGAACTGCGGTTGAAACTGATGACGTGCTGAAAATCCCCTGTGCCCATCTTAGGGCTATCGCATTTGGAGAGCTTTGTTCCGCTGCGCTGCCTGTTGTGCCGCTAAAGCGGCGTTTTTCGGAGGGATTTTTGTGGCGGGGCGAAGCCCCGCCA
>Ga0116144_10002373_pt1 | contig 20416 bp, 21 predicted proteins | sample AD_UKC035_MetaG_FD_89746 | JGI IMG/M metagenome (GOLD analysis project Ga0116144, IMG submission 89746) | Active sludge microbial communities of municipal wastewater-treating anaerobic digesters from USA - AD_UKC035_MetaG | ecosystem: Engineered > Bioreactor > Anaerobic > Digestate | place: USA...
CCCATGCTGCGAATGGGAGCAGGCCTCGCTTCGATTGTCAACTCCGGCCGGCTTGCCAGAATTACCTGGAGGCCCTGTTCAGCAATTTTAAAGTACCCTTGAATGGATTGAGCTGCCCGCTCGTACTGCCGGATATTAACCGCAGCTAAAGCTTTCATGGTCTTCACGACTGACTGCAGGTCTTCCGTACTGGAAATCTGGCGGTGTAGTTCCTCACTGCTTTGCATGCTCCCCTTTCTTTTCTTGCGAATCACGTGCAGCCTGCGCGGTTTGCACCAGCGTGTCGATATCTGACGTGTCCAGTTTTTTGCCGTTCAGAATTTTTGTGTTAATATCAGTCGCCTGCTGAGTTACTGCCTTTCGAACTGCCGCGGCCCGGGTAGCTACCTGATCTACGGGAACCTGATCAAAAAGTCTTTTATTGACCGCCAGCAGAACTGCAATCTGCTCTGGTGCGGAGAGGGGCTCACCTTGAGGTTGTTTGAGAATCTCCCGTACCCGTTTCCCGTGTTCCAAGGTTTTTCTCGTCGATTCTTCCAGGTGGGTTCCGAAGCGCGCAAAGGTCTCCAACTCTTCAAACTGTGAATAGGAAAGGCGAAGGTCGGCTGCTACCGCGCGGTAAGCCGGCAACTGCGTCTTACCACCGACGCGGGACACTGATCTGCCGACATCCACAGCCGGTAAGATGCCTTTCTGAAAGAGCGATGGGGAGAGATAAATCTGTCCGTCAGTGATGGAAATGAGGTTGGTAGGGATATACGCGGAAATATTCTGAGCTTCAGTTTCGATGATGGGAAGCGCAGTGAGAGAGCCTCCGCCATGTGCCTGGTCGAGGTGCGTAGATCGTTCCAGGAGACGGGAATGAATATAAAATATGTCTCCGGGATAGGCTTCGCGGCCTGGCGGCCGGCGCAGCAGGAGAGAGACTTCGCGGTAGGCACGTGCATGCCGGGTAAGATCATCCAACACGATAAGTACATCCCGTCCATGCTCCATGAAGTACTCTCCGATGGACATTGCAGCGTAGGCAGCGGTATACTGGATCCCGGGAGGGTCTGCTTCCGTGGTCACCATGACCACAGAATAGGGGAGCGCTTCGTGCGCGTGCAAGTCATCAATGACCTTGGCCACTGCGGAGATTCGTTTTCCGATGGCGCAGTAGATACAGAGGACGTCTTTATCTCTCTGATTAATGATGGTGTCCAGGGCGATAGCGGTTTTTCCGGTCTGCCGGTCGCCTAAAATAAGTTCCCGCTGCCCGCGGCCGATAGGAATCAGTGCATCAATGACTTTGATGCCGGTCTGCAGGGGTACTGTGACCGGTAAGCGGTCCATAATTGCCGGAGCAGGACGCTCCACGGGCCAGCGCTCCGAGGTGCGGATAGCCCCCCGGCCATCCAGGGGACGACCGTGACCATCTACTACTCGGCCAAGCAAGGCATCGCCGACCGGCACATCGAGCACTTCGCAGGTCCGATGCGCTTCATCACCGGCCTTGAGATCCTGAATTTCGTCCAAGAGAATAACGCCCAACTCATCCTGTTCGACGTTAAAGGCCATACCCAAGCGCTGCCCGGGGAAACGAATCAATTCATCAGCACGAACTCCATGCAACCCGGTGATGTGGACAATACTGCGGCCTACAAATGAGACGGATCCTACCCGTTCGATTTCCAAGGGAGGGACATAGTTGCCGATCACCCGATCAAGGGTATGGAAGATCGCGTCGAGAGCGTCTGAAAGATTTTGGGGCGTAGAGGCCATGATGCGCTCACTATTGTTTGGACTGCCGCTGCGGGGCAGGCTCCTGCTCATCAGGTGCGGAAGACTCCTGCCGCGGCTGGGACTCTGCATCAGTACCGAGCGCTTCCCGAGTTTTTGCTTCCACCGAATCGAGATAGTGATCAACATTCCAGCTTATTTTCCTGCCATCGGCCCGGAGTTCAATGCCCATAATCAGCTCCGGGTTGGTTTCAAATATAATCTTTGGACCTTTGGCTAGGTGTTCATGGATACCGTCGGTAATCTTTCTTCGCATTGCGGGAGTTGACTCTGATGAGCTGCGCACGGTTAACTCTGTCCCGTCATTCACGAAATCCGCTAAGCTTTCACCCGTATCGGTTGTGCCGTCCTGTAATCGCGCCACGAATGTATCGACAATCCGGTCCTCCACAGCGACATCTGCCAGGTCACGGAAAACGTGGCGGGAGAGGTTGAACACTTCCTGAGCAGTTCGCTGCCGCAGGTTACTCAAAAAGGCAGCTTTTTCCTGGTCCAAGGATTCAAGCCACTGCTTTTTGAGATGATCGACATCATGCCGTGCTTCCTGCACGAGCTTGTAGTGTTCATTGTCCGCTTGTTGCCGGGCCTGGGCAAGCAGGGTATCTTTCTGCGATACTAGACTTTTCTGTTCTTTGCGTAGAGAAGCAGACTGCAATTCTGCTTCTTGTTTTTTCTGTTCGGCCTCCTGAAGCCGCTGTTCAATCTTCTTCTCCCGCTGATCCATAGCAGCGACAACCCGGTCGTACAAAAAGCGCTTGAGCAGCGCCAGAAGAATAAAAAAATTGATGACCTGAGCGAAAAAGGTAAACCAGTCGATGCTCATTGCCTATCCTCGTCCTTGAGCAATGATGTGGTTCCAGAACGGGTTCGCAAAGATAATGATCATAGCGATTACGAAGCAGTAAATCGCAAACGACTCGATCATGGCCAAGCCGACGAACAGCGTGCGGGTAATGGTGCTGGATTCGTCCGGCTGCTGGGCAAGGGCCTGCAGGGCCGTTGCCACGGCTCGACCTTGTGCAAGACCTGGCCCAATAGAACCAATTGCGATAGTAATTCCGGAAATGAAGATAGAGACCATTCCAATGAGGGTGACACTGTCCATAGCGTGCTGCTCCTTTCTCGCCACAGGCGAATTATTCAGCATGCTGCTTCTCTTGTACGCGGCTTGCCGAGCCGATGTAGACGGCTGCAAGAATGGTGAAAATGTATGCTTGTACCTGGCCGATCAGAAGTTCGAGAAGCTGCATCAGAACCGGAAAAAGCAGAGGGGCAATAGAAAGTAGAATTGCGGCCACAACGGTCCCACTCAAGACGTTGCCGAAAAGACGGACTGCGAGAGCAAGCGTGCGCGAAAGCTCTCCGATCACATGGAAAGGAAGCATAAAAAACGTCGGTTGCGTGTAGTGTTTCAGGTAGCCGAAAAAGCCCTTGTTCTTAATGCCGTAGAGAGGCACTGCACAGAACACACAGGCAGCCAGGGCAGCAGTGGTGCTTAAGGAAGCGGTAGGTGGATGGTACACCGGGACAAAGCTCAGGAAGTTGGCGAGGGCGATGAACAGGTAGAGGGTCCCAATGAATGCTAGAAACGGTTGAGGGTTCTGCCCGATGACGTCGTGGATCTGACTGCGCAGGAAAGAAATTATGGTTTCGAGCACATTCTGACTTCGGGAGAGGCGCATCTCGGTTGAGATGTTTCTGGTTACCAGTGCGGAAAACAGGACCAGCAGCGCCATAACGATCCACGTATACGCAATGGTGTCGTTGATTTTGAGCACCCCCCACTCCCACCATATCCGGCTGTCCGGGTTCAGTTCCATCGTGCTAATTCCTTCTTAGAGCAGTTTGGTACCGCTTCGATCTGCCTGGTACATTGTTGCTCGTAGGAGCATGGTCCGCACCAGCAGGAATCCCATCATGGATGCAGAAAGACCAGTCCAGTGAAACAACTGAAGCACGGTAAAGAACACGATCACCAAGAGCACCGAGCGGGAAACGAAGCTTCCCAGGAGCACAAACCCAGGCCGACAGGTCCTCCAAGCCACCCGAATGCTCAGCCAGAGCAGGAGAAAGTACACCAGTCCGCTTGCACATCCAATCACCAGTGCCGTGACGAGATCACCATGGTTGAATCCCATACGCTGTACCTGCGTGAACGCACATGTGGGTTGTTTCGTCGATTGATGAAAAGTCTAACGCTTGTCTCTGAGCTCTAAGCAATTCGAAGCTCCGTACCATTAGCGCCGAGTGCTGCTTTCCCGCTGTACCCAGAACCAGGCGTTCAGGCATCCAATAATGACTCCGATGATGAGAAGCATCAGAGTCCATGAATGCCTGCTCGGCCAGGTTCGATCGATCCAGATACCGACGGCAATGCCGAGCAGCGTTGGTATCGTCACCGACCAGCCGACAACACCAATCGTGCCTAAGCCGAACCAGACACTTTGATGGTTCTTTTCTTTTCGCCCTTTCACTTTGCGTTCCTCTTTTCGGACAATCTTTTTGAGAAATGCACGGTGAATCTCTTCAGGCGAGTCCCGGTGGATTCGGTTACCCATAGCGGTGCATCTCCAGGAATCGACGGGCGAAGCTGGCCTCGATTCTGGCGGCGGCCGAACGGAATATCTTTTCCCGCTCCGAGAGGGCCATGAACTCCTGAGTAATGGTTTTCCGGAGTGCTCCCAGGTCCGGCCCGCGAACAGCACGCCGCGTCGATACCGCAACCTTCTGACCGCATTTGACGAGAATCCCTTCGTCGACCGCGTAGAAGACCTCGTTTCCCTGATCATCATCAAAGGAAAGGAGTCCGGGTACCAATGCAGTGACGAAATCAATGTGCCGGGGCAAAAGAGTAAACGCGCCGTTGACCGCTTCGGCATTCACTTTTGTAACCATCTGATCAACTGCCACTCGTGTTGGGAGTACAACTTTCAGATTCATTGCTTTTTGGCCTCATCAAGGGATCCGATCATGTAAAGAGCGTCTTCCGTTTGCTTGGAATATTCTCCGTTAAGGATTCGTTCGCAGCCAGTGAGTGCGTCCTCAAGGCTTACGGTTTTTCCTGGATGTCCAGTGAACTGTTCGGTAACAAAAAATGGTTGTGTGAGAAATCGCTCCAGCCGGCGCGCACGGTTGACCGTATTCCGGTCCTCTTGGGAGAGTTCTTCCATTCCGAGCATGGCGATGATGTCTTTAAGTTCTTCATAGCTGGCGAGCGTTCTCTTCGCTTCCTGAGCAATGCCATAGTGTCGGCTACCCACAACCGGCGGAACGAGCATACTGGAATTTGACTGAAGCGGGTCGATTGCTGGATAAAGACCTTCACTCGCCTTTTTGCGGGAAAGAACAACGCTTGCGGAAAGATGGCCAAATGTATGCACCGCCGCCGGATCAGTGAAATCGTCGGCAGGTACATAGACTGCCTGGACTGAAGTAATTGCGCCGGCTCGGGTGCTGCAGATGCGTTCCTCGAGTGCGGCCAACTCGGTCCCTAAGGTTGGCTGGTACCCGAGCCGGGAAGGAAGATTTCCCATCAGCCCGGATACCTCCATACCGGCTTGGATGAACCGAAAAATGTTATCGACGAGCAGCAGCACGTTCTGCTTTAGATCATCCCGGAAATACTCGGCGACCGTTAGTGCTGCATGCCCCACGCGAAATCGAGCTCCCGGCTGCTCGTTCATCTGTCCATAGAACATGATTGTATTCGCAAGCACTCCCGCCTCCCGCATTTCGCGGTACAGCTCTTCACCTTCCCGGGTGCGTTCTCCAATGCCGCAAAAAACGCTGACGCCCTTGTGCTTGCCGGCCATATTGTGGATTATTTCCATGATAAGCACGGTTTTTCCGACTCCTGCACCGCCGAACAATCCCGCCTTCCCTCCACGTTCGAGCGGAGCCAGAACATCAATCGCTTTAATACCGGTTTGGAACACTTCGGAAGAGGTTGTCTGCTGTTCAAGAGGAGGTGGATCATGGTAAATCGAACGCCACTCTTCAGCAGAGAGGCCTTTTCCCTTGTCAATGGTCTGGCCAAGGACGTTGAACACTCTCCCAAGTATCTGTTGCCCGACCGGGACGCGCAACGTTTGACCGGTGTCGAAAATGGGAGAACCCTCGGCAAGCCCTTGTGGAGGAGTAATTGTAATACCTCGGACGGTAGTCGTATCGAGAAGCGTCTGCACTTCCACGATGACACTGCGGTCTTCTCCCGTTCTGAGAATGTTCCTCGTGGCTGGAATACGCTCCGGGAAAAGGGCGTCAATTACGCTGCTGCGAATCGAGATGATTGTGCCTTGATTCAGGTGCTGTGACTGCTTTACGATCATAGATTCACAATATCGGCCGAGCGGCTGCCGGAATAAATAGATGATATCTCGTATTCGGGTAACAGAAAGGTAGTATTTTGCTGCAGGACAGTACGCGGCAGCTCTGTTTGTCTGCTCTAGCCTGATCAGATGTGGTGGTCTGGCCGGACCACGTCATGAGAAAACGGGGGGGAATACCGGAGCAGGCGGCCTGAAATACGCACTTTGCTGTATTTATACGACTGTGGGGGAGAGGGTACAGTGAACTGTACTGAAAGCGGAGCCGGGCTGATGGTTAGCGTGAAGTCCCGCCTCGGATGAAAGCAGGTAATGAGAAAAGCAGCGAATTGATGAAAAAGAGCACCGCTATCTATATCGGAACCTCAGGGTGGTACTATGACCACTGGAAGAGGGTTTTTTATCCTGGCAATCTTTCTACGGATAACTTCTTAGCCTACTACGTAAAGCATTTTCATACGGTGGAGATAAACAATTCTTTTTATCAGCTTCCGCCCCGGGAAACATTGCGGAGATGGCGGGACAGTGTTCCGGCGGGGTTCCTTTTTGCCGTCAAAGCGAGTCGCTATATCACGCACATGAAAAAGCTTAACGATGGAGAGCAGACCGTACCTCGTTTCCTTCGGGCAATTGATGTCCTTGATGAACACCTGGGCCCGATTCTGTTTCAGCTGCCGCCCCGGTGGAATTTCAACGGCCGGCGACTGGAAAAGTTCCTCAACCTGCTGCCGGTGACATACCGGTATGCCTTTGAGTTCCGTGATCCGAGCTGGTTCACTGCGGAAGCATACGAGCTTCTGCAAAGTCACCAGGTTGCATTTTGTATCTATGACCTCGGAGGAAGGCAGTCTCCTGCCGAAGTAACCTCGACATTTATGTATATTCGACTGCATGGCCAGGAAGGCTCTCCTGAGGGTGCGTATACTGCTGAAGTGCTTGCCACCTGGGCCGGATTCATCGACGCTGCAGCGCAACGCGGAAGAGAGGTTTACTGTTACTTCAATAACGATCAGGCGGGCCATGCCGTTCGTAATGCTCAGCAGCTGCAGGCTATGCTCGAATAGCGGTTTGCACCCGTATCTGGCCCGAGGACACGCTCGCCTACTGGGTTTGCGTGCGGAAGTGCATATCACGCAGCACGGCTGGCAGCGGACTCTTTGTTTGTGAATAGAGCACAGAAGGAGGATCGCCATGTTTGGCAGGAGATTAAAGGTCTTCACGCTGTTCGGGTTTGATGTCCATATTGATCTGAGCTGGATCTTCCTGGCCTTTTTGATCGCCTGGTCTCTCTCCGTCGGGTTTTTTCCACTCCAGATCAAGGACCTGTCTGCACGAACCTACTGGATTATGGGAATTGTTGGAGCATTGGGGCTGTTCATCTCAATCATCGTGCATGAGATGACTCACTCACTCGTGGCGCGGCGATTTGGTATGCCGATGAAGGGTATCACGCTGTTTGTCTTCGGCGGTGTGGCTGAAATGAACGAAGAGCCTCCGAATGCTAAGGCGGAATTCACCATGGCGATCGTGGGCCCGCTTTCCAGTTTCGGAATTGCATTGATCTTCTGGGGACTCTCCTTTGCTGGAAGAGGCACGTGGTCGCCGCCAATCACCGCAGTGGTGAGGTATCTGGCAATGATCAATATGATACTCGGCATCTTCAATCTGCTTCCGGCTTTTCCTCTCGATGGGGGACGCGTTCTGAGATCAATCCTGTGGAAAGCCAAAAACAATATTCAGTGGGCGACCCGTATTTCCTCGCAGATCGGTAGCGGATTTGCAGTCGTACTGATTGTTGTGGGCTTCTTCAGCCTCCTTGGAGGAAATGTGATTGGCGGTATGTGGTGGGCATTAATTGGTATGTTTTTGTATGGAGCAGCACGGAATTCTTATCAGCGTCTTCTGACCTTGCGTGCTTTGGAAGGAGAATCGCTCGAGCGGTTCATCAACCGCAACCCGGTGACGGTCCCTCCCGGCATTTCACTGGAGGATTTGGTGGAGGAGTACGTATACAAGTACAACTTCAAGATGTTTCCCGTGCAGCAAAATGGCACGTTGATGGGATGTATCACCACTGCCCAGATTAAGGAAGTCCCACGGGAAATGTGGCCCAGCAGCAGCGTAGGACAAATGGCAACGCCATGTTCCAAGGATAATACCATTGAACCCAATGTTGATGCTACTAAGGCGCTGGCACGCATGAGCCAGACTAATCAAAGCCGGCTCATGGTAGTGGAGGACGGTCGTCTGGCAGGAATTGTCTCGCTGAAGGATATGCTGAGGTTTCTCTCCATGAAGCTGGAGCTGGAGGGACAGTGATTACTGGTACTACGGCCAACGAGACGTGAACATCATCTCCTGGATTAGCCGAATACTCCTCGTTTTGGCAGTTCTGATGTTTGCCGGGGCATGGCAGTGGACCAGCCTGAGCGAGTATGTTAATGCTGAAAAGATCGCGGACCTGGCTCATGCGCTGGAATACAGTACTGCCGCACCATTCATTGTTGTTGCTGCCTATGCTCTGGGTGGCCTCGTAGTATTTCCGGTCACAGTGTTGATTGTGGCTACCGCTTTGGTGTTTGCTCCGCATTGGAGCGTCCTTTACAGTCTGGCAGGATCGGCGGCCAGTGCGGCGCTTCTCTATGCAGTAGGCCGATGGCTGGGAAAGGATGTACTGCGTTACGCTAAAGGTGACCGGACTCAGCGGCTGCTGCAGCAACTCAGCCAGCCGGGCATTCTCGCTGTCGCCCTGGTGCGGAACATTCCTGTTGCTCCCTTTTCCTTTGTGAACCTCATGGCTGGAGCATTGCGAGTAACATTTCGTGATTTCCTTTTGGGAACAATTCTGGGAATGAGCCCCTCCATTATTGCTGCTTCGATTCTAATGAACCAATTCAGGACTATTCTGACGGACCCTGATTGGGTGACGGCTGTTGTTGCTGTAGTTTTTCTCGCTGTTTTTATTACAGCCAGCGCTTTGTTCAAGAAACGGCTGTTGCGCCGAGAGTAGCCGGAGCTGTGCGATGCTTCTGCCAAAAGGCCGCGTCCGACGAACCCCCACGAATTCAGCGTTTGTTCCCGCTCTACGGAATACCTTTTCTGCTGTCACCTACAATATTCACCAGTGGGTCGGCAGCGATGGCGTTCGCGATCCTCATCGTACCATTCAGATTATTCGAGCTCTCCAGGCGGATGTCATCGGACTTCAGGAAGTCTCCTTCGCCAGTGGTATGGATGTGATGCTTGCTGAGCAGGCCCTGTCCCGGGCGACCGGATTGCGGGTCTTTGCCGGACCTACACTGTTTCGCAAAGGCGCACATTACGGTAACCTGCTTCTTACCCGCTTTAAGGCCGGAGAGGTCCGCCGGGTCGATCTCAGCATTCCTGGGTCGGAGCCGCGCGGAGCAATAGATGCGGACCTTTATATAGAAGGAAAGCTGGTGCGCGTCATTGTAACGCACCTGGGCTTACGGGTTCGAGAACGATGGTACCAGGTCAACCTTCTGGCACAAGAGCTGTCACGCTGGCGCAGTGACTTCGTTGTTCTCCTGGGAGATTTCAACTGCTGGTTTCCTACAAGTATTTTTCTCTGGCGATTCATTACGTGGTTTGGCGGCACCGGATCTGCGGGAGCCACCTTTCCGGCGCATTTCCCGCTTTTTGCCCTTGATCGCATTCTGATCCGGCCTCGGTCTTCCTTGCTCAGGATGACAGTCATACAGAGTCCTCAATCTCAGCAGGTCTCCGATCATCTCCCGGTAAAGGCACTGATTCGGTGCTGATAGACTTGGAGACAGCTAAGGAGCAGCTGAGCATAGAGCAAAGAGCAATCAGTAATAGGCCGGATACGACGTAGGGGCAGGTCTTGGCCTGCCCTCCGCTCGTTACACTTTTAATGGTACTCTCAGAACTAATGGACAGTACGGGAGAATACCGGAAAGCGTAGCGAAGAATACAGGGATTCACGTATTTCCTGTCCGCCAGGTGACTTCTATTATGGGATACCAAGAAGTATGGCTTGAATCCGGTATTGGAACCGGACAGGATATAAGGAGACCGGAACAATGCAGAGAACCATTGCGTGGAAGCTCATGAAAGATATTCTTGAGCCTGCCACGGCTGCAACGCGGACCGTGACTGTCACTCTCAAGCAAGGAAATGAAAGGACTGGCTGGTGGGTGGCCCGGGAGGCACGAAAAAAGCTTCCCGACGGTATAAAATCATTACTTGTACTGGTGCAACCGCGAGAAGTAAAAGGTGTAGCCCGTCTGATTAGCGAAAGGGAAGGAAAGACGGACGCATTCTTTATCCTTGTATCTCCTGCAGGAGAAATACAGGATGTTCGGCGAATGCTGGACTTCAACGTGCGACTTGATACTGCTTTAGCTTACGTTGATCCAGATTTTCTTGCTTTGGATGGAGAACATCATCTGAACGGCATTACGATGCACGGGAACACTGAAGCATATGAAGTTGAAACCATTCCAAGCGAACAGTGGTTTTACTCCCGACTCGTGACCTGGATATCATATGAGACTTTTCTTCCACTACAGCGGGATCTTTACGATATGGCCGGTCGGCTTTGGAAACGTCAGCTTTTCGAAGAGAGTACTCTCGTTACAGGGGTTCCCACACCGGTTTCGGTCCGGACGATCGACTACTATGATGGAACGACGGTAGAGTGTTCTATTAGTGATGTCCGCTACGAGGCATCTGTTCCGGATGAGGCCTTTTCTCTGACAATGCTGCCTGCTGCAGTGGAATCAGAGTTCTGGCGCCTTTAGCAGGCTGCTTAGAAATCAGGCTGTCGCAGAATGGTTAAAGATTTGGGATCGCTGCTGGCGACAATAGGCTGGAACAGGACTATGGAAATCAAAGCTTTCAGTACCTGTTCTGGACATGTGCGATTTAGAATGTGAGAGTTCTGATTTTGAATTTAGGACCAAAGTCTGCAATCAGAAGTCGGCAATTCACAAGCCAGAGTCAGCAGCAGCACTAATTCGTCAGTCTCGCCTCCCGGTGTAGATAGAGGCTTCGGTGGGTGCGCTTCAGGCAGTATCCTGCCGACGGGCGAATGAGCCTTTTCAATATCCTGCCAGGACCCCAGAAATCCTGACAGCTGTATGCAGATGCCAAAATAACATGAAGGGGTGAACGCATTCAAACGAGCCATCCAGGGGCGGGTACAGATTTACCCCTTCATGTTTTTTTATCAATTGAATCGTACGCCAGTGTGCTTTCAATCCAGAGAACAGGTGCGTTGCCTATGAGTATGGATGCCACTCTAACTATGATTATGGCTGGTGGCCAGGGAGAGCGGCTGTATCCACTTACAAAATCCAAAGCCAAGCCGGCGGTAACGTTCGGCGGCAATTACCGGATCATTGATTTCACTCTTTCCAACTGTATCAATACCGGCATCCGGCGCATTTATCTGCTTACTCAGTATAGCAATGCTACCCTTGATGATCATATGCAGCGGGGATGGAGCATCTTCAACCATGAGCTGGGAGAATTCGTCCGCAACCTGCCTCCACAGAAAGTGCATATGGATTCGTGGTATCGGGGGACAGCGGATTCTATCTTCCAGAATCTGGGGTTGATTGAAGCGAATCGACCGGAGCATGTCCTGATCCTATCCGGTGATCATGTGTATAAAATGGATTATCGAAAAATGATCAGGTTTCACCAGGAAAGAGAAGCCGATGCTACCCTCGCCTGCGTGCCTCTTCCGGTCAGCGAATGTCATCACATGGGTGTTATCCAGGTTGACGACCGCTTCCGGGTAATCGGTTTTCAAGAGAAACCGAGACGGCCTCGACCAATGCCGACCGACCCGACCCGGGCTCTGGCAAACATGGGCGTATATGTGTTCAAGACCGAATCGCTGGTTCGAGCTCTGGTCTATAACGCACGCCGCGACACAAATCATGATTTCGGAAAAGATATTATTCCGCTCCTGATCAAGAATAACCCGGTCTATGCCTATACCTTTCGCAGCGAAGGGTGTGGGGAAAGCAACTACTGGCGGGATGTGGGAAACATCACGGCATTCTACGCAACTCACCAGGAACTGCTGCAAGAGCATCCTCCCTTCAATCTGCATGAGGAGGAATGGCCGGTGAGGACGTTTCAAGAGCAGGCTCCTCCGGCAAAGATCATTAATTCGAAGGCGTCTGCTGAAGGAAAAAAAGGGAATAAGGAAGGTATGATCAACAATGCGCTGCTGTGTAACGGATGCGTCATCACCGATGGATATGTTCATGATTCGATCCTTTCGCCCTTTGTGCGAGTTGAGCCTTCGGCAGTAGTGGATCATTCAATTCTGATGAAAGGGGTCAGTGTAGGTGAGCATGCCCGGCTTCGAAAAACAGTTGTCGATGAAGGTATTGTGATCCCTGCTCATTATTCAATCGGATATGATGCTGACGAGGACCGCCGCAGATTTACGGTTTCTGAAACCGGTGTAGTGGTAGTCCCTCAGGGCTGCATTCTGGACTGAACGAAAAGAGTAAATATTTCCCCTTGAACCCCGCCCTTGTGGGAGCGGCGCCCCCGCCGCGAATGTCTAACGTATGCGTGCCCTCACCTGGATCCGACAACAATGATGCATGATCGTGATTTTCATACGAGAAGAATGGTGCGAGTTATCCCGCGTGGCGCGGGACTCCACTGCTCCATGCGCTTCACTTCTATCTCCCTACTGCTTATCCGAGCGGCACTGTGAGGTACTGTGAAGAAGTGCCGGAGTGTACAAACAGAAGTATCTGCTTTTTATCTAACTGGCTTCGTATCTCTGCGAGAAATTCATCCACTGAAGAAATCGGCTTCTTATTGACTTCACTGATCAGCATATCCGGCTCAAGACCGGCTGCAGCTGAGAGGCTGTTCGAAGCAACCCGGGTAACGACGACACCTTCTAAGCCTTGGTAGCCGAGCCGTGTCACAATTTCGGGAGTAAGCTCCTCTACCGTCAAACCGAGCTTGTCGGTTGTCTCATTTTTTTGAGGACGAGAAGGACGTTCACTTTTTAATGCCCCCAGAGTGACCGGAACATGCTGCTCTTCTTTATCTCGAATAAGGGTGAGCGTTATGGTGCTTCCCGGAGCTGCCATCGCGATCAGATTTCTGAACGGGGCCGCTTCTTCTATTGGCTGGTTAGTATACCCGGTGATGATATCTCCTCGTTTCAGGCCTGCCTTGTCGGCCGGTGAATCCTGCATGACATTAGTGATGATAACTCCTCGTGTAGTATCGGCCAGGTTGAATGACTCTCGAAGTGTATCTGTAAGGGTTTGGACGGAAACGCCGAGGAAACCTCGGGATACAACGCCGTGCTCAATGAGCTGGTTCATGATCGCCTTGACCATGTTGATGGGTACGGCAAAGCCGATTCCCAGGTTCCCTCCACTCTGAGAAAAGATGGCCGTATTGACGCCTATGGCTTCACCCCTCATATTGATGAGCGGACCTCCGGAATTTCCGGGATTAATGGAAGCATCAGTTTGGATGAAGTCCTCGTAGTCGGCAATACCGAGGTTCGCTCTGCCTTTGGCACTAACTATTCCGGTGGTCAGCGTTTGGGATAGCCCAAATGGATTGCCTATCGCCATGACCAATTCTCCTACCAGTAAAGCATCGGAATCTCCAAGAGGAAGAGCAGGCAGCGCTTCACTACTGTTGATCTTGATGACCGCTACATCTGACGGCGGGTCGGTACCAATCACCTGGGCACGGAACTCCTTCCCATTAGATAACCGCACCAGTATACTGTTCGCTTCTCCTACGACATGGTTGCTGGTAAGGATCACACCATCAGAAGAAATGATAAAGCCTGATCCCATTTCCATCTGACGATACCCACGCTGAGATTCCGGCCGGGGAGACTGCTGTCCGAAGAATCGTCTGAGAAGCTCATCACTAAAAAGATCAAAGGGATTGTTGGAGCTGAAAGGATCCTCTCCGGATGGCTCTCCCACGGTTTTCTCCACCTGCACAAATACCACAGTCGGAATAGCCCCTTCGGCTGCAGTGTTGAGTGCCTGAGAGAACTGTCCGAGCGTAAAAAGAGGTGTGGTTGTCTGTGACCATGCAGCGAGAATGCCAACGCCTGAGAACAGCACAATGACGATACAAAGGATCGAAGGAGTCAGTTTCACCCCCGACGTAACGATACTCTGCTGTTTGCTGTCCATGATCAGTTTCTCCTAAGCCATGGTGTCGACTTTGTTATAACACGTCCGCCCTACTGATCTCTTTTTGGTGTCGGGGGATCGCGGAATGTTTCTGTTGTGAAGAATGCGAGTACGACTGTTCTCTGGTGGTGCCCTCAGGTATCTGGCTCTTTCAGTAAATGTCGATTTTCTTTTTCTTGATTTCTTTTGGCGGCAGAATCAGAGAGAGTACCCCGCCTTCATAGTTCGCTTTCACATTCTTTTCCTGCACTTCTCCGGGAAGCTGCAGGCAACGGGAAAAATAGCCTGACGGCAGTTCGTTGAGGAAATATTCAGCATTCTGATCCGCTGCTGCTTCTGCTTCTCGCTTGCCGCTTACCGAGAGCAATGTTCCATCAATATCAATAATGATATCCTCTTTCTTCATCCCGGGCAGGTCTATGCATACATGATAGTGGCCGTCTATTTCATAAAAGTCGACATCCGGCATCCACTGATCTTTCTTGCCTGTCGCACCTGCCCATTGTGGACTGAGCTGTTCGAAGATTATATCGCCAAACGGGTTTTTATCCATTGACAGTGGCCGTACTGATCCCTCTTTCGATGAAGTGCGCTGTCTTCCCATGAAAGCCCTCCTTACGGCCGAGTGGCCTTTTGATATTTCGATATCGGAATCTGTCTAGAGTGATCTCAGAGTTCATGTCACTCACTGACCAGATCCCTTTCTTCGAAGCGAGTATGTTTTCGCCCTTGTCAGCTGCTCTTCAATTTGACGAAATCGTAAAAAGAGCAGCTTGTCAGCTGGGTATACTGAGCTAACGCGCAGCCCGCTGTTTGTCGATGGAGATTTCCCCTTCGCGAGGGGGATGCAGAACCTGTCCGATAACTTGCCGAGAGAGGTGTTTGTCATCCTGAGTTCCGCTGGTAGCAGGACGAAGGATCTCACGATGACAAGCACCTCCAAAACGAGATTCTTCGGCTCGCGCCGGCCGCGGTCGCCCTATACTCTTCGATCCCTGACGGCGCGGGATTATTTCGTCGTCTCCAAGAAGATTTTTATGACTCCATCGATTTTGTTCCCATCACAAACAACACTGTTACAAGTGTGAGAACACCACAGCCGTTCGTATATGCAGGATTATCAGTATTTAGGCCAGTGGGGTGCTGTATTTCGTCTGTGGCACGATGTCGGCCGCGCCTGACAGCGGAACTTCGGCAGTCCAAATTGCAACAATGCAGCAGGAACATCCTGACCTTGGTGGGCTGCTTTCCACGGTGTTCGAAGAAGATCTGGTGGCATGGTTGCTTGATGCTGCCGCGACCTTACAAAAAAATACCGATGGCTGTAGGGGGAAATACTAGGTTTACCCTATTTCCAAGGTATGGCTTGATCTCATACAACAGAAAAAGAATACCCGTAAGGCCGGCCGTAATGGGAGAGGAGCGATGCGGGCAGATTTTTCCTGATCGAAGAAGAGTTCACGAACAAGGTGTGATCGTTAATGAGCTGGCCTGTCGAAATGAACGAGCCTGATCCACCGTACCGGACAGCGCTGAGTGCAGACATTTTGTTCAGGAAAAATGGGGAGTGAAATGCTACGAAGGGGGGCAGTAGTCATGCCCGAGCTGCCGCAGGTAGAAATTTACCGCCAGTCGGTGGAAGCCGCTGCTTTGCATGAGACAATCGACGCTGTTGCTGTGTACAACCACGACATCCTTGAGCGTATTTCCTTCGTCGACCTCAGGAATTCCCTCATGGAAACACGTTTTTGTGCTGTCCATCGGCACGGAAAGGTTCTTTTCCTTATTGCCGAAAACGGGTGGATTCTTGTTCTGGATTTCAGCGGTGCCGGAATCGCTACCTGCACGGATAAGGCGTTTCAACAACCGGTTGGCAACTGTCTCGATATTACCTTCATGAACGGGCAGCATTTTGTTTATGACTGTCAGCGAAGAGCGGGAAGAGTGATGCTGGCAAAAAGCGTCGAGCATTTTATCGAAGATCATCATATTGGGCCGGATGCTCTGGGGACGGATTTCTCTGCTGCTTATTTGTGTGAATCGCTCGAAAAACGAAGAATCACGGCAAAGTCGGCTCTGATGAAGCAGGAAGTAGTTGCTGGAATTGGGCCGGTGTATGCAGATGAAATCCTCTTTCAGGCGGGCGTTCATCCACGCCACAAGGCCGGGGATCTCAAGGAACAGGCGGTTGAGAATATCTTTTGGAAAATCAGGTACGTTCTTACGGCTGCTGTAGCTTGTGCCGCACGGCATTCGGTGCTCCCATCCGGTTTTCTGATTTCCGATCGCAGCAAGGGTGGCAGCTGTCCCAAATGTGGAGGAGATCTTGCCTGGGGAATGATTGCCTGTCATTCCGCATGTTGGTGTGAAAGCTGTCAGAGGTACTAGAAGGAGTCAAGATTCACAATTCAACATTGATGGAGTCGTAAAAAGTCGACTTGGGAATGACGAAATAATCCCGCGTGGCGCGGGACAGATGGCTGCGCTTCAGTCACGCCGTTGGCGTGATTATTCCCCGCCGAAGTCCCGCTCGAAGCGGGATCAGCTCTTTATCCCCGGAAGGCGGGTTGCGCCTCAGTTCAATATCCCCCGCCGAAGGCGGGACTTCCAACGAAGTGGGCATCACTTCGTTGCTCATAGGTTGCCGCCACGCGGCTTACTGGCGCTTTTTACGATGTCATCGACATTCAAGACGTGAGGTCGCTGATCCTTGGTTCTGTCTCGCACTTCATCAAGAGCCAGGATTTATGGTTCGGAATTAATCCGGCGCGATACTCGTAACGTGAGGCGAGTGCGGGAGGAAGTAACAAGCATGCCAGAGAGGAGATGGCAGTGTACCGCGATACTATGGAATCGTCGGGAGTAATACTGATGAAGGAAGCGATGCTGTGGAGATCAAGCAGGAATCACAAAGTGCGGTGCTTTCTCTGTGCCCATCATTGTCTTATTGCTCCCTCTCAGAGGGGAGTGTGCGGGGTGCGGGAGAACAGGGACGGTATTCTCTACACGCATACCTATGGATCGGTGGTGGCGACGAACTGCGATCCCATCGAGAAAAAGCCGCTCTACCATTTTCTACCTGGTTCGCTGACTTTTTCAATCGCGGCAATGGGCTGCAACTTTCAGTGTGGCTTCTGCCAGAACTGGGAAATATCTCAAGCACAGCATCGGGATGAGGCCAGCCGGCTCGGGTATCAACTCACACCAGACCAGATTATTCGGGCGGCCAAAGAATACGAATGTGAAAGCATAGCGTACACCTATACCGAACCAACGATTTTTTTTGAATATGCATTCGACATTGCCCGACTTGCCAAAAAAGAAGGGCTGGCCAACATCTTTGTAACTAACGGCTATATGACCGCGGAGGCATTGCTGAGCATTGCGCCCTATCTTGATGCCTGTAATGTGGATCTCAAGTCATTTCAGGAACGGTTTTACCGGAAGATCTGCCATGCCCGTCTGGAGCCGGTACTGGAAACAATTCGCCGGCTGAGGGAGGTCGGCATCTGGACTGAGGTTACGACGCTGGTGGTACCGCATGAAAATGACTCGCCGGAAGAACTCGCGGCTATTGCCGGGTTTATTGCAGAGGTCGATCGTGACATTCCTTGGCATATAAGCCGCTTTTATCCAACGGGGGAGTTCAGTGCATCGGAACTTACACCACTTGATACCATGGAGCAGGCTTTTGATTTGGGAAAGAAGAATGGACTTCACTTTGTCTATCTGGGCAATGTTCCTTTGCAGGTCAACAATACAGAATGCCCCCGATGCGGACAAATCGTGATTACGCGGAACGGGTATTCGGGTCGAAATATCATGAAGGACTCAACGTGCCCACAGTGCGGAGCGTTGATTGCAGGAAAGTTCTAAGGGTTTCACGTGTCGACATGATCTTGGCTAAGTCTCTGAGTCGGCGTTGTTCATTGATCGTCTAAGGAGCCCGGTCAGAGCGGGTGCTCGATAACGTAGATAATTGACTGATTATCGTGCCTTGAGGCCGGATTGATGCGTGGAACGTCCATATGAGACGCTGTTGCCAGGCAGGAGAGTGCCTTTGAACTAAAAAGAAAAAGGGGGGTCAGGGTTAGTTGAGAGGAGGTGCGGAAGATCATCATCAGCCCCCCTTTGAGGACACAGCTTGCTGTTGAACGTGTCTTGCCTTTGCAGCTTACGTGTCTCAACTTCACCGGCTGGTTGGAGCCAAGGAGTAATCATGTGTGACTGCGGCCGGGTGCGGTGTATTAGCTTCATGCTGCAGATAGTCTCGTGAATCACTCATAAAGTATCATGACCTGGAGGCTGTTCGTGCCTTTCAGAGTAAAAAAACCTCGTTGCAACGTTCAGGAGAGCATGGATTGTAGAGCAAGGAGCAGAGATGGAAATGTCGCTACGATGCAACTAAACTGAAGAATCTAGTTGAAAGTTCATTAACTTAATTGTAGAATATGCTTTATGCAGAATTGCAACTTCAGAGAGACGGTTGGTCTGGCTGAGGAAACTGATACGCGAGCAGTTTGTGCTCGCGTTTATTTGTTTCGAAGCCTTTGCTTTCTGAATAGCCGAGAATGGCAAAGACGGAAGCTACAGTATGGTGGTCTCCACACTACGAGGATGATACTAATGGAACTTGCTACTCCTTATTTTAAAGATGTTGGAAAATACAGAGTGTTTGATCGGGAAACCGAACGCGAGGCGTTTAAGCTTCTGGAGAGAAAGAAGTCAGCCTTGCTGCGTCTCCTGTTCGGAATTCCACTGGTTCAGGAGGAAGTACTTCGGCTCGAACGAGAAGTGGTTTCGCGGACGATGTCGGTGTTTGATATTGTTGAAGCTCATAACACTGATCTCGAAGAAGAACTGGAGCGTGACTTTTTGGCGCAAATCCGGGAAGCACGAGAGATTAGGGAGAAGAATCGATCACAGCATGACGGACGCAAACAGCGAAAGATGGTGGGGATGTTCATGCAGGTCCACTGGAATGAGAATATGGTGAATGAATTCATTCACTTGGTCGCTGAGGCATGTCAGCGGCTCAAGGTGGTTGAAAGAGCTCTGGTTGAACAGGAATCCGGCCTCTCCGTTTCCCGCCTTTTGCGCTGCAAGCAGCGTACCGATGAGCTGCGGACCGAAATTCACGAGCAAAAGGAGTCAATTGTCGAAGCCAATCTGCGTTTGGTTATCACCATTGCCCAGCAGTATGCCCATCGGGACCGGGGATTGTCTCTTCTCGATCTGATTCAGGAGGGCAACCTCGGCTTGCTAAAGGCGGTGGACAAATTTGAATACGAGCGCGGATTCAAGTTCAGCACCTATGCCAGCTGGTGGATCTACCAGGCTATCAATCGCGCCATAACCGAACAAAGCCGCACCATCAGGGTTTCCGTACGCTTCAGCGATACGGTTGAGAAACTGAATAAGATACGACAGGACCTTACGCAGGTTCTCGGACGCAAGCCGATGATGGAAGAAATCGCCGCTGCGATAGATCTTCCGGTCGAAGAAGTCATGAACATCGAGGTCCTGGCCAGAAGCGTGTACAGCCCGGTATCCCTAGAAACGCCAATCGGAGAGAATGAGGACACAACGATTGGAGAACTGCTGGAAAACAAGAAAGGTGAAGATCCGGCACAGGAAGTGCTGCGCAAAGAGATGGCCGAGAAGATTCAGAGTGCCTTGACTACTCTTACACCGAGAGAAGAGAAGGTGATCCGGATGCGGTTCGGAATCGGAGAGAAGACCGAATACACGCTGGAAGAGGTTGGAGAGCATTTTGGAGTGACCCGGGAACGCATTCGACAGATCGAGCAGGACGCACTGAGAAAACTCCGCACTCCGATAAAGGAAAAACTACTCTGCACCTCCTGAGACCAGCGACTGGCGTGAAAAGTAAAAAGCGCCAGTAAGCCGCGTGGCGGCAACCTATGAGCAACGAAGTGATGCCCACTTCGTTGGAAAAGCGCCAGTAAGCCGCGTGGCGGCAACCTATGAGCAACGAAGTGATGCCCACTTCGTTGGAAGTAAAAAGTAAGGAGTAAGGAGTAAGGAGTAAGGAGATCCTTCCCTGGTGCCCAGCCTGCGCATGAAATCACGGGCAGGCACGAGGGACATTTC
>Ga0116144_10002374_pt1 | contig 20413 bp, 18 predicted proteins | sample AD_UKC035_MetaG_FD_89746 | JGI IMG/M metagenome (GOLD analysis project Ga0116144, IMG submission 89746) | Active sludge microbial communities of municipal wastewater-treating anaerobic digesters from USA - AD_UKC035_MetaG | ecosystem: Engineered > Bioreactor > Anaerobic > Digestate | place: USA...
ATCAAAATAAGATTGAGATATGCCCGTTTGTCCAAGGAACATAAGAAAAAAGTTGTTGACCTTCCTTTAAAAAAGAGTATAATATTGTTGGATAAAAATTTGGATAAGGAATGTAAAAAGCCTCATGTTGATGTTGCTCAAAGTAACATTGCCTGAAACAGAAAAACCAGAAACTGCTTTAAATTTAGAACCATCAAAGGTTTAGCCACCTTAGCTCAGTGGTAGAGCAGGGCACTTGTAATGCTCAGGTCGTCCGTTCAAGTCGGACAGGTGGCTCTCTACAGTATCAAAGCTTCCCGCTGTTTTCGTCTCTTGGGCTTTTTTCTCAGGTGTATAGAATGTGTCCATCCGGTATAAAGTGGTCAACCCATATCTTCTGATAAGACGGGGAAAGATGGGCTGAGGATTAAAGACTTATTTCCAGTTCATTTGCAGTATGCACGTTGAAACAAACTGGAGGGAAATTGCATGACAGGGAGACAACGCATAACGAATATATGCAACCGTCTGCCTACGGACAGGATTGCATGGACTACGCTGATAACTGAAGAAACCCGAACAGGTATGCCCGAAGAAATAAAAGAAATGGAGGATATTGACTTTTACCGGTACATAGACTGTGATATCCTGCAATTCGGGAATGCCGGACTGCCTGCAAATCTTCAAGTTCCTTTGCCACGCCACATTAAAGAGCCTGAAACAGTAAAAAGTGAAACAGAAAATCTGCCTGACGGCTCAATTCTTTCGAAAGAAAAAACTCCGTGGGGTGCTCTTACTTCCGTTTACAAAAAAGGGCGCCTGATAAAATTCCCGGTTGAATCAATTGACGATTTGCGCATTCTGAAAAACATATGGAAAAACGCCAGGTACGTGGAGCCGGATGGATTTGAGAAAGCATATGCCGCGGCGGAAGAGAAAATCGGGGATTCAGGTATATTTGTACCGGTTACGGGGATTTCTCCCGTCCAGCAGCTTCTGCAGATGGACATGGGGATGGTAAATTTCTATTACCTGCTGCAGGATTATCCTGAGGAGATGGAGGAATTGTTTGATATCCTCCATAATTGCAGGAAGCGGGAGTATGAATTTTTTGCCAGCCGCACGCCTGGTCCGGCTGTTATTGCTCTTGAAAATACCAGCAGTACTTTGACGAGTCCTGCAATTTACAGGAGATACAGCCTCGGGCATATGCAGGAATTTGTCAATATAATGCACAGGTACGGCAAAAAAGCAGTTATTCACATGTGCGGGCTTTTGAAAAACCTGCTGCCGTCCATAAAAGAAACCGGCCTGGACGGGATTAACGGCCTGACTCCTCCGCCTATTGGAGATACTTCTTTTGAACTCAGTCTTGATGCACTCGGAGAAGACTTAATAATTCTCGGAGGATGCCCTGACTGTAATCTTTTTCATAACGAGTCTCTTACCGCCGGAGAAATCAAGCAGGCACTGACAAGGTTAATAACACCGAGGATACGTTCTGCCCATTTCCTTCTCTGGCTGGTTGCGGACGGTCTTGAGACAAAACTGGATAATTTTTTTATCATGCGCGAATGGATTGAAAAACAGGGATATTTTTAAAATGCTTAAACGAACAAAAGATACGCATAAGCAGGGTATTAGCCAATCAACCCGCAGGATTGAAAGCAGTTGACAGCGGGATATGGCGTTTGTGTTTTATACATCTGTTGATGTAATTACATGGCGCCAAGTCTGAAGATGAAATGGCAGCAGCTGCCTGTCATCAAAGTGCTTTTCTGCTCCAGCCGGATGCGCGGGTTGTATCCGGCCACTGTCGCATGGTCGCCCGAGCATATTAGTTTTTCACCAAGTTCTGCGGCGTTGTAGCTCTTGAATACCTCGGCATGAACGCATGCTTTGACTATGACTTCGAGGCAGTCCGGCTCATCCCTGACAATCTCGTATTCGTGCGCATCACTGCTGAAAAGGCATTTAAGGTACCCGATGTCCTGCCGGCCGCATTCAGCGGCTTTCTTCTGCCAGTTTTCCTTCTGTTTCTCGCGCTGGTGGGCAACAAGCGTGTCAAGCGAATCGGGACCGTAGAGGCGCTCTACGGTTCTTGCCATGAATATCATCTGTGTATCGTCCGCTATGCGTCTTCTGGTACCGTCCGACATGGAACTTCTTTCCGTGAACATCTTCTCCTCCCCTTACGCAGCTGTGCGTTTTAAGCGTTGGCTTTCCTGAATGCGGAAAGTTCCCTGAAATCTTCTTCTCCCATGGCATTGAAATGGAAAATCGTAATGCCGCCGGCCCCGAGCTCAAGAGCGTCTTCGGCCTGCCTGACCATTTCTGCAGGGGTAATTTCCCCGACACTGCTCTTTCGTCCTATCCCGTCATAGATGGGCGCCGAATTGCCGATTAGCGCCATCTGTTCGGCCAGTCGCCCGCGGTGGAATTCCCTGTCAGTGGAATAGTTCATGGGGCAGATGAAATCCATAAGTCCTTTACGCGCCCATTCAACCCAGTCCTGGCCTTCCACCAGCGAAGACCATTTGCCCCAGTCCTGGTTTTCAGGCAGGGATGAGCCGAAGTACCTCGAAAGGACGTCTTCAGGCAGGGGCAGGGGGGTTCCGAGGTAGTGGGAGCGGGCGGCCATAGAGAGTTTCAGTCCCCTGGATTTCACGTCCTGGTTTGCCCGTTTCACGAGCTCAAGGATATTTTCTCCCCTGAACTTCAAAAACTTGTATAGAATGCCCGGAACTTTCAGGTCCGGGGCAGTAACAGTGTCCATGCCGAGCAGTTCCCTGTATTGTCTGCGGCAGGCTTCGCACTGGCAAGGCGATTGGAGGGACCGGCCCGTGTCAAGGTACCTTATGGCGTCGAGGTGGATGCCGTCGACCTGGTGGTTTTCCATGATATCGGAAATAATTTTCATGCCTCCATCCCGTGTTTCGGCCCATGTTGCGCAGAACTGACGTTTGTGAAGCTCCTTTTCTGCGGAGCCGGAAAGGTAGCCGCGCCTGGCTCTTTCGTTTTCGGAAAGACCTGTTTCGGTGATGGGAAGTACCACCGGATGTACTTCAATCTTTCTTTCTTTTGCAAGCTTGAGAAGGCGGGTGAAACGGTCAAGATTGTTTGGATAATCAAGGTTTGTTCTGTACCATGAGTCGTTTTCTCCGTGTATGAAGGGCAGCAGGATATTTATTCCGCCCTTCCAGGCATGGTCCATCCTGCTTTTTGCCTGGTCGTCGTTCCCCGTGAAATCCCGGCTCAAATGACACCAGCATGCAATTTCCATTTGCTCCTCCTTTTGTCTCATTTCCAAAATGGCCTTAAACTTTTAAGTGTAATCCTGAGGTTCCGTATCCGTGATGATTATCTCTTTTGCCTTCAGGCATGCAAAGAATATTAAACACTGCATTATTGCAAATGTCAAAGTTTCTTAAAGGTATGGAGTTTAAATATGGAGAGTGACTTCAGATGTTCCCTCCCAGGGAAATGGAATATCTCCCCTGGGAGAGAACTGTGTTGATGTTATTGCTTTCCCTTCCGGGAAATTTTCTCGTCGTCTTTCCTGCCTCTGTCATCCTGTCGGCCTGTTGTAGTTCGTTCAAGAACTTTCTCAACAATTTCTGTTACGGAAAAATTCAGTTCAGGTGCGGCCTGTCTTTTTTCTTTTTCTCCCCTGCTCTCCCTGGGAATAATTCTTTCATATGTATTTGTCGGAGAAACAGAAGGTTCTGCTTCCCTTGCTATCCCTGGGGAAGAATTTCTCGAAGGACTGTTTTCTTCTCTTCCTCTTTCCCTGTTCTGTCCGGGGGAGATTCTTTCATGTGTATCCGTTGGAGAAACAGAAGGTTTTTCTCTTTCGGAAGAAGCTGGATAATCGGTTGACGGAGTGTCCTGTCTCCTGTCTCTTTCCTGCCTTTCCTGCCCGGGATTGGTGCTCTCTCGGCCGGTGGAAGGCCTGGTTTCTCTGTTCGTCTCGCGGGAAAACTCTCTTGAATGTCCTGGCTGTGTTTCCACTCTTTCTGGTCTTGTCCCGGTGTAATCGGGGTTTTCCCTGGGTTCTGCCGTGGTATGCGGCCGTTCGGGTTTTTCTCTCGTCGGAGCGGTAAGTCTTTCACTTCTTTCAGGCGAAATACGCGAAGGCCTGTATTCAAAACGTTCTCTTGTATTCCTGTCCATGTAAACGACACCTCTCCTGTGGTGCGGGTCATGCTGCCAGTAAGGATAGTCGTGAGGCCTGTGCACGGGATGCCTGTGGTACCGGCTTGCGTTGTCCCAAACTATGTATATGCGAAGGGAAGGCCAGTCGAACCATGTCCATGCGAACCAGTCTATGCCGATATAAACAGGCGAACCGAAATATATATACCTGACTCTGTAATTGGGCCTTGAGGGGTAGTACCAGTAATAGGGAGGATATGCAGGATATCTCCATGTCCCGTAAGCATAAAGAGGGTCATATATCGGAACATAAACCATGTGAGATACATATGGCTCTATTCTGATGATTTCCCTCTCAACGATAACTTTCTGTTCTCCGGTTTTCTTCAGGGTGCCGTTTTCATAAGCCATGCGTCGAAGTTCCTGTACAACAGCCATGACTTCTTCTTCCTGGCTGAGGAAAGCATCTCCGAGATTCCTTGTCTGTTCAAGTTTTTCGCTCAGGGCAAACAGTACATCCTTGAAATGGCATAGAGATTTCACGCTCGTATCCCAGTCTTTTTCCAGTAGAGCCCTGCGCAGGTCGTCCCCTTCCAGCCTGCTGTTTTTGCGCAGCCACCTTTCTGCTTCGACAATTTCAAGCGGATAGGTTGACGCCATAAGTACCTGGGAAAGGAGAGAATCGGGATAGAGTGCAATGGGTGCAAGCATTTGCACAAGTTCTGTCCTGCTAAACCTGTATTCGTCTTCAACCCCCGTATAACCGCTTGCTATTTTTCCGGATGCAAAAATAAGGATAACAAAGGATATAACTGCCATATTTCTCAAAGCGTTTTTGATGTTCTTCATTATATTTCACCTCCCTGGTGTTACTTCTATTTTTCTTAATTTTAAACAACCACTTTTTCATTATGAAGACTTTATAATTCTGACGTTTACCCGCGCAAAAAGTTTAGCGGGATTCACACAAATAAATCAGCGTCTTTTCTCTTTTGCCGATTTATACCTTTCGCAGCCTTGGTATGGGAGGATGCAGGATAAATCTGCTCAGGCGGTTTGCCTTCACATGTACAGGACTTTCCCCCTTTCTTCTATAATGGTTTCCACGAGAGCCACGACATTTGCCAGGGGGACGTCCTTCATTATTTCCTGCGCGGGCGCTATTATGTGCCCGCCTCCCCTGCCCAGCGTCCTGATTGTTTCGGATGCCATGCATTTGACTTCTTCAGGGGATGCGTAGGGCAGTAATTCCTGTGTGTCTATGCCTCCCCAGAAAACCAGGTCTTTGCCGAAGTTTTTCTTTAGATATTTCAGGTCCATAACAGGCTGGACAGGTTCCAGAACATCCAGCCCTATTTCTATAAGGTCGGGAAGGAATTCCGTTACATTCCCGCAGGAGTGCATGATAACGTATTTACCGTTACTCTTGAATACATCCCACAACCTTGCGAATCTCGGTTTCAGCATCTGCCTGAACATCTTCAGGGAAAAAAACGGGCCCGTCTGAGTTCCAAGGTCGTCTCCCATATGACCTACCTTTACATTATCAAGTTTGACTGCGTGTTTTGCAGTTTCCACCTTGTAGTCTGTTACCTTGTCGAGCAATTCCTCTATGAGCGCCGGATTTTCAGCCATTCCCGCCAGCAGTTCAGGGATGCCTGCCATGCCGTAGGAACGTTCATAAATACCGAAAGAACCGCATGGTATGACAAGATGTTCTCCGGACAGGTTGTCCAGGTCCCTTTTCATCCAGTCGTAATTGCCGGGTTGAACGGTGTCGGGAGGAGTCCATTTCCTTATCCGTTCTGAAAGAGTATCTGCCATCATGGCGTCGTGAATCCTTGGCGGCATGTATTTCTCAACAAAAGCCCTGTTGTTTTTCTGTGCCAGGGGGTGAAAACAGGCAAAAAAACCGTCAGACCCCATGCGGATACCCATTCCCCAGCTGTCGTAAACAACCTTATTTTCCTCATCCACCGTGCAGAAACCTTCCTTTTCCAGTTGTTTCATCAGTTTTACATCATTTCTGAAAAAGAGAGGATAATCGGACTTAAGAGGTGCAAAGCTCAGGTGGTTTTCAAGATATTCATCAAGAGTCCTGTCTTTTAGTCCCAGGGCTTCCGTGATTTCCCTGTCACGCGTACGGTCCGCAAATGTTATCATGCTCGGCAGGTAGTCCACCTTTTCGCGCCTGAGTACTTTCAATACCCTTTCTTCTTTTGTCATAATAAACCTCTCCTTGTTTTGCGCCCGGGAATCAAAGGTAACCCATCCCGGGGTTTTTGCCTGACCTAAGAAGCCTTTTCAGTACCTTTCCTGTAGGAGTTTTTGGCAGTTCCTCAACAAATTCTATTACCCGCGGTATCTCGTGGCGTCCCAGGTGTTCCGAGCAGAAACGCAGGATTTCTTTTTTGCTTGTTTTTTCTCCCGGTCTCAACACTATGACAGCCCTGGGGATTTCTCCGTGGAGCTTGTGGGGCTGTGGAACCACGGCCGCTTCTGATACGGCGGAATGCCTGCATATGACGTTTTCGACCATTCTCGGATACACGTTCATCCCGTTGACTATAATCATATCCTTTTTTCTGTCGACTATATAAAAATAGTTCTCGTCGTCCCTGTAACCGAGGTCTCCGGTGCGGAACCAGTCTCTGAAAAAAGATTCTGCAGTTTCTTTTTCCATTTTGAAATATCCTTTCATAACGCTTTCGCCCTTTACGACAATTTCCCCTATCTGACCGTTTTTCAGTTCATCGCCGTTTTCATCCGCGATTTTCATGTGAACCCCCGGAACGGGGATGCCTATTGAACATGGTTTCCTTTTTCCCCCTATGGGATTTACCGCTGTCACAGGGGAACATTCCGTGGGGCCGTCGCCTTCGTAGATGAGAATTCCATACCTGTCTTCAAAACTTTTCATTGTCTCAGTGGGAAGTGCGTCTCCCCCGGATACGCAGAACCGGAGTTTCAAGTCTCCGCATGAAAAATTTTCGGGTAAGTCGGCAAGAAGTCTGTACATGGCCGGAACTCCGAGAAAAATGGTGGCGCGCGTATCGCAGATTGTCTGCATCACATCTGCTGGTATGAATTTGGGGACTGCCGATACGGTTGCACCCGCGGCTATGGGCGTTATCATTCCGGCGGTTGCCCCGAAAGCGTGGAACATGGGCAGTACGGTGAGAAAGACGTCGGTTTCATCCACTGTCAGAATCTTTAGGATTGAATTGACGTTGAACAGCAGGTTGCCGTGGGTTAGCATTGCCCCTTTTGGAACGCCCGTTGTGCCGGACGTGTAAAGTATGGCCGCCACGTCCTGTTTCTGTTCGAGTTTGGGAATATTGAAATCCGGGTTTCCTTCCTCGAGGATTTTGCTGAAAGGCAGGGCTCCCGGGATGCAGGGCTTTCCTGATGCCACCAGGAAACTAAGGCCGGGAAGTGAATTCTTTACCTTTGATACGTTGTTTTCAAAGATGTCTGAATAGATAAGTCCCGCGGCTCTTGAATCATGCAGGATGTAAAGGATTTCTTCCGGGCTCAGCAGGAGATTTACCGGAACCACCGTGGCGCCGGTCTTTAAGATTCCGAAATATGCCGCCACAAACCAAGGCGAGTTTATGCAGTAAAGCCCGACATTTTTTCCCCTGCCTATTCCCTTTTCAGCAAGGAAATTGGCGGTCTTGTTGGAAAAGTATTCCATAAGTGCGTAAGACGAGGTTTTCCCCTGGAAAATCACGGCAGGCTTGTCCGGATATTTTCGTGCCGACTTCCGGAACATTTCTCCGAGCGAATTGAATTCTTCATAAAGCTGAAGCATGATGGCCTCCATTGGGGAGATATTATTCAATTCTTTCCTGTGGAAACATTTTTTCACCTGTAGTCCGTAAAGAAGCTGTAAATATTCATTCTGAATGTTTTCCGAACAGGTTTTTCAAGAATAACAGGTGTTCTTCCGCAACCGAGCGGGTCCACCTGTCTATAAGTTCGCGCGCTTCGACGACTCGTTCCTGTTTTATGAGTTGCTCTGCCTGCTTTTCCATCTCGGCCGCGCTTGAATTAAGTTTTTCTTCCATTTTTTCAATTGTATCCGTATCAATGGTAATCGATGCACACAGTTCGTACACAGAACCATCAAGAAGGGGCAAGGGGGTTCTTGTTCCACCCATGTACATGGGAAAAGCAAGGGATGCGGCGGGAAATGAAAACCATGCGCTTGTGAGGTATTGGGGATAGACAGGGTGAACGCGTATTGTCATGCCGGCTATGCTGTTCTTTCCATAGTTGATTTTTGCCTGAGGGTTGCGGGAAATATTCCTGAAGTCGGTAAATGCCGCGGGGGTTTCCATTTTTTCCAGCATCCTGTCAGCGCTTCCTCCCCGTGTCCGGGTAATGTAAAACTTGTTTTCGATATACCTGTATGTCAGGGAATCCATGTCAGAACTGTGGCTTGCGTCAAGGATTTTACCTTGCATGTCGGTGAAAGTCCATTTCGTGCCTGGCTTTCCCCCTGCATACCAGCCCTTTTCCACGAAAAGCTTCACTATCTCAAGCGCCTCTTCGCAGTTTGAAGCTTTTTCGGCAATGTACCTTAGCATCAGGCCGTTCATCATTCCAACATCTTTGCGTTTTTTTGCATTGGGTCCCCCCATGTCTGCCGAGGCTGCGAGTCCTTTTTCATTCACCATGACCGAAACATTTGTGGAACCCGTATAGGTAACGGCCATAAACTTGTTTACCCCGGTTGCGTTGATGTCCCAGATGGCCCCAGACTGTTTTCCAGGCGTATTGTCCCGGGTCCGGTGGAAGAAAGTGTATCCTCCATCGGCAAACCTGCCGGATAACACGTAGGAAGTGCAGTCGTCAGGTTCCTGGGGAATGAACCATCCGCGTCCTCCTGAAGTGAGCTGCCCCATGTAAAACATGCGTATGGCGTAAAGTTTTTTGTCTATTCCTGCCGCTTCAGCCGCAGCTTCGGCTTCCTCGAGCCAGTGAGGGGCTATTTTCCTTACCGTGTCCACCATGGGTTTGGCCATTTCGAGGAGTTGCCCGGGAGAAATGTTTTTGGCCGCAGCTTTGCCAAGCCAGGCATCCTGGTTTTTGCGCAGTCTCTCTGCGTGCTTAAGACCGAAATTCCTGCCGAATTCTTCCGGAGTTCCCGCATATCTTATCATCTCAATTTCGCAATTTTCCGATTTGCCCATTTTTTCTCCAGACTTTTTTGTCGAAACCCTGATGGTAGGCTTTTCCTCCGTGTCGATGGGCAGGTTTGAGATTGCGCATGAAACAAGGCAGGCCGATAGTGTTGTAATAAAGGCAAGTTTTGCCGCCTTGCCGGTTTTGTGCCCCAACCTGCCTTTTTTCATGTTTGTCTCCCCCATTTGTCCTGCCTGACAGAAAGATATTATACTGTTTTTCCGTCAACCTTAATTTTAATGCTTTACAGAACAAAAATCAATAATTTAACCCCGTCACTTCTGAAAATTTACCACGGCCTTTTTAAATGTTATAATATTGCTGATTTGGAAAAGAAGTTTAAATTTGAATAACAATGCAAAATAAGACTGAGGGAATCAATCGGATTAGGATTCAGGAATACCGGCGCATCCTCACTGTACAGAGTATCGAGGGAAGCGTATGGTAAAGCAAAAATCAATGATTCTCCTTTTATTCCTTCCCGTGCTGCTGATATTTACTTCTTTTTTTCTCGCAACTCCCGATCAAATTCTTAATGGAATATCCCGCATAGTTGTTTCTCCAAGCCTTCTTCTGACAGATTATCTCCTTGTCGGAGGATTAGGCGCAACCCTTCTTAATGCGGGATTGTGCGGATTTGCGGCTGTTCTCATGATGCTGATATGCAGGGTAGATGTTAACGGACCTTTCATAGCTGCAGTATACACAGTGACGGGATTTGCCTTTTTCGGCAAGAATATCTTCAATATCTGGCCTGTTCTTGCCGGCGTTTACCTGTTCAGCCTTTACCAGAAAGCCCCTTACAGGAATAATCTCCTTGTAGCCCTGTTCGGTACGACTCTCGCGCCACTTGTGAGTTATTTTTCTTTTGGAGCTGGCCTTTCTCCTGCGTCCGGTATTGCCACAGGTATTTTGTTCGGACTGGCAAGCGGTTTCATTCTTCCTGCCATGGCTTCCCATATGCTCCGTTTCCACAACGGATATAATATATACAACGTGGGTTTTACCGGGGGAATCATAGGTTCTTTCATAGTTGCCAACGCGCGCAGTTTCGGTTTCGAGATTAATCCGTCTTACATGCTGGCAGAAGAATTTGACCTGTTTTTCAGGATTTTCCTGAGTTTTGTTTTTCTTTTTCTCATGTGTGCCGGATTCTTTTTTTCTCGTTCCGGAACGCAAGGTTTGATGCAGCCGCTTAAGCGCATACACAGGTCTACAGGTCGGCTCATAAGCGACTTTACGATTGTGGGCGGGTATCCTGCAACATTTTTCAATATGGGATTCATGGGCATGGTATCCATGCTGTTTGTCTTTCTTGTGGGAGGTTCTATTAACGGCCCCGTGATAGGGGGCATACTGACTGTTGTGGGATTTTCTGCTTTCGGAAAACATGTGAGAAACTGCCTGCCTATTTTATTGGGAGTTGTCATAGCGTCTTTTATGAAAATATGGGAAACGTCCGCGACTGAAGTAATTATTGCAGGGCTTTTCGGTACGACTCTGGCGCCGGTTGCAGGGCAATACGGTTTTGCCGCGGGGATAGCCGCGGGTTTTTTCCACCTTTCTATAGTAATGAACGTGGGATTGCTGCACGGAGGGATTAATCTTTACAATAACGGATTCGCGGGAGGATTCGTAGCGGCTTTTCTTGTACCTGTTATAGATTTCATAAAACGTCACGGAGAAAACGATGAAGTACGAAATTAAGAAAATTGCCAAGATTGTTGATGAAGTTATCACCTATTTCATGTTTAATTACGGAGCAGAATCTCTTATCGAGATTAAGTGCAGAAATAAAGTTACCCACATGAAGTTCAGGTTTTCTCCCGTGGATATAGGTGAAAAGGAATTCAAAAAAATTGAAAAACGTTTTGCGGTTTCCCGTCATCCTGAACTGGAAAACTATTACTGGCAGCTTGCAGGAGAGGTTGAAGACAATAATGAAATTACCCTTGTAGGGATGATGTGCGATACATGTACCATGCATCTGAATAACAATATCCTTGACATGGAGCTTACCAGGAAACTGCAATAGACCTGACTTTATTCTTTTTCCAGCTGGCTTATCCTGGCTTTGGCTTCCTTTTTCTGGCTGGGCGACGCGTAAGGAAGTTCTGCCAGCTTTCTGTATTCCTTCAAAGCTTCTGCGTTGTTTTTTTCCGCAAGGTATGATTGGGCAATGAAAAATTGGGCCGAACTCTTGTAATTCTCAGGAGCACCTTCGGCCTGGATAATTTTTGAAAATTCTTCCCTCGCTTCCGCGTATTTTTCATCCTGCATACAGATTTCGCCTATTGCCAGACGGCCCTCATTCAGGTAGTTGATGCGCTTTTCACTGGCTGTAAAATCCCTGTAGAATTTTAACGCCTCGGGGTAATTTTTCATTGCCTTGTATCCGCGTGCAGCATAAAGAAGAGCCATGCTTTTGGTGGACGGGTCGGCACCCTCAATTGCAGAAACCTTTATTGCCTCTTTTGTTGTTTCTTCATAGTTTCTGTCAACCCAGTATGCGGTTGCCAGTCCCAGCTGAGCTCTTCCCTTATAGGTGCTTCCTGCTCCTTCTATCTGCAGGATTTTTGAGAAAGCCTGCCTTGCTCCTTCAGTATTTTTTTCTTCTCTCCATAGTATCCGTCCCGTCTCGATGAGGGCCTGCGCTTTCTGGACGTCGGTTGCTCCTTCCATCTCAAGGACTTTTTCGTATTCCCTGCGCGCCTCGGGACATTTTTTTTCTCTGTCGTAAGTGGATGCTATCAGCAATTGTATCCTGACAGCTTCTGCCCCTTTCAGATTGCCGATGTCCTTCTGGAATTCTTCCCTTGCCTCTGCATATTTTTTTTGTCTCATCAGGGTTTGTCCTACCACAAGGTCTGCATATGCCGATAAAGCCATGAGAAAAATGACCGCCGCCGTCAATCCGATTAATTTTTTCATCTATCCTCCTTTGCAGTTTATAGGTTTTATACATTCTGGCGTTCTTAATAAATTCTACCGCATGAAAAGGCAAATGTATAGCTTTACCATATTCCTGAAAAACTTCCGGCAGAATTCATTCTCTCCTTGTTCACGGAGTCCGTATGCAACAGCACCTTCCTGCCGTTTCCTGCAACTCTGTATATCACAAGTATCGCCTTGATCCTGCCCCCTTTGGAGAAGGTGGTGTCATTTCGATAGAAAATCGTCTTTAGATATGGCCTCCTGCAAATTCAAGAGGACATCTTTCTTGCTACTAAGAGGTGTCACTTAGTTTTCAGCCAACTTTGTTCCATAAGGTTAAAAGATATACAATATAGGACGAACAGCAACGGGATCTATTTATTCCTTCGTCTTTTATTGAGAGAAGCGTAGTGAGGCGGCAATCTCCAGGATTCGCTAAAACCTGCAATAACCGCTATACGACATTAGTTGCGCAATACTCAATAAGTAATATAATTTTCCGGAAAATAAAAAAAGTTTTCGTGCGCGAAAGGAGGTTCTTTTATGAAAGCGATAGGTTACTGGATGATTTCTTTGACTCTTCTTGTATCTTTTAATTTAAGGGCGGACACTGGAAATTCAGATAAGGTTTTTTCCATGGCTGACGAGTTTATCAGAACAGGTAATTATCAGGCCGCCCGCACCGAATACGAGAAACTGAAAGATTTTCCCGGGCACGGCAGGTAACTGGCTTTATTCAACATAGCGGAAAGCTACCGGCTGGAGAAGGATTATTCCGGTGCGCACAGGACATACAGGGAAATTTACGGGATACCCGAGCTGACAGCATACTACCGCATATACGGGTTGTTCAGGGAGGCAGAAGTATATCTTGAAGAAAAGAATTTTGATGCGGCAAGGCGGTTGTATGAAGAGATAGTAAAAACTGAAGGAGCGCTTCAATACCACGTTTTTACGGCTCAGCTGGCCATAGGGGATACTTACAGGGCAGAGAGAAAACATTCCAGGGCGAGAGATATCTACGAGAATCTGTTGCGGAAAGAAGAAAAATCCGTTTTCCCAAATGATGGATACAGGCTGAACCTTAAAGACCGGCTGGAAGCCATTGAAGGCTTGAAGGAAGGCGTGGAGGAAAAGAGTTTACAACAGAAAAGGGTTGAATGGGTCAACAGTCCAAAGTATGGGATATATGTATCGCCGAACGGAAGCGATAACAACCCCGGAACAAAAGAAAAACCTTTTCTTACCGTAAAAAGGGCGCAGGAAGAGGTAAGAAAGATAAAGTCTGCCAAAGGCATGCCTGAGGAAGGAATCGTTGTATATCTGAGAGGAGGCAAATACTTCCTGTCGGAGAGCATCAACTTCGGCAAAGAAGATTCAGGCACGGATACTGCGCCGGTTGTATACCGCAGTTACCCCGAAGAGGAAGTAAGGATAATAGGCGGCAGGCAGGTAAAGAACTTCAAGCCGCTTACCGACCCGGATGTTATACGGAGACTGCCGGATGAATCAAAAAACAAGGTATGGGTGGCCGATTTGAAAGAAGCCGGAATCACCGTTTACGGAGAACTGCTGAACCGCGGAGGCCACGGCAAGAGCAACCCTGCCGCGCTGGAACTTTTTTTCAAAGGCAGTCCAATGCATCTGGCTCGCTGGCCCAATAAAGGATATGAAAGGGTCGCAGGTTTGCCTGCTCCTGACGGGGAGATGAGGGGCAGGGGAAAATACCAGTACGGAAAATTTCAGTATTCAGGAGAACGTCCAGAAAGGTGGCTGGAGGAGAGTGATATATGGCTTCACGGGTTCCTCTATTTTCCCTATGCGAAAGAGCATGTGAAGGTTGGAAAGATTGATACTGAGAATAAAACAATTTCTCTCCTTAACGATATCCGATGGGGGCCCAGCTACCCTTTATACAAAGTCATGATGGGAGAAAAAGCTCCCTATTTCGTCTACAACCTGTTAAGCGAGCTGGATATCCCCGGGGAATGGTATCTTGACAGGGATGCGGGCAAACTCTACTTCTATCCCCCCGAAAGCCTTGACGGCAGTGAAGCCATGGTTTCCACCCTAAATGCTCCCCTGGTAATTATGGATAATTCTTCAAACATCGTGCTGTCAGGTTTGACAATGGAAGTTACCCGCAGGCACGGGATAGAAATAAGGGGAGGTAAGAATAATTTCATAGCGGGAAGCGTCATAAGAAATACCGGCCAGTGGGCGGTGATGATAGACAACGGATGGGAACATAAGGTGGTCGGCTGCGACATATACGATACGGGAGAAGGAGGGGTCTTTCTTACGGGGGGAGACAGGGAGAAACTTATTCCGGCAAGGCATACTGTGGAAAACAACCATATATACAGGTTCAACAGGTTTGACGGAGGTTACCGGCAGGCGGTGAGCGTGGACGGCATAGGCCAGTGCGTATCCCACAATGTCATACACGAAGCTCCCATGTAGGCGCTCTATGTAAACGCAAACGACCATACGATAGAATTCAACGAAATACATGATGTGCCTTATGAGGGCAGGGAGATAGGGGCGATATATTTTTATGGCTCGCCGTGGTGGCTAATGAACAGGGGAACGGTTATAAGGAACAATTTTTTCCATCACATAAGCACTAAATCTTCGCCAAACCGGACGCACGGGTTGAGGGCCATCCATGTGGACGGTATGAATGCGGGTATTGTTTTTGAAAATAATATTTTCTACAGGGTTGCCCAGGGAATAGCGAGCACTTATCCGGGTAACTGGATGACAAACAATATATTTGTGGATGCCGAGGGCATAAGTATATGGCAGAGCGACAGGTCTTATCTCTTTTACAAAAACCGGAAAATTGAAGACGGCCCTTATATGCGTGTGATTGAAAGAATGGTGGATATCCTTAAAACCGTTCGCGTAAAACAACCTCCCTGGAGTTTAAGGTATCCTCCTCTCGTTGAAATGATGGAAGACGAACCTGTAAAATGGGCGCCTATCCAGGGCAGTATCATAGAATGCAACATCAATACGGGAGGACCATCTTTTTCCGTTTCCAGAGCGATAAGCGCCAGTACTGTGTTTCAAAACAACTGGGATGGAGAGGACCCTCTGTTCACGGATAAAGAAAAGATGAATTTCAGCATAAGACCGGGTTCGCCCGTATACGGAATTACCGGCTGCGAACCTGTTAAAACGGATAAGATCGGGGTATGCAAGGACGAACTGCGCGCAAGCTGGCCGATAAAGAGAAGCATGGAAGATATTGGTAAATACTACAGAGTTGAAGTCAAACCCGTTGAAAACGTCAAAAAAGGCAAGGCGTCTCCCGCGAGGATAAGCCCGGCGCTGGAATACGGAATTCCTTACGCAAAACACCCAGTTACCGTGGACGGGCGGTTGGACAGTGAAGAATGGCAGGGTTTGGATATAGACAGAGCGTTGAAAATAGACCGGCACTGGGACGGACAAACGAAAGAATCCTCAAAAAGTTATGCGTGGCTCCTGCACGACGACAAATATCTTTACATAGCCACAAAACACGAACCGGAGCCGTTTACGGCAGATATGCCGGCTTCTAAAAAAAATCATGTTCCACTGGTGGAAGTATCGTTTGAAAGCCAGGCGGGGACCCAAAGCCAGGGCTGGTGGCCGGAAGACATGCCTACCGGTCCCATATATACATTCTGGGGCGGCGCCGGAGGAAAACTGGAACTGAAAAACAGGTTTGAAATTCCCGGAAATATGGTAAGGAAACTTGAGGCTTCCATTGAATACAAGACTGTCATATCCGACAGGGAAAACTTCAGCTGGATGTCGGAGATGAAGATACCTTTTTCGGAAGTGGGGATAAATCTTGCAGGAGTGAACAAACTGCGTTTCAATATGGGAGTATGGAAGAGAGCCGGCTGGTTTGCATGGGTTCCGACAGGCAGTTCAATATGGCTTGTTGAAAATGCCGGCTTCATAAAATTCCTGGAATAAAAAATTACACCGGGCAATCTGTATATCGCCGTGCAGGATAAAATTATTTCAGGTCATGGTGCATGATTTTTGCTTCCGGCAGATCTATGACTCCATCGTTGTTGGCGTCGTATTCTGATTCCAGCTCTGTATCCACCCTGGCTTTGCCGCGGGTTTTAATTATTGTATGTTTATCCGTCAATAACTGTTTTACCTCTGCGGGTTCCAGCCAGCCGTCGCCGTTTGCGTCGTATTTCTTTTCCACCTCTGTATTAACCCTCGATTTGGCATGCCTCCAGGAAAGTCTCCGTTCTTTCGCATCTATTACGCCGTCGTTGTTTAAATCGATTTTCTCTTTTTTTAGTTTTTTCCACGCGCTAAGTTCTTCGGAACTTACCTTGCCATCATTATTGGTGTCGGCCCTTTTCTCCCACCATGTATTTGCACTTGCTTTTTTGTTCTTTTCCCATTGTTTCTCTTTGGTCAGTTCCTTCCTGTCCACAACTCCGTCTTTATTCTTATCGGCATGGTATAAACGTTTATTCTGTGCGGGCTTTGCAGAAACATTGAAATTCATGATAAATAAAAAAATCAATCCTGTTACAGCGGCTGTTCTTTTATTCATCTCCACCTCCTGATAAAAGTAAAAGGTCCTTAAAAATATTTAATTTTATTGTATCACTTTCACAATAAGAATACCATAAAAAAGAAGCGGGTAACACTTGAATTTGTCATGGTTATTTTTTATTACTCTATTGTTCTTGTATCTAACCTTCCCAATCACCTCTGAAACCTGTGCTACACAATAGTTGCCAGAGATACGCTGGAGAGCTTTCTTGTTGTTTTCTCGTACATTTTTCCTGCGTTTATTCTAATTATACCATGTACCATTTGTGTTTTGAAATCTGATAAAAAGCGGAAATCCTTTTTTAGTGTTATAATTTGTACAGTAATCCGGATATTCCTGCAGCAAGGGGAGATAAACCCGTGATAAAACAAAAGATTGCCCTTTTTATTTTTATGGCAATTGCTTTAACTACTGCGAAAATTCTGGCCGAACCCTTTCTTAAATCAAAGCAGGGAATTATTCTCTGGGCGTGGGAAAGGCATGAAAACCTTCTGTTTTTGAAAGAAGGAGAGGCAGAAGTCGCTTTCCTTGCGGGGACAGTAGTTTTTGAAAATTCAGACACGATATTCACTCCCCGGCTCCAGCCTCTCATCGTTGCTGACTGTACGCCTCTGACGGCCGTGTTCAGGATTGAAAACCTCCAGGGTTTTCCGCCTTCTTTGAAACAGGCCGAAGAGTCCGCAGATATCATGGCCAAAATTTGCTCACGTAAAAACCTTGCAGCCGTGCAGGTGGATTTTGATGCAAGGGTTTCAGAAAGGCAGTTTTACGGAATCCTTTTAAAAAATCTCAGGAGAAAACTTTCCCACGGTCTGCATCTTTATATAACCGCGCTTGCATCTTGGAGCTACAAGGGAAGCTGGATTGAATCCCTGCCTCTCAACGGCGCCGTTCCCATGCTTTTCAGGATGGGGGCGGACGGTGCAGTTGCAAGAAATGGGCTTGCGGGAGAGTCTTTCATGCAGTCTTTATTATGCCTGGAATATGCAGGCGTCTCGCTTGACGAGCCTTTGCCCCACGCAAAATACCTGAGAAACCGGGTAATATTTATATTTAACCCGCGTCCCTGGACTCGGGAAAATTTGAATGAAGCTTTGCTGAAAATAGAAAAACATATCATGGAGGATACAAAATGAAAAGGTTCTTTTTTGCAGCAATGTTTTACACATTTTCGCTTAATATCTTTCTCTCTTTCCCTCTGTCGGCATGCGGACCTTTTTTCCCTGATTATGTCCGTACAGCGGAAGAGATTTCTTCCATCAGTTCGCCTTACACCTATAAGGCTGATTTCTCGGGCGTCTCTCCGGGGATTATATTCCCTTCATGGAGAGTTTCTTATCTTTACCAGGCATACAGGGGGATGACGAAGGGAGATGCGAACATGCTTGTTCTGCCGGGAAGCGCCGATGCATCGGCTCACATGGACTGGCTGGCGGCAAGAAAGAGCGTTACCGACAAACCTGCAGAGGTGAACAGGTGGGCGGAGGGGGAATATTATGCGTATTTCAGAAATTATCTCGACGACGCCTTTTTTACCGCGGTGAATACCCTCAACGAGCGCAAAAAGGTTTTTACAAGAGAAGAGATGGATATATGGCTCGAGGGACAGGACGAGGTGTTCGGAAGCAGTACGGGAAGGCTTTTTGATGAGGAATTTGAGAAATCCGTGGCAAATCCCCTTCTAAAATATGACAGGCAGTACCAGAGGGCGGCCGCCTGTTTCTACGGCAGGAGATACGGGGAGGCGGAAGAACGTTTCAGGAAAATTGCGGAAAATCCGGAACATCCATGGAAGGCATACTCTGCGCTTGCGGTGGGAAGAACTCTTATTCGCAGGGCTAATTTTGAACATGATATTGAATTCAAAAAGTACAAAGATAGTAAAGAAGGAAGAAAAAATGCCTTGAAAGTCAGGGATGTATGGCTGAAAAGAGCAGACGGGCAGTTTGAAAACGTTTTGAAAAACATAACGTTTAAATCCGTACATCCTTCGGCTGAGAGGCTGAGAGAATATATCATGTTCAGGCTGGAACCCCGCAGAAGGATGCTGGAAGCGGAAAGGGTTTTGCTCTCTGTAAAACACCCATCGGAGCTGGGCTGGGACCTGCGGGATTTTTCTATCCTGTACGGCAGGATGAGACTGGAAGACAGGGATTTTATTCTGGAGGAAGGCGGGGATTTTTCGCAGTGGCTTCTCGCATTCCAGGATGAAAAGGGGAAGCTTGCGGATTTTGCCGCAAGGCGTTATCTTGAAAAGAAGTCCATACCATGGCTTATAGCCAGTTTGAAAATCATGCCTGCGGACAGTCCTTACAGGGAAGAAATACTGAAAAGTGTTCCCGAAATTCCGGAGTCTTCGCCTGCATATCTGAGTGTAAAATATTACAGCTTTTATTACCTGCTCAAATCGGGATATGACAGGAAAAAACTTGCCGGGGAACTGGACAGTTTTCTGCAAGAGATAGACGTTAAAAAAGACCCCGCGGCATGGGACTGTTTTATCGGACTTCGGATGCGCGCTTCAATAACCATTGAGGATGCCCTTAAACATTCCCTGAGGAAAGTTGTCGCAGTATCTTACGACATTAGCCAGGGATTTCCAGGGAATGCAGTGCTGCTTGATAAAGATGTCGAGCTTTTTTTCAACAGGTACCTGCCACTGGAAAAATGGATGGAAATCGTGTTGAGGGATGACCTTTTTACGCCTGCCATAATGAAGCAGGTGCGTTTCACGGCTTTCATGAGGGCGATTCTGCTCGATGACTTTTCCGCGGCGGAAAAAGCCGCTTTGAAACTCTCGGAAAACGATTCCCGGGTCAGGGAAGATTTCCGTCCTTTCCTGGACAGCCGCAGCCTGGAACAAAAGAGCTTTGAAGCCGCGTTTTTCATCCTTCATTATCCCAGGCTTAACGTTCTGCTTGATTCTGCCTCCGACGAAATTATCGTGGAAAAACTTTCTCTGAGCAGCCGGGACGTTTACCGTAGAAACTGGTGGGGTACGGATATGGCATGGGAAGCCGCAAGGGAAGAAAACGAACTGTCAAGGGTCGAATATATGCTCGGTTTCCTTCCCGAAGGGACAGCCGCAAGGGCAGTGGAGGAAAATAAGCTCATGTCGGCCATCGCGGCGCCGAACTACCTTGCACAGGCCGTCATAAAGTATGCCGACGCTAATCTGAAAGATACAAGGGTGCCAGAAGCCCTGCATCTTGCCGTTCAGGCAACGAGGTATGCAGGGTTCAAGGATGAAAATACGGGAGGGTATTCAAAGATGGCTTTTCAGCTGCTCCACACGAAATATCCTGACAGCGAGTGGACAAAAAAGACGCCTTACTGGTACCGGTAAATATTCAGCCATGCTGAATACTTACGGAGCAAACGAGAATAGAGAATCGGGATTGACGTTTTCTGTCATTGCGAGGAGCGTGATTTGCGATGCGGCAATCCGACGTTTGCTGTCGTTGCGAGGAGCCTGACCCGTTCTGCGGGGCGGAGCGACGTGGCAATCTCAACCTCTTCTCCCGAGACTGTCGTTGAGATTGCTTCGTCTTATAAAGCAATCTCCGGAAATGCCCG
>Ga0116144_10002380_pt1 | contig 20385 bp, 20 predicted proteins | sample AD_UKC035_MetaG_FD_89746 | JGI IMG/M metagenome (GOLD analysis project Ga0116144, IMG submission 89746) | Active sludge microbial communities of municipal wastewater-treating anaerobic digesters from USA - AD_UKC035_MetaG | ecosystem: Engineered > Bioreactor > Anaerobic > Digestate | place: USA...
CGCACCCGAAGTTATCGCCCCCTACCACGATGTCCCCGGCCTGCACCACCGCTGCGAAGCCCGCGTCAATGTCCTCCATGCAGTGCTGCGCCAGTTCCTCCGCCGTTGACATATTCAAATATCGCGCCGGGATAATCGCATCCGTGTCCACGTTGTCGCCGTATGTCCAGACGGTTCCACTGAGCTTCATCGTGACACCTCCGTGAAACGTGAAACATGAAACGTGAAACGTAAAACGTAAAACGTAATTCGCAATTCGTAATTCGCAATTCGCAATTCGTTCATTTGAGCACCTCGTCTGGATGAACAATGCGCCCCGCAATGGCCGACGCCGCCGCAACCGCCGGCCCGGCCAGGTAGACCTCGCTCTTGACGTGACCCATGCGGCCGACGAAGTTGCGGTTGGTCGTGCTGACGGCGCGCTCGCCGGCGGCCAGGATGCCCATGTAGCCCCCCAGGCACGGCCCGCATGTCGGCGTGCTGACCACGGCCCCGGCCTCGATGAACGCCTCCACCAGCCCCTCGCGCAGCGCGTCCAGATAGACCTGCTGCGTGCCGGGGATGACGATGCAGCGCACGTCCGCCGCCACCTTGCGCCCGGCCAGAATTTTCGCCGCCACGCGCAGGTCCTCGATCCGCCCATTGGTGCAAGAGCCGATGACTGACTGGTCAATCTCCACGTCCCCCGCCGCGCTGACGGGCTTGGCGTTCTCCGGCAGATGCGGGAATGCGACCTGCGGCTCCAGCGCGCTCACATCAATCTCGTAGGTGTGGGCGTAAGCGGCGTCGGCGTCGGCGTTGACGACGGTGTAGGGCCGTTTCGCGCGCCCTGCGACATACGCGCGCGTCGCGTCGTCCACCACAAACAGCCCGGCCTTGCCGCCGGCCTCAATCGCCATGTTCGACATGGTGAAACGCCCGGCCATCGGCAGCGCGTCCACCGCCGGCCCCGTGAACTCCATCGCCTTGTAACGCGCGCCGTCCACGCCGATGAGGCCGATGGTGTACAAAATCAAGTCCTTGCCGCCGACCCAGGGCTGCAACGCGCCCGTGTAGACGAAGCGCAGCGTCTCCGGGACGCGCAGCCAGATGCTCCCCGTCGCCATCGCCACCGCGATGTCCGTGGACCCCATCCCCGTGGCGAACGCGCCGAGCGCGCCGTAGGTGCAGGTGTGCGAGTCCGCGCCCACCACCAGATCGCCCGGCAAAACGAGGCCCTGTTCCGGCAGCAGGACGTGCTCGATGCCCATCTTGCCCACGTCGTAGTGATGCGTAATCGCTTGCGCGCGCGCAAACTCGCGCATCTCCTTGCACTGCTCCGCCGACTTGATGTCCTTGTTCGGCGCGAAGTGGTCGGCCACTAACACCACCTTCTCCGGGTCGAAGACCCGTTCCACGCCCAGCTTCTCAAATTCGTGGAAAGAAATCGGCGCAGTGATGTCGTTGGCGAGCACCACATCCACAGTCACTTCAACCAGATCGCCCGGCCACACCTCCGCCACGGCGGAAGGCGCGACATGGGCAGCAATCATCTTCTCGGCTAGCGTATGACCTGCCAAGGTATCCTCCTGTGAGTTGTGAGTTGCGAGTGAGGAGTGAGGAGTTGCGAGTTAGGAATCTCTCCCCCTCCCCCTGTCTGCCGTCTACCGTCTACTGTCTACCGTCTACCGCTTCAACACCCGCTCGTCATCCGCGACGTAGACCGGCGGGCGGTGGCCGTTGCGGCGCATCGCGTAATCCAGCCCGTCCATGTCCCACAACAGGGCGTGATCGCGCGGCTGCGGATAGGGATCCCACTGCGCCCCTTGATACTGCTCTTCCAACATGACCTGTGCTACCAACTGCCGTACTTTATCCTTCGTTTGCGTGTCCATTGCTTTCCCTCTTTTGGAATCTTAGAGTTGTTGATTTCAAATTTGTTGATTTGCTATTCGCCATTTGCTATTCGTTATTCGTAATTCGTAATTCGCTATTTGCCATTCGCCGCTTCGCGCCGCGCCGCAATCAAGCGATTGAGCGCGAACATATACGCTTTGGCGCTCGCCACCACGATGTCCGTGTCGGCGCCGTGGCCGCTGAAGACGCGCCGCAAGCCGCCGTTCACCGGCTCGTCGGCCTGCACGCGGATGGTGACGCGGCCCACCGCGTCAATCCCCTCGGTCACGGCCTGCACCGAGAACTCGATGAGCTGATTCGGCTCGCCGATGACGCGGTTGATGGCGCGATAGATGGCGTCCACCGGCCCCGTGCCGTGGTCGGCGTCGCACACCGTTGTGCCATCCGGCCCGGTGATGCGCACCGTCGCCGTGGGGATGCTGTTGTTGCCGCAGCTTACCTGCACTTGCTCCAGGTGATAGGTTTCCTGGAAGAACATCCCCACCTCGTCGTTGACAATCGCTTCAAGATCGCGCGTGTCCACCGTCTTCTTACGATCCGCCACGACCAGGAAGCGCTCGTACACCTTCTCAAATTGCTCGTCATCCAGGTGATAGCCCAACTCCGCCAGCCGGTGCCGCAGCCCGTGCCGTCCCGACCGCGCCGAGAGGATGATGGCCGAATCCGGCACGCCCACGTCCTGCGGGTTGATGATCTCGTAAGTCATGCGCTCTTTGAGCACGCCGTCCTGATGGATGCCCGACGAGTGCGCGAAGGCGTTGGCCCCGACGATAGCCTTGTTCGGCTGCACCGGGATACCCGTCAGGTTGCTCACCAAGCGGCTGATCGAGTAAAAGTGCTGCGACTTGATGCCGGTCTGGACGCTATACACATCGCGGCGGGTCTTGAGCGCCATCACCACCTCTTCCATCGAGGTGTTCCCGGCCCGCTCGCCGATGCCGTTGACCGTCACCTCCACCTGCCGCGCGCCGTTGAGGACGCCCGCCAGCGTGTTGGCCGTCGCCATCCCCAGGTCGTTGTGGCAGTGGACGGAAATAATGGCTTTGTCAATGTTGGGAACGTTATTTTTGATCCCCGCGATGAGCGCCCCGAATTCGGCGGGTGTGGAATAGCCGGTGGTGTCGGGGATGTTGACGACGGTAGCCCCGGCGGCAATGACGGCTTCCACCACGCGGTACAGGTACTCCGGATCGGCGCGGCCCGCGTCTTCGGCAAAATATTCGATGTCGTCCGTGTACTGCCGGGCAATCTTGACCGCGTTGACGCCCATGGTCAGCGCCTCGTCACGGCTCATGCGGAGCTTGTGCTGCAAATGCACGTCCGACACGCCCAGCCCGGTGTGAATCCGGGGATGCGCCGCGCCCTTAAGCGCCGCCGCCGCTACCTCGATGTCCTGCGGACGCGCGCGCGTCAGGCCGCAGACCGTACACTCGCGGATTTCCGCCGAGATGCGCTCCACCGCTTTGAAGTCGCCCGGCGACGAGATCGGGAATCCCGCCTCGATTACGTCCACGCCCATGTCCTGCAACGCGCGGGCGATCTCGATCTTCTCGTCAATGTTCAGCGCCGCGCCCGGCGATTGCTCCCCATCGCGCAGCGTCGTATCGAAAACCTGTACCTTGTTATGAATGCCAACCCCATCGTCGTCCATTCTGGTCCATCCTCCTCAGCGAGTAGCGAGTTAGGAGTGAGGAATTAGGAGTTAGGATGTTCCCTCACTCCTCACTCCTAACTCCTCACTCCTAACTACTTCCCCCAATTCTCCGGTCGCAACGACCGCACGGCGGCGCCGGCGCGCCACATCTCCGATTCGCGCATCTCGCGCAGTTCCGCTTCCAGCTTCTCGCGGTAATCGGGCGCGCTATTGGCTTCGAGGACGACGCGCGTCTGCTCGCCGGAAACGACGCTCTCGTACAGCCAATCGAACACCGGCTCCACGGCCTTGCGGAATTGATGCCGCCAATCGAGGGCGCCGCGCTGCGCGGTGGTGGAGCAGTTGGCGTACATCCAGTCCATGCCGTTTTTATCCACCAGGCGGATGAGGCTTTGCGTCAGTTCCTCGACGGTCTCGTTGAAAGCCTCGCTCGGCGTGTGGCCGTGCTTGCGGAGTAGGTTGTATTGCGCCTCCATGATGCCCGCCAGCGCGCCCATCAGCACGCCGCGCTCGCCGGTGAGGTCGCTGTGGACTTCGTTAGCGAAGGTGGTGGGGAAGAGGTAGCCCGCGCCGATGGCGATGCCCAGCGCGATGGTGCGCTCTTCCGCGCGCCCGGTGAAGTCTTGCTCGACGGCGAAGCTGGCGTTGATGCCGCTCCCGGCGAGGAAGTTCGCGCGCACGCTCGTCCCTGAGCCTTTGGGCGCGACGAGAATCACGTCCACATCCGCCGGCGGAACGACGCCCGTTTGCTCGCGGTAGACGATGGAGAAGCCGTGCGAGAAGTACAGGGCGTCGCCTTTCTTCAAGTGCGGCTTGATGCGCGGCCAGGTCATCATCTGCGCGGCGTCCGAGACCAGATATTGGATGATCGTGCCGCGATCCACGGCCTCTTCGAGGTCGAACAGCGTCTCGCCGGGAACCCAGCCGTCCTTCACGGCCTTGTCCCACGCGGCCTGATCGCCTTTCCACTGCCCGACGATCACGTGAATGCCGTTTTCGCGCATATTGAGCGATTGCGCCGGCCCCTGCACGCCGTAACCGAGCACCGCCACGACTTCATCCTTCAAGACCTCCCGCGCCTTCTCCAGCGAGAACTCCTCACGGGTCACTACATCTTCGACTACGCCACCGAAATCAATCTTTGTCATTGTGTCCTCTCCTCTGTTAATTTGGGGGATTGGGGACTAGGGACTAGGGATTGGGGAAAACTCAATCCCCAATCCCCATCCCTAATCCCTAATCCCTATTCCCTATTCCCTGCTTCCTGCCCCGCCGCGCGCCATCGCCACGCGCCCCGTGCGCACCATTTCGAGGATGCCGTAGGGCTTGAGCACTTCGGCCAGGCCGTCAATCTTGTCCTCTGTGCCGGTCGCTTCGACCATCACGGAATCCACGCCCACGTCCACCACGCGCGCGCGGAACGTGTCCACGAGCTGCATCACTTCCGAGCGGGTGCTGCCGCCCTCGGTGCGCACCTTGATAAGCGCCAGGTCTCGCGCCACCACAGGCTGTTCGGTGATGTCCTCCACCTGGATGACGTTGACCAGCTTGTAGAGATTCTGCACGACCTTTTCCGCGTCGGTGTGCGTACTGTCCACCACAATGGTCATCCGCGAGATGCCGTCTCGCTCGGTGTGTCCAACGGTCAGGCTTTCAATGTTGTAATTCCGGCGGCGGAACAGGCTGGCTACGCGGGTCAGCACGCCGGGCTTGTCTTCAACCAGAGCAATCAATGTGTTTTTCATGGCTATGCCTCCAGCTTTTCCAGTTCGATGAGCGGCCGCTCGATCATCTCGTGCAGCGCGGCGCCGGTCGGGACCATCGGGTAGACGTTGGCCTCGTCGCCTTCTTGGGCAACCTGGAACTCGATGAAGGCCGGCCCGTTGTGAACGTGCGCCTCGGCGATAGCCTCGCGGGCCTCGCGGCGATTCGTCGCGCGCCACGCGCGGATGCCGTAGGCTTCGACGAGTTGGACGAAGTCCGGGTTGATCAGCGGCGTGGCCTCGTAGTTCTTGCCGTAGAAAAACTCCTGCCACTGCCGCACCATCCCCAGATAGCCGTTGTTGGAGAGGGCGATGCGGACAGGCAACTTTTCCTGCACAATGGTCGCCAAATCGTGCAACGTCATCTGGAAGCCGCCATCCCCCAGAATGGCCCACACCTCGGCGTCGGGCTGCGCCACCTGCGCGCCGATGGCCGCCGGCAACCCAAACCCCATCGTCCCCTGCCCGCCGGAGGTGACAATGCGCTGGGGGCGGTCGAGTGGATAATACTGCGCCGCCCACATCTGGTGCTGCCCCACGTCGGTGACGAGAATGGCGTCGCCGCGCGTGGCCTCCCAGATTTCGTTGATGAAGTGCGGCGCGGCCAGGTGGCCGTTTCAGGCCGGTTGATGATGTCACGCCGGCGATTCTGCGCCCGCCACTCGTCAATCTGTGCCAGCCAGGCAGGATGCTGTGTCTCGTTGACCAGCGGCAGCAGTTGTTCCAACACCTGGCGCAAGTCGCCGTGAATGGGCACGTCCACCTGGACGATCTTGTTTAACTCGGCGGCGTCCATATCCACGTGGACCTTGCGCGCGTTGGGGGCGTAGCGCTTCAAATTGCCGGTCACGCGGTCGGAGAAGCGCATCCCGAAGGCCAAAATCAGGTCGGCCTCCTGGATGGCGCGGTTGGCGAAGACCTCGCCGTGCATCCCCATCATCGCCAACGCCAGCGGGTGCGATTCTGGGAAGCCGCCCTTGCCGAGCAGCGTGTATGCCACCGGCGTCTCCGTCCTCTCGGCGAAGGCGCGCAGTGCGTCCGCCGCGCCCGACATCTGCACCCCGCGCCCGGCCAGAATGACGGGCCGCTGGGCGCCGTTGATGAGGTCGGCGGCTTTTTGAACCAGCGCAGGGTCACCTGCGCCAACGGGCCGATAGCCCGGCAGGTCAATCTCCTTCTCCGGCAGCGTGAAGTTGGTAGCCGCAATCTGCACGTCTTTGGGTATATCAATTAACACCGGGCCGGGCCGCCCGCTGCGCGCGATGTAGAACGCCTCGTGAATGACCTCGGCCAGTTCGCTCACGTCCGCCACCAGATAGTTGTGCTTGGTGATGGGCAGCGTGATGCCGGTGATGTCCACTTCCTGGAAAGCGTCGGTGCCCAAGACCGGGCTGGCAACCTGCCCGGTGATGCAGACGATAGGCGACGAATCGGTCATCGCCGTGGCGATCCCGGTGACGAGATTGGTGGCCCCTGGCCCGGACGTCGCCATCGCCACGCCAACTTTTCCGGAGACGCGGGCGTACCCGTCGGCGGCGTGCGCCGCGCATTGTTCGTGCCGCATCAAGATATGGCGGACGTCATAATTCTTGCGGGGATGATACGTGTGCATAATCGCCCCACCGGGGATGCCGAACACCACCTCTACTCCCTCGTGTTCCAGCATTTCCCATACAATTTCTGCGCCTGTTCGTTTCATTGATCCTCCTGGGTTTATCCAACAAAAAACCGCCCTTTTGGGGGGCGGTTTTGGCTGACTTATGGCTGTCTCTGTACTACCTGGCCTGGGTATGCTTCAACGTAACCGCCCACGTGCTCCCGCCTAGCAGGAGCACGATAATAACGATGACGACATTAAGCAAGAGGCCCAGCAATCGGCCGCTGGAGGCACCTGCTTTGTACAGATTGCGTATTGCTGTTAGGTTACGTTGACTCTTACTCATAGATCTGATAATTGACTTTACTTGTGCGAATTAGAGAAATTATAAATCAAACCCTGTATTTGTCAAATGCAATTCAAGAGAAGTGACATTTGACACTGGCAGACATAGGGCATGGTTTTTAGGCGGGAAATTTGTCAAAACCGAAAAGGGATTTATAATCACTTTTTACCCCAATGATCAGGAATTATCCAAATTTAACCCAGGAGGTATGGTAAGATGGCGTTAGAAGAATTGAACCCCTTTGCCATTGCGCAAAAACAGTTGGATATAGCCGCCGAGATTATGCAACTGGAACCGGCGCTCCACGAGTTCCTGCGCTGGCCGGTGCGCGAACTCCACGTCACGCTGCCGGTGCGGATGGATGACGGCTCCACAGAAATCTTCCACGGTTTCCGCGTGCAATACAACGATTCGCGCGGGCCGACGAAAGGTGGTCTGCGCTTCCATCCTCACGAGACAATTGACACGGTACGCGCGTTGGCCGCCTGGATGACGTGGAAAACGTCAGTGATGGACATCCCCTTGGGCGGCGGCAAAGGCGGAATCATCTGTAACCCCAAAGTGATGTCGCCGAGCGAGTTGGAACGGTTAAGCCGCGCCTACATCCGCCAAGTAGGGCGCATCCTGGGTGAGGATATGGACATCCCCGCGCCGGACGTCTACACCACACCGCAGATCATGGCCTGGATGATGGATGAGTACTCGTTTATGCGCGGCTACAATGTGCCAGGGATGATCACCGGCAAGCCACTGCCATTGGGCGGCTCCGCCGGGCGCGGCGACGCGACGGCGCGCGGGGGGATGTACTGCATCCGCGAGGCCGCCAAGCGCATGGGGATGCAAACCGAGGGCGCCACAGTGGCTATTCAAGGCTTTGGCAACGCCGGGCAATATGCGGCCTTGCTTGCCCCCAGACTGTTGGGCGCCAAAGTGGTGGCCGTTTCCGATTCTAAGGGCGGCGTCTACAATCCCAAAGGACTTGACCCAGTCGCCCTGCTCGCGTACAAAAACGATACCGGCTCCGTCGTGGATTTCCCCAGCGCAGATGCCGTCAGCAACTCGGAGTTGTTAGAACTGGAGGTAGACATCCTGGCTCCCGCCGCGTTGGAAAACCAGATTACGAGCGATAACGCGGCCAGGATCAAGGCCAAAATCAGCGCCGAATTGGCGAACGGGCCGACCACACTTGACGCCGACGAAATTCTCCACGAGAAGGGCGTCTACGTGCTGCCCGATTTCCTCTGTAACGCCGGCGGCGTGACGGTCTCCTACTTTGAGCAGGTGCAAAACGCTTACGGGTATTACTGGAAGGAAGCGCAGGTTCACGAACTGCTGGACGAGAAGATGACGGCGGCGTTCCAGGCCGTGGCCGAGACGTCCGAACAATACAAAGTCAACAACCGCATTGGCGCTTACATCGTCGCCGTCGGGCGCGTGGCCGAAGCGTGCAAGTTGCGCGGCTGGGTGTAAGCTGGTTGCGAGTTGGCGGGATGAAAAAATCTTATTCAACGAAAAGGAGGAAAAATGAGTTCGGAATCGGGTGACAAGAAGAAGGGGGCGGTGCCTCGGCCTATGCTGTTGCTTGGGATGTGTATAGGCATAGGGGCGGGGATAGCTATTGGTATCGCGCTCGACAATATTGGGGCGGGCGTCGCTATTGGGGTAGGCGTCGGTCTTGCCATTGGCGTAGCATTGGAGCGGCGCAACAAGTCCAGCGACAATCAATAATCCGCTGAACGCACGGATTTCCACACAACACCGGCCCCGTCGAAGTTTCGACGGGGCCGGTGCTTTTCTTCACTCCTAACTCCTCACTCCTAACTCGCTGCCTTCAAATACCCCACCGCTTTTTCCTGCTCGTCGTTCATGATGACCTCCAGATACCGCCCGTTGGCAAAGGCTGGGACGTCCACGACGCGGATGTAATCGCCGTAAGCCGCCGCGTCGGGCAGCAGGACGCCGAGCTGGTTGGGTGCGCTGAACAGGAAGGTCGTGTTGAGCATGTCGCCGCGCTCGCCGGGCGCGATGGGCAGAGGCAGAATCCCCGTCTCCACCAAATCCTGGAAGAAGTGTGTGCCATACGACGGCTCCGCAATCGCACCGCCGCGCGTTAACGGCGCTTCGACCAGCACTTTGGCATTGTAGATGTCCGCATAGGTCACTTTGACGCCCAGGTCGGCGTCTGAACTACCCCAGCGGCCTGGGCCGATCAGGATGAATATCTCGTGCTCGAACAGTTTATTGAGCCGTCCGACGATGCGCGCGATCTCGGATTTCACTTCGTAGCTGGGCGCCTGGCTATACTGCGCCGGGTCCACGTAGACAATGTAGCGCACGTTCGACACAAGCCCCTGCGGCACGAGGGTGCCGGAGCGCAAAACCAGTGCGGAGTCGGGGATGTCCTCCGGGATTTCAATGACGCGCCGTTGCTTGGCGCTGACCATCGGACGGCATTGAAGCAGGTGCAGTGTATACTCGACGCGCGGATACCGGGGCGTAATGCCGATGGTAAATTCAATGTCCACCGGCCATTGGTGATAGCGCTCCAATTTCTTGAGGATGGTCTGCATAAAAGCGATAAACCGGGGGTCTTGCGTTAACTGCTCGAAGGTCAGCACCAGGTTGTTAGACTCGCCAGGCGCCAGGCGCGCGATGATCGGCGCGAAATATTCGCCTTTGTCCAGCGACGCCAGGTAACGCAATGCGGGGAAATCGCCGCCGATCACGTCGCGCGTGGGCAGTGTGACAATGCTATTATTTTCCAGGTCGGCCACGTCCACCAGCCGCTGCGCGTACCGGCGAGCGTTCCGGGCGCCAACGTAGGGTCGCAACTGGGGATGGCTCAAGGCGACAATGCGGGGGTAGTCATTGGGGACGCGCTGCACGGCCCGCGTGCCAAAGCCCGCTACCAGCCGCAAGAACCCGTCCTCCCGCCGGATTTTGGGGTTCCAGCGGAAGGGATTGCGGCTGTACCCCACCCCAGAGACCATGGGGAGAAAGTATTGGTGGTAATGCATGCCCTGCGCCTTTTGGATCAGGATCGCCATCCGTTCGTCGTAGTCCACCAGTCCCATATGCTGACGATAGAGTAGAGCTTCAGGGCTGACCGCGCTGGCATAGACCTGGGCGATTGCCCGCAGCAGCGCATTGAGGTTCTCGTCTAGCGTCCCCTGATTAGGACAGAAGACACTTTCATACTTGCCGGCCAGCGCCGCGCCGAAATGAACTTCCAACAAGCTCGAAGAACGGACAACCAGGGGGTGCTGTCCAACTTCTTCCAACAATTGGCGCAAGCTATAGATAATCTCCCCCGGAAAATGCCCTTCGACGTATAGGGGGCGGAGCAGCGGATAATCCCGTTCTATCTCTTCCCGCGTGCGGTATTTCTGGTTCATGTGACGGGTCAGCCCGTTGATGAGCTGAAAATCGTAGAAGACGTCCGCGCCGATGAAGTACGAATCGGGGATGTCTACGTGCTTGTGGACCTCCAGGGGATCGTCCGGGTCTGCCAGTTGCAGGATTTTGCGCGCCAGCAGCATTCCGGCCGCCTTTCCCCCGATTTTACCCCGCCCGATGCACCGTCGCCGAATTTCAATGAAGTCCTGAATGGTGAACAGTTCTTTGGCAATGCCGATGAATTCCAGTTGGTCGCTAAGCAGGCTTTTGATCAACACGACGATGATTTCGCGCAAGTGGTGATGCACCTCCGCCTGTTCCTCCGGCGGCAAGGTTTCGTATTCCGCCCCCTGCGCGAACAACAAATCCAGCGGCGCCAGCTCCGGGTTAAAGGTCAATGCCAGGGGCAGTTGTTGAGGCGTGACCCGGCTGGAGAGCGCCAACTGGATCGTGTCTTCCAGGTGGTTGGGGGGCAGATTCGTGGCAAAGTAGAAATCGGTCAGTTGGTCGCGGACGATCGCGCGCCGCTCGTTCCAGGTTTGTTCCGGCTCTTCCGCAAAAGGGTCGCGCAATCCTTCCCGGTATTGCGAGACAATCGCCTTGTCGCGCACCTCCGCCTCGAAATCTTCCAGACTGACAATGCCCTTGTCGAAGAGTTCCTGCCGCATCAACTCGCGGATGCGCCGCGCCATGATCGGATATTGCGCCAGTTTAAGCTGGATACCGTAGGCTTCGTGCAGACTTTGGGCGCCGGGCGTGACGCCGTTGAGTTCAGTGACCATGCGCATATTGTAACACAGCTTTGTCCTCGTGAAACGTGCAGCAAGTGAATTTTCCTGGTGTCCTTCGTGTCCTTTGTGGTGAAATGGACTTTTTTCAGAGGGGGTCACGTATTTGCTTCTGAAGAGACCTAATAAGCGTACAATCGTCCGTAAGGCCGCAACGACAGCGGCGCGAGTTTGACGAAGGGCTGGCTGAAGATCGTCTGCACGTCCACCCCGAACAGCGCCGCGTATTCCGTTGCCAACGTGTGGAGCAGGATGTGGTCGGCGTCGTCCAGTGGGACGCGCCCGACGCCCTTACCCAGTTGATAGTCGTCCACTTCCCCCCGGAGGTACATTTTCCCTCCGTGCATCCCCGTGCCGACAAAATTGGCGATGTGGCGCTCACCAGGCGCCAGATTCAGGCCCATCACCACCAACACGCCCCCGGCCATATATTCCCCCAGGAAATGCTGCGCGGTGCCCCCGATGACGATGGTGGGATGCGTCTCAAGGTATTCCTTCATGTGGATGCCCACACGGTAGCCGACGTTGTCGCGCACCCAAATCTTGCCGCCGCGCATCGAATGGCCGGTCACGTCGCCCGCGCTGCCGTGGATAATGATCTCGCCGCCGTTCATCGTGTTGCCGCAGCCGTCCTGCGCGTTGCCATGCACGATGATGCGCGGCCCATCCATAAACGCGGCCAGGTCGTTGCCCGGCGTGCCGTGAATGTCAATTTGCACAGCCCGATGCAGATCGGTTCCCAGATACCGCTGGCCGTAAACGTTGTCCAAATCAATGTGAGTCACGCGCGCGTCCGTAACGACTTCCCGCAGCCGCGCATTTAACTCGCGGTAATGCAATCCATTGGCGTCAATGCGTAATGCTGACATAAACGATTCCCCCTTGAAGATACAGGATGCAAGAGGCCGGACACAAGAATCATAGGTCTTGCGTCTTGCTTCTTGCCTCCTCTTTCAGCCGTCCGATGACTGGCTCGCCGCCCACGGGCGTCCAAACGCGCTCCAACGCCGGGTTGATCAGCCGGATGGAAGCTTCTTCCGACGAAATGTACAGACGGTCGCCGGCGGTCGCCGCCACCAGCGGGCGCAGGCGCAGCCGGTCGGCCAGGCCGATCATCTCTCCTTCTCGCGCCACAATGATGGTGAACGGCCCGGTGAACAACAGTTTGCTGTACACCTGCCGCAACGTCCGATAGAGCGCCTGCTCTTCGTCCGGCATCCGCGCGATCTCTTCCCACAACGGCGCGGCCATCACCTTGACCGCCACCTCGACCGGCAATTTGTGCCGCCGCATCAGAAAGTCGGAGGCGTAGGTCATTGCCTCCGTGTCGGTCGTCATCGTGCAGTGATAGCCGTGCATCTCCAGGAAGCGGCGATTCGCGCCGTAGGACGAAATCTCACCGTTGTGAACCACCGTCCAATCCAGCAGGCCGAAAGGATGCGCGCCGCCCCACCAGCCAGGCGTGTTCGTCGGGAAGCGATTGTGCGCCGTCCACAGATAGCCGGAGTAGGAGGCCACGTCAAAATACTCCGCGATCTGATCCGGGAAGCCAACGCCCTTGAAAACGCCCAGGTTTTTGCCACTGCTGTAGATGTACGCCCCCAACCCGGCGATGTTGATCGCCATCACTTTGGCGATGATGAACTCAGCTTCATCGTAAAGATGGCGGTCGGGAGCCGCTTCATTCACTTGGAGGAAATAGCGCCGGATAAGCGGCGCGTTGTAGAGGCCGGCGATGGGCTTGTGCGGCACTTCTTCATCGTGGACCAGGAGGAAATCCGGTTTCAGCCGCTCCTCCACCGCAGCACGCGCGGCGGGATCGGTGAACATCACGTGGAAAGCATAGCAGTCGGCGTAATCGGGATAGCAGCCGTAGACGGCGTAGCCCGACCCCAGGCCATTGCCGCGCTCCTCCATGTTGGAGATCGCCTTGACCACGTCGTGACCGGAAAACGCCTTGCCGGTCACATCCATCATCCCAAACAACCCGCAGGCGTCAAAGACTTTATCGTCGCCATAAGGATTTTCGTGAGAAAAACCGTTCATTAGACCTCCACACTCGTTCCCACTACCAGATGTTTGCGGTAGTCTTTGGGGAGTGAAATCAAGCCGAAGTTGCCGGACAGCAAGTGGCTCTGGAACGAGCTGACGTCAACTTGATCCCGAATCAGCCCGGTGTAGATGCCGGCGCGGTCAATATCGCCCACGAAGATGATGCCGACCAGCCGTTGATCGCGCAACACCAGCTTCTTGTAAGTCGGGGCAGTGCGGTCGTAACGCTCCATAATCTCGTAGCCGCCTTCGCCCTCATTGGGATCGGTCAGACCGACCGAGATCGTGGGCACGCCGCACACCTCGATGGAATTCATCACCAGATGCGCGTCGTAGCGCATCTCGACGCCGGCCATGCCGTGCCCGGCGACGTAGCCCTGCCGGTAAGCGTTGGGCCAGATGGCGATGGGGCGGGTGACGCCGGCCAGGAAGTCGTAGGTTTCCGTGCAATCGCCGGCAGCGTACACGTCTGGAGCGGTCGTGCGCATGAATTCGTCCACGCAGATGCCGCGCTCGATGCGGATGCCGGAATCCGACGGGATCAAGGACGTGTTGGCCCGCACGCCGATGGCGAACACCACCATATCGGCGTCCACGCGCTCGCCGTCGCGCAGCGCCACGTGATCCACGTGCCCGTTGTGTCCGAGGATTTCTTCCACCGTGTTGTTCAGTCGCACCTCGACGCCCTCGCGGCGGAGCAGTCCCTCCGCCAGCTTGGACGCCGTGCGATCAAACGTAGCGCTGAGGACGCGGTCAGATAGCTCCACCATCGTCACCCGGATGCCGCGTGGCAGCAGCGCCTCCGTCGTCTTCAGCCCGATGAGGCCCGCGCCCAACACCACTGCCGACTTCACCTGCCGTGTCTCGATGTAATGCGCGATGCGGGTCGCGTCGTCCCAGGTGGTGAAGGTGAAGGTGCCTTCCAAGCCACTGCCGGGGAGCGGGGGCATGAACGGCTTGCCGCCGGTGGCGATCAGCAGCCGGTCGTAGCCCAACGTTCCACCGCCCTGCAACACCAGTCGCTTGTGCTCCGGTTCCACCCGCGCCACTTCGACGCCCAGCATCGTCTGAACGTTCAGCTTGTCATAAAAATCGCGCGGGCGATAATCCATGCGCGACACATCCACCAGCCCGCCCAGCAAATAAGAGATCAGCGGGCGCGAGTAAACGTGATGCAATTCGTTGGATAAAACGGTGATGGGATTGTCCAGATCGTAGCGCCGGATCGCCTCAATCGCGCCCACCGCCGCCGCCGAATTACCGATGATAACGTATCTCACTGTTGCATCTCCTTTAGAAATTCAACCTTGTTTCACGCAAAGGCGCAAAGGCGCAAAGAATGAAACCCTAGCGACTTGGCGACTTAGCGTGAGACGCCTCTTCTTCTACCAGAGTCAACGCCCCGTTGGGACAGTGCGCCACGCAGGCCGGGGTCTTCTCCGTGTAGCAGAAATCGCACTTGGACGCAGCCTTGTTGCCCACCAGGTTGCGCTGGATGGCCCCAAACGGGCACACCATCACGCACATCCAGCAGCCCACGCAGCGATCTTCGTCGCACAGGATCGCGCCGGTGGCCTCGTCGCGGTGCATCGCGCCGGTCATACACGCCTGGACGCACTGCGCGTCCTCACAATGGCGGCACTGCATCGCAAACGACAGCGGCCCTTCTTCTTCCACCAACAGCCGCGCCATCGCGCGCGGCGCTTCCTCCCGGAAGGCCTTGATGATTTTCTTGGATTGTGAATGTTGCACCATACAGTTGATCTCACACAACCGGCAGCCGATGCAGTATTCTTCGTTAACGTGAATGTGTTTCATAAGTTTTCTCCATGCGAAAAAGCAAGAGAGCGAATTACGAATAGCGAATAGCGAATTACGAACAACGACTTCATAATCCGTAATTCGTAATTCGTTATTCTTTTACGCCCATCCGGCCACTTTGACGCCCAGCGCGTCCAGTTCGGTCGCGTTCAGGCCGACGCCGCGCAGATGATCGCGGTTGCCGCGCAGGCTCTCAATCGCGTTGATGCCCATCCCGCCCAACATCTCCTTGATCTCCATAGACCAGGCCCGGATCAGGTTGTTCAGGCGCAGATAACCGAGGTTGGGGTTCAGCCGCTTGGTCAGGTACGGGTCTTGCGTGGCGATGCCCCAGTTGCACTTGCCGGTGTAACACTTCTGGCACAGGTGACAGCCCAGCGCCACCAGCGCCGCCGTCCCGATGTAGACCGCGTCCGCCCCCAGCGCGATGATCTTCACCACGTCGCCGCTGTTACGGATGGAGCCGGCGGCAATCAGCGAAATCTGGTTGCGGATGCCCTCCTCGCGCAGACGGCTATCAATGGCCGCAATCGCCAGCTCAATCGGAATTCCCACGTTGTTGCGGATGACAGTCGGCGCCGCGCCGGTGCCGCCGCGCAGCCCATCCACGGCGATGTAGTCGGCGCCGGCCCGCGCGATCCCGCTGGCAATCGGCACGATGTGATGGACGGCGGCCACTTTGACGCCCACGGGCTTCTGGTAATCGGTGGCCTCTTTGAGCGCGAAGATAAGCTGGCGCAAATCTTCGATGGAGTAAATATCGTGGTGCGGCGCGGGCGACAGGGCATCCGTCCCCTCAGGGATCATTCGCGTTGCGGAAATTTCCGCCGTCACCTTCTCGCCCGGCAGGTGCCCGCCGATGCCCGGCTTGGCGCCCTGGCCGATCTTGATTTCCAGCGCGGCAGCCGTTTTGAGGTATTCGGAATGGACACCAAAGCGTCCCGACGCGACCTGCGCGATGGTGTAAGGCCCATACTGGTAGAGGCTCGGATGCAGCCCACCCTCGCCGGTGTTGTAAAGGATGCCGGACGCTTCGGCGGCGCGCGCGAGGGACTGGCAGGCGTTGTAACTGATGGAGCCGTAGGACATCGCCGAGAACATAATGGGCGTCTCCAGCTTCAGTTGCGGCCCGATCTGCGTCTGCAACTCCACGCCATTTGCCCCCAGCGTCACCTCCACCCGATCCGGCTTGCGCCCGATATAGGTGCGCAGCTCCATTGGCTCGCGTAGCGGGTCAATCGAGGGATTCGTCACCTGCGAGGCGTTGAGCAGCAGGTGGTCAAAGTAGATGGGGTAGGGTTGATCGCAGCCCATGCCGGTCAGCAGGATGCCGCCGGTTTCCGCTTGCTTGTAAATACCGTTGATGCGATCCGCGCTCCAATTGGCATTGGCGCGGAAGTCGCGCGGGGTGCGGCGGATGGTGAGCGCGTGGGTGGGGCACAGTGTCATACAGCGGTGGCAGCCGACGCAGGCCGCCTCGTCGCTGGACACCCAGTCATCGTCCGTATCGTAAACGTGGACATCGTTGGCGCATTGGCGCACGCAGACCTGGCACGCAATACAGCGTTCCCGGTCGCGTTCGACGCGAAATTCCGGCGTCAGCATGGATAGGTTCATAGTCTGTATGGCCGCGCCATCCCCTGGCGCGGCCGGCCTCCTTCCCTATGGTCTTAGTGATCGGAAATCAGAAATGAGTGATCGGAAATCAGAAATGAGTGATCGGAAATCAGAAATCGGTGGTGCTACCCGGAAACCAGTTTCCTACTTCCTATTTCCTATTTCCTGTTTCCTACTTCGCTTCTCGCCTGCTGCCCTCAGCCCCCTGCGGCTTGCAAGCGATTCTCCAGGATACCGAAATGATCGATCAGGATTTGCCGGCTTGATTGGGTCTGACCGGCGCGCAGGGCCGCGACGATTTGCCGGTGGTAATCCCACATTTCGGCGTAGTAGCTCAGTTCAAAGTAGCGGTGCAGCTCCACAGCCTCGTAGGCGTCCCAGTAAGCCTGCAACAGCCCCACCACGAAGGGATTCTCCAGCCGGGAAAAGATCGCCAGATGAAAATCCCGGTGCTCCCGGTGCGGAATCTCAATGGGGTTGCTGTTGAGCTTGCTCTCGGCGCGCGCGACGATCTGTTCCAGCCGCGCGAAGTCGGCGGAGGTAAGCGCGCCGGTGGCTTGCTCCCAGAACACGACTTCCAATTGCGCCCGCACCCGGTAGAAGCGGTCGAAGTTGCGCTTGTCGCAGGCGATGCCGTACAGCACCGCCGGGCGGATCGCTGTGTAGAAATCAAATGGCTGCACATAAGTGCCGTCGCCGGGCCGCATCTCGATGACACCATACGCCTGCGCCGCCAGTAGTTCCTCGCGCAGCTTGCCCTTGCTGACGCCCAGCGCGTCCGCCAATTCTCCCATCGGGGGGAGTTTCGCCGGCTCTTCGCCATCACACACCAGGTTTTCTTTAAGGATGTACTCAAAGATGGTATGTGAAAGGATGTTATGGGTCACAGTTCATCCTCCGTTTTGTATCTATCCAATAGATTGATAAATTAGAAAGATTGTATAGATTGTATCTTTAGAACGGAATTTGTCAAATGTCATACCACAGAGGTGAGTTTTGTCAGGGGGATTTTACCGCAGAGATCGCCGAGGCCGCAGAGATTCTATGCTTTCTCAGCGATCTCTGCGGCCTCGGCGGTGAACCAGAGAGGGATTATTCGACTTTTCCCCATTGCAAGACGCGCCGCGCTTCCTTCAACGTGGCTTTGTAGCGGGCTTCCAATCCGGGATTGACCCGGCCCAACCCGGCGACGACAGCTTCCGCCCAGTTCACATAGGCGACCAAACGCGCGTGGGGCCAGTCGGCCGGCGGGTTGTGGATGACATCGGTAACATTGTCAATCTTGTCTGCCAGCTTGATGAGCTTGGCTTTGGGCGAGAGGTGCGGCGCGTGATCGATCTGCAACTGCTTGCGCACCTCTTTGGGCAGCGATTTGTCGTCGGTGACTTCCTGCACCAGCCCCATGACCTCCGCGCCAAAGTGTTTCTCCAATTCGGCGGACGTTGTGGGCGTGTCTTCGAGGATGTCGTGCAGCACGGCGGCGATCAGGGTAGGAATGTCGCGCACACCTCCCGATTGCCACAGGATAGTGGCGACGTGAATGAGATGGTTGATGTAAGGCGGCGCATTCGCACCTTTACGCCGTTGATTTTGATGCTTTTCCGCCGCAAAATGCAGCGCGTGAAGCAAAGTCCCCAGATCATCTTCATCAAAGACCATATTCACTCCCCCTTTCCTAACTCCTAACTCCTAACTCGCTACTCTGTTTCGCAACTCCACAATCTCCGCCTCAGTCAACAACTCCTCCGGGCGCGGCACGGTGGAGCCGAGGAAACGCACGCGCAGCTCGCGGGTGGTGAGCCACTCGTCGCCAGGCCGCATCGTCGTGCGCGGATGCGGCATCACGTCGTCTGGCAGTACGTCTTCAGCGACAACGTAGAGATAACCCGGCTGCGCGCCATTATGCCGGATGCGCCCGTCGTCCTCAATAGAGACAATGGGCGGTTTATGAGAAAACACGCGCGCCAGCTCGCGCTGCTGCGTGATGGTGCTGCCCGCGCGGATGGTGCGCAATTCAAAGGGCGAGCCGTGATACCAGGGTTGAATCGGATCAAAGTCCATAACGATGCCTCTCATCGGAAATCAAAATGGCTAATATAGAGATAGCACACTTAGAGATTTGTGTCAAACTTTGCCGGTTGCATTCGAAATGACCTGCTATACAATAACAATGAATATGTAGCACCTCAGTCTTTTTCTCTGCCGTTTGCATTTTTTGATATGGCAAAAACAGTCGGTTAAGTTCTGTTCAGTTTGTATCTATATGAGAGGAGACCCTTATGCGTCACAAAATTTGTATCTTCACACTGGCCCTGATTTTGGCAAGCGCGTTATTCGCACTTTGCCAAGCATTTATCGCGCCTGTTCAGGCTACCGGAAATGCCCCCTTCCCTCTTGTCGAGGTCTCTGAGCCGGCCCGCCTCAACGCCTCAAATCTATGGGATTTGAAACTCAATGAAAATACGCCCTTACAATACCAACCGAGAGATGGCAACGAAGTGCGCGCCATCTTCCAGGTGGCCGCCCCCCACGTGCGCATAGATACCTGGCTGGAGAGCGGTAACATCGGCGCGGGGAGCAACGCCGTCCTCTATGTGCAATACCGCAATCTGGGCGACGCCCCCGCCACAGATGTCGTCATCACCGACACGCTGCAAGGGATGACCTATTTGGGCGACACGTCCGGCTTCCCCCACACGGGCAGCGGAGGGCAGGTGGTATGGGAGCTAGGAACCGTCGCGCCGGGCACAGACACCTACTTCCACGTCTTCGTGCAAATACAGGCCGCCGCCGGCGAGCAGGTCTCCCACACCGTGGAGATTGCCACCAGCCATCCCTACGATCAAGGCGCCGCGTGGGAAAAGTGGGATGAGTGGTCAGATGAGGTGCAGGCCAACGACACCCGCATCAGTGTGGGCAAGGGCGCGTGGACGAGCGACCCGGCTGCCGGGTACAACCTGGTCTTCTACTTAAACGTCTGCAACAACGGCGGCACCGCCAGCGCGCAAGTCACCCTCACCGACACGCTGCACCCTTCCATGACGCTGCAAACCTGGTGGAGCAGCGCGCCAGGATGGCAGGAGGTCAGCCACGGCGCCCAAGAGTTGGTCGTCGCCAAGGAGTCTATCATGGGGTGGCGCTGCGAGACCCTCTATGTGCGCGCCCATGTGGATGCCGCGGCCCCGCTCGGCACACGGGTCTGGAATCAGGCCGACGTTTACGCCAGCAACGACCTCAGCGCCGGCGATAACCAGTCGCGGTGGCAAGGCCCCATCAGCTATCCCCACCTCAACCTGAACGTCGAGAAGGATTGGGGGTATGGACAACTCGTCCCCGGCGGCGAGTTGCACTACAACATCAACATTCACAGCAACGGCAACACCCCGGCCAGAGCCTTCCGGATCACCGAAACGTTGCCGGTGAGCACCACCTTCCGGGGAGCATGGCTCGACGAC
>Ga0116144_10002382_pt1 | contig 20374 bp, 19 predicted proteins | sample AD_UKC035_MetaG_FD_89746 | JGI IMG/M metagenome (GOLD analysis project Ga0116144, IMG submission 89746) | Active sludge microbial communities of municipal wastewater-treating anaerobic digesters from USA - AD_UKC035_MetaG | ecosystem: Engineered > Bioreactor > Anaerobic > Digestate | place: USA...
CATATCTAGGGGCACCGGCGGATCGGGCGGCAGCAGGGGAATGGGCAACGTGGGCAGCGGGTCGCGCACGCCAATAGGCCAGGCTTGACAATAGGGCCGTCGGCCATTGGGGAAAATGGCCGCCAGATACGCCGTGTTAGGCACGTCCCCGCCAAACGGCAGCCGGGGCCATTGACGTAGCAAGTCAATCTCGATGAAGTGGATATGACTGTTGAGATACGCCATCCGCTTTTCCAAATACTCGTCGCGGCCTGGCCCGGGGCGCTTGTTGACCGGCGACAACAACTCGATCACGGCGACCAACGTATCCGGTCGGCGGCGGATGTGAAGTGTGACGAGGCGCGTGGGCAAGGCTACGGGGGCGGTAAGAATCAACGGCGGCGCCAGCGTCAATGTCTGCACAGCCTGCGCCGAGGCCGTCCACATGCCATCCATCCCCGGATCGCGCGTATCGAGCGGCTGCGTGACAACTACATCCGGCAGCACCGCCGTGATATTGAATGGCCCTTCCTCGACTATCTGATCAATGACAACCTGAGTGTTGAGTTCAGCGATGTAGTTTGGGGACAACAGGGGCGAAAGTTGCTCAGCAAAAATCGTCATTAAACGCGCATGAACATCCGGCCACAAATCTGGCGACTCCAGATAAGGATCCATCCCCGGAAAAGGCGACTGAACCATAGAGGCACCTCCCACCACAGATTTACCCTCATTGTAAGGTAAAACCGAGGGGGCGTCAACGGTTTTAAAAGCCGGTGGTTGGTTTGCCCCCGCCCACATCACGATAGGGCAGGGAATACTCACGGGTCTCCGGGCCGATGGAGGGCTTTTCGGCGGCCTGGGATTTAAGCAATTTGAGGCGGAAGACTTCCTCGCGTTCGCGCTCTTCCAATGCGCTTTCGATGAAGGCTACCGTTTCTTCATACTGGGGAATGAAGATGTACTGTAGCGCGTTCACGCGCCGCTGCGTCTTCTGCAACTCGCGCGCCAGCCGCCACACGGTCGTCATCGTCTCGGAGAGCGCCGGGATTTCGGCCAGAAGTTGGCGGAATTGCCCGACGGCCTCGTCAAGCGGCACGGATGTATCGCCCAGACCGTAGGGCATCTCCGGCGGCGCGCCGCTGGCGGCCACTCTGGGAATGACAACGCCCATCACACTGCGCGGCAAAATCTCCACCTCAACGCTGGCGTTGACGGACAGCGCCGCCCATTCCAGCCGCTCCCGGCCCATCGCCAGGCGCGCCATATCCAGCGACCGATAGGCGTCCCCGAACATCGTCCAGACGCGCTCCTGGCGCTGCGCGGCATCGTGCGCCATCCGCACCAACTCGGACGTCAGCACCTCGCGCTTCTTGTCCAGGATTTCGTAACCGGCCTGCGCCAATACTAACGCCTGGCGGATGCGCATCAAATTACTGCGGGTTGGAGCAACACGTAAACGGGCCATAAGAAAGTTGCGAGTTGCGAGTTAGGAGTGAGGAATTGTGAGTGAGGAATTATGTACCCTTCCTAACCCCTAACTCCTATCTCCTAACCCCTAACTCCTATCTCCTAACTCCTATCTCATAATACTTCTCAATCTCTTCCTCAGAGACACGGGTGAGTTCCTCGCGCGGCAAACAGGAAAGGATGCGCCAGCCGAGGTTCAGCGTAGTTTCGATGCTGCGGTTTTCGTCCAGCCCTTGGTGGAGGAAATTGTGCTCAAAGGCGTGACCAAAAGCTAGGTAACTGCGATCCACCGGCGTCAGTTCTTCCTCCCCGATGACCGAGGCCAGCGAGCGCACGTCCTGCACGTGAGCGTAGGCCGCGTAGAGTTGCGCCGCGAGGTTGGCGTGGTCGGCGCGGGTGCGCCCTTCGCCGATGCCGTCTTTCATCAGGCGGGAGAGCGACGGCAGGATGGCGATGGGCGGGTAGACGCCCTGCTGGAACAACTCGCGGCTCAACACGGTTTGCCCCTCGGTGATGTAGCCGGTCAAATCGGGCACGGGGTGCGTGATGTCGTCATTTGGCATCGTCAAAATCGGCAGTTGGGTGATGGAGCCGCGGCTGCCCTTGACCCGCCCGGTGCGCTCGTAGAGCGAGGCCAGATCGCTGTACAGGTAGCCGGGATAGCCTTTGCGGCTCGGCACCTCGCCCCGGATATTGGAGATTTGCCGCAGCGCCTCGCAGTAGTTGGTCATGTCGGTCAGAATCACCAGAACGTGCAGGTGCTTCTCGAAAGCGAGAAATTCCGCCAGGGTGAGCGCGGCGCGCGGCGTTACCAAGCGTTCGATGGGCGGATCGTCGGCCAGGTTGAGGAACATCGCCACGCGCGTCAGGGCGCCGCTGGCGATGAACGACTCACGGAAGAATTGCGCCACGTCGTGCTTGATGCCCATCGCCGCAAAGACGATGACGAAGCGCCCGATGTCCACGTCCTTCGCCATGCGCGGCAGGGTCGCCTGGCGCACAATCTGCGCGGCCAACAGGTCGTGCGGCAGGCCGCTGCCCGAAAAGATGGGGAGCTTCTGACCGAGCACCAGCGCGTTCATCCCATCCAGCGCCGAAATGCCAGTCTGAATCGTGTCGCGGGGATAGAGCCGCGCCGTCGGGTTGATGGGCTGCCCGTTGACGTCGGCCCACTTCTCCGGCAGCGGCGCCGGCCCGCCGTCTATCGGCGTCCCCAGGCCGTCGAAGGTGCGCCCCAACATCTCGGAAGACACCGGCAGTTGCAGCGGATGGCCGAGGAAACGCACCTGGGTCGCGTCAATCGAAAGCCCCGTCGTCCCGGCAAACACTTCCACCACCGCCATATCCTCGCCCACTTCGAGCACGCGGCCCCGCCGCACGCGCCCCGCGCCATCCACGATCTCGACCACTTCATCGTAGCCGATGCCGCGCACGCCCTCCACCACGACAATGGGGCCTTCGACGCGCGCGACGCCGATGACTTCCTGTCCGCCATAAGTTGCCACACTCATTGTGAAACCGCCCTTCTGAACTTTTCTAACCCAATGGGTGAAACAAGACGGCGTTGCGCCGGGTTTTGCGGCTAAAGCCGTCTTAAAGTGGGTATTTTTTCGCAGGCGGGCTACGCCCGCCTGCGAAAAAATACCCGTTAATCCCCGCCTTTAGGCGTAATCTTTTTCCACTTTATCCAACTGCTCGTCCAAGATCCTGCGGATCTCCGCGAATTTTTCCAAGTGTTCGTTGGCAATCGTATTTTTCATCCGCACCAGGCGGTTGATCACCGGCAACTCGTGCAGCACGAAAATGGGGCAGTTCTTCCCCACAATGCGGATCGCCCGCGCGTGGAAGTGCAGGATCAAGTCCAACATCAGCAGTTGCTTCTGGCTGACCGAATAGGAGTCCACCGGATCGAGCGCGTTCTGCTGTAAGAAGCCCTCCCGCAACAGCCGCGCCGTTTCGAGAATGAGCCGTTGGTCGTCTGGCAGGGCGTCCGGCCCGACCAGTTTGACGATCTGTTGGAGCTGGTTCTCGCGTTGCAGGATGGCGAGGGCCGTGTTACGCAGGGTTTGCCAGTCCAACGCTTTATCCGTAGATTGCTCGCGCCACCAGCCGGCGATTTCGTCCACATATTCGCTGTAACTATCCAACCAGTTCACCGAAGGGAAGTGCCGGGCGGAGGCCAACGATTTATCCAGCGCCCAGAAGCAGCGCACAAAGCGCTTCGTGTGCTGCGTGACCGATTCGGAGAAGTCGCCGCCGGGCGGGCTGACCGCGCCGATGATGCTGACCGAGCCGGTGCGGTCGTTGAGGGTGACGACGCGCCCGGCGCGCTCGTAGAACTCGGCCAGCCGCGCCGCCAGGTAGGCCGGGTAGCCCTCTTCGGCGGGCATTTCTTCCAGCCGGCCCGAAATCTCGCGCAGCGCCTCGGCCCACCGCGAGGTAGAGTCTGCCATCACCGCGACGTGGTAGCCCATGTCCCGGTAATATTCCGCCAGGGTGATGCCGGTGTAGATGCTGGCCTCGCGGGCGGCGACGGGCATGTTCGAGGTGTTTGCAATGAGAATCGTGCGCTCCATCAGCGGGTGCTTGCTGTCGGGATCGATCAGCTTGGGGAACTCTTGCAGCACGTCCGTCATCTCGTTGCCGCGCTCGCCGCAGCCGATGTAAATCACGATGTCCGCGTCGCTCCACTTGGCGATCTGCTGCTGGGTGATGGTCTTGCCCGCGCCAAACCCGCCGGGGATGACGGCGCTGCCGCCCTTCGCCAGCGGGAAGAAGGTATCGAGTACGCGCTGCCCGGTGACAAGCATCTCACTGGGGCGCAGGCGGCGGCGGTAGGGGCGCGGGCGGCGCACCGGCCAGCGCCGCAGCATGGCGATGGATTGCTTGCCGGATGCCGTCTCCAGATGCGCGATGGGTTCTTCGATGGTGTATTCGCCCGCCGGCGCGATCCACGTCAGCCGCCCGGACATCGTGGTAGGCGGGAGCATAATGCGGTGCTCAATCAGCGGCGTCTCCTGCACCACGCCCAGGATCGCGCCTTCCTGAAGCACTTTCCCGGCCTCGGCGACCGGTGTGAGCGCCCATTTTTGCCCGCGATAGAGCGGTGTAGTCTTGACGCCGCGCCCGATGCAAACGCCCGTGCGGCGTTCCAACACCGGCAGGGGGCGCTGAATCCCGTCGAAGATGCTTTGCAGCAGCCCCGGCCCCAATTCCACGGAGAGCGGCGCGCCCGTCCCGTAGACCGGTGCGCCAGGCCGCAACCCCGACGTTTCCTCGTAGACTTGCAGGGTCATCACGTCGCGTTCCAGGCCGATGACTTCCGCGATCAGGTGTTCGGCGCCGACCTCGACCATTTCCAGCATACCGATCTGCTGGGACCCGCGCGCGCGCACCACCGGGCCGTTGATCCACACGATTTCGCCGATAGGGTGACCGGTCAAAGCCTCGCTCATCGCGTATCTCCCCGGAGCAAGTTGTACACGTTGGTGCGCAGCGATTCTGTGATCCGCGTCAGCCGCGTTTCGAGGGTGTTGTCGTAGCGACGGCGTCCGTCGGGCGTCTCCACCAGCACGCCGGTGCCCTGCGGCAGTGGCTCACCCAATGAGAGTTTCACTTGCAAAACCGCGCTCAACTCAGCTAACACAGCCTCGGTCAAGAATGCCTGCGTCGCTGCATCGGCGCGCACCTGAAGTTCAGGCGCGTTGAGTTGCGCGACAGCCTCCTGGATGAGTTGCCGCACGATGTCGCCGTAATCGGGCCACTGCGGCACGTCCGCGATTCTTTGCCGGGCGGCGCTGAAAACACTGGACAGCAGTTGTTCGCGGCGTTGCAATTTGAGGGACTGCGCCTCCAATTGGGCCGCCGCCCCGGCGTGCCCCTGCAACGCCGTTACCTCCTCCTGGGCCTGCTGGACAATCGCCTCACATTCGGCGTCCAGCGCCAACTGCGCCTCGAGTTTGAGTTGCTCGGCTTGCCGGCGGGCCTCCTCCAGGATTTGGCGCGTCTCGCGGCGAGCCTCGGCCATGATAGCATTTTCCAGCGCCTGGATATTCCCTTGCTGCGGACTCATATCTTTACTCCGATTGTTTGACGAATGATCTCACTGAGCGGCGGGCGCTCCGGGTCCGGCCCGCCGGGGCCGGGGATTTCCACGATGAGCGGCGTCGTGCTGCGCGCGATGCGCTGGTCAACGGCGCGGCGGGCCAGGTTGGCGACGTCCTCCGTCACCAACACGATCCCCACACGCTTGTCCGCCAACACGGCATCGAGGGTCTCCAACAGCTCCTCCCCTGTGCGGACCGTCTTGCCGTCCACGCCGGCGAGGGAGAACCCCCACACCGCCTCTTGACTGCCGATGACGATGACTTTCATAAGTAATGAGTAATGAGTAATGAGTAATGGGTAAACTCACTCATTACTCATTTCTTCTTACTCATTTCTCCTCACCGGTTCAGGATAATGAAGGCGATGATCAACCCGTAGATGGCGACGCCTTCCGACAGGCCGACGAAGATCAACGCGCGCCCGAAGACGTCCGGCTTCTCGGCGATGGCGCCGATGGCAGCGGCGCCGGTGCTGCTCACGGCGAAGCCCGCGCTGATCGAGCCGACGCCGACGGCGATGGCCGCCGCGATGGAGGCGTAGGGGTCGGCGGCCTCCGCTTGCGGCAGGCCGGAGGCCAGGGCCAGACCGGGCGCGAAAAACAACACCAGGCCCAACCCGACAGTAGCGAGGGCAAGCGCCAGGTTGATACTTTTCAAGCCCACCGTCAGGTTGCGGGTGAATTGCACCGGCGACTTGTGATTTTTGGCGGTGAAGATAAGTCCCGGAATTAACGGTAACAGTCCGGCTATCAAAGCGACAAAGATTAAAGTCATTTCAAATTCCTCCTGAATTACACTCAAAATCTGCCTAATATGCTCAATCTACTCATAAAATTGGGGCAACCGCATACTCAAGGTTTGCGCTGCTGACCGGGAATCAACGAGAGCGGATGATACCGCCGACCGCCGCCGGCAAAGAACTTGCCGAAAAATTCGTAGTACTCCAGACGCAGTGTTTGAATCCCGACGATCATCCCCTCAAAGCCGATGACGAAGAGGTTGCCCAAAATCACCACCAGCCAATAGCTCAAGCTGTGCCCAGGGCTGACGATATTGGCGATGATGAACACCACCAGGCTCAGGGCACCGTGCGCGACGGCAAACGCCCCCATCCGCACATACGACAGGGTGTTGCTCAACAGGCCAATCACCGTCTCAAACAGCTCGAAAAACGCCTCCATCAGATAAGTACCCCAATCTTCTACCAGCGGACGCTTGCCTTCCAACAGACGCTCCAACAGCGTAGCAAAAGTGACCACAGCGCCGGAGAGGAAGGTGGTCACTTCCAACGCGACGATTGAGATCGGAAAATCGGCGATAAACATATTCGCCGCGATGCCCAGTAACGACCAGTAAAACACGATACCGGCCAACCCGTTGCGGTCAAACAACACCCGCCCCCAATGTTTCGCCAGCGCGTTATTGATCATATTGTAGATCATCCCTACATTAAGCAACGCCACACCCATTCCGACGCTGAGAAGCAAAATATCCATGATGTCTTCCAGGGGACGCAGCAGTAAGGGTTCCAGGACGTCCTCAAAACCGAAAACGCTGCCGTAGAGAAACCCAAACACGGTGGCGGAAAGGCCGCACAAGGCCACAATCACCCCCATATTCGCAAAACTGCGCAGCGCGCGTATCCGCTTCTGATGAGCAAGAAACAGCCCGGCCAATCCGAGCAAAATCCCGTGCCCCACATCGCCAAACATAATCCCAAAGATGAGGGGGAAGGTCAGCGCGACGATAGAGGCGGGGTCCAGTTCCCCATAGCGGGGACATCCGTAGGTGGTGATTAACCCCTGGAAAGCGCGGATGAGTGGGGGATTTTCCATGACCACCGGAATCTCTTCAGACTCGGCGGCCCCCTCCGCACTGTGCGGCGCGGTTTCCCATTTAGGGGCAGTGACTTCGATGCTGATATTTTGGGACGCGCCGCCCAACTGCTGCTTGAGCAAGTCCACTTTGGAAACCGGCGTCCAGCCGGAGATCAAATACGTGTACCGCAGCCGTCCGTATTGCAGAATCGTCTCCACAAGCCGACGGCTGGCGCGCACCCGCCACAACAGGTGCCGCACCCGGCGGATGTGCAGTTCTTGCAGATGCGCCAATGCGCTTTTGCCTTCGGCGATGTGCTGACGGGTGCGCTCAATGCCGGCCTGCATTGCCGTAATCGCCGCCGCCGGCGTGCCCCGGTACGTTTCCGGTGGGGTGAGGGGGTTCAGATACGCGCTGCGGGCCGCCCGGTCGAGAATTTGCGCGTCGCGCTGAAGGCCAAAGAGAGCCACGGCGGCCAGATGGTCGTCATGACGCAGCGTCGTCAGGGCAAAGGGGATATGCTCCAGACTGGCGCGCAACCGTTCGACATTGGCGGCGGGAATCATCCCCAACATTGCGTAAGTATAACGCAGTTTGCGCAGGGTTCCCAGGTCTATGTCCAGGTCGCGGAGGGGTTCTAACTGGGTCAAATACCGCTCTAATTGTGTCAGGCGACGCTGGGCGGTCTCCAGCTCATGCAGCGGCGTCTGGATTTCCTGCTCCAGATGCTCAATGTCCCGCTGCGCGACCTCCGGTTCGATCAAATGCGCCAGCTCCGGTGGATCGCCGACGTCCGTCTCCAACGCCTCGATGATAGCCATAATCCGCCGTTCCAGCGAGGCAAACGTCGTGACCCAGGTGTGCCATTTGCCATCGGCATTGAGGACGGATTCATCCCCCATGAATTCAGACGTCGCTAAATGGAACGCCCCCGAAGCCGCCAGAGCCTCCGTCACCGCGATGACATCCGTTTCGGGGACCACCAATTCAACCTTACGCATCATCCGAGCTTGATACATGCCTACCTCTACTCTAAAGTCCTGGATGCTCCAACGCTATCCTGCCGCTCAAAAGGGACGTACAACTCCAACTGCGCCGTAAATACACTCGGCGGAAGCTGCGAGGCTTTGGCTTCGATGAGCGTAGTCAAATCCCGAATCTCGTGCTCCATTAACTGCAAGTAAGCCAATGGAATCCCAATTTGGAAGGGATCGCCGACAAACACCCCGCGGCAAAGTTTGACGACATAACGCTGTAAAATTAACTCAAGCTGGCGCAACCCCTGCGTCCCGGCGACCAAATCCCCCGGTACTTGAGAGGCAACTTCTGGGAAGATGCGGGCGATAACCTCGCCCGGCTGCTCGCCGCCGGCGATGGCTCGAATATCCGCGTCCGTGATCCGTGGATTCAGCGCCAACGTGTAGTTGATGATCTCCTCCCCGGAGAGTTTGTGATAGATACGATAGCGCAAAGCCCACAACAAATTGTCCGCCATCAAGCTCACCCCCACGGTGCGGAGCGCGTAGTCGCGGTCGCGCGGCGGCAACGCCTGAATACACTGCCAGAGTTCACGGTAGTAGGCCAAATCCAGCGCGACTTCCAGGGGGAATAGGTTTTGCTCACGCTGATAGCGTTCCAGCGCGTGCGAGAGCGTGTCATAATAGTCCGTGTTTTTCAACCGCTCGATGGCGCGGATCACCGCCCCGGATTGCACCATCATCTCCAGATCGGCCAGCGCCAGCGCCGCGTGGGCCGGAATCGGGGAGAGGAGGAACAAAATCTGTTCCCAGGTAGCGCCGGTCTCAATCCCGCGCAAGATCGCCTTGAGGTTATCCACCTCGTAAGAGCGCCACAGCAACCGGATCAAGTTTGCCGCCGCTTCCGGCGCCAGCCGCATGAGCTTGGTATAACGGTCGGCCAAATAGCGCTTGCCCTGATAGACGATGCGGCGCGGCGTGAGTAGGCGGCGGTCCAATTGCAGGTACGCCCCATACACCGTTTTGCTCAACTCCCCCAACACGGCGTCGAGGTCCGGCGCCTGGATCAGCGTGGTCCAGACCCCCGGCGACAGCATTTGTGAATACAACGCGCGCGTGGTGGCCTGAATTTGAGCATACGCGATGACGGACATAGGCTTTCAACGCAGCTACGCGCGCCCTGTGACCTGATCTAGCACCAACGTGACAGCATCCGCAAAGTGTCGCGCGCTGACCGTTTCCAGGGTTTGCGCATCGGCGCCGGCGTGCGCGATCACATCGGCGCGCTGGCTGTCGGCCGCCTGCCGCCCCTGCGCTAAAATCTGCGCCGCCTTTTGCCGCATCGCCGCCAATGCCTGCTTGCGCTGCTGCGCCACCGCCGTCTGGGCCGCCGCAACGATTTGCGCCGCTTCCCGCCGCGCGTCTTCGTACAACAGCGTGGCGTCTCGCTCCACATTTAAAATACGACTGACCGTTTCTTCACGCATACCATCCCTCTTGCAACAAAAAACCGCCCTCCTGTATAACAGGACTCGGCGGCACTCATAGATTTCAGTAGAGACGCTATCGGCAGATAGTGTTGCTCTGCTTATACCGCTGGGCCTCCAGGCTCGTATAAGAAGAATACACAAACCGAATTATAATCGAATCCTTTTGCCAGTCAACAAACTCTAAGGGGTGATTACCCATATCTCACCGCGAGCACGCTGAGGTCGCGGTGAGATATAAAAGAAGCTTTCGCGGCGTGCTTTGCGACCTTTGCGGTGAATGAATCACGCGCGTGGTATACCATGGGGTAATCACTACCTGACAATCTATTTACAAATTGATAATAGATAGTATACTAATAGTGGAGGTGTGTGGTGCATGCTCGTGGACGACAACGCCAGCAATGTAATGGACGGGACTGTAACCGCCGGATGGGACAATTTCTCGATCCGGCATTATTGCTCCTGCTGGAACAATCCCCGGCTCACGGCTATACTCTTTTGAGCCGCATGGCCGAGTTCGGGCTGGAGTTTCTGGCGCCCAACGTGATCTATCGCGCCCTGCGGGATATGGAAACGCGCGGATGGGTCGCCTCCACGATAGACGAGGAAGCGACCCAAGGCCCGCCGCGCCGCGTCTACGCCCTCACCGCCGTCGGTCGTCAGGTGTTGCAATGTTGTCTCACCCAAGTCCAGGAGACGCAACAGGTGCTCGAATATCTCCTGGCATTGCACGCCGACCTGGCGTCCGCAGGCGACACATCCGACAGCCAACCCACATTCACAGCAACGGAGGTTACAATGCGAGTAGTGATTCCTGCCAACGGCGCAGATTTGGACGCGCCCACCAGCCCGATTTTCGGGCGTAGTTCGGTGTTTATTCTGGTTGACCCTGAAACCCTGGACTTTGAAGCCCTACCCAATCCGGCGCTCGATGCGGCCGGCGGCGCGGGCGTCCAGGCCGCCCAGACGGTCTTACAGCATGGCGTAGGCGCCGTGATTGCGCCCAACCTGGGGCCGAACGCCTTCCGCGTCATCCAGGCGGCGGGCATCCCCGTCTACCACATGGTCGGCGCGACGGTCCGCGAAGTCATCGCGGCCTACAATACCGGACAGTTGCCGCCCCTGGAGACTGCCGGCGCCGATCACGTCGGACTCGGCGGCGGTCAACATCGCCGCGGGCGCGGTTGACCATGAGTAACGGCTTCAGTCGCTTTTTAACTCATAAGATCAGGAGGTGTAAGATGGGACGTGGAACTGGACGTGGTGGTGGACGCGGCGGCGGCGGTCGCGGGCAGGGACAAGGCCCCGGACGCATGGGGGGGGATGCCGCCGGACCGGGCGGCGACTGCGTCTGCCCGGCGTGCGGGCATCGTGAGCCTCACAGCGTCGGATTGCCCTGCACCAGCAGGACTTGCCCCAAGTGTGGTGCGAAAATGATCCGCGAATGACCCTGACGCTCACGTGCGTGGTAGATAACCACGCCCGGCCCGGCAGCGGTCTGTGGAACGAACACGGCCTGGCCTTCTGGATCACCAGAATATGGAGGCGCAACTTTGAAACTCGTCATTGCCAGCGGCAAGGGCGGCACCGGCAAAACAACGGTGGCGGTAAGCCTGGCGCTCAGCCTGGCCGCCGCCAATGCCGCTTCCGCCCCGCTTTTTTTGGACTGCGACGTTGAAGAACCCAACGCCGCGCTTTTTTTGCGCCCGGAGATCACGACGCAACGCGAGGTGGGACTAATGATCCCGGTGGTGGATACAGCGCGCTGCACGGCCTGTGGGCGTTGCGCCGAGGTGTGCGAGTATCACGCGATCACCGTGATCGGCAAACAGGTGCTCGTCTTCCCGGAACTGTGCCACGGCTGCGGCAGTTGTCCACGCCAGTGCCCAGAGGGCGCAATCCACGAGGCGTTGAGTGTGATGGGGACGTTGGAAAAAGGCGTCGCCGGGGGAAGCGTGGGCCAAGTGGAATTTTTCCAGGGAATCCTCAACGTGGGCGAAGCCATGGCCGTGCCGGTCATCCGCCAGCTCAAGCAGTGGGCCATCTTGCCGGCTGTGGGCGACCGGCCCGTCATCCTCGACGCGCCGCCGGGGGCCTCGTGTCCGGTCGTCGAGACCATGCGCGGGGCCGACGCGGCGCTCCTCGTCACCGAGCCGACGCCCTTCGGCCTGCACGACCTGCGCGTGGCAGTGCAGGTGGCCCGCGACGAACTCGGCCTGCCCGTCGCCGTCGTCGTCAACCGCGACGGGGTGGGCGATGGCGGCGTGGACGCCTACTGCGCTGCCGAGGGCCTGCCCATTCTGCTGCGCATCCCCCTGGAGCGCGCCATCGCCGAAGGCATCGCGTGCGGAGAAACGCTGATTACTGCTCGCCCTGAATACCGGGCGCGCTTTGTGACGCTGTGGAAACGACTGGCAGAGTTGAAGGGATAGAGAAATGAGGGGACGCTTCTGGCTCATCGGGCTGTGCGTATGGATGGTGGGGTGCGCGCCGCCGAGGATTTTAACAACCCCTTCGCCCACGCAGACCGCCACGAAGACAGAGATAGTATCCCCCACGGCGACCGCGACAGGCGCGCCTAGCTCTCCTGCCCCCCCTACCCTGGCGCCAACTACGGTGCCGCCCACGGCGACGCCGAACGTGACCTTCACCGCAACGCCTGAAACTCAACCGATGGAGATCAACACCATGCTCACAATAACCGTGCTATATGACAACGTGGCCCACGATGCGCGTTTGCAAACGGATTGGGGATTCGCGTGTCTGATAGAAGGCCTGGAACAACCCTTGCTCTTCGATACCGGCGGCAATGGCGACATCCTCTTGCGAAATATGCACGCGCTGGGAGTAGACCCGCAGACGGTGCGCACCGTCGTGCTCTCCCATGCCCACGGCGATCATACCGGCGGGCTGGCGACTTTCCTTGCAAAAAACCCGGATGTCGCCGTGTACTTGCCGCAATCGTTCCCGGCGAACATCAAAGAAACTGTCCGACGAGCGGGCGCGGCGTTCGTGGAAGTGAGCGAACCGACCGCCATCGTGATAGACGCCCACACCACCGGTGAACTTGGCAGCCCAATCCGCGAGCAAGCCCTGGTGCTGGAGACGCCTCATGGACTGGTGGTCATCACCGGCTGCGCGCACCCCGGCATTGCTGTGCTCGTGCGCCAGGCGCGGGCGACCGTGGCTGGTGATGTCTACCTGGTATTGGGCGGCTTTCACCTGGGCGAGGCCAGCGCAGCGCAAATTGCAACGACCATTGCCGAATTGCGGGAACTCGGCGTGCAGCACATTGCCCCGAGCCACTGCACCGGTGATGCCGCGCGGCGCGCCTTCGCAGAGGCGTTCGGTCAGGATTACCGGGAAAGCGGGCTGGGACAAATTTTTGTGCTCGGCGCGGAGAAGTAATCTCCTGAGGAATTGGACGTGTACTGATGAGACAATTGGTTGTTTTAAGTGGTAAAGGCGGAACAGGCAAAACGACGGTGACGGCGGCGTTGGCGCATTTAGCGGCGCAAACGCGGCCCATCGTGCTTGCGGACGCCGATGTGGACGCGGCCAATCTGGGATTGCTGCTCGCGCCGATCACAGAAGAGACGCGCGACTTCACCGGCGGCAGAATCGCCAGCATTGACCCTGCCGGGTGTATCGCCTGCGGGCGCTGCGCCGAGGTCTGCCGCTTCGACGCGGTGCGCCCAGGCAACGCTTACGCCATAGACCCCATTGCCTGCGAGGGCTGCGCCGCGTGCTGCTACGAGTGCCCGGTGCAGGCCATCACGATGACGCCGCAGCGCGCCGGGCAATGGTTTGTCGCCGCCACGCGCTACGGCCCGCTCTACCACGCGCACCTCTTCGCCGGGCAGGAGAATTCCGGCAAACTGGTGACGCTGGTGAAGCAGATGGCGCGATTGCGCGCGCTCGATAGCGAGGCCGACCTGCTGCTGGTGGACGGGCCGCCGGGCATTGGCTGCCCCGTCATCGCCGCGCTGTCTGGGGCGGATGGCGCGCTCATCGTCACCGAGCCGACCGTCTCCGGCGCGCACGACCTGGAACGCGCTTTGAGCCTGGCGGCGCACTTCAACATCCCGGCGCTGGTGCTGCTCAACAAGGCCGATCTCGGCCCGACGCAAGCCGAGGCCATCGTCGCCCATTGCGCGGCCCGAAACGTCCCGCTGGTGGGGCGGCTGCCCTACGATCCCACCGTCACCGAGGCCATGGTGCGCGGCGAGCCGGTCACAGTCGGCGCTGGGCCGGTGAGCGGCGCGCTCCGTGAAACGTGGGCGTTGCTACAGTCGCGTATTTTCGGCGACACGCCATAAACCCGGATGCCATCGCTTATCAACAACATCCCGACTTATTTAGGACTTACGCAACCAATGTCATTTCTCACCGCAGAGGGCGCTGAGGACGCCGAGAAATGATAAAATCTCTGCGTTCTTTGCGGTAAAATTCCGCCTCTATGCGTAGGTCTTGCTATTCTTCCCGACAATTGGAGCCAAATGCGCACTTACCTTGATTGCTATCCCTGTTTTCTCCGCCAGGCGTTGAGCGCGGCCCGGCAGGTAGGCGCAAATGACGCCCAGCAGTATGCCATTATGCGCCAAACCCTGACCTTGCTGCACGCTCTGCCGGAGGGTCAAAGCCCGCCGGAAATCGGCTACACGGTGCATCGCATCGTGCGCGAGCATCTGGGGCACAGCGATCCGTACTGCGCCATCAAAGCGCAAAGCACCCGCGCGGCCCTGGCGCTCTATCCCCGCCTCAAGGCGTTGGTCGCCGAGAGCGCAGACCCGTTGGAGACGGCGGTGCGGTTGAGCATCGCGGGCAACATCATTGACTTCGCCCAATCCAACGAAATGCCCAACCTGTGGGCGGCGATAACGCGCGTACTGGCCGCGCCCTTCGCCGTTGACGATCTGGCGGCCTTGCGCGCAGCGCTGGAGACGGCCGAGGGGGTGCTCTATCTGGCGGATAACGCCGGGGAGACGGTCTTCGACCGTGTGTTGATTGAGGCGCTGGCTGCGCCCGTAACCTACGTGGTGAAAGGCGGCCCCACGCTCAACGACGCGACGCGCGAGGATGCGCTGGCGGCGGGGCTGGAAACGCGCGCGACCATCATTGACAATGGCTCCGATGCGCCGGGCACGATTTTGCATTTGTGCTCGGAGGAATTCTGCCAGATTTACGCTGCCGCGTCGCTGATCATCGCCAAAGGGCAAGCAAATTACGAGACGCTCAGTACGGCCGGCCCGCGCGTGTTCTGTCTGTTGCAGATCAAATGCCCGATCATCGGGCGCGATCTGGACGCGCCGGTGGGCGGGGTGGTGGTCAGACAGACCCGCCCATCCTAGTTGCGACCTGACCCACAAACGGGCAGCTTTTTTTAGCCGCCGCCCACCGGCGGGAAAATGCCCACCTCATCACCTTCCTTCAACCGATATAGCTCGGCACGCGCGCGGCCATTCACAAACGTGACCTTGATTTCATTTTCCCGAATCGCCAAATGCCGGATTAAATCGCCCACGGTGCTGCCCTCCGGCAGATTGATGGGAGTGGCCTGTCCCGCCGGGACGGAGGGCCAATAACGCTGTAGATTTGCAAATAGTTTCACCTGAACCAGCATAACAAACCTCCGCAAAATGAACTCGATTGACTTCTCTATTATATTCCTCTATACTAAAGATGTTGCTCCCAACACTCTATTTGTGTGGAAATTCAGGCAGGGGTTGGAGAAAATGATTCGAGTTTAAGCGCTCGTCCCTGATCCCTAACCCCTTATCACCCCAATTCATTCCTTGAAAGGAGGATTCCATGGCTTTTCGTATGAAGTGGCCCACCCAATACGGCATCATTACCCAGAAATTCCGGGAGCGCCCTGAGGTTTACCGGAAATTCGGCTTGCCGGGGCACGAGGGGATTGACTTCCAGGCGCCCAACGGCAGCGAAATCTACGCCGTAGCCGACGGCTTCATCAGCGATGTGCGGCTGGACGGCGACACGGACAAGATGAACAAGCCCTACGGCAACCAGGTGCGCATCCAACACGCCGAAGGGTATGAAACCATCTACGCCCACTTGCAGGAAGTCGTCGTCGTGCGCGGCCAGTCCGTCAAAGCCGGGCAGATCATCGGCCTGGCCGACAACACCGGCAACTCCTTCGGCGCTCACCTGCACTTCAGCCTGAAGAAGAAAAATGCCACCGCCAACCGCGAGACCGACTATCCCCACGACCTCATTGACCCCACCCCCTTCCTGGATCCGTTCAAGGCCAACGTCCCACCGACGCAGCCGACGCCCCCCGCGCAGCCTTTCATGCAGGTGCAGGTCAACAGCCCCGAAGTCGGCTCGCTGAACGTGCGCGACGCGCCCCACATCGGCGGCGGGATGGTGGAACAGGTGGCAGACAAAGCCATGCTCGGCTCTCTGGAAGAAGAAGCGATCACCCGCAGCAAACTCGGCCAACAGGGGCAATGGCTGTGGGTGCGCACCCCTGGCAACAAAGTCGGCTACACCGCCGCGTGGTATTTGCAACCTCCCGCCGGCGCTGCCCTGCCGATCAAGCCGGTCGCCCCGCCCACCATCACCCTGGTTGAAGTAGACAGCCCCGAAACGCCGCTCAAACTGCGCAGCGGCCCCGGCGTCGAACACGCGCAGGTCGCGCTCATGGCGCATGGAACGATCATCAAGGCGTTGGAACCGGAGGCCGACGTCAAGCGCAAGATCGGCCAGCAGAACCAGTGGCTCAAAGTGCAGGAACCCGGCGGGCAGCAGGGCTACACCGCCGCGTGGTATCTCAAACTGCAAACCGCCGTCGCCAAGCCGGTCATCCCGCAGCCCACCACCGGCAAGCCCACCGAGTGGGTCGTCGTCGAAAGCCCGGAATTTGGGCTGAAGTTGCGCGAAGGTCCCGGTGTCAACTTCAAAGAAGTCTGGTGGGTGCCCCACCGCACGCCGCTCAAATCGTTGGAAGGCCCCGTGGACACCGGGCGCAAAATCGCCCAGCAGGATCAGTGGATCAAAGTGCGCACCCCCGCCCACCGCGAAGGCTACGTCGCCGCGTGGTTCGTGCGCCATCCCACCCAGGACGACAAACGGCAGCGTGTGACCCGCACCGACGTCGTCAAGGGCGTCTCGCCCTACATCTACGGCATCCACGCCGTCTCCATCGTGGACGATCCCGCCTCGAAAGGGCAAATTCGCTCCCTGTACAGCAATCCCGGCTGGATTTTCTTCACGGAGCAGTGCGGGCGCACCGCGCACAGCATCGGGCCAAACAACGACATCCGCGCTTTCTTCTGGGAATGGGTGCAGCAAGGCTATGGCGTCGTCGTGCGGCTGAATCACGGCTACGAGCCGGGCGGCACGCTGCCCGAATCCCGCTATTACGACGACTTCGCCGCCGCCGCCGCGCGCTGGGTGGAACTGTACCTCAAGCGGCCGGAGCTGGCGCCGGAGGACTACACCTGGACGATCCAGATCGCCAACGAGCAGAACAATCCCCGCGAGCATCCGGGCGGCTTCGACCACCCCACCGAGCACATCACGCCGGAACGCTACGCGGAAGCCTTCAACAAGACCTACCGCGCGATCAAGGCCGTGCTGCCCAACGCCATCGTCTGCCCCGGCGCGATTGATCCCTACAACTACATGCCGTGGAAGCTCACCGGCCAGCCGATGCGCCCATTGGAGTATTACGACCGGATGATGAAGGCCATCGAGGCCCTGGACGGCGTCATCCTGCACGCCTACCTGCACGGGCCGGACCCCAAGCGCGTCACCGGCCTGGATCGCTTCGCCGGCGGCGATCCGAGCAACCCGCTGCACGATCACTTCTTCGACTTCCAGACGTATCGCCTGTTCTTGGAGCGCATCCCCGGCAAGTGGCGCGACGCGCCGATCTACATCACCGAGATGAACCACATCTGCCGCGCGTCCGGCGCCCCCAACTGCGACCGCGATCAGGGCTGGGAGAATTCCAACACCGGCGTCGTGCGCGAAATCTTTAAAGAACTCGACAACTGGAACCAGACGCCCTACGCGCAGCAGGTGCGCTGCGGCCTGCTCTATCGCTGGCATGGCGACCAATGGCAGATCAGCGACAGGGGCGGCGTGCTGGAAGACTTCCGCCAGGCCGCGCAGAACGACTACCGCTGGCGCAGCGAGGCCGCCGGCGGCGCGTTCTCCTTCGCCGGGCCGATGGAGGAGGAAGAGGAAGCGCCCGCCGAAATCGAAGAGCGCGCCCTGGTCACGCCCGACGACCTCACCCTCATCTGGGGCATCGGCCCGAAGACCGAGGTGATCCTCAACACCGCCGGCATCTTCATCTTTGAACAACTCGCCGCGCTCAAGCCGGAAGAAATTCGTGTCCTGCTTGAGGAAAGCGGTCTCCGCCCGCGCCACCTCGCCACCTGGCCGCAACAGGCCCGCCTCCTGCTCGAAGGGGACAAGGCGGGATTGCAGGTGCTACTCGCCGAATTGGGGAAGAAATCCGCCCCCAAGAAATAACCCTTCCATATTGCCCTTCACAAAACACAGCGGCGCGATCCCGAAGATCGCGCCGCTATGCTTTTGGGACCATGTCCCTTCAACATGCTATGGATGTACTCTTAACGCGATGTACGCTGGCCGATAAGCCGTGTCCACTCGGATCAGGCTGTACAACGCCTCCGGGCGCTCCTTCCCCCACACCACACTCATGTTCAAATTCCATAAGAAGTACGGCCCTACCCACGGTCGCTCCTGGATCAACCCCATCGCCCCGGTCAGATAATCGGCCTGATCCTGCTCGGTCAGCCAGGCGGCGTAAGGGTACGGGAAATCCGGCGGCAAGTTATTGGAACGGATGCCCTCGGCCACCGGCCAGCCGAACTCCGTCGGCCACAGCGGCAAGTCCAGCCCGGCGGCGACTATGAGGGCGTGATAATCTTCCAGTGTATCCAGGAAGAAGAAGCTGGGATGCTCGTTCCAACCCGTCGTCTTGTGCGTCGCATCGGCGGCGCGCTCCCACGGCGGATTGCCGTACCCATAGGGATGCACGCCGATCCCATCCACCCACTGCCCGGCCCCCGCCGCCAGCATCTCGCGGAGGAAACGGCGATCGTCAATCGCGTTCACGCCGTCGTCAATGCCCGTCACCCCCAGCCCCGCGCTGATGACGCGCGCCTGCGAGTCGGCCTGCCGCACGGCCTGGCTACCCGCCGCCAGCAGCGTCACGTACTCCGCCGCGCCGAGCGTCGCCCCGTGCCACTCGCGCGCCAGATTCGGCTCGTTCCACAGCTCGTAGGCCGCGACTCTCCCGGCGTAGCGCGTCGCCAGCGCGCCCATAAACGTCCCAAAGTCGGCGGGATGTTGCGGCGGCCCGCTGACGCCCCCCGCCTCGCGCATCCAGGAGGGCGCATCCACCACGCTGACCAGCAAGTTGAAGTTGAAATCGTTGCTCAACCCCACCAGCCGATCCAGTTCCGTCCAGCGATACTCTCCGGGACGCTCCTCCACCATTCCCCATTCCAATTGCACCTTGATCCACCCGCAGCCCATCCCCTGCGCCCAGCGCAACACCTGTGACAGGTCGTTGGCGTTGGGATCGATTTGCACACCGAAGGAGGGCTTGAAGATGGCCGGCGGCAACGGCGTCGCCGTGGGGGGTGGAACCGGCGTCGGGGGAACCGGCGTCGGCGCGGGCGTTGGCGTCAACGAAGCGCGCCCGGCAAACACCAGCGGCAAGAACACCCGCGTTGCCGGGATAACCGGCAACGGGGCCGAACCGGGCAGCGGCGTGGGCGTCGGCAGCGGCGACGCGGGCGTGGGCAGCGGCGACGCGGGCGTCAGCAGCGGCGACATCGGCGTGGCCTGCGGCGAAAACAACGTCATCGCCCCCCACGTCGGCGTGGGCGATTCGGCGGGCGGCGGCGTTAGGCGGGGCGGGGTGGGAATAACGCAGCCGAAGATCGCCAGCCCCACCAGCAAAAGAGCCGCGCGAAGTCCCGAACGGGTTCGGGTTAGCATGTCATGAGGCAGCGTCAGCGCCGCAGCGCGTGTTCCGCCGCGTGTTCTGCCGCGCGATACACCTCGCGCAAAGGAATTCCGTGCTCCGCCGCCAGCCGTCGGCAATCCTCGTACTCCGGCGCGGACTTCGCGGCGCCGTCGCCCAGAGTCGCCACTTTGACGCGCACCTCGCCGTAGGGTGTCGTCACCGTCCGGGACTCGCGGCGCAGGGCGTGCCGCTGCACCCGCTGCTCCCGCACGCCCAACGTCGTCGTCTCCGCAAACAAGATCGCCGTCATCGCCGGCACGTCATCGGGCCGACAGAGCACGCGCAGCAGCGTCGCCGGGCGGTTCTTCTTCATCTGAATCGGCGCGAAAAACACGTCCAGCGCGCCCGCGTCAAACAGCCGCCTCATCACGTACTCGTAAATCTCCGGGTTGAGGTCGTCAATGTTCGTCTCCAACATCGCCAGTTCTTGCGCGTCGAGGCAGGAGGGGGAGCGGGGGAGCGGGGGAGCGGGGGTGAGGGGGAGAGGGGGTGAGGGGGTGA
>Ga0116144_10002384_pt1 | contig 20365 bp, 14 predicted proteins | sample AD_UKC035_MetaG_FD_89746 | JGI IMG/M metagenome (GOLD analysis project Ga0116144, IMG submission 89746) | Active sludge microbial communities of municipal wastewater-treating anaerobic digesters from USA - AD_UKC035_MetaG | ecosystem: Engineered > Bioreactor > Anaerobic > Digestate | place: USA...
CGTCGACCATCTCCCAGAACTTCTTCTTCTCGGCGTAGGCGACGCTCGCCCACCACTCGGCCAGCGTCTCGGTGTCGTGGGTGGAGGTGGTGGCCAGCGAGACGTGCGGATAATCGGCGGGGTCGATATAAGTCCCGTCCTCTTTCGTCTCCCAGCGCATGACCTTGTAGCCGGGCACGCCCTGCTCGGCGAGCACCTTGCGCACGAAGGGGGGGATGAGGCCGAGGTCCTCGCCTATGGGCAGCATCGGGGACGCGGCGACCAGCGCTTTGAGGAAGCGGCGGCCGCGGTCCTCCTGGTTCTCCTCTCCCTCCACGTCGAAATGAGGCTTGAGTTTCTTGTCCTCGGGGACTATCCAGGTGCGGAAGAAGCCGACCATGTGGTCTATGCGGTAGATGTCGTAGAGGTCCTCGGAACTTCTGAGCTTGAGGCGCCACCACTCGAAGTTGTTCTTCTCGGTCTCCTCCCAGCGGTAGGCGGGCAGGCCCCATTTCTGGCCTTCGGGAGTGAAGGCGTCGGGCGGCGCGCCTATGGAGTTGGTTATGTCGAACTCGTCCTGGCGCGACCAGACGTCGGCCGCCTCCTGGTTGACCATGAAGGGCAGGTCGCCGAAAAGTTTTATGCCCAGCTCGCCGGCGCGCCAGCGCATGGGCGCCCACTGGCGGCGGATGAGCCACTGCAGGTACTTGAAGTAATTTATCTCGAGCGCGTTCTCCGCGCGCGCTTTTTCCAGCGCCCCGGGCAGCCGCTCGGACAGGGCCTGGTCCCAGTGCGTCCACGAGATCCAGCGGTTGACGTCCTTGAGCCGCCTGAACAGGGCGTAGTCCTCCAGCCAGTAGGTGTTCCTCTCGCAGAAGCCGGCGAAGTCGCGGCCCTCTTTCGTGCCTTTCTTTATGTGGTTGCGGTCGAAGGCGGCGTAGATCTTCCAGAGCGCCTCGTGCTTGAGCCCGCGTATATCGTCGTAGAGGATGGCCTTCGCGGACCGGACATGGTGCAGGCGGTCCTTGAAATCCTTCGAGGCCAGGAATTCCAGCGCCTCGGGGGCCTCCTTGAGCTCCGGCACGGCCTCGGGATCGATGTAGACCGGGTCTATGGCGAAGGCGCTCAGGGCCGTGTAGGGGCAGTTGACGCCGGGGGGCATCTCGTTTATCGGGAGTATCTGGAGTATGTCCAGCTCGGCGGCCTTGAGCACTTCCAGCCAGCCGTGCATCGAGGTGATGTCGCCTATCCCCCAGTCGCGCTCTGAGCGCATCGAGAAGATGGGCAGGAGTATGCCGACATGTTTGCGTTTGAGTATCTTGTGCATTTTTGGCCCGGCGTCCTTTCCCTTCTTTATTTCTCGGCTATCGCCTCTATCTCGACCAGCGCGCCCTTGGGCAGCGCCTTGACCTCGACGGTGGCCCGGGCCGGAGGCTGCTTCTGGAAGAACCTGGCGTACACTTCGTTCATGGCCTGGAACTGGCCGAGGTCGGTCATGTATACCGTGGTCTTGACGACATTGTCCAACGGCAGGCCCTTGGCGGCCATGATGCCCAGGATGTTCTTGAGCGCCGCCTCGGTCTGGGCCTTCACGTCCGGAGGGACCATCTGGCCGGTGCCGGCGTCCACCGGCAACTGGCCGGATATGAATATGAGGTTCCCGGCTTCCACGGCCTGGGAATACGGTCCTATGGCGGCCGGCGCCTTGTCGGTGACGATGATCTCTTTCATTTTTCCCTCCTGGTCAGCCCTTTTTGTCCCGTATGAAAGCCGCTATGGAGCGGTCATAGGTCCTTTCGCCGGCGGCGGTGAAGAAGCAGCCCGGCAATTCGCCCGCGGCGCGGTGATACGCCACGCATTCGCAACAGAGCCCTTTGCGCGGGCAGGGGTCGTAAGTGCAGGAACAGGCTGCCGAATTTTTGTCCTTCTTGCACTGCATGGCGTCCTCCGTCCCCAGTAGCCCCTTACAGTTAAGGATATATATTACAAAAAGAGGGGGACGTTGTTTAGTTCTTTAGTTTTCGTACTTCAGACGGCTCGTTTTCCGGTTACCGGAACAGCGAAAACTAAAGAACTAAACAACGTCCCCTGAACCGCTTGCCCGCGGACGGGTTATTGTGTTTAATTGACTGCCATGAAGAAAGGCGTTTTCCATTTCGCCGGGATAGGCGGCTTCGGCATGAGCGCGCTAGCGCAGACGCGGGCCATGGCCGGCCTTCCGGCGACCGGTTCCGACAGGGACTTCGACGCCGGGCGCAACCCTGAGACCCGGGCGGCCCTGGAGAAACTGGGCATAAGGATATTCCCGCAGGACGGCTCCGGCGTGAAGGGCGCGGCGAAGGTGGTGGCTTCCACCGCCGTCGAGAACTCGAACCCGGACCTGGCCCGGGCGGCGGAGCTGGGCGTGCCGGTCCTCCACCGCTCCGAGCTGCTGGCGGAGCATGTCAATTCCTCGCGCGCGGTCGCGGTGGCCGGCACCAGCGGCAAATCCACGGTCGCGGCGATGATCTTCGAAATACTGGACTTCGCCGGCCTCAAGCCCTCGATAATAACCGGCGGCGCGCTTCTTTCGCTGAAGGAGCGCGGTCTGCTCGGCAACGCTTTCGCCGGTCCCTCGGACCTGCTGGTCATAGAGGCCGACGAATCCGACGGCACCGTCGCGCGTTACAGGCCGGCGCTCGGCGTCCTGCTCAATATAACACGCGATCACAAGGAAGTGGAGGAACTGCGCGGGATATTCTCCGCCTTCGCCGCCAACTGCGGCCGGTTCCTGGCCTGCGCCGACGACCCCGAGGCCTCGGTTATAAGTCCGGCGGCCGGCTTCTTCGGCAGATCGGCCGCTGAACCCGTCTTTTCGGACCCGCGGCCGGGCCTCTTCGAGTCCCGCTTCCGGCTGGGCGGCGTGGAATTCTCCGTGCCGGCGCCCGGCGATTACAGTATCGACAATGCCGTGGCCGCGGCCGCCGCCTGCTCAAGGCTGGGAGTGGACCTGAAGACCTGCGCCTCGGCGCTGGCCCGGTTCAAAGGCGTGGCGCGCCGTTTCAATGTCCTGGGCCGCGCCGGCGGCGTGACCGTGATAGACGATTTCGCCCATAATCCCGCCAAGATCGCCGCCGTCCTCTCGGCGCTCCGGCTGAGGAAGGGGGGGCGCGTCCTGGCCCTGTTCCAGCCCCACGGTTTCACCCCGGCGCGCCTGATGCGCCGCGAACTCCCCGGAGTTCTTTCCGCCTCGCTGTCGCCGGGCGACGAGGTCTTTTTCCCGGACATATACTACGCCGGGGGGACGGTCGCCAGGGATATTTCGTCGGCCGACCTGGCCGCCGACGCGGCGGCCGCCGGCCTGAAAGCCCGCCATCTGCCGGACCGAGGGCGTATCGCGGCGGAAGTCGTCGCGGCCGCCCGCCCGGGCGACATCGTCATCGTGATGGGCGCGCGCGACCCTGGACTGCCGGCCCTGGCGCGGGACATACTGGCCGAACTTTCCGGGCGGGCGGGGGGCTGAAATGCTCGCGGAGAGGGAATTCCCGCGCTGCGCCCGGCAGATAGCGCCGCCCGACCGCCCGGTCTGAGGCGTCGGGGCAAATGGTAAAATATAGGGAAGAATTACCGGAAGGGGACATACTTCACATTTTCCCGCCGGTCTCGGGCGGATGACAAGGAGAGAACTATGAAGCCCTTTAAGCTCACCGACAACGTGGAATACATGTGCGTCAATCATTTCAACCGCCGGTTCTTCGACTCCCTCATCCCGCTGCCGCAGGGCACCAGCTACAATTCCTACCTGGTGCGCGGCGCGGAAAAGACCGCCGTCATAGACGCGGCCGACCCGGAGAAGATAGGCGTGCTGCTGGACTATCTCAAAGAGGAAAAGAAAATAGACTATATCATAGCCCAGCACGCCGAGCAGGACCACAGCGGCGGCATAACCGAACTGCTCAAAAAGTACCCGTCGGCCATGGTGGTCACCAACCCCAAATGCAAAGAACTGCTGATGACGCATCTCCATGTTCCGGCGGAGAAGTTCATCGAGGTCAAGGACGGGGAGGAACTGGACCTGGGCGGCGGCAGGAAGCTCAAGTTCATCTATACGCCCTGGGTGCATTGGCCCGAGACCATGTGCACCTGGCTGGAGTCGGACGGCGTGCTCTTTACCTGCGACTTCTTCGGCTCGCACCTGGCCACCCCCAATCCCTTCTCCGATCCCGAGGACGTGTACGAGCCGATGAAGCGTTATTACGCCGAGATCATGATGCCTTTCCGGCAGCAGGTGAAGGCGGACCTTGAGAAGATCTCCGGGCTGCCCGCCGGCTATATCTGCCCCAGCCACGGTCCCGTTCACAAAGGGCAGATGCCCGGCAAGGTCAAGGAGTATTACACGGACTGGGCCGTTTCGGCGCCCAGGAACAAGGTCGTGCTGGCCTATGTCTCCATGCACGGCAGCACCCTGGTCCTGGTCAACCGGCTCTACAGCCGCCTGCAGGAGCTGGGCGTGCACGTGGAGAAGCTCAACCTGGAGGATGCGGACACCGGTCGGCTCGCCATGTCGCTGGTCGACGCGGCCACCATAGTGGTAGGCACCCCTATGGTGCTGGCCGGCGCGCATCCCAAAGCCATATACGCGGCGTACCTCGTCAACGCTCTCAGGCCCAAGGCCAGATGGATAGGGGTGCTCGGCTCTTTCGGCTGGGGGGGCAGACTGGTGGAGTCGCTGGCCGCGGCTCTCGGCCCGTTCAAGGCCGAGGTTCTGCCGCCGGTGCTGGTCAAAGGGCTGCCGCTGGAGGACGACCTTAAAAAGGTCGACGCCCTGGCGGAAGAAATAGCTAAAAAGCACGCGACTATCGGCTGAGGCGCTCCCTTGAAAAAACGGGGTTTCTCTGCTAGACTTTTTATAAAGCTTTCCGCGCACCTGTCGGTTGTTGCGGGAGGCGGGTATTGTTTGGGGATATTCTATGGCTGACTCGGCCGACAGGGGCAAAAGGTCCCTGATAGTGATGGTGCTGGCCTTCCTGATAACGGGCGGCGGCGTCTTCGTCTTCCTTATTTTTCAGAGCCTGGAAGATATGCAGGACGTCAAGTTCCGCAGTTTCGGCTCCGGAATGACCGGCCGCGCCAGTCTCCCTATCCTCAAGTACTTCGGTTTCGTGGACAGCGAGACCGTGGCCGAGGCCGCCTCCGCCGAGCGCAAACTCGCCCGGGAGGATAAATTCGGGGCGGCGTCTTCCGACGCGGAGGCCGCGGCGGCCCCGGCCGAAACCTTCGCGGTACGGTCCGGCCTATCCCGGCGCGGCAGTTCTCCGTCAAGTTCCTCCGTTCCCAGGATGGCGTCTTCCATGTCCGGTCCCAGGGCGGGTTCGGGCGGAGGCAGCAAGTCCTTCTCCTCTTTCCAGCGTTCGGGCTCCGGCCCGGCCCTGAAGTTGTCGGGCGGGGGGTCAGGGGCCGGCCCGGCCGCCGCCAAGTCCGGTAAGACCATGGAGGCGCTGGTGGCTGCGCGGGGCCATCTTTCGGGCGCGCTCAATACAGGTTCGGCCCTCGCCGCCAAGGGCAAATGGGACCAGAGTTTCGGACTGAAGCATTCGGGGACCGGGACCGGCGGTCAGCTTGCCTCGTACAACAAGGCCGCGGCCAGCCTGGACGAGATCGAATCGGGCGAGGTCAGCAGCCTGAAGATCGACGACCCCAAATCGATGGCCGTGCCGGACGTGGGGAAACCCAAGCCGGTGCCGACTTCCGAGAGCATGGCCGATAAGCTCAAGGAAGCCGCCAAGAAAAATCCCAATGACCTGGTCGCCAACTCCCTGCTTAACAATATCCCGTCTACGTCCGGTAATTTGCCGGCTTCAGGCGGCGAAGGCGGCGGGGATCCGGGAGCGCCGGAGATGCCGGACGATATGAAAACGTACATACTCAATAACGGCGTTCTTGAAGGGGACCGTCAGTTCACATCCACAGCGGTCAAATGCGAGAAGAGCTGTCCCGGGGATCTTAAAGAAGGCGATTATTACTGGAATGTCACGTTCACGGGGACCGGCCAGGACGGGAACCCCTATTCGGAGACCTGCACCGTCTATTCCCAGTCCAGCGGCGGTTTTCAGGGGAAATGCCCTTATTAAATCCGGCCTTGCGACCCCTTGACAAGTCAACGTTCGCCTGCTATAACATAAAGGAAATAGGACTTTGCCCTGAACATCGCGGAAGGTGTGTCAAGGGAAAGTTTATGTTGTTTTGATTGTCCGGGGAAAGCGGGGCCTTATGATGAAAATAAATTCCGGGAAAAAATCCAAGACGGCCCAGTACGCCGTGGGGGGCGTGGTAGCGGTCATCGTGATATTCTTCTGGATGATGATGCCGCTCATGCAGAAATCCCCCTTCGATACTTCCGTTCCGACCGGCAATCCCTTCAAGTCAAGGTCCGTCGACCTCAACGCCCTGGATATCCCTTCCGAAGCTTCCGCTCCAGGCTACGCCCTCAGCGGGGCCATGACGGATAATCCGGCTGCCTCCGGCGACCTGGCGGAGTCTTCGCTCTTCAGTTCCGGGATGGGGGAGCTCTCCGACGGGGAGGCCGCCGCGTCCGCCTCGGCCGACGACGCGGCCGTTTCCGCCTCCGCTTCCGCCGGCGTCTCGGCCCCCTCCGTGTCCCCTGGGAATTCTCCCAGGCCCAAGATGAGCGCCCCCGGTTCCCTTTCCGGCGGCAACGGCAATTCCATGACCGCCGGAGGCGTGCATAACAAGTTCTTCGGCGGGAGCAACGCCAAGGCCGACATCGCTCCTTCCAAACTGCCGGAAGTGAAGAAGTCCGCCCTTTCCGATAAGAAGGCCGCCGGGCTGATGGCCTCGCTGGCCGCCGCGGAAAAGAAAAGCGCCGCTTCGGCCGGCATGAAGGTCGACGATTCCCGCGGCGGAGCGTCCGGCGCTTTCCACGGCGCTACGGCGGCTTCCAAGACGCATCTCGACGAAGAGCTCGAACACGATTCGGCGGTGGCCGGCCTGGAACTCGGCAAGGTCGATTCCGACCTCAAGAAGAACGATCCCGCCATAAACAACAAGAAGTTCAAGCCGCCGGAAGTTCCGGAGCCCACGCTGGCCGAGAAGAACGACGAGATGTATAAACAGATGATAATGCAGATGCTCATCTCGCAGGTCCTGGGGCCTATGTTCGGCGCTTTGATGCAGGGCGCGATGGGTGTAGACAGCGGTAACACCACCAAGGGGTGACCATAGCAGGACAGGAATTCCGGAGGATTTATGAGCACCAATAACGGGGACAAGAAGAAAGAAGGACTGCTTGGCGCGCTCGCCAGGTTCTTCGGAGGGGGTTCCGGTTCCGGAGCCGCCTCCTCGCTGGGATCGGCCGCCGGCTCGGCGGCAGGGTCCTCCGCGGGCCTCGGCGGTCTTTTCGCCAGCAAGGCCGGCGTGCTCGGCATGGTACTCGGCGGCGCCACGATAGCCGCCGGGGTCGGGGTCGTCTATAACTTCATGGGGACCTCCTCCAAGCCGGTTTACTCTCCTTCCCTCTTCCAGAACGCTTACCAGGAAGAGCAGGCCGCCACCGCCAGCATGGAGCGCCAGCGTGTGAACAGCCAGGCCGCCGCGGAACCGTCCACCCTGGACATGTTCAGGGACCAGGCGAAGAAGGACGGGCTGGGATTCGGGGACGAAGGAGCGTCGGAGTCCTCCGGGGCGGGCGAAGAGGCGGGGGTATCGGAAGGAGCTAGCGCCTCGGCCGAAGTAGGAGCCCCGGATTACGGGGCGGGCGCCGGGCCTGCGGCCGGAGCCGGCAAGGGCAAACTGGCCGCTTCGCTGGGTTTCGGCCAGAAGAGCGCCGGCGGCAGCGGTACGAGCATCCCGAAAATGCAGACCTCGGGAGGCCTTTCCGGCGGCATCGGTCAGAAGTTCGCGCCCGTATACAGGCAGCCGGCCGGCCAGGCTTCCGAAATGAGGAAGTCCATGTCCGCGCGCGTCTCCAACTCTCCCAAGTACACGGTGCCTAATTTCAACAAGAAAGGCGCTTTCGGCCAGGCCAAGTACGCGGGCAAGATGGGAGGCAAAGCCGCCTATTCCGCTTCCGACGCCGGGGCCAAGACCGCGGCTACGGAGGCTTTCGCGGGCGAGACCACGGGTAGCGGCGACGTGGCCGGCGTGCCTGAGACCGGTGCCGGGCTGGGCGGTGCCGGGGTTTCGGCGGGAGATTCGCTCAAGGCCAACGATCCCAACCTCAACATGAACGAGAGCGAGCCGCCGCCGGTGCCGGAGCCGGAGAACGTCTCTCCCTGGGAAAAGTATACCGATATGGCGATGAAGGCCATGCTGGCCTCCATTGTCCTCATCCTTCTGACGAAGATACTGGGCAAGTGGCCCATGCTGTACTACGCGGCCGTCTGCACCGCCATAGCGGCCATGGGCGCGGCGGCCATGGTGATCTACGCCGGTATCAAGCTGATGACGGAATTCGGCCAGAAATGGATGGGCGGCATGTATGTCGTGGTCGGACTCATGCTGATGGTACAGGCCTGGGAAGCCCTTTGCGGGCTTGAGAAAGGCGTCGACCTGAAAACCGCGGGCGGTACAGGCTGCGATGCCGGAAAGAGCTTCACTTCTACCGCCGATGGGATGAAGGGCACCGAAGTATATAATGTCGGCACTCAGAACGGTGCGGCGGGGACATATGTCACCAAGCCCATGGGCAACATGAGCATCACCGGCGGCAAGGGTATAGGGTCGCTGCTTGGATTCGGCGGCTAACGCTAGGGAAGGACCTTTCAGGGAGGCTTTATGGAAGACAAGGATCTGCCGGAGATCGGCTTTAAAGAGAAGAAGGAGCGCAAAGGCTTCCTTCCCTGGCTCAGGGGCCGCATGGGTTTCGCTTCCCGCGGCCCGATGGGCTCGGTAGGCGCCGGCCAGGCGGCCGGCGGAGCGGGGCGCGCGCTCGGCGCCGCCCGGCTCGGCGCGGGCGCCAAGTTCGGCGCGGCCGGAGGCTTGCTGGCGGCGAAGGGGACCATAGCCACCGTGGCCGTGATAGCGGCCGCGATAGGCACCACGCTGTACATGAACAACCGGCAGGCCCTTTCGCCGGTCTCGTCCGCTTTCAATTCGGACCGGGGAGCGCAGTCCGCCGAATATATCCCCGCCATATTGAGGCGGCAGGCTGCGCCCGGTTCCTCGCTCGACATGTTCGCCGACAGGAACAAGGGCGTCATAGACTTCGACGGCGAGGCCGCGAAGGCGGCCAAGGCCGCGGCCGACGCCGAAGCCGCGGCTTCCGCCGACGCGGCGGCCGAAGCGCCGGAGGGCGGCGAGCCGGCGGCCGAGGGGTCAGAGATGGGCGATCCCGGGGCTTTGCTGGGCAAGCTGCAGGGCGCCAGCGCCACCGGGCTTTCCACCGGGCTCAGCGGCGGCGGTTCCGGCAAGACCTTCGGCTTCCCGAACAAGGTGGGGCAGGGCTCTTTCGGTCCTAAGGTGGGCTTCAGCAACATGGGCGCCGGCAAGTTCGCGCCGATGCAGGGTCCCAAGAAAGGCAAACTCACCGCGATGAACGCCTCCAAGCAGGCCATACGCGGCGGCAAGGGCGCGGCGGCGGCCAAGAAATCGGGAGCCGGCGCCTGGAACCAGGCCAAGGGCGTGCGCGACGTGCAGAAGACCTACGGCGCGACCAACATAGACAGCATGCGCTCGACGCAGGACCAGGCCTGGGAAGGGACCACCGGCGAGGGCGGCGTTGACGGCGGCGCCGGCATAGGCGCGGGCGACGGAGGCGCGGGCATAGTCACCTCCCCTTCGCTGGATAATACGGCCAGCGGCGGCGGGTCCGGCGATTATGACACGCCCGGGGAATATACCCCGACCGATCCCGGCAGTTTCGACGTGAGCCCCTGGGCAAGCGACGCCTCGCAGGCCATGATGTACCTGCTGCTCTCGGCGGTGCTCTCCATAGCCGGGGCGTACCTTATCAGCATAGCGCAGGGACCCCTGGCGTTCCTGAAAATAATCGGCTATATACTGTGCGGTATAGCGTTGCTCCTGGCCGTGATGGCGATGCTCAAGGGCTTCGCGATCATGTTCAGCCACGGGCAGATGCTGCTCGGGACGATATATGTCATAGGCGGCGGCGTCGGAATAATGGGAGCTATAACCGCCATGCAGGGCAATCCCGGCGAGGCTATGAGCCAGAACGTCCTGTGGATGGCCGGCATAGCCGGAATACTGGGCCTGCTGGGCTCGATGATGGGGTCGCCCGGAGCTTGACGGCGGCGGGACGGGGGCGCGCGGCCGCGCGCCCTCCGTCCGGAAGCTGGTCTTTAGGGGATAATATATGGGCAGCAAATTCATACAGCGCCACAAGCGCAAGTCCCTGATCGCCGCCCTGCTCCTTCTTTTCAGGAGCAGGGTAAGGTACGTAATACTGTTCCTGGTGGTGGCCGGCGTTTCCGCTCCTTTCGTGGTGAGCCAGGACATGCTTTACCGCCTGGTCATGCTGCCGCCGGTCAATTATGTCCTGAAAGCCGCCGGGCTGCAGGGGTTCATCGCCACGATAAATCCCGCCTATTCGAACGAGATATTTCAGGCGGCGATGCAGCGCGCGATGTACGAGAGCGGGCAGGACTCCGTCTGGAACCAATTCCTCCGCGGCATGTCCCCGATGGGCGGAACAGGGGGGCCGTCCTCCCTGGCTATGCTCCGGGCCGAATACCTGGCCCGCGCCGCCGAGGAGGAGCGGGAGAAGGCCCGTTCGGCCAGGGGGCGCGCCGACCAGGTCAAGGGCGCCGTAAGCGACGAGGAGAAGGCGCGCGGCGGAGGGGCCGACGCGGTGGATTTCGAGAGTTACCTCGCCTCCTATTCCGGCGCGGATGAGGGCGGCGGGTTCGGTTATATGGACCAGGGCGGAGGCTCCGACGGCGCCGCCTACCCGTTCATGAACCGCACGCTGCTGGGACCGGGCGGCGGCCCCGCGGGGCGAGACTCGGGCGTCTACTCCGGGGCGATGAGCAAGGCCGCGAGCGGCGTACCCGTGCCGGGCAATCCCAAGGCCGTGAAGGGCAAGAACATGGGCCGCGTTTCCGGCTTCTCCTGGCGCAACGCCAGTTACAACAGGGGAGCCTCCAAAAGCCCCGGTTCCCGCATCAACAGGCAGGGCGCCATCTTCCGCCTCTCCGAGACCTTCGCGATGACGGGCGCGGCTTACAGGAACCCCACGGCCTCCTCGGAATACCAGGCTTCCTACACCGGTTCCACTTACGACGGCAATTCGGTGGACAACGAGGAGATCCAGACGGACGACGCTCCGCCTCCCGTGCCCGATAACGCCTGGGTGACCAATACCATCGGCGGGGCTTCGGAACTGAGCGACATGGCCGAGCACTGCTCCAAGGTCTCCGGCGAGCAGAGCGCGATAATATCCGAGAACACGAAGAAGATAGACGATATCTCGAAGACCCTGGGCAAGCCGCCCAAATGCTGCAAGCACGGCGCCGTGGACCGGTGGAACGGCAAGATCGAGCGTATAAAAGCGCTCTGCATCGACAACAATACCCGGCAGGGGATAATCTCCCAGGCCTGCCAGAACCCGTCCAATACGGACCAGGTCAACTGCAACCAGTACAACAAGATGAAGATCAAGAAGTGCAGCAAACTCAAGTGCTTCCTCTCGATAATACTGGCCATAATATTGATGGTCATAGGCTTCGCGTTCGGCGGGATCCTCGGCGCGGCGCTTATGATCGCTGGCGCCCTGATGATGCTTTCCCAGCTCATGCCCAGCCTGGCCGGCCTGCTGGCCGGTCTGCTCGGCGGCGTCGGCCTGGCCTCCTTCTTCGTGGGAGAGGAAGAGTCTCAGGAGGCCATGAAGACGGCCCTTGAGACCAATGCCGCCTCCGACGACGAGACGGAAGGGGAGAAAGAGGAGGAGTGATCTCCGGCGGCGGATCTTGCGGGTGGATAATAGCAGGTTCGTTTCAGCCCGGCCCTTGCGGAGGCCGGCGACGGGGGCGCTGCGGACCCCTCCTTCCGGAGGGGAGCGTCCCGGGCGCCGCCCCGTAGTAAAGCAGGGGGTCGGGCTTTTGGTTTGCCGCGGTCCCGCGCCAAGGGCCATAAGGCCCAGCCCGGGATGGGCCGGATGACACTTGGAGGCCGGAGGATTATTAGGTAAAGTATGATAAGCAGTGTCGGCTGGCCTCGCGCCATGCGTGTCCTGCGGGATGTTTTTATATGTCGCAAGGCCAAGGTTTTCTGGAGGATATATGAACTTCCATAATGATAAAGAGGAACGCAAGCCCGTTCCGCCCGTGCTGGGCAGGCAGGCCCCCGGATTCCGCAAATCCAGCGTCTTCGGCAAGACGCCGGCCTTCTCCCGCGCCGCCGGCGGCATCATAGAGAGACTGAAAGGCCTCTCGCGCCGCGACCTCGGCCTTGTCGCGCTCGGGATCAGCGCCCTCGTGATGGCGCCCGTGGCGGAGTTCATGATGTCCCGCCCTCCGATGGACAACTCGCTCACCGCCGGCTTCGGCACGCGCGACGCTTCCGCGGCCGCCTCGCTCTACGAGCCGGGCATACACGGGCTCAGCCAGGGCTCTCCGGACGGCAGCGGGGAGGTGATAGTCCCGCTAAGCGCCCGCGACCCGCTCTCGCTGATCCTGGGCGCCTCCAAGCCCGCGCCCCCGCCCATGCCCTCTTCCCCGCCGCCCTCCAGCGGTTTCCGCGACACTATACGGGACTCCGGCCGCAATGCTTTCTCCGAGGCCGTCAAGTCCGCCGGCGCGCCCACCGTTATTCCCAAGATGCAGAGCGCCCTGCGAGGCATGAGTTCCTTCTTCGGCGGCGGCGAGAGTTCCCGCACCTCCGGCGCCCTTTCCGGCGGGCAGATAAGCGCCAGCGCCAAGAAGGCCTCCGGCAAGGCGGCTTCGCGTTCCATGGTCGGTCCGATAGCCGCGGCCGGCTATAAGGGCGTGGCGCTGACCCCCAACAGCTCGTCCAAGGGCGCTTTCGAGAAGCTGCGCTCCGCGGCCGACAAGGCGGCGGGCAATTTCACCGACAGCAGCGCCTCCCGCGGCCTGGACAAGGCCGCCGCCGATTCCGTCAATATCGGTTCCGGCAACGGCGGTCTGGGCAGCGGCATGGAAGGGGACAAGACCAAGGGGCATTCCAACAGCAGCATCCGCGACCAGAAATCCAATTCCGGCGAGTCGCTGCAGGCCCAGCTCAACCGGAAGCGCGCGGAAAGAGAGCTCGAGTGGGAGCTTTACAAGCAGTTCGGGATCAAGCAGGACCTGACCAAGGCCATGGTCTCCGCCTTCGGAGAGGTGCTGGGCGATTTCGTCAAGAGCACCACCAAGGGGCTGTTGGGCATGAACAGCAGCGGCCCGCCCGCCAAGGCCTGCTACAAGTGCAACGAATACACCCCCGACGGCGTCTGCGTCAGGTGGACCATGATCCGCCCGGCCACCACGGACGAGAAGGCCATAGACGCCTGGATATCCAAAGGCATCTGCGACGATATCAGGCCTCCGTCCGGCGGGAGCTCCGGCACGGCCTCCTCCAAGCCGGCCGCGGGGAACGCCTCCGATCTTTCGGGGCCCGTTCCTCCGGCGGATATATCGTCCAATTCCTCCAATATATATGCCGGCTCGGGCCAGGGGAGCAATAAGGGGCTCGACGGTATGCTGACCGCCCTCGCCAAAAGCGTCAAAGAAGGCAAGGGAACGGAATCCTCCAGGAAATTCGTCGAATGGACCCGCGGTATCGCCGAACAGTCCCGCTTCGCGGCCGCCGAGTACAGCAAGGCCGGCGCTACCCTGCTGGGGATGAAACCCACCTTGGAGACCAAGATAGGCGAATACGGCAAGGCTATCGAGGCCGCCAGCCAGAAAATGGTCAAGGCTGAGGCCGATCTTAAGGCCTTCTCCGCCAAAGTGAACGCGCTGGATGTCGGCAAGCGCAAGGACCTGGGCGGCGGAGCGCTCGCCGACGCGGACGAGACGACGGCGGCCATCTCCGAGGTCAAGGCCGAGATAGAGACCGCGGAGAGGAAAGTGAAGAACATCAAGCTCCGCGTGAGCAGGCATGGACAGATCAAGGAGTTCTACGCGGCCGAGGCCGCCAAGGTCGGGACTTCGGCCGATACCATCGTCAACGGGGCCCGTGATATACAGTCCCAGGTCTCCCCGCTCTTCTCCCGGCTGGACCAGTTGAAGAGCAAAGGCGAGATCGACCGCGAAGAACAGGCGGAAGTGGTGGAGGCCTTCAAGGCGCAGACCAAGGTCGACCCCATGTATCAGCCGGTCGAGACCGCGGTCCGTTCCGCTTCGCTCGAAGGCGGCGGGATGACGGCCGCGGCCGGCTTCAGGCTGTACGCCGCCGCCGCCATCCCCTCCGACCTGCGGGACGCTCCGGACGCCGGCGGTTCCCAATACCCGGCCGCCGAGGATTCCCCGGTCGGCATGCTGATGTCGTACCGCGGGGCCGACCTGGCCAAACTGTGGTCGGAAAAAGTGGACGATTCGGCGGCCAAGACCACTGAGCGCGGGGCCTGGGACGCGGTCAGCCCGTATCTCAAGTACGGGACCATCATCGAGTCCCAGTCCGACGCTCTGTCCTCCGGCCCGGAACTTCCCGACGACGTCATCTCGGTGGAACTGCGCGCCAGGAACATCCTCTGGGACATCAATAATGTCAGCGGCCAGGTCACGATCGAGGCCGCCAATGCCGAGCCCAGGATAGCCGACTGGACCAAGAAACTGCAGGGCTACGGCCTTCTCAAGGACGAGGCGCCCGCCGGCGGGAATAACGGTATAGCTCCTCCGCCCTCGCAGCTCCCGGGGGACGGCGAAGGCTCCCCTTCGACCGGCCCCGTCCAGCGTCCGCTCCCCGGCGGCGGCGGCGTCAAGAACGCCGCGGTTACCAAGGCCGACAGCATTCTCTCGGGCCACGAACAGGCCGCGATCGGCGCTAGGAGCAAGTTCAATGTCCTCAACAGCGCGTCCAGCCGCCGCAACTGCACCAGCACCTCGTGCAAGGAGAACCTGAGCAGGGCGGGGGCTTCCGTCGGTAAGATGGAGTCCCTGGTCCAGGAGGTCAAGGACCTGCGCCAGGAGGCCGGCCGCGAAGGTCTGAAGGCGGAGGATATCTCCAGGATAGAGGGACGGCTCGTCGAGAAAGAGAAGCAGCTCGCTGACGCCAGGAGCACCTTCGATACCTCGGCCGGTATAGTGGAGCGGCTGGAAGGCGTGCCGAGTTCCCATCATTCCGGCTCCGGCGCGCCGCCCGTCGTCATAAACAACAATGTCAACGCGAACGCGAATGCCAACGCCGGCGCCAACGCCAATGCCGGCGCCAATGCCGACGCCGACGCGGGCTCCAATAATCCCCCGGCCGCCGAAAGGAAGACCCTGCCGCCCCCGATCCAGACCCTGTATTTCAACATGCCCGACAACCGCAGTATGCAGCTGGACCGCACCTCCCACAGCAATCAGGGCGGGACGGAGAAGGCCGTCTACGAGGGCTGGCATCGCGAGGAGGGCCGGAACTACCTCATACTCGCCAAGGACGCCAAGACCTACAGGGTCACCTGCACCCGCGGCGCCGACGGCTCTTTTACGGTGAGCAAGACCGAGAGCCGGGTGGTGGCCTTCCCTTCGGGCGAGGACCGCGGCCTGCTGGCCACTGTCGGCCTGAAGCGTCTCCTGCGGATGGAGAACATAAGCATAGGGAGTTTCAAGACCACCGGCGAATTCGACAATAAGCCCTGCCCCTGAGAGGCTTCCGCCCTTGAACGCCGCCGGCTCCCAGCCGGCGGCGTTTTTTTTGCCTTTGTGGCCCGGCCCCGCAAATTCATATAATGTGGGTACGGGCCGCGAAGCCCACCCAAAGCGAAAGCAGGAGAACCCCTTAAAATGCCCAAGCTCAAGAAGTCCGACTTCCTCAAAGAGACCGTTCAGCACATCGATATCAAGAAGCACAATGTCGTCCCGCTGGTGGACGCCATGCGCGAGATGGCCTTCTCGGCCCGCGACCTGGCGCGCGCGGCCGATATCTACCAGATGATGCTCGAGGACAAGAACTCCTCGATCATACTCTGCCTCGCCGGCTCGCTGTTCTCCGCCGGCCTCAAGAAAGTGGTCTACGACATGGTCAAGAACAACATGGTCGACGCCATCGTCTCCACCGGCGCCATCATCGTGGACCAGGACTTCTTCGAGGGCCTGGGCTTCAAGCATTACAAGGGCACCCCCTACGGGATAGACGACAACGATCTGCGCGACCTGCACATCGACCGCATCTACGACACCTTCATAGACGAGGACGAGCTGCGCCTCTGCGACGACACGACCCGCAAGATAGCCGACTCCCTGGAGCCGCGCCCCTATTCCTCGCGCGAGTTCATCGAGGAGATGGGCCGCTACCTCTCCAGGCACGGCAAGAACAAGGAGAGCGTCGTGCTGGCGGCCTACGAGAAGCGCGTGCCGATCTTCGTGCCCGCCTTCTCCGACTGCTCCGCCGGCTTCGGCATGGTCGAGCACCAGTGGAAGAACCCCGGCCGCCACATGTCGCTGGACTCGGCCAAGGACTTCCTGGAACTGACCAAGATAAAGATCGAGGCGGGCGAGACCGGCATCTACATGATCGGCGGCGGCGTCCCCAAGAACTTCACGCAGGACACGGTCGTCGCGGCCGACATCCTGGGCGAAGAGGCCCCGATGCACAAGTACGCCGTGCAGGTGACCGTGGCCGACTCGCGCGACGGCGCGCTGTCCGGCTCCACGCTCAAGGAGGCCTCCTCCTGGGGCAAGGTCGAGACCACGTTCGAGCAGATGGTCTACGCCGAGGCGACCATAGCCATGCCGATAATCAGCGGCTACGGCTATCACAAGGGCTCCTGGAAGAACCGCAAGGCGCGCTGCTATTCGGACTTCCTCAATAAGCAGCTGGTAAAGGCTTAAAAGACGGTGCGGCGCCGGCCCCCGCGAGGGGGCCGGGCCTATTTCAAAGCAGGGGGAAAGTTAATGAAGAAGACTATCGTTGCTCTGATGACGGTGCTGATCTCGGTCACGGCGGCCTCGGCCTGGTTCGACGGCAGCGTGGGCCAGACCACGGGTCCGGACGGCTATAAGAAGACCGACGCCAACCTCACCTTCGGCTCCGGCGGGATGTGGTTCCGCGGCGCCCTGATGCGCCAGGACGCCGACGCCTTCAGCAAGGCGCTGAACACTTATTCCCTGCGCGTGGGCAAGGAAGCCGAGTTCTATACCGCGGCCGGCGAAGCCGGCATGACGCCGTCCACGGAGTACATGACCGGCCAGGATTACTCCAGCACCTTCTTCGGCGGCGATATCACCTTCTCGCTGACGCCCTCGGCCGGCGGCAAGGGCCGCCTCGCCGGCCCCAACGCCAAGGTCGCCTCGGGCGGCGGCGACGGCATCGCCCGCGTGGACGTCGGCGGCGGCATAAAGCATACCATGCATAAGACCGAGGCCGCCGCTCTCGAAACGAAGACCGGGCAGACCGAATACTCGCTCTTCGCCGGCGCCTCGGTGCTGATGGCCCGCGTGGGCGCCTCGTGGACCGGCTATAAATACGGCGACGACGACACCACCCCGGTGGTCGGCTCCATAAACGGGCAGGCCCTTTCCCTTTTCCACGCGACCAACGCGCTGCCCGACGCCAGCGTCAACTTCCGCCTGGACCTGCCCGGCTACCCGCTGGTCACGCCTTTCCTGTCCTACACGACCACCAAGTACAAGGCCGCGATAAAGGACACCGACGCTTATACCATAGGCGCCTATATCGACCTCAACATGGTCGGCGCCAACGTGATGTACCAGGTCTACGACGACGGCAACGACAAGGACAGCTACGTCATGCTGACCGCCGGCATCAACTTCTGAAGTTTATAAGGCGACAAAAGGGGCCGGCGGCGTAGTGCCCTGTAAAAACCGTCCGGAGCTCCGAGCTTGCGTAAGCGCGAGGAGCGAGAGTCGGAAGGGCGAGCACGGTGTGCGAGACCCTGTTTTTTACGGGGCACTACGCTGACGGACCCGGAAGGATCCCGATTTTATGTACCAGAACCTCGCCGTCAAATACCGCCCCAAGGACCTCGACGAAGTCCTGGGCCAGGCCCCGGTCAAGACCACCATCGAGAACGCGGTCAGGCTGGGCCGCATCGCCCACGCCTACCTGCTCTTCGGTCCCCGCGGCTGCGGCAAGACGACGATAGCCCGCATCCTGGCCAAGACACTCAACTGTCACGCGCCGAAGGACGGCAAGCCCTGCAATAAGTGCGCCTCGTGCCTCGAGATAGCCGAGAGCAAGTCCCTCGACGTGCTGGAGATAGACGCCGCCTCCCACACGCAGGTGGACAAGGTGCGCGAGGTCATCATCGAGAACGTCGGCTTCGCCCCCTCGCGCGACAAGTACAAGATCTACATCCTCGACGAGGTCCACATGCTCTCCAACAGCGCCTTCAACGCGCTGCTCAAGACCATAGAGGAGCCGCCGGCCCACGTCGTCTTCATCATGGCCACCACCGAGCAGTCCAAGGTGCCGGTGACCATCGTCTCGCGCTGCCAGGGCTTCCGCTTCCGCCCCATACCGGAGGAGGAGATAATAAAGCGCCTGACCCATGTCGCGTCCAAAGAGAAGCTGAAGGCCGAACCCGAGGCGCTGCGCCTGATCGCCCGCGCCTCCGGCGGCGCCATGCGCGACGCGCTGACCATACTCGACCGCGGCGCCTCTTTCTCGGGCGGGGCGGTGACCGCGGCCTCCGTCAGCGAGCTGCTGGGCCACGCCCGGGAGGACCTGGTAGTTTCGCTGGCCAAAGCCGTCCTGAACCGGGACGCCGCCGCGCTGCACGCCGCTTTCGGCAAGCTCAACGGCGAAGGCTACGACCCGCTGGTGGCGCTGCGCGACCTGCGCAACCTCTTCTCCGAGGCTTTCTTCTCGGCGCAGGGGTTCGCTCCCTCGGCCTCTCCGGCCGCTAAGGAACTCGCCGCCGCGGGAGCCTCGCCCGCCGCCCTGGCCAAGCTCTCCCGCAAACTCAACCCGGTGCTCGAGGAGATACGCTTCTCCGACATGCAGGCCGTCTCGGCCGAGATCGCGCTGTTCACCCTGATAGAGGTCCCCCTGGACCTGGAGAACCTGGTGCGCAGGCTCGAGGCCGCCGAGGGAGGCGCCCCGGCCGAAGCCGCGCCGCCGCGCCCGCAGGAAAAAAAAAGCCCTGAAATAGTCCCGCCCGTCCCGCGGGCTCCCGCCGCCCGTCCGGCGCCCCCGCCGCCGCGCCAGGAACCCGCCGCCGCGCCGGTCCCCGCCGCTCCGTCCTGCTCCTCGGACCACGCCGCGGCCTGGAAGACCCTGCTGGGCCAGCTCTCGCGCAATAAGCCGCTGCTCTATAATATAATGCTTTCCGTCCGCGTGAGCTTCGGCTCCGACGGTCTCTGGAAGGTCTCCTCCGACAATAAGTACAACGTCGACACGGTGGAGCGCAACAAGGCCGACCTGGAGGCCAGGCTCGAGTCCATCTGCGGCTCCAAAGTCGTCATCAGGACGGAGAAGACCGCCGCCCCGCCCCCCCGCGTGGAAGAGCTCTCCAACGACGCTCCCGGCGCGGAGGAAGGACCGGAAGAGGACGCGCCCGCGGCGCGGTCCGCGGCCGCCCGCCCGCCGTCCGGCACGCAATGGGTCGATTTAGAGCCCGGCGACGCCGTCGAATCCGATCCGGAGATAAAGAAACTGGCCAAGGTCTTCCACGGCAAGATAACCAGCATCAAAAAACTCAAATGAGAACCCTCGACAGGGTCATAGCGGCGTTCCGCCGTTTCCCGGGCGTCGGCCCCAAGCAGGCCGAGCGCTTCGCCATGTTCCTGCTGCGTTCCAGCGAGCCGGAGACCGAGGAACTGCTGCAGGCCGTCAAGGCCCTCAGGACCTCCGTCTCGCAGTGCGGCGTCTGCTGCGATTACTCCGATTCCCCCGTCTGCGCCGTCTGTTCCGATCCGAACCGGGACGCCTCGGTCATATGCGTCGTACAGCAGCCGCAGGACGCCGCGGCCATAGAGAGATCGGGGGCTTTCAAGGGCCTCTACCATGTCCTGCACGGGGCCATATCGCCGATGGAAGGCCTGGGCGCCGGTTCCATACGCCTCAAGGAACTGCTGGAAAGGCTGGAAGCGTCCAAGGGGGGGGTCAGGGAACTGATACTCGCCATGGACCCGGACACGGAAGGCGAGGCTACCGCGATCTACATAAGCGGCCTCGTCAAGGAACTGGTCCCTAAGATAACCCGCATAGCCTACGGGGTGCCCCTGGGGGGGGACCTCGACTATATGGACGAGGTCACGCTCGGCCACGCCCTCAAGGGCCGCACTAAGATTTAGGAAAACTATTCGGGCCACCGCTGCCTCACCAC
>Ga0116144_10002385_pt1 | contig 20363 bp, 12 predicted proteins | sample AD_UKC035_MetaG_FD_89746 | JGI IMG/M metagenome (GOLD analysis project Ga0116144, IMG submission 89746) | Active sludge microbial communities of municipal wastewater-treating anaerobic digesters from USA - AD_UKC035_MetaG | ecosystem: Engineered > Bioreactor > Anaerobic > Digestate | place: USA...
CCCGGTGTTCGATGCGCCCGGAGCTTATGTGTACACGATGCACGGCTCAGGTCCCTGTCCGAATGCCAGTGCCACCGTGGTGGTCAGCGAAACGCAGGCCCCCAACGCTGGCACCGATGCATCGCTCAGCGTGTGCAGCAATGCCACGCCCGTGTCGATGTACGCGGCGCTCGGCATCACTCCCGAGGATGGGGGGACCTGGGCCGGACCCAGCACGACCACTGGGGCCTTTGACCCGGCCAGCATGGTTTCGGGTGGCTACACCGTGACCATGGCTGGCACACCACCATGCTCCAACGCCAGCGCCACGGTCACGGTGACGGTTCAGCAGGCCCTCAGCGCCGGGACCGGAGGTATGCTCGAGCTCTGCTCTGGGTCTGAAACCATCGATCTTTTTAACGCACTTGGAGGACAACCTGATCCCAGTGGAAGTTGGATGGGACCTCTCGGAGCAGATGAGGGCATATTCACGCCTGGCATCAGTCTTGAAGGGGTGTTCACATATACTGTACAAGGTTCGGGGGTATGCATGGATGCGAGCGCGGCCTTGGAGGTGAATGTGTTAAATCTGAGCCTCACAAACATCTCCGGGCCATTCAGCATTCCTGCCCAAGCAGTGGTGAGCTATCTCGCGGAACCAGCACTACCCGATGCAGACAGCATCCTCTGGACCATACCGACGGGTTGGGCATGGGATGCCAGTGATGCGGATACCACCGATGCCGAAGCGCTTCTATCGGCCCCACCGGGTGGCGTGTCCCAGCTTTGCGCTCAGGCGTTCGGCGCTGGTTGCGTAGGTAATACGGTGTGCTTCGATGTGAACGTTGGGATAGCCGAGGCGATTACGGCGCTTGTGCGCGTCTTCCCCAACCCGAACAACGGATCCTTCACGGTCAGTGCGGCAAGCCTGTCCGAGTCAATGCAGGTGCAGGTCGTCAATTCGTTGGGCCAACAAGTGGCCGCCTTCGTTGTCGGTCGGCAGGGCGATTTGGTGAACCTGGAGGATTTACCCTCAGGCGCGTATTCGCTGCATTGGAGAGTAGGGGACCATAGTGGTGCTCAACGCATCGTAGTTGCCCGGTAGACGACCATTTCCGAAGCGGCCACCCGCTTTCGCGAATGGCCGCTTCGGCACCTTTCATAACGCACCGGTTCAGAATTTTGGTTGAACTTGCGCCTATGCCACCGCTGGATTTGGAAACCTCAATTGGGTGAAGCCTTGGCATGAGCAATAGGAAGGGTCATATCGTCGGATTGGCGCTAAGTGTGTGCTCGCATTTTGCACCCTGGCTTGCGTCTGCGCAATTCGATGTGGTCGTTGCGCCCGGGAATTCTCCACCATATTGCGGTCAGGAGATCCTCACGCTTCAAGTGAATGCCGTCGCCTGCGGCGCAGGTAGCACGGTCACGTGGTTCCTGACGAATGGATCGGTCGATATCGAACCACCACCAGGACCCCTCTGCACGTTCACCACCACCTTCGGAGTTGGCTGCTGGGATGCGACCGTGACGGTGAACGGAACCACCTACCCGGTGATCAATGATCTCTTCTGTGTGAATCCCTTTCCTGTGGCCTCCTTCACGGTGTCGGAGACCACTATTTGCGAAGGGGGATGCATCACCTTTACCGATGCCAGTACGCCTGCCGGACAGATCGATAGCTGGACCTGGACCGGACTGCCCTGTGCGGAAGCCGCCGATGGGCTCCCTGGGTTCAGTTGCTGCTTTCCAGATGCCGGGACCTACTATCCCGACCTGACCGTGTTCTCGAACGGCTGTCCGGATGCGGTGCTCGATTCCATCGCCATTGTCGTGAGCGATAGCTACCCGACAGCCCTGTTCAGTCCCGTAAGCCTGTTGGATTGTCCAGCCCCCTTGGACATCACCTTGACCAACGGATCAGGTCCGGGCCTGTCGTCCTCCTGGGAACTGACCAATACGGCAACTGGCACGGTGGTATGCGACGCGGAGACCACGGACATGCTCTGCACCGGTGTGATCGCCGGGGAGTATGAGGCCTGCTTGGAAGTGACCAACAGCGGCGGATGCAGCCATGAGGTGTGCCACCCCGTGGTGATCTTCGATTCACCCCTTCTGGATATCAGCGTAAGCCCATCGCCCACCTGTGCCAGCGTGCCCGTCACGTTCTCGGCGGGCGGCACCCAACCGGCATCACCCAGTTCGGTGCAGTGGGACATCGGATGCGACGGGAGCGTCGATGGCAGCGGGTTGAACTGGAGCTACGCGTTCAGCCCTGCAGGTACGTACCAGGTGTGCGTGCAAGTAGCGTATTCATCCACGTGCGTCGCCGACACCACGTTGACCATTGAGGTGTTCGATCCGCTTGTTGCAGCCTTCTCGCCGGGCGATACCACCGTGTGCTTCTCTCCGGTAACACTGTCGTTCACGAACCAATCCAGTGGCAGTGGCACGCTGGGCTATAGCTGGCGGGTCAATGGTGTGCAGCAGGCCACGACCACCGATCTCACGTGGACCTTCTCCACAAGCAGCATGGTGGAGCTGGTGGTCACCAATGACCAGGGCTGTACCGCAACGGAGCAGGTCAATGTCGAGATCGACCTGCCGGAGCTGGATTTGTCCGGCATTCCCTTTGGCGCTTGCGTGGGCCAGACCATCGCACCGCAGTTCGATCTGGAGGTCATTCCCGACGAAGCCCCTTACACCTACTCCTGGGACTTCGATGGCGGCGGAGAGGACAGCAATGCGCAGAACCCGACCTGGTCATATAGCGCCACGGGCAACTACAGCATCTGCCTTACCGTGACCACCGCATCCGGCTGCACGGTGACCGATTGCCGGAGCATCCTGGTATCACCCGCCTTGGATGCGGGGTTCGGACCCGTGCCACAGGCCTTGTGCGCCGGAGCTGGCGTTTCCCTCCAAGCGGATAATCCCAATGGTTCACAGTATCTGTGGGATTTCGGTGATGGATGGACCGTGACCACACCAGGACCCTCCGTGAACTACATGTACAACGACACAGGCTGCTTTGATGTGACGTTGACCATTTCCAACGACGGTTGCATGGCCGATTCCACCATCACCGACGCCATCTGCATCTGGGGGCCGGTCGCTGACTTCACCATTACCCAGAGCTGCACCGCCCCCTTCGAAGTATCCTTCTCCGACCAATCGATCTTCGCCGATAGCTTGTTCTGGGATTTCGGCGACGGCACCGAATTGACCGGCGACGTGGTGAATGATGCGCCCGGTATTCTCAACCCTACGCATGTCTACACGAACGAGGGCACCTATACGGTATGCTTGACGGCTGCCGCAGACACCTCTTCCTGTCCGCACACCCGCTGCTTCGAGGTCTACATCGACATACCGAGCGCAGAGCTCCAGTTCACACCGACCAGCGGATGCCCTCCCCTCTGCGTGGTGTTCAGCAGCACGGAGACCTACAACATGGAATGGGAGGTCGCTTTCGGCAATGACAATACACTGGTGGCCACGGCGCAGGGGTGCACACCGCCGCCCGACGATATCGATGATTGTGTCAATTGGTATGTAAGCTACACCGATAGCCCGGCACCAGAGACCAGCTGGATAGTCCCCTTCCAAGGCGGGAACATCTTTCCCGCATGCGTGAACTATGAGAATTCCGGCGCCTATACGATCACAGCGATCGCCACGAACATCAATGGCTGCACGGATACCACCGTGTACCAGGATGCGATCACCATCAGTACGGCACCGGATTTCGCGACCTTCAGTTATGCGGTCACCAACCCATGTGGTCCGTATTGTGTGGACCTGACCGCAGATAACAGCTTGGACAGCTACCTGTGGTCATACCGGCTCAACCCTTTCGGCCCTTGGGTGGTGATCCTCGGGAACACGGAGGCGGAGGCGCTATGCCTGGATGACCCGCCCGGCTACCTGGAGGTGCGTTTGGAGGGGGGTCAAGGCACCTGCTCTGATGGCCAGACCGGAACCATCATGTTCCCCTCCACCGCCGCTTCTACTTTCAGTGTCAGCGATGGCACACCTTGTCTAGGTCAGGAAATCCAATTCGCAGAGCAGGCCGGGACATCCGGAACAGGGCATGCATGGTCTATTGATGGTGTTTCGGTGCCGGGTGGAACCACCATGGACCACGTCTTCATGGACAATGGCATTTATGAAGTGTGCTTGAGCCTTCTGGACGCACAGTACAATTGCCCGGACACGCTCTGCCAGACGGTTGAAGTGTATACGCCGGAACCATCGATTGATACCACATTCACCCCGTTGGGTTGTGCATTCATCATGGAAGCTTGCGATACGAATGTCGCCGCCGGGAACAACTACAGCTATACCCTGCTGCGCATCTTTCCTTCGGGTCTTCCGGAGGTGCTGTCGTTCAACTCATCTAACCCCTGTGCATCCGCAACACTGCCAATGGGGGTCTATGATCTTGTCGTTGCTGTGAGCGGACCCGGTGGCTTCAGTAACTGCACGGCAATAGACACGATCCATGACCTCCTCGGACTAGGCAATGTATTAGGTCCATGGACTTGGACTCCGATCGACACGGCGAACTGTGCGCCATATTGCGTGCAGTTTGAGGTGTACAATCCGCTAGCCGCTGGCGTAACCTATCTCTGGGATTTTGGGGATGGAAGCGGAGGAAGCGGGCCAACCCCCGATCATTGCTTTGGTTCTGCGGGGATTTATTGTCCGACGTTGCAGGTGGGGTTCCCGAACCAATGCGACGTCTTTTACCCGTGCGTCGATTCCATCGTGGTACTCCCCTATGATGTATCGGTCAGTTACGACCCTATCCTATGTGAAGGCGATACCTCATGGGCTGTATTCACACACTCTCCTCCATTCGGCATTGATGCCGTCACGTTCGCCCCCAGCACGGATGTGGTTCCAGGCCTGCCATGGAACTATGGGCTGCACCCTGCCCAAACAACGCAGTTCCTTGCCACGGCTGAGTATTACCAATGCGTGGATGTGGATACTATCGATTTGATCGTAAACCCGTTGCCAGCTATTGCGGCGGAACCATTTGGTCCCTTCTGCATCAACTCCGGTCCACTTCCTGATCCCGATATCGATCCGGATCTCGGGAGCTTTTCTTGGCCCTCAAACTCTACGGACCCACTCGTTATCGGAGGCGGTCCCAACATGGTTACATACGCATACACCGATGGAAATGGCTGTACGAGCACCTTGGATATACCCTTCGCCATCCACGATACAACGGCCGTGGTCTTCGACAGTATCCATGCCTGCATCAACGCCGACCCGTTCGACCTGACCCCCTTTGTGGACCTGCCCGGAGGAACGTTCAGCGCACGCTATGATGGCACGGTCTGGACCCTGCTGCCTGCCCTGTTCGACCCCGGAGCCCTGGTTCCAGCACCCACAGCAGCGCAGCAGGTGGGCATCCGGTACATCCATCAGAACGCCGAAGGGTGCTTCAGCACGAATGATACGGTGCTCACCGTGCATCCACTGCCCCAAGTGCAGTTCAGCGCGCCTGATGTCTGCACCTATGCGCCGTTGACCATCACCAACACGAGCACGATCACCTCGGGCACCATCGAAAGTTGGGCCTGGGACATTTCTGGGCAGGGACCTCTCTCCAGTGAGGAAGTGGGTCCGTTCGACTATCCGGTTCCTGATACGATCCCGGTTTCCCTCACGGCCACCTCGGACCGCGGATGCGTGGGCTCGCTGGATGGGGAAGTGATCATCCATCCCGTGCCCGTGGCCAGCTTCATATCGGACAATGCCTGCCAGTACGACACGGTCCTCTACACGGATGCCTCCACCATCGCATGGAACAGCGGTGTGGATGTTGTCGCCACCTGGGTCTGGCGCTTCGGCGATGGCGGAGATGCCATGGGTCCGTCCCCCTCGCATTCGTGGCAGCTCTGGGGCACTTCCACGGATACGCTCATCGTGACCTCGGCCTTCGGCTGCGCTGATACCGCCACACGCAGCATGGTCATCCACCCCGCCCCGGTGAACAGCATGGTCGTGGACCCCAACTGCTTCGGGCAGAGCACCACGATGAGCAGCACATCCACCATTCCCCAGGGAGGCATCGCGGATACGCAGTGGTCCATGGATGCAGGTCCGGTCAACTACTCCGGCACCACCGCCGTTCACACCTTCTCCTCCGCAGGCTTCTTCCCCATCAAGCTGCAGACCGTGAGCGACCAGGGATGCACCACCCTGCTCACCGACACCCTGGAGGTCTGGCCACTGCCCCAGGTATCCTTCGTCCCGACCGATACCGTGCTGTGCGTGAACGACCCGGTCGAACTGACCGACGCCAGCACGATCCCGGCACCCTACACGAACAGCTCCTGGCTGTGGACCATCAATGGAACGGTGACCGGCGAGGGACCCACCATGACCTTCACCTTCGACACGGCTGGCGCCTATGCGCTCGGGCTTGTGGTGACCAGTGGCAATGGCTGCCAGGACTCGCTGACCATCTCGGACCTGATCACGGTGCATCCGCTGCCCATCGCCGGATTCCATCCCAGTCCCAACCGCACCGGCATCCTTTCACCAGAGATCCAGATGGTGGACACGGCACAGTTGGCTGTGGAGTGGGCTTACGACCTGGGGGATGGCAGTTACTCGACCGAGCAAGAGCCGCTCCATACCTATGCCACCTTCGGCACCTACCTCATCCAACAGATCGTCACCAGCATCCATGGCTGTCTGGACACTGCCTACCAGGAGGTGACCATCGACCCGGACCTGCTCATCTACGTTCCCAACAGCTTCACACCCGACGGTGACGGCATCAACGACAGCTTCCTGCCATCATTGGATGGCTTCGCCGTACGCGACTACAACCTCACTATATGGAACCGCTGGGGGGAGATGCTCTTCGAGACGAACGATGAGGCTAAAGCTTGGGATGGAAGCGTAGCTGGAGGCCCGGTGCAGGACGGGGTGTACATCTGGCAGTTGGAGCTTCATGCGCATGAGTTCGTAAGCCGGAAGAAGTTGCGGGGGCACGTGACACTGTTGAGGTAGGCAAACGAACATCCCCGATCTGTGGATGGTCGGAATACTGCTATCTTACCATCACTAGATGACCTGCTTTAGTTCCATACTTCGCACTCGTGTTCTAGCGATGGCCTCAGCGATGGCCATGCTTGGTACAGTCCGGGGCCAATCGTCGCAGATCGACTCACTCAAATCAGCCCTTGCGGAGGCAAGCAACGATACAGCCCGCGTAGAATTGTTGATGAACCTTGCGAATGCTGAATACCAGTCACATCCCGATGTGGCATTTGACTACTCGGAGAAGGCCCTTCACTTAGCAACGAAGGCCAACTACCACAGTGGAATTGCCGACGCTCACGGTTGGTTGGCCTACCTGGAATTGAACAATCGCTCCCATACCGCCAAGGCAAGGGAGCATTACGTCCAAGCGCTGTCACTCTGGACCGAATTGGCCAAACGCGTAGGTGCGGATCCTCGATTGGATTCCATCCAAGTCTATGCGGGTTTGTCCCATTCCATCATCAACATTGGCTACGTGGATGAGTTGGAGTTGAACTTTTCCAGTGCGTTGGAGAACTATGAACGTGGAATCGATCTAGGTAAGAAGTATGGTCTGCATGAGCATGTGGCATCTTGCTACATGAACATCGGGAATATTCGGAAGTATCAGGGGGATCTTCCTCGGGCGCTGAAGAATTATGAGCTGGCATCTGAGCTTGGGCGGCAGCACGGTCTTCAGAGTATTGAAGGGCTTTCCCTAACCGCTACAGGCACCCTCTGGGAGGACACCGGTTACTTGCTCGAAGCAAAGCAACTTTACTCCAGAGCCTTGGGCATACATCGACAACAAGGCGATGTCATCTACGTAGCGGCTTGCCTGAATAATCTGGGAAGTGTTGCTCAGGGGTCGGAGAACTGGAATGATGCCATTCTGTACTACGACTCTGCTGCCGTCCTGGCGCTTGGGGTCGGTGCGCTTCGGTCATACTGCACGTATGTGAACAATGGAGGATCTGCATTATCATTTCTAGGTAAGGATGATGCAGCAATACTCAAGTATGAGGAGGCGCTTCGACTCGCGTTGGAGAATAAGATCAGCCAATTACCAGCCCTGCTGCTGAACAATTTGGCCCGGAGCTATCTGAAGCTCGGCAGAACACTACATGCACTACAGATTGCAGAGCGTGCTTATAGACTGGCGATTGAGGATGGCATTCTATTGGAACAAGAAAGGTCAGCCGAGTTGCTGTCGAGGATCTATGTCCAGGTCGGCCGTGATCATGAGGCGTACGATATGAGCGTATTGCACATGCTTTTGTCTAATAGTCTACAAGGCGACAAGGTTCATAAGCTTGCAGCTCGTTCGGTAATGAAAGAGGAAATTCGACTTGAGGGCTTACAAGACAGCCTTTCGAGAGCGAATGAGTCAGCAGCATCAGAGAGGGAGGCGTCGTTTGCCAGTGTGAAGGCTGTTCGAGAGCGCACCACCTCTTTTACAATTGCGGGTATAGGCCTGTTGCTCGTTGGTGGAGGGGTCGTGGCCGTCGCCCTAGACCGTCGCCGTCGTAAGCACTGCCATACCCGCCAAACCGCCCAACTCCAAGCCCGGGCCTGGCGCGCACAGGTCAACCCCCACTTCATCCATACTGCCCTTCAGAACATCAACGCGTATGTGCAGGCCAATGAGCGGGATCTAGCCTCCTCTTTCCTCATCCGTTTCGCACGTTTAATGCGAGCTGTTTTGGAGAACGCACGCAAGGATGAAGTGAGCTTGGCCGAAGACCTTGGCGTATTGCGCGACTATCTGGAATTGGAGCGCTTGCGCTTGGGTGGGCAATTGGAGTACCGCCTGGACGTTGAGCCTGATATTGAGCTTGAGGAGATCATGGTTCCCCCCATGCTATTGCAGCCCTATGTCGAACAGGTCATCTGGAACCATATGGGACTACACGACAACACGGGGCTATTGCATATCCGGGTTCAAAGGCAGCTCGGCAATATTGTACTCACCCTACAGGACAATCTGCCATACGATACAGTGAACCAGCAGGCAGCACCAGATCGCTCCAACGGAACGGACATCACAGAAGCCCGCTTGGCGCTCCTAATGAAGCAGGGCGGTAAGAGGGCTTCGGTCAAGGTCCTGCCATTGCCGGATGGTCAACGTGTTGAACTTACCCTCCCCCTAAGAGAGGCGGCCTGAACAGTGCTGGTCCGAAAAGTACATAGCCAGTTCTGGAGCGGATCAGGTGCCCGGCACCGCTGGTCGCTACTTCTCATCCTTTTCACTGCCTTAGTGCCTGCAAGCGCTCAGGTTGCAGTGATGGATTCCTTGCGTGGCGTGTTGGTGAAGGCACGGAACGATACCACACGCATCGGTGCATTGATCGCCATGTCCGAGCACATCTACGCCACCGACCCGGATACGAACGCGGTCATTTGCCGGGAGGCGATACGGCAAGCGGACGAGGCTCTCGGCAGGGGGGGTGTCAACGGTCAGGTGAGGTCGGCATTACTCCGGCAGAAGGCGACGGCCATCAACAACTTGGCGGTCACCCACTTCATCTACGGCGAACTGGACAGTGCCCTGGCCTGCTTCCGTCGGGCCCGGTCCATCCATCGCGCGAACGGGGCCATCGTCGGAGAAGCGGACGCCTGGAACAACGAGGGCATGGTGCACGAGGCCCGTGGCGATCACGCTCAGCAGCGGCGGTGCCTCACCGAAGCACTGAAGGTATACGAGCGCGCCGGTGATCAGCAGCGCATGGCCGCGGCATTGAATAACATCGGGCAGTACCACACGGCCCGCGGCCTAATGGACAGTGCGTTGTTCTATATGGAACGCAGCCTGGCCATCTACCGCGCGATCAAGGATGAGCGGGGCATCGCCCATGCGCTGCTGAACATCGGCATGAACCATCGGGACCGCGGCCGTCCGGCTGAGGCGCTCGAGCTCCTGCTATCCAGCGAGACCGCCTATGCACGATTGGGTGAGCGCGAGGCATTGGCCACCTGCAGGAACAACATCGCCACGATCTACGCCGACCAGGGATTGCCTGGGCAGGCCCTGCGCTACTACCACCAGGCGCTGGATCTCAACACCGCTATGGGCGACCGCATAGGGCAGGCCGACAACCACATGAACCTTGGCTCCACGCTGGAGGCCCAGGGTGAGTTGGACATGGCTTTACAGGAGTTCCAGAAGAGCCTGGACCTCTACCTGTCCACCGGCGACAGGCGAGGTGAGGCCCTGGTCCGCGGGCACCTGGGTAACCTCTGGAAGAACAAGGGCGATCGCCCCCGCGCTTTGCTGGAGCTTCGGCACAGTCTGGCATTGAGCAAGGAGCTCGATTCGCCGCGCGAGCTTGCCACGGCCTTGTACAAGCTGGGGCATTATTTCGAGGCTGAAGGCCAAACGGACTCTGCGCTGTACTATTACCAGGCCACACTGCAATTGGACCAGAGCATTGAGGACAGGGAAGGAGAATCATTCGCCCTCTACAGCATCGCCAAGACCAAACTGAAGCAGGGGCGAACGAAGGAGGCCATCACGCTGGCCGACCAAGCGCTATCCATCGCTCAGCAAAGTGGCTATCCCGTCAACATCCTGCGCGCCACCGAGGTGCTTCACGAGGGGCTTGCCCGGCAGGGTAGCTGGTCACGTGCATTGGAGATGTTGGAGCTGCACCAGCAGATGAAGGACAGCTTGAACAATGCGGAGAATGCCAAGAAGACCGTGCGCCTTCAGATGCGGTATGACTTCGATCGGAAGCAACTGGCCGATAGCATCGCCCACGCAACTGCGATGGCCGAGCTCGAGAGCGAGCGGCAGATCGCCATCCTGGAGGGCGAGCAGGCCCGCAACCGGTCATGGGCGTTCGGCATTGGCGGTGTCCTGCTCCTTGGCGGTGGGGGCATGATCTATCGCATCGACCGCAAACGCCGCAGGGAGCGCTTTGAACGTGATGCGGCCCTACTGCAGATGAAGGCGCTACGGAACCAGATGAACCCGCACTTCATCTTCAACGCGCTCAACAGCATCAATCACTACGTGCAGGAGAACGAACGCGACCTGGCCAGTGGCTTCCTCACCAAGTTCGCGCGGCTCATGCGGCTGGTGCTGGAGAACAGCAGGCGGGAGGAGGTTCCTCTGACCCAGGACCTGGAAGCTCTTCGACTGTACATGGACCTTGAACAGGCACGCATGAACAACAAATTCGACTATTCGATCCATGTCGACCCTGCCATCGATCAGGAAACAGCGCAGGTGCCACCGCTCGTGTTACAACCGTTCATGGAGAATGCCATCTGGCATGGGATCTCACGCAAGGAAGGAAAGGGGAACATCGCGCTCACGGTCCGACAGGAGGCGGGGCAATTGATCATGACCGTTGAGGACAATGGCGTAGGACGTCGGGCACCAGACCAACCCCCGCTCACGGATGCGCCGCCGAAGACCTCCCTGGGCACTACCATCACAAAAGATCGATTGGCAATGCTGGGGCAACAACGGGGGATGGAGTCCGGATTCCGATTTGTGGATCTGGTACAGGGTACCAGGGTCGAGGTGTTCATGCCACTCGTGATCGAGGCTTAGTTCCGCGACGCGCTTTCTCATACCGTTCAAGACCTCAAGGCCACCAGCTGCTCGATCGCACTGGTGCAGGAAAGCGTTCCGGCACAATTTGGCATCATAAGGAACGGCATGCTGCCGCTTCCGAACCTAAAACCCTAAGCCATGAGTACCGAAACCACCCGTCCCACCGCCACTATCCTGATCAAGCAGAAGAGCACCGGCATCGCCCTTCTCCTCTCCTTCCTCTTCGGCCCGCTGGGCATGTTGTACGCCACCGTGATGGGCGGCTTCATCATGTTCCTGTTCACCATCCCCGTGGTCCTGTTCACCGGTGGTCTCGGTCTGCTGTTGACCATCCCGCTCGGCATGGTGTGGAGCGCGTTCGCCGTGAGCAGCCACAACAACAAGCAACTGGCGCGCTTCTGAGCCACCGCTTCCGATCCGCGCAAGCCCGTGTCCTTCGACACGGGCTTGCGCCATTCACCAAGTGCGGTCGGCCTCGCACGGATCCAACTGCGCTACGACACCCACCGTATGCGCCATAAGCTTGGCGTAGTCCCTGTCTGGGGCTCTGATCCGCGAGGTCATGCCGGCCGAGGCCATCACCCAAGTGCTGTTGTCGCTGGTGTCATTGTCGGCCTTGGTCTATGCGCTCTGGTCACATGACGAGCCGTGGGCTGGGTTAACCCCGGCCGCATCGAGGCGAATGGGGATGGAAGCGCCCACAGGAACACGCGTGGAGGTGAAGGGCCCCGCTCTGCACGCGGCGTGACGAACCATGCCAGTTGCTCGGCGTCCCCCGCCGCGCGCTCAGCGGTGCTGGTGGATCCTTGGTGCGCAGTGCACTTTGCGGCATGGAAGAGTTGTCCCTCGATGTCGTTGTCGGCCTGTGCGTTGTTTCGCTGGCGGCCCTATGCCTCGTGCTCATGCCTGCTCAACATGGCGTGTGCCTGCAAGGCCGCTTCGTTGCGGCGCGACCGGATGCTGTTCGCGTGGTCCTTGCTGCAACTGGACGCGCGTCGGGGATCGGCAGGCAAGGCGACTTCCGACTCTGGGCGCGCATCGGTGCACCGGCCAAGTGGATCATCCTTTATCAGGGGAAGGCGGTCGGCTCCATCGAGTTGGTTCGATCGGAGCCGGCTGCATCGCAGGCGTCAGAGGCCATCTTCATCGAAGCAGGCGTGATCGACCTTGAGACTTGGTTGGGACAGACCGCCACGTTCCGCGTGATGCATCAACGGAGTATCCAGGTGCGGTTCACACCCGCCCGATGCCAACCAGCGCCCAAAAGCCATCGGTTGCTCGATCATCCCGGCGATGAGGTAGCTAGCGAGTGCGAGTTCTGTACACACATCACAGCTTAGTTCCATGCGCAGCTTCGCAGCAACCGGATCATCAGGCAGCGTGCAGGGCCATGAACTGGGATGTACCCGACCACGGTGTTGGTGGGTGAAAAAGTTTCCTGTTCTTTCACGCTTCCTCGGGTCCATTGGGCCGGTTACCCGCTGTGCACCTTGGCGCCACGAGCATAGGAACGCACGAAACTTCCTTTCCAGCCGGGCAGAACGCTGTGTCCTGCCGATCAGCTTGTTGCTGCTCGCGGCCCCGTGTGCCTTCGCGCAGCGGTACAGCATGGAGACCCAGTTGCCAGGAGGTTTTCTACTCCTCGATGGCCTGGGCATCATCGGCACGGATGTCATTGCCTGTGGGCATGTGGAACAGGGGTTCCGTTTCGGCGCCGTCTGCCGCATGAGCAACGGGGTCATCGAATGGTCCAGGAAGCTGAGGAACAGCACTCCATACTACGCGAACGCCTTCTATCAAGGCCTTGCCATCACCAGCAATAGCGACATCCTTGTGGTAGGTCAGGAGGTCTTGAACAGCCCGAACTGCCACATCGCCCGGCTTGATCAGACCGGTGCCCTGCTTTGGAGCACCTCGCTGAACGTGGGACCCGGACAACAGTACTTCAGCGACGTCGTGGAGGCGCCCGATGGCAGCATCTATGCGGTCGGTGGCGTCGAGAGTTCCGCAGAAGGGGACGTGGTCGTAGCGAGGTTCGACCCAGGAGGAGCGCCGACCTGGGTCAGGGTCCTGAACGAGCCGGATCTACAGTACAGTCGTGGGCTGCTGTTTCAGAATGACACGTTGCACGTGCTGGCGGCCACGGCCACGAACGGAGGCGATCTCGCTCTGCTTGCTTTCGCCACTGACGGCACCCTGGTCCGCAGCCATTTGGTTGGGACATCAGCCGATGAGCGCCCCTTGGCCATGACCTCCGATGGCTCGGGGGGGCTGGTCATTTCATTCAGCAGGGACTACTACAACATGTTCGTCGTGCGTGTGCCACCCGTTCCAGGGACTTCCTTGCCAACCTGGTCCATCGACACCCCCATGCAGCTGGACATGGTCGGTGGTCTGTACTTCGATCCGGCCACACAGGAGTGCATGCTCTTGGGCAACCGTGCATGGATGGCGTACGCCTTGCGCATCGCGCTGCCGACTAACACGGTTGTTTGGGAGCGTTCGTTCCCGGACCTCTATTCCTTCTTCAGCATGGCCCTCTCCAATGATGGCACCACGGTGGTCGCCAGCGGTGGGCCGTTCGGTTTCTTGCCCAACGGTTCCTATCCGGTCGAATTCGCGCAATTCGACCCGCTCACCGGGAATGACGTGTTCGGAGGTCCCTGCGCGCCATGGTCAGCGAGCCCCATCAGCATCTCGGACACCTCTGTTCCATGCACGATGGTGCCCATGTCCACTCGAATACCATCCCTTCAGGCATACTCCGGGATCGAGGTGCAGGACCTGTTCCTGACCACGAACTATTGCGGACCTATCGTTCTTCCTGTGGAGCTGATATCCTGGACGGCCCAGTCGCTCGATCAGTCGGTCAGGCTTTCCTGGTCCACCGGCTCCGAGCACAACAGCGACCGCTTCATCATTGAGCGCAGTGCGGAAGGAAGTGATTGGAGTCCGATCGGTCAGGTCGCAGCAGCAGGCCACAGCACCGTGCTGCGGGAATATGCCTGGGACGACCTTGAGCCTCTCTCAGGGGTGGGCTACTATCGCCTCCGGCAAGTGGATGCTGATGGGAGTGGGACACTCTCGGACGTACTCGTCGTGGACCGCAGCACCCTGCCCGATCGGCCGTTGGTCCATCCGAATCCCGTGGCCCCCGGCCAGCCGGTCACCGCATCGGAACGGGTCATCCTCAGGGACCTCTCCGGCCGGTTGATCGCAGGCCCAACGGAGCACTTCACGGCTCCACAGTTGCCTGGGGTGTATGTGGTCCATGGCGCGATGCGTATCGACCGGTTGGTGGTCAGGTGATATCTTCCGCACAGCAATAAACCGTCATGGCCATAGCACTGACCGCCGTCATTGTCGATGATGAGGAAGCCCCCCGCAACCTCTTGTTGAACCTGTTGGGCCGCAGGCATCCCGAGGTCCAGCTGCTCGGCACGGCGGATGACGTGCCATCCGGCATCGAGCTCATTCGCCGAACCGCGCCCCAGGTACTCTTCCTTGACATAGAACTCAAAGACAGGACCGGCTTCGACCTGCTTCGATCCTTGGGGGCAGACTGTCCCCATGTCATCTTCACAACGGCACATGAGAGCTACGCGGTACAGGCGATCCGGTTCAGTGCACTGGATTATCTGCTGAAGCCAATCGACACTAGTGAACTCTCCGAGGCCATCAGCAAGGCAGAGCAAGCCGTTCGCAATGAACGGAAGCCTGTGATGGTGGATATGCTGCTCAAGAACATCGACCGCTCCATCGGAGACCGTGTCATCGCGCTGCCTGTGAGCGACGGGCTAGAGCTCGTGCATGTCAACGAGATCTTGGTCTGCGAGTCAGACTCCAACTACACCACGTTGCACATGCGCGACGAGAAGCGCATGGTCATCTCGCGCACGCTCAAGGAGTTCGAGGACTTGCTCGGGGAGCAGGACTTCATTCGCGTGCACAACTCCTACCTCATCAGCAAGAAGCACATCCGGAAATACATCAAGGGCGAGGGCGGCGAGGCCATCATGTCCAACGGGATGAGCGTAGCGGTGTCCCGCCGCAAAAAGCAAGAGCTGATGGAAGCCTTGGAGCGATTGTAGACAGCTGACCCGGCTGCGCTGAGGTGGTGGATATGGGCTCGCCCAACAAGCCCCCACCTACCTTCGCCCACCATGCCGCACGACCACGGTCACCACGACCACGCTCATGAGCATCATGGCCATTCCCATGGTCATGTGCACGCCACGAGCGCACGTGCCCTCTCCCTCGCCTTCTTCATCAACCTCGCCTTCACGCTCGTGGAGGTCATTGGCGGCTGGTGGACCGGAAGCATCGCCGTGCTCACCGATGCCTTCCACGATGCGGGCGATTGTCTCGTGCTCGGAACGGCATGGTACCTGCAGCGGGTGGCCACGAAGGGGCGCGACGCGGAATACAGTTACGGCTACGGCCGGTACAGCATGCTTGGCGGCTGGTTGACCAGCGTGGTCCTCATCGTCGGGGCAATCGGGATGTTGATCGTGACGGTACCCAGGCTGTGGCAACCCACCACCCCCAATGCGGAGGGCATGATCGGCATCGCGGTCTTCGGCCTGGTCATGAACGGCTTCGCGGCGTGGAAGCTGCACGGCGGAGGAACGCTGAACGAACGTGGCGCGTACCTGCACCTGCTGGAGGACGTGCTCGGCTGGGCGGCGGTCCTGCTGGGGGGCGTGCTCATCCACTTCACCAACTGGACCATCGTTGATCCCCTGTTGAGCATCGGTATCAGCTGCTTCATCCTTTACAACGCCATACGAACGCTGCGAAAGGGCACTGGCATCCTCATGCAACGATCGCCGGGATCATTGGACATGCAGGAGGTGCGCACACGGTTGATGGCCATCCCCCATGTGAAGGACCTGCATGACCAGCACACCTGGACCTTGGACGGCAGCTTCATCATCCACACCGTTCACCTGGTGGTGGCCGATGTGGACCTGCCCGCCGCCCTGCGCCTGAAGACCACCGCCCGGGAGGTGCTCACCTCCATGGGCATCCACCATGCCACCATCGAACTGGAATGGGCCGGAGAGGATTGTGGCCTGCAACACCACTGAACATGCGTCGCTCCATCTTCCGTCTGCTCGCGCGTTTGAACAAGCTCCTGCTTCCCAAACTCTGGGACAAGGACCTGCTCCGGTTGAACACGGTGCAGAAGGGCATTGTGGCGTGGCGTTACTATGTGACCAGGAATGCCCTGTAGGGTGGCATTACCCTAATTTCGGCCGGTGAAGAAGGGCTGTATCCTCCTGCTGTGGACGAGCACGTTCGCCGCATCCGCACAGGACGGCGTGCTCATCAACGAACTTCAAGCGGCCAATCGGCACACGCACATCGCGGCCGATGGCAGCACGCCCGACTGGGTGGAATTGTTCAATCCCACGGACAAGGAGATCGATGTGGCGGGCATGCGGTTCGCGGTGGTCGGTCGCACCCACATCCTCAAGGGACCGTTACCGATCGCACCCCGCGCACATCGGATCATCTGGTTCGATGGCCGTACGGACCGTGGTCCTGACCATGCCGGCTTCACCCTGCCGCGGAAGGGGGGCACCTTGCTGTTGATCGCAGCGGATGGGCTCACCGTACAGGACGTCTTCACGTATCCGGCCATGGCGGGCGACCTCAGCGTGGGGCGCCTGAGCGATGGGGACCGTGAGCAATGGAGCTTCTTCACCGAGGCCACACCCGGAGCGCCGAACACGGGCGGGCGACCCGTGCATGGACGCACGGCCACACCCATGGTGGACACCTCGCTCGCACTGCTCGACACGCGGACGATCCTGCCCTTGATCGCCGATCAGGGAGCCTGGATCCGATACACCGTGGATGGCACCGAGCCCACGGCGGAACACGGTCTGCCTTACGAACACCCGATCGAGGTGGACCGCGACATGGTCGTGCGGGCACGCGCGTTCGCGGATGGTCGACTGCCCAGCAAGGAGTTCTGTTCCACCTTTCATCGCGGCGACGCACCCACGGACGGCATCACCATCGCCATGGATGAGACCGGACTTTCCGACGATAGCGTCGGCATCAACGTGGAAGGGGCGCATGCGAACTTCAGCCGTCGCGGTCGTTCGTGGGAGCGCCTGGCCATGGTGAAGTTCAACGGTACTGCGGATCCACCGGTGCCCATCGGCCTCAGCATCCACGGCAGCGGGTCGCGCAGCCTGCCGAAACGCTCCTTCAAGTTGCACGCACGCGACCGGTACGACAGTCCGGCGCAGGGACTTCGGTTGAGCGATGCCGAGCTTTTCCAGGAAGGCATCCTTCGGGCGGATGCCGGTGCGCACACCTACCTGCGCAATCGTTTCGTGGAACTCACCGTCCTCCGGAACGAGCTTCACGTGGATGTGCAACCATCGCGACCCGTGCCCCTTTACCTGAACGGCCGTTATTGGGGGCTCTACCGTTGGATGCCGCCGAAGGACAGGCAATGGCTCGAGCGGATCAGTGGTGCTGGCGCGGTGCATGTGTTGGAAGGCCCTGCCGCGCGGGTGCTCTCCGGGAGTGATGCCACCTTCGGACCGGCCATCGCACAACTGATGGCCCTGGCACCCTTCGACAGCCTCCAGCGCCAAATCGATGTGGCCAACCTGATCGACCTCGCCTGCCTGGACCTCTGGACCGGTCGCGCGGATCACGACCTCAACGTGCGCCTCTACCGCCCGCGTGTGCCGGGAGGCCGTTGGCGCTGGGTGCTCTTCGACATGGACCTCTGGGCGCCGTATGAGGAGAACAGCGTGGAACGCATGGCCTCGGGTGCGGCTGCGGAAACGCCGTACATCCCACAATTGCTCGCACATCCGGAGCTGGAGCCGTTGCTGCTGACCCGCATGTGCGCACTGCTCTCCACGGCGCTATCACCAACCGTGGGCGAAGACCTGCTCGATAGCTTGTTCTCGGCGGATCGCGTATGGCTGGAAGCAGACCATGCGCGATGGAACGACGAGATGCCCCGGCCGGCACCGGCGGAGTCCGAGCAGTGGATGAGCGAGTTCATCGACCAACGGCCCGGATACCTGAGCGCCTACCTGGGCCAGGCCACAGGCCGGAAGGTCCGGCGGATCACGGTCCAGGTCCCGGCGGAGGACGAAGGGACGCTCACGCTCGAAGGAATGCCGTTGCGACCGGGAACACAGGAGATATTCTGTTTCCAAGGCATTCCCATGCGCATGGTATTCACGCCTGCGGAGGGCATCGAACTGGATGGATGGAAGGGGACCGGTGGGGATGGATACGCGATCACCTTCGAGCCGGAACGCACCAAGCGGATCGGACCGGTCCTTCGTCGCATCGTCCCTTAGGCGCTCGTCAAGGCCGTCTTCAACAGTGAGTCGAAGAGCGAGCGACCATCGGTATTCCCGAGCCGCTCATCCGCCGCTCGTTCCGGATGCGGCATCATACCGAACACGTTGCGCTCCTTGTTGCACACCCCGGCGATGTTCTCCTTGCTCCCGTTCGGGTTGGCCTCATCGGTGATCCGGCCCTCGGCATCGCAATAGCGGAAGAGCACCTGGTCGTTGTCCTTCAACGCCTTCAGGGTGGTCGCATCGGCGTGGTAGCGTCCTTCGCCGTGCGCGATCGGGATCTTCAACGCACGGTCCGGTACAAGGCTGGTGAGCACGGTCCGCCGGGTGGCGGGTCGGATCCAGGTGTTGCGCGCCACGAACTTCTGTCCGTCGTTGTGCAGCAGCGCGCCCGGCACCAGTCCCGCTTCGCACAGCACCTGGAAACCGTTGCACACACCGAAGACGAGTCCACCCTTCTTCGCGTGTGCCACCACCTCCTGCATGATCGGGGAGAAACGTGCGATGGCACCGCTGCGCAGGTAATCGCCATAGGAGAAGCCGCCCGGGAGCACCACCATGTCCACGCCCTTCAGGTCGTGCTCCTTGTGCCAGAGCCGCTCCACGGGTTGGTCGAACAGGGTTCCGAGCACATGGATCATGTCCTCGTCGCAGTTGGATCCCGGGAAGGTGACGACGCCGAATTTCATCGCGATGGGTGCGACGGTGTGATGTCCCGCGCGCGGCGCGAAGGTACAGGTGCGCTCAGGACCCCGTGTACTGCGACCAGATGGCCAGCACGAGCAGGCAGAGCACGGTGGCCTCACCCACCCAGGCCCGGCGCGTGCCCAGGAAGGCGAAGGTCGCCAGCACGGCGCCCGGGATGGCCACCACGGCCACGGGAAAGAGCCCGGTGATCAGCTGGACCAGCCCCCCCAGGAGCACCAGCGTCAGCACCAGGGCGATGAAAGCGCTCCGGATGTTCTGCTCCCGCACCACACCGCGGCCGTAATACTCCGTGAAGCGGAGCATGGCGATCAGCAATAAGGGGACCAGGACGAGGCCCACGGTCCAGCCATAACCCGGGGGAGTGCGGCCGGGCCCGATGGTGGAAGCGGCCACCGTGCGCAGGGGATCCCAGGAGGGGGTATCCAGGAGGTGGTGCACGCCCCAGGCCATGTAGAAGATGACCACGACACCCAGGAAGGGAACCAGGTACTCCCGCCATTGGAACGGACGGATCACCGATACCGAAGCCCAGACCACCACCAGCAGGAAGGCATAGGGCATGTAGCACATAGCGGCCAGTCCGATGAGGAGGCCCGCATCGAAGAGCGCGCCCAAGGCCTTGCTGCCGCTGGAGATGCTCCAGGTGCGGTGCATGGCCCAGATGATGAAGGGGGTGCCCAGGAAGGCCGCGCCTGCCGCACCGGGGGATATGGCCAAGG